>ENA-ORNK01000115-ORNK01000115.1-human-gut-metagenome-genome-assembly--contig:-NODE-115-length-117701-cov-6.592362_pt1 | contig 117701 bp, 84 predicted proteins | sample MGYA00242115_ERZ509022 | MGnify/ENA primary metagenome ERZ509022 (study PRJEB26280, sample SAMEA2338690) | human gut metagenome | biome: human gut; feature: human-associated habitat; material: faeces...
GGTGCACCTGGCCCCACGGGTCCGACGGGCGCTACGGGCGCTACGGGTGCTACAGGGGCAACAGGCCCCACGGGTCCGACGGGCGCTACGGGTGCAACAGGTCCCACCGGTGCGACGGGCGCAACGGGTGCAACGGGTCCGACGGGTGCAACAGGCCCGACCGGACCCACAGGCCCCAGAGGAGAATCGGCAACCTTTACAGCTGCGGCGGCAGTCACCGACGCAACGGGTACGGGCGATATAGTAACGCAGTTTAATGCGCTTCTTGCATCATTGCGCAATGCGGGACTATTGTCCAATTAAAAAAAGAATTTTTTAAAACGTAAGACTTTACTTTGATTCCCCCCCCCACAAAAAAATAAAACACGGTTTTTGCCGTGTTTTATTTTTATAACGTACACGAATAAATAGCCGAGGAAAACCTTATCGTTTTACTGTCTGAGGGCTTATTGCATAACAGTGAAACGTTTGAAGTTTACGCCTAACAAAAAATTTGCAAAATTCATTTATATGTGTTAAATTATTGCATGGAGAAACATCGTGATCAATACAAAAATCAATCCGTATGACGAAATTTGTCCGCAATGGGACGAGTACCGCAAAAAGACTTCCGTCAACAAGTGTATTGCGGACTTTTCCCGCCGGCTGAAACCGAACTCTTCAATACTGGACGTAGGCTGCGGTACAGGTTATCCGATAGACTTTTTTTTGTCGGAGCGCGGATTCAGGATAACGGGAATAGACTCCTCGTCCAAAATGATTGAAAAAGCTGATTCTCTTAAACTTAAAAATACCGAATACCACGTCGCGGATTTATTCGGCTTCAGGACTGAGGAAAAATTTGACGCGATAATAGCGTTTGACTGTCTTTGGCACATCTGCCACGATAATCAGAAATATATTTACGGCACAATAGCGTCTTTGATAAAAAAAGGCGGATATTTTATTTTTACACACGGAAAAAAAGACGGCGAAATTTACGGCGAAATGATGGGACAAACTTTTTATTACAGCGCGCTTGACGCAGAAGAAGTAAAAAAGATTCTGATATCCGAAGGCTTTGAAATAATTTCTTTTACCGAAAATTACATAGAGCGGACTACGGGCGACAGAGAGCTGCTTGTTGAAGCGAGAAAACTTTGACTTAAGCCTTTTCAGGCGAAATTTTGTTGTCTGTTAAAATCAATACAAACTGCTGAAATCATATCGTAATTGATTTTGCTTGTCTTTTTCAACCGCTTTGACGCACTTAAACCACGAAAAAACAATCCGATCATTTTCAGCGTAGAAAAAAATAAAACGTTGTTATAAATTTTTCCGGCCGTTTTTCGCTTCTTCGAAAAACCGTCTGTTTTCTTTAAGCCGCTTCTCGTCCGAAAGTTTTATCGCCTCGTCCACGAAGCGAAGCGCGTTGTCGTAATCGTAGGTGAAATAATACGCAAGCGAAATCAAATCGTAAGGAAGCGCTCCCCAGGACTGAGGCTCGTTGATATAACTTACCGAACGGTTTTTGATTTCCAAAGCTTTATTGAGAAAGAAAATAACGCCGTGCCAGTCTTTACGGTCATAAAGAAGGCGCGAATACTCGACGTAAGCTTCCCTTACGTTAGGCGCCTCCGCTATGGCGCGCAAAAACCAGCATTCGGCAAGCGCCGTCTGATTAAGCGCAAGCCTGCAACGCGCAATATACCGCATGGAGGCAGCCCTCTCGTCAGCCCACGTGGCGGAAGGAAGCGCCAAGTGCCTGGTAAGCGTATCGATGGCTTTGTCGTACATACGGTAAAACATATATTCGCGCCCGAGATAATGCATATTGCGGTCGTTTTCGGGATTTTCTTTTACGGCAAGTTCCAAAAGGGGCAGATACGACGAACGTGATTTTTTGTCGTCGGGATAGTGATGAAGCGTAACGTCCTTTATCGTCACGGACGAATAATCCCTGCCCGAATAAACCAGAATTTCGTGTACGGGATTGACCCACCTGAACCCCTTTAAGACGTGCATTTTTTCAATATAAAACTCCACGCCCGCCTCGCCCGAATCGAGATGCGACCAGACGTACCTGTATCTTCCCTGCTTGGTGTTTTGGGTCCAGCTTTTTTCCAGCTTTTCGCGCCAGCCCTCCTCGAACACTTCGTCAAGGTCGGTGCAGACGCAAACGTCCGTTTCGGGCGGAACCAGTTTTAAGGACTCGTTTCGCGCCTTATCGAAACGCCAGGGTACTATCTCCGCCGACTTTACGGTGACGCCCTCTTTCCTTAAAGCCTCCACCGTGCCGTCGACGGACCCTGTATCCAGGACAACCACGTAATCGGCCTCGCGCATGGACTTTGCCCAGCGCGACACAAACTTTTCCTCGTTTTTGGAAATTGCATAAACGGTAACTATCATGTTTTTTTAATATGCCGTTTAGTCCGATAAGGTTACTTTGAAAACCGAAGAAATCAGGCACTTATAAGGTTTTTTCTCGCATTAAAAACTTATGGCAATTTATAAAACGGCAAACTCTTTCATTCAAACTCCTGACAAATAAAAAACGCGCTTAAACATAAACGCGTTTACGGAAAAATATTGTCTTGTTTTTTAAAGCGTAATTCCGTTTTTCCACACGGCGAAATCGTGACAGCCGTTTTGCTCCGATAAAGTTCTTTTGCCCTCCAAGACGGAAAAAATGAGTTTAATCAGCTCTTCGGCGGCGCAATCGAACCCGTAATTTTTAACCGCCGACTCGGCGTCGAAATCAATCCATCGCGGCTTTCTTTGCGCCAAAAGAGAATTGGACGCTATTTTAACTACGGGGACGGGACTTCCCAAAGGCGTGCCTCTTCCCGTGGTGAAAAGAATAATCTGCGCACCCGACGCGGCAAGCGCCGAAACGGAGGCAATGTCGTTACCGGGAGTATACAATAACGTAACGCCGCCCGTTTTTACAACCTGTCCGCCGTATTTTACCACGTCTACTACAGGCCCTGTCCCCGTTTTAAGCACGCATCCCAGCGACTTTTCCTCAATAGTGGTTATGCCGCCTTCGCGGTTGCCGGGGGAAGGATTTTCGCCGTAAGGAGCTTTGTAAAAATCAAAGTAGTCCTTAAAAAATCCCGTCATTGCAGTAAATTTTTCAAAAATTTCTTCGTTTAAGCACTGTCCGCCCAAAACGTCTTCGGCGCCGAACATTTCGGGAACTTCGCCCATGACCGCGCCGCCGCCCGCGCTTACAATGCCGTCGCAGACTTTGCCGACAAGCGGATTTGCCGTAATGCCGCTCATGGAATCGGAGCCGCCGCACTTAAGCCCTACCGTAAGCTTTGAAAGCGGAATATCCTGTTTTTTGTCGGTTTTTCTGAGGGCTATAAGCTGTTTTACAAGCTTTACGCCTTCTTTTTTTTCATCCGACGCGGACTGAAGCACAAGCAGTTTTACTCTTTCGTCCGCACGCGAGGTAAGCTTGAAAAACTTTTCGGGCACATTGTTTTCGCAACCGAGAGAAACAATGAGAACTCCGCCCGCATTGGGATGTCTGACAAGTCCCGCAAGAAGCTTTTCGGTGTTTTCCTGATCCGAACCGCACTGCGAGCAGCCCGCCTCGTGAGTGAATGCGTAAACCTCTTTACCCGAAAACTCGGCGGCAAGGTCGCGGCAGAAGCCGTTTACGCAGCCCACGGTGGGGATAATCCATATTTCGTTTCTTATGCCCGCCCTGCCGTCAAAGCGAAGGTAGCCTTTGAAAGTCGTTGGCGGTTTATTTTGGACGCTGAGAATCTGCTTATCTAAGGAAAAGTCGGGAGTGAAATCAACCGCGTCTTTTTGCGCGTTGCTTTTGAGATTGTGCGTATGCACCCACTCGCCTTTCGCAATATCCGTAACAGATAATCCTATCGCATGACCGTACTTTATAACCTTTTCGCCGTTTTTTATATCCGAAAGCGCGAATTTATGAAACGCAGGCACGTCGCTTAATAAACGCACGCCCGCCGCGGTTTCCCCGGCTGAAAGCTTTTCGAGTGCTACGGCGACGTTATCGCGGGAATTTATCTTAATGTAATTTTCAGCCATAAAACTCCTCCGTAATCGCTTTAAGCGCGCCCCTCGCCCCCGAAGCGGAAATCAGCCTGTAAGCCTTTACGGTCTTTTCATAAAGGTCGTAAATTTCGGTAAGGTCCTCTTTCCAAAGGCATTTCAAGCGTAAAACGGCGGCTATCTTTTGCTCCGCGGACTTAAAGGAGGAAAGCGCGGCAAGCATTTTTTCGACTGATAAAGGGTCATCGTTGACGCCTTCGCCTTTCTCGTAAAAAGCAATAAGCGCGGCAAGCGACAGACTAAGCAATGGCGGCGCAAAGCCGAATTCTGCCGAGTAATCCTTTACTGAAACCAAGTCGCGCGTGACGAATTTGGAAATCGAATTAAGCGCGATGGAGGACAGCTTATGGTTGAGAAAAGGATTAAAAAAGCGTTTTATGACGTCGGCGGCGTATTCGTTTAATCCGTCGCCCGAAAAAGCGGGAATAATTTCTTTACCCAGCATAAGACTTAAAAACCGATAAAAATCCGCGTCGCAAACCGCTTCCTCCACCGTTTCAAGCCCCGCTAAAAGTCCCAAAGCCACTACTGCCGTATGCGCGCCGTTCAGTATGCGTACTTTTCTGTCGCGGTAAGGCTTGAGATTGTCGGTAAAAATAACGTTTAAGCCGCAGTTTTCCGTCGGCAGATATTTTTTAATGCAATCGTCGCCTTCGATAACCAAAAGGAAAAAGGGCTCGCATACGTCGAGATTGGGGTCAAGCGCGCGCGTTTTTCTGCCCAGCCTTTCGTCAAAAACATAACCCGACACTATGCGGTCCACAAGCGTGTCGTAAAATCTGCATTTATCCAGCCAATCGATGAAACCTTCGCCTAAATTCCACTCTTTTGCCACGCGCAAAACCGTTTCCTTTAATTTTTTACCGTTATTTTCTATAAGCTCAAGGGGCAAAACGAACAAAGCGCGCTTTTCGTCGCCGCCGAAAGCCGTGTAACGCTCGAACAGAAACCTTGTCAGTTTATTGGGAAAATTACGGTGCAAAGGCGCCGCAAAATCCTCTTTTTCGTAACAAATGCCGAATTCTGTAGTATTGGAAAAAATGAACTCGAGGTCTTCGCCGCGGGCAAGATTTAAAAGCGCGGAATAATCGGCGTAAGGGTCCACACAGTCTTTGACAGAAGTAATAAGAGTAAAATTTTCCACGGGGTCGGACTTTGTACCGCCGCGCTCCAGCACCGTATACAGCCCGTCGGCGGCGTTGAGGTTTTCCGCCCTGCCGTTACTCAGCCCCTGGACAAGCCTTATCGCGCCGTTAAACCCGCATTTTTCATTTAAACGCTGAATTAAAAAGCACAGAAAAGCCCTTATGAAATTACCCTCTCCGAAACAGACCGCTTTTACTTTAAGTGAGGCGCGCGATTTCTTTTCTTCCTCGCTAAGCACGTCTGAATTCAGAAAATTTTTTCCGTCGTAAGACATAGACTTCTCCTAAACATAATTAAAAATCACAATGTAAACGTTTACATCGATATAATTATAATATTTTGCCGCACAAAAGTCAACGGTTTTTTACCTTAAGAACAAGAGCGGGAAAGAAGAATTAACTCAAACAAGAAATGAAATTTTCGGCAAAAAAGTGCAATGCAAACGATTTTGAAAGCCGAAAAAAGCAAAAGCGCGCGGAAAATTTTAATTTTCGCGCGCGTCAGTCAGAAAAATATTTAATAAAAAATCGATACGGTTTTACATCGGCAGCGTCAGCACGCAAAGAGGATTTTTTACGCCCGTAACGGAGTAAAAAAACCGAGCCTCGCCGTTTTCAAACGAAAAAACGGTGACGTTGTTGGAAAGCTGATTGCAGCAAATTATAAAATCCTCATCGGGGGCAAAATCGAAATCGCGCGGAAAATTGCCCGTACAACCGATTTTTTGTCTGAATTTAAGTTTTGCTCCCTCTACGTCGAAGAAAACAAGAGTGTTTTCGCCGCGGTTGGAAATACACAAAAGATTGCCCGCCTTGTTAAGCCTTATGGCGGCGGCGGTGTTTACCCCGTCGAAATCGACGGGACACTCATAGGTTTCCAAAGGTTCCAGCACGCCGCGTTCATAGGCAAAAACCGTAACCGACGAAACCAGCTCGTTGACGCAATAGACGTACTTTCCGTCAGGAGAAAGCGCGAGATGACGGGCGCCGTAACCGTCGGGAACGCGCGCTTTAGACACGTAGTCGAGATTACGGTCGTAAACAAAAACCGTGTCCAATCCCAAATCCGTAACGAAAACTCTGCGTCTAGCCGGGGAAAAGCACGCCATGTGAGTATGTGCTTTGTCCTGACGGCGGGCGTTTGTTCCTTTGCCTTCGTGAGCGACTACTTTACCGTCGGGAAATTTCACTACGTTGCCCGAAATATAGTTAACTATATAAGTTTCGCCTTTATCGGAGCACAGGTGACAAGGCTCCTGTCCCAGGGTCGGAACGGGCGAAGAGGGATTAACAAGACGCCCGTCCACAACGTCGTATACGACGTAACTACCCTCTCCTTGACCTTTGCCGGAGGAGATTACGTGCATTTTTCCTTCGCTGAAAGCCATATACATCGGGCGGGGAATTTTAACTACCTCGTCCAATACAAGATGACCGTCCTCGAAATCGTAACAATAAATGCCGCCGTCGTCGTCGCAAGACGCAATATAAGTTTTGTACTTCATAAAAACTCTTTTTCTCCTTAAATCGTCATTCCGTCCGTTTTACGTTTAATCCGCAAGCTTGGGAACGCCGTTTATAAACTCTATTTTACGATAGCTTAAATACCAGTTTTTGCCCTTATCGCAAGTCCCCTGATGGAACAGATATACTTTGCCGTCGTCGTCGCGGAATACGTAAGGATGGCCCGTATCGTCACAATTCCACTCGCCTTTTTTGCCGTGGTCAAGAAAAGGAACGTCGAAAATCCGTTTGAAAATTATACCGTCGTCCGATACGGCAACGCCCACCGTCTGAGGCGAACAGTTGTAAGCCGCGGCGTAAAACATATACATTTTACCGCCTTCCGCAATGACGGCCGGGGCTTCGATACACTTGCCCTCGAAGTCGAGAACGGGCTCCATGACTGCGCCGTCGTAAGCCTGTATGAACACGGGATTTTCGATATCGTCGGACACAGCCACGGCTATTTTCTGAATTTTCATGGTTTTATCACGCGTGGCGACGTAAAGAAAGAGTTTACCGCCGAAGATTTCCACGTCGGCGTCGATTGCCCTCCCCACGGTCCAGTCGCCGTTAGGCGCGAAAACGGGATTATTCGGGTCTTTCGTAAAGTGAACGCCGTCGTCCGACACGGCGTGCATAATCTTATCGTTTTCCCAGTTGCCGTAAGACTGGTAGTAAAGATGGACCTTGTCGCCGATTACAATCGCGGCGGGCGCGCCCACTTCCTTGGTTTCGGCGGGCGTGGTGGGAAAAAGGTAATCTGTAAACTCAAACGACTCGAAGTCATCGCCCACGGCTATACCTACCGCAAGATTTCCGTCCTTTATTGCCGAAAAATACAAAAAGTACTTACCTTTGAATTTTACAACGGCAGGGTCTTTTGCAAAATTTCTTCCCTCGCATATCGGAATGGAAAATTTCATTTTTTTAAATCTCCTTAATAAACGCTTATTGCGACATTTTATTCTAGTGAAACAATAATTTCCGAAGAAAACAATTTACAGCCCGGCATAAGAAAACTAATAAGCTCCTCTGTTTTCAACCCGTTAAAGCTTGTTCATAAGCGGTTTACTCGCCTATCTCGTCACGCGCGGGCATGCAGTAATCGCGGAAAGTCTGCTCGTTGATGTTGGGATAATATTCGGCAAGAGTGAAAACGTCGTTTTGCGCATAAGCCATGTAAATCACGCCGAATCCGTCCAGCACCCAATAAGTCTCGTTTGTTTGGGCATCCATATATTCGACGACCGTCTTGTCTTTGAATGCGCCAGTTGTAAGCTCCGAAGAAGTTTTGCCCGTCTTTGCCGCCGCGCCCGAATTTATCTTTTCCGTTGCCTGCACAACGGGACCCAGCATGGAAGAAATTGCGTCGTCAAGATTGTCCTCGGTGCCGTAACTGAGCCACCTGTCGCCGTTTTTAAGATACACTTCCCACCCCGAATCGGTAGGATAATACGCCTTTTCGACATAAGTGTTGGGCTCCGACAATGACTGCTTTGTGAAAAGCTCGTCACCCCAGCGCGCTACGATGAACATTGTACTGTATCTGTCAGTATAGGTCACGAAATAATTGCCCGATAAGCCTACGGTCCGGTCGCTGCCCGGCTTTGAGCATGCCGAAAGCGCGCCCGAAAAAAATACGCATACGGCTACGATTGCCGCCAAAAGAAAAATCGGTCTTTTTTTCATTTATAATTTCTCCGTAAAGATATAAGCCGTTTCGCGCTTAAACAATCCTTTTATCGAATAAATCCGTTTTACAACAGCGTAAAATTCATTGTCGCGGGATTGTGGTCGGAAAATTCGAATCCCGTATCTACGTTTTTTACGCTGTCTACGCGGACGTTGTCCGATACTATGAATCCGTCGATGACTACGGTATAATTGACACCTTTTTCGTAAGGCATATCGGTGCTTCGGCAGGTGGGCGCATTTAACGCCGCGGCAAACGAATAGCCCTCGGCAAGGTTCTCGTTTTTAAGCGTATAAACCCACTCGGGTACGTTTTGGTCGCTTTCAAAAAGCGTAAGGCTGTCTTTATTTTCCGTAGGCGCCGCCTCGAAAGCTATGTCGTGGTTAAAGTCGCCGCCCGCCACGACGTAATTGCCCTTGTCGCGCTCTTCTTTAAGTACGCCGTTAAGCATTTCAAGCTGCTTTGCGCGGATTAAGCCGCCCTCGTCGTAAGCGGACAAATGGACGTTGATAAGCACAAGCTGTTTGCCCGCTTTGTCGCCGTCAAGATTTATTCTGCTTACCGAAAAACATCTGTCAAGGTCGAAAAATCTGGTGGGAAAGCTTTCGTCCACGGGAAACGACCTTCGCACGGATTCGTTTATTTTATAGCGCGACAAAGTCACTATACCCGCATTCGTCTTGCCGTGCGGGTCGGAAAAAGGATAAAACAGATACGCGGAATGAAAATTTTCGGCATAGACGTATGCCGACGAAGTAAAAGCCGACGTGAATTTTTCAAGCTGATTGACTCCTCTTGCGCGCGTGGATTTAACGTCCGTTTCCTGCAAAAAGAGAAAATCGGGATTTACTTCTTTTGCCGCGCCGATTGCCCCGTCCGTGTTTTTTATTACCGTTTCCTTGTCCTTGGCTTTGGAGCCCGTGCCCGAAACGGCAGTGCCGTCCTTCATCGTGCCGCTGTCCATGAAAAACGAAAAGTCGGTCGAGTACGCACCGAATCCGATGTTATACGTCATGATACTGAAGCTGTTTTTGTCTATTTGAGCGGCGGCGTCGTTGTTTTCGATCTGAAGCGAGAGGTTATCTTCGATACGGCTGTACTGTAAAACGACGTAAAGGACATACCCTCCGACTACCAGCAACAGGGCAAGCAACACGCATCCGACGGAAATAAGCGTGATTTTAAGCGCTTTCATCTACATATACCCCCTTCTTTTACCTATATCAGCAAGAAAAAATTTCTTTTGCGATGCGCACCGAAGCATTGGCGTCTTTTGCGTAGTAATCCGCGCCTATTTTTTGCGCGTATTCGGGCGTAAGCACCGCGCCGCCCACCATTATTTTACAGTCGGGAGCGACTTTTTTTACTTCCCTGATGGTTTTTTCCATGTTTACGACGGTAGTGGTCATAAGCGCGCTGAGTCCCAAAAGCTTAATTTTGTTTTTGACAACGGCGTCGGTAACGGCGGAAATTTCTACGTTTTTCCCCAGGTCTATCACGCGGTAACCGTAATTTTCCAGCACCACTTTGACTATGTTTTTGCCGATGTCGTGGACGTCGCCTTTGACGGTGGCAAGCACTATCGTGCCGCTTTCCACTGCCGCCGCGCCGCTTTTTTCGATGGCTTTTTTCACTTCGTCGAAGCCGAGTTTAGCCGTTTCGGCGGCGGAAATTAACTGCGGAAGGAAAAGTCTGCCGCTTTCGAAACGTTTACCCACCTCGTCAAGAGCGGGAATGAGATATTCGTTTACCACCTCAAGCGGCGAAAGCCTTGTTAAAAGCGCGGCGGTTCGGGCGCGTACCGAGTCAAGTCCTTTTACGATAAGACGGGTAAACGCGCTTTTTTCGTCCGCGTTTTCTTTTTCGTCAGTTCCGGCGGCAAGCGGTACGACGCTGACTGCATTTGGTGCGCTTACCACACCGAACGCTGCTGTTTTTTCTGGATTTACGCAGGCGTCGATGTATTCCGCGGCTCCGTTATCGAACCCGAACAGTACGGCATGGGCCTTGAACGCATACGCCATGGCGGCAGAATTGGGATTGATTATCGCAAAATCCAGACCCGCGCACAACGCGCTTACCAAAAACGCGGAATTAAGCTTGTCCCTGTCGGGAAGCCCGAAAGAAATATTGGAAACACCAAGAACGGTTTTGACTTTCAGCTTGCGCTTGACGTCCTTTATTGCCTTAAGCGTTTCTTTTGCCTGGCTTTGTTCCGCGCTGACGGTCAGGGTAAGACAGTCAATCACTATATCCTCGCGCGGAATACCTTCTTTAAGGGCGGCGTCAACGATTTTCGACGCGATGCGAAAGCGTGATTCCGCGTCTTTAGGCACGCCTTTTTCGTCAAGGCATAACCCCACTACCGCCGCGCCGTACTTTTTAACAAGCGGAAGCACGGCTTTTAAGGAAGAGTCCTCGCCGTTTACCGAATTTACCAAAGCTTTGCCGGGGAAATTCCTAAGCCCCGCCTCCAGCGCGGCAATATCCGACGAATCCACCGAGAGCGGAAGATTGCTTACGGACGTAATCAGATTGACCGCGGTAGTCATAAGCGTTTTTTCGTCCGCGCCGGGAACGCCGGTGTTTACGTCCAGAATATCGGCGCCCGCCTCTTCCTGCTCGACCGCGCGAGCGGCGATAAATCCGCCGTCGCCGTTTAAATACGCCTCTTTAAGCGCTTTTTTACCCGTCGGGTTAAGACGCTCGCCTATAATAAGCGGACGGGAGGCGTCAACCGTCTTTCTTTCGGAACATAAAACGGTACACTTTTTACGCGCGGGTCTTTTGCCGGGTTTTACGTCCTTAAGAGCGCCGCTCAGTTTTCTTATGAAATCGGGAGTCGTTCCGCAGCAGCCGCCCACGATACACGCGCCCGCTTTTACCAGAGAAAGCGCCTCTTTGATAAAAGCATCTGCGCTTAAGCCGTAATTTCCGAAACTGTCGGGAAGCCCTGCGTTGGGTTTTACGACGATGGGTAAAGAAGTATATTTTGCGATTTCACGCACGACGGGCAGCATTTCCTTGGGCCCCGTAGAGCAGTTTACGCCTATTGCGTCCGCGCCCAGTCCGCTTATCGTAACGGCGAAAGCAGACGCCGGAGTGCCCGTAAAAGTGCGGCCGTCTTTTTCGAAAGTCATGGTTGCCATGACGGGCAGAGACGTATTTTCCTTTACGGCAAGCACGGCGGCGCGAAGCTCGCTCAGCGAAGAAAAGGTTTCCAGCACGACAAGGTCGCAGCCCGCTTTTTCGCCCGCAACCGCCTGAGTTTTAAAACTTAAGTAAGCCTCGTCGAAACTGAGCGTACCCGAAGGCTGCATCAGCCTGCCCGTGGGGCCGAGGTCCAGCGCGACGAGGGCTTTATCGCCAACCGCGTCCAATGCGATTTTAACGGCGGCTTCTATAACCTTTTCGGGGGTTGCCCTGCCGCACAGCTTTTCGGCATTGGCGCCGAACGTATCGGTATAGACAATCTCGGCGCCCGCAGCGACGTAATCGGCATGAACCGAACGCACAAGAGCGGGCTTGCTTAAATTCAACAGCTCGGGAAGTTCGCCCGTTTTAAGTCCGCGGTCGAATAAAACGGTGCCCATTGCCCCGTCAGCTATAACCACGGTGCCGCGGCTTAACAATTCATAAAAATTTTTCATGATACGATTATTTCCTTGCGTAAGTGTTGCTTTTGCCTGCGTCCACAATGCCTATCACCGCGGTAACAGATTTAGAAGGAACAAGCATGTCGCCTTCGGTAACGGTTACGCCCGTGCGCCGCTGTGCGTCCGTGGCCGAAGCTATCGCACGGCTGAGCGACAGAGGCATATCGCCGTAGCCGGGCGAAAATCTCATGGTCAGTTTTTCCCCTATCGCGGTATTAAGACGCACCGTTTCCTCCGCCTCGTCCGCGACGCACTCCACGGCGGCGACGCCCGCGGCGTCCAGCGCGAAAGCGTCCGCCATGTCCGAAACGGAAAGTCTGCTGATTTCCTTGTCCAAATCATGCCCTGCCGTAACGGTCATAAGCGCGGCGCGGGAACAGTTTTCAAACAGTTTTTCGGCGCATTTCCCCGTGAACAGCACTCCGCCCGCGCAATAGCCCTCTTCCGTTTTCGTAACGTCGAAAATCCTGACGGACTGCTTGGGCGCAATTATCTTTTCGGCTTTATCGACGGCTTTAAGTGCAAGCCGAAGCGTATCGGGGTCGGCTTCTCCCTTCACGCCCATGTATAACAATACGTCTTTAAGCGGTATTTTCATTGTCCCTCGTTCACACGCGCGATAAGCGATTTTACGTTTTCGGCTATTCGGGTAGCCGTTGCGACGTTGTTCATGACGTAGACGTGTATGCCGTCCACGCCGCCCGCGATAAGGTCCGCAATCTGCTCCGTGGCGTATGCAATACCGGCGTCGGCAATGGCGACGGGGTCGGAACCGTACTTAGAAAGCAGTCTTGAAAGCTTTGAAGGAATCTTTACGCCCGCAAGCGAAATTATGCGGTCCACCTGACTGACTTTGACGACAGGCATTATCCCCGCCTGCACGGGCACGTCGATGCCTGCAAGCCGAATGAGCTGAATAAACTCGAAAAAGTCCTCGTTGTCGAAAAACAGCTGGGAATTGAGGTGAGTGACTCCTGCCTCCACCTTAAGGCGCAGGTTTTTAATATCCTCGAAGCGGTTTTTTGCCTCGACGTGGCCCTCGGGATAGCAAGCCCCTGCAACGTTAAGCGCGGGATTGACCTTTTTTATATATTCGACAAGCTGCGACGCGTAACGGAAACTGCCTTCCTTAATTCCCTCCACGCGGTCGCCGCGCAACGCCATGACGTTTTCCACTCCGCAATCGGTAAGGTTTTTAAGCGCGTCGTTGATATCAGACTCGTCGCTGCCCATGCATGTGATATGCGCCAAAGGCTCCACGCCCGCGGCTTTGACGGCGCTTGCAAGCATCGCCGTGTTTTTTCCGCCCTTGCCGCCCGCGCCGTAAGTAATGGATATATAATCGGGCGAAAGCTTTTTAAGCCCGTTGACGGTATCCAGCATGGCGCCCATATCCGCAGATTCTTTTTTGGGCGGAAACATCTCAAACGAAAACACGCATTTTTTCTTGTCGAACAATTCTCTTATATTCATCCTGACACCTTTATCGGCAAATTAAATTTTTCTTCAGACCGTATAATTGCCGTCCACGGTAAGAATCACGAAACCTTCTTTAACGGCAAGCTCCAACGCTTTTTCCGTCCATTCGGTTGCTTTTGCGGTTTTTCTGCCGGCGTTCATAAGCGTCATTATCTGCTTTACAAGACCGTCCTTGTCGGCAGGTCCGCTCAGCTCCAGCGCACAGCGCGCCGCGGCGACGAGTTCGTAAGGGCAGACGCGGGTATAATCGCGTTTGTTTTTCTCGTCCAGCGGGCGGAACGTATCTACGTCCTTATCCGTAAAGTAAACGTAACCGTCCGTTTCCCTTATGAGTTCCGCTTCTTCTTTCATGATATCGTAAAGCCTTTGCACGGCCTTTTTGGCGGTTTTGGGCACCGAATACACGGTCATGAGGTAAAAAGCAAGCGTATTTTCCTCCACGGGGCCTTCCGCCGCGACGATATTCCTTATCTTTTGTTTTATAGCCGCAACGTTGTTGTCGTTTAAAACGTAATCGGGCCCGGCTTTGGCAAGCGGCTTAAGGTTTGCACTGCGATAAGTGCGCTTATATCGTGCCGTAATTTCCTTGGCGTTCTTTTTGCCGACGGCGCCCGCTTTGGTAAGCGAAGCCACCAAATCCTTGATTTTGTTTATTTCGCGCTTGGGGTTGCCAAGATAATTTACCGTCCAGAGGAAATGCACGTTCCAGCCCAAAGTCTTGAGAATTTTGGTGTGCATCGCCACCCTGTCGCGCACGCTTTTAATCCTGTATTCGTTTCCGCTGTCGCAGATTACGGCAAGGATATATTTGTCGGGGTCGCGCGGGTCGACCACGGCAACGTCAATCTTAAAGTCGGAAACGCCCAGATCGTAAACGCATTTAAGTCCTTTTTCGGTAAGCTCGCGCGCGATGTATTCGCCGATGCCTTTCTCTCTTACGCCCACGCTGCGGGAGTTGAACACAAGCATTTCCCTGCCGCGCTCGGCATACTCGAGAAAAGCCTTAAGTCCGCGCACGCCCTGCGACGAAGTGCGCTGCAAATCTATCATATTGGCGCGTATCGAGGAAAACACCTTCATTTCCATACGGGCTCGGGTGGCGGCGACGTTAAGCCTCCTGTATCCGCCGGCCTGGTTAAGCGGGCCGAAGTTAAGCGACAGTTTTCCGTCGCGGTCGGGACCGTACCCCACCGAAAAAAGAATTACGTCGCGCTCGTCGCCCTGGACGTTTTCCAGGTTTTTGACGAAAACGGGCTCGTCCCGCTCGAACGCTTCTTCCTCAAGCTTAGCCTCTCTCAGCGCTTTTATGAGGTTATCCTCGATATAGGCCTGCTGCGCGCCGTTGAAAGTGACGACGCCTATCGACTGGTTTTTAAGCGCGGGATTGCGAAGTCGGACCAGGATGTTTTTGATGAGTTCCTGCGCTTCCTTTTTGTTGCACTTCGAGCCGCCGCGGTCGTAAACGCCGTCCACGTATTCGAAAGTGACTTTACTGTTCATCTCACCCGGCGAGGGGAAAGTCAGAAGCTGGTTGTCGTAGTACATTGCGTTGGAAAACGCGATAAGACTTTCGTGATGAGAGCGGTAATGCCACAGCAAATGACGCTCCGGCATACCGATTGCAAGACAGTCGTCGAGTATACTTTCAAGGTCCTCGACGTCGAGATGCTCCTCGTCTTTGAAATCCGCGCCGAAAAACGTCGTGGGCGGAAGCTGTTTGGGGTCGCCCACCACGATGACCTGCTTGGCGCGTGCAATCGTACCCACGGCTTTACATGTAGGCACCTGAGACGCCTCGTCGAAAATAACCAGGTCGAATTTATCAAGGTCAAAATCGAGAAATTGCGTGGCGGAAGCGGGACTCATGAGCATACAAGGACAAGCATACTTCATGACGGTAGGAATCTGCGTGAAAAGCTTACGGAGAGTTACGCCTTTTACGCCGTTTTTCTGCGCGCGCAATAATATAACTTTTTCAAGATTGTGGTCGCCGTCGTCGTGCGGCGTGGGCAGACTTTCCACAAGACGCGCATAAAGCTCCGCCCTGACTAAACGCTCGTACTCCTCGGAAACCGCTTTAAACCTTTCGATAGCCTCCTCAAGCGTAAGGCCGGAGAACTGGCAAAGCCTGTCGTCCAGAGAAATTTCGCTACGAACGAAATTGTAGTACACGCATTTTTTAAAGCAGCTTAAAATATCGTCGGGCGTAATTTCCCCCACGTTAAGCGGCTCCAGCACGAACTCGAACCCGCTTTTGCGGCACTCCTCCACGATTTCCTGATATTTGCTCCAGCCGGCAATGAGGTCGAGATTTTTCATAAGCTGCAGGACGTATTCCGTTTCTCTGTCTATATCGGGAATCCTGCGGTTTTCGTTTAACGCGAAAATTTCCGAAAACTGCGCCCTTGCCTTTTCGGCGCTTTCGTAAGCGGAAGCAAAGTACTCGAGGTACAAAAACGGCGAGTTTGCCGCGATGTAACGGCAGGACTCGAAAAACACGTTGACGTCGAAATCGGCGTACACGTTTTTCGCGGCTTTGGTAAGCGCGCGCAAATCCTCCGCCGCCTTAATCAAAGCCGCCTCCTCTTCTCCGAACCCGGGTTTTTTCAGCTTTTCGGCGCGCTTTTCTATCTCGAATCGGTTTTGCGCTATCTTCAAAAGTTCTGCGTAATAATCCGCGCGGTATTCCTTTTCAAGCTCCGTCTTGACGCTTGCGGCGTATTTTTTGGCAAGCCGCGCCATGGACGAATCTTTTTTGCGCGCGTTAAGCACTTCCGCGGGGGTAAAGACTTTTTCGGGAAATTCGCCGTAACGCAGCGAAAACGCTTCCTTAAGACGGCGCTCGAGTTCTACGAGCGACAGATAGCTTTCCGCCGCGGACAAAAGCGAAACGTTTTCCCGCCCGCCCGAAATGACTTTTTTGACCGCATCGGAGCCGTTTATAAGCCGCGAAACTTCGTACAGCCCCTTGATTTTTTCGCGCGTAAGCGACACGGTACGCATATTAAATACGGGTATTAGATTGCGCGCGTAGCTTTTAAGGGTCTTAAGTTCGCGGTAATAAATCTGGAGAATACTTTCGCCTTTCACGCGCCAACGCTCGTTGTAGTCGAACCTACCCACGTCGCGGAAAGGGGACTTTTCGATGTTGCCGCACTCCTTCGCGCGCAACGACAGCTCGGTCAGCAAGCCGAGGTAACGGTTAAAGCTGTTTTTATTGAGTTTTTCGTAGAAAAGGCTGTCAATAGTCAGACAGTCGGGCGCGTCTTTGTTGTCGAGATAGCCCAAAATCCCCTCGTAAACAGAAAATCCCAGGGAGTGGACGGTATGCATGGCTTCCATTTCGCCCTGAATACTGCGGATAAGGGAACTTAATTCCTTCCTGTTTTCGTTTGAGGCTTTGTTTTCCGCAGACCCAGCAAGCGACATGGTATTGACAAGCTTGTCGACAACGTCAGTTTTTTTGGTCTTTTCAGAATACAGCTCCAGACAGAAGTCGCCTAACCCGATGTCTTTCAGTCTTTTGTAAACGACGGACAGCGCCGCCATTTTTTCCGCGACGAAAAGCACCCTTCTTCCGTTTACGATGTTGTTGGCAATCATGTTGGTTATCGTCTGCGATTTGCCCGTTCCGGGAGGTCCGTGCAACACGAAACTCTTGCTTAAAGAGTCGACTATGGCGGAATACTGCGACGAATCCGCGCTTATGGGCAGATATATTTTTCCGTCCTCGAGATACGCCTCGTCCGACGAAAGTTGTTTGTCCGTGGCGTCTGCGGAGGAATACTCGCTGCGGTTTTCAAGCAGCGAACGTATAAGCTTGCTTTCGCGGAACTTGTCCATTCTGGTACGGACGTCTTTCCACATAAGGTAGCTGGAAAAAGACAGCGAGCAAAGATAAACGCTGTCGTAAATCGCCCAGCCTTTCTGTCCCGAAACTTCCTTTTTGATGCGTGCAAGCACGGGCGCGTAACCCGAAAGAGATTGCGCCTTGAACTCGCTGAGCGCACGGACGTCTATATTGAACTGCTGATAAAGATATTCCAAAAGAGTGGTATTTACGTGCACTTCGTCTTCGTTGACCGAAACCGAAAACGTCTTTTCCAGTCCGCCGCGACGCACCATGGTGACGGGATAAAGCAACACGGGCGCGTATTTATAATCCGTTTCGTCAACGGACCACTTTAAAAAGCCCGCGGCAAGATACAGCGACGCCGTACCGGACTCTTCCTGACGGCTTTTTTCCTTGCGGTAGACGTTTGTAAGCGCCCTTTCAAAGTCTTTGCCCGAACAAGACAACCTTAAATGCTTGTTTTTGTATTCGTAAAGCAGCAGGTCGGATACGGGTTTAAGCGATACTGTTTTGGTGAAATCTTCCTTAAACGCGTCCAAAAGTGTAGTTTCGCCGGGGTCGGTGGGACGCAGCTCGAACTCCGTAAAAGAGGGAACCGAAGCTATAAAATCGTCCAGTTTTGCCGTAAGAATCTTGACCGTATATGCGGAAACTTTGAAGTTTAAAAGAGGATTGCGCATATCAAGGTCCAAAAGCCTTCTTTCCCACTGTTTTTCCCTTGTGACCAGTGTGCCGCCGCTTAAGTTACCCTTAATTTCCTCTATTTTTCGCGGCAGTGCGGTGTCCGAATAATCCGCCGCAGTCTTAAGGTCATATCCGCCCGCCGTCTTTACGCGCTCGGGAAGCGGCAGAACGTTCATCATTCGCGCGTATTTCAAATCCACGAAAAATTCTATGCCCTGCTTTTTTATGGCGGAAACAGTGCGCTTTTCGTTGCTTTCGAAATTAAGTCCCTCGAATATGCCCGAAACCGAAACCATGGAAATTTCGTTTACGCCGCGCTCTATTTTGTTCTCAATTAAAGAAGAATCGTCGATAACCGTGTCACCGAAACACTCGTCGGATAAAAACGCGCCTACGTACCACGCGCCGCCCGAGCGACCGAATACGCAGTTTATTCCCGCGTTTTCCAGTAAGGAAGCAAATAAAAGCGCAAGTTCGCAGGAAGAGGCGGTCTTGTTTTTAATAAGCTCCTGAGCGTCGGCGACGATAAGGTCGTCGCCCGTTTGCTCGGCACGGACAAAGGAAGCTTCGCAAAGAACGGCATACGCCGCCGCAAAGTAAAATCTTACGTCGTTTTTACTTGATTCACCGTAAAATCCGCCGGTATACTTCTGTTTCCAGGACGTAAGCTTTTTTTCTATCATTGCGCCGACGGGCTTAAGGGCGGACGACTTGCGTACAAATGCGGCAAGACTTTCGGGACGCGAAGAAAAATCGCACTCGTTGAAAGCAAGCAAAGTTACCTGCGCCGACTGACCGCAAAGCATTTTGCCCCCGCGGCTTACCTTAACGGTGATTTCGCCTTCGCTGCGTTCCGAAAGCGCGACCGTGAATACGGGGGAAATCAGATTTTCCGCCTCGAAATTAAGTACGGATTTTCTGGGAAGAGTTACGGTTTTTGAAAAAGGCAGCAAAAATCCCGGCTGCGAAGTTATTTCCACCGTAACATCGTCGATTTCCTCGTCCGAATAATTTTTGACGTAAAGTCTGTTGAAGGGGCTTACACCCGTTTGCAACATGTAGTAGCTTACTATCGGGCTTAATTGAAGCTCCAGTCCGACAAAGTCATTTTCTTTTTCCGTTGACATCATATTACCTCTTTACCGGCATACGCCGCCGTAAAAGATTATAACATATAACCCGACAAAAAGCAATCCGAAGCCGGCAAAAGGGCGACAAAAATAAAAGAACGGTAATTTTTCAACCGTTCTTTGCCGAATTTTGTAAAAATTCTTTACCTTAAACGTCTATGTCCTGTAATGCTACGGGAGTAAGCTCGCTGTCCTTTTTGCCCACTTTAAGCGCCTCCACGAACGCGGATACCGTATCGAGAGAGGTGAAAACGGTAACTCCGCTTTCTACGGCAAGCCTTCTTATCCTGAAGCCGTCGCGGCGTGTGTTTCTGCCCTTGGTGGGAGTGTTGACTATGAGTTTGACGCTGCCCGATTTAATCATGCGTTCGATATCGTCGCATTCGTGAAGTTTACCCACTTCCTCGGCGGATATGCCGCTTTCTCTGAGTGCCGCGGCGGTACCCGAAGTCGCGTAAAGCTTGTACCCCAGGTCAAACAGGTCTTTTGCCAAAGGAAGCGCCTCTTGTTTGCTCTTGTTGGAAACGGAAATGAATATACCCCCTTTGCTCATGTTGATTCCGCTTGCGTAAAGGCCCTTGAGTATTGCCTCTCCCACCGTGGGAGCGATACCCAGCACTTCGCCCGTGGACTTCATTTCGGGGCTGAGGGAAATTTCCAGCTCGGGAATCTTATCATTGGAAAATACGGGAACTTTTACGGCGTAGTATGCGGATTTTTTATAAAGTCCCGTTCCGTAACCCATGTTTTCCAGTTTTTCGCCCAGACAGCAGCGCGTGGCAAGTCCCACCATGGGAATGCCCGTGACCTTGCTGATGTAAGGTACCGTACGGCTGGAGCGCGGATTGACCTCTATGATATAAATATCCTCGCCTTTAAGGATAAACTGTATGTTTATAAGTCCCACCGTTTTGGTGCCCAGCGCGAGTTTTTTGGTGATATCGATTATATCGTCTACGGTTTTACCGAGGAAAGACGACGGATAGCGCGAAATACTGTCGCCGCTGTGTACGCCCGTGCGCTCGATATGCTCCATAATTCCGGGAATAAGCACGTCGTTACCGTCGCAAATGGCGTCGACTTCCAGCTCCTTACCCGCAATATACTGGTCGACAAGCACGGGGTGTTCCTGGATATTGACGTTTATTATGTCCATATACTCGCGGATTTCGGTATCTGTATACGCTATTTCCATACCCTGCCCGCCAAGAACGTAACTCGGACGCACCAGAACGGGATACCCAAGCTCGTGCGCGGCGTCCAAAGCTTCCTCGCAGGTGTAGACGGTTTTTCCCTTCGGACGCAGAATATGCAGTTTTTCAAGCAGTTTATCGAATTCCTCGCGGTCCTCGGCGTCGTTAATGGATTCCACGGTGGTGCCAAGAATCTTATATCCCGCGTCGGAAACGGATTTGGCAAGTTTAATCGCGGTCTGACCGCCGAACTGCACCACCACTCCCGCCGGCTTTTCGATTTCCAATACGCTGATGACGTCTTCGGGGGTAAGCGGTTCGAAATAAAGTTTGTCGCTGACGTCGAAGTCGGTGGAAACGGTTTCGGGATTGTTGTTTACGATTATCGCCTCATACCCCGCCGCTTTGATGGCTTTTATGCACTGAACGGAGCAGTAATCGAATTCCACGCCCTGCCCTATACGGATAGGTCCGCTGCCAAGTACGACAATGGACTTTTTGCCCGTGGCTGCCGCCTCGTTTTCCTCCTCGTAAGTGGAGTAATAATAGGGGGAAACCGCCTCGAATTCCGCGCCGCAGGTGTCCACGATTTTATACGCGGGGAATATTCCCATGCTTTCGCGCAAAGACCTTATTTCCGATTCCTTTACGCCGCAGAAGTCGGCTATCGCGCGGTCGGAAAATCCTTTGCGCTTGATTTTTTTCATGAAATCTTTGTCAAGACAAGCTGTTTTTTCGCGCCTGATTTTCTCTTCAAGCTCCACTATTCCCTTAAGTTTTACCAAAAACCACTTGTCGATTGTGGTAATTTCGCTTATCGTATCGACCGTTATTCCTTTACGCAAAGCGGCGCAGATACAGAAAAGACGCTCGTCGTCCTTGACGGTAAGTTGCGCAAACAGTTTGTCTTTGGACATTTTGTTGAACTTTGCGCTGTCCAGCGAATAGTGATTAAGCTCCAGCGAGCGCACAGCCTTTAAAAGAGCCGCCTCGAAATTGGCGCCGATGCTCATGACTTCGCCCGTGGCCTTCATGCGCGTACCCAGAGTCTTGTTTGCCTCGGTAAACTTATCGAAAGGCCAGCGCGGGAACTTACAGACGACGTAATCCAAAGTAGGCTCGAAACACGCGTAAGTCTTGCCGGTAACGCCGTTTACGATTTCGTCGAGGTTATAGCCTATCGCAATAAGCGCGGCGACTTTCGCGATGGGATAACCCGTAGCTTTGCTTGCAAGCGCGGAAGAACGAGAAACTCTGGGGTTTACCTCTATAACCGCATATTTCATGGACTGAGTGTCTAACGCGAACTGAACGTTACAGCCGCCGCATATTTTTAGCGCGGAAATGATGTTGAGCGCGGCGGAGCGAAGCATCTGATATTCCTCGTCGCGCAAAGTCTGAGAGGGTGCAAGCACTATGCTGTCGCCCGTGTGAATGCCCACGGGGTCCAGATTTTCCATGTTACAGATGGTTATCACGTTGCCGCTTTGGTCGCGCATAACCTCGTACTCTATCTCCTTCCAGCCCGAAACGCATTTTTCGATAAGGCACTGATGCACGCGCGACGCCTGCAGTCCCGTCTTGCATATCGTCCTAAGCGAAGCCTCGTCTTCGGCAATTCCTCCGCCCGTGCCGCCCAGCGTGTAAGCGGGACGCACAATCACGGGATAGCCTTTTTCGGCGGCGAAAGCGACTGCGCCCTCCACGTCGTGCGTGATGACGGAGTCGATACAGGGCTCGCCTATTTCCTCCATAGTCTGTTTGAAGAGTTCGCGGTCCTCGGATTTTTTGATGGAATCAACGGTCGTACCCAAAAGGCGCACGCCCATTTCGTCCAGAAATCCGCTTTCGGCAAGCTCGCACGCAAGGTTAAGACCCGTTTGTCCGCCCAGCGTGGGAAGAATACTGTCGGGTTTTTCCTTGCGGATTATGTTTTTCAGTACCTCGGGGGTAAGCGGCTCGAGGTAAACTCTCGACGCCATTTCCTTGTCGGTCATTATGGTTGCGGGGTTGGAGTTTACCAGAATTGTGTAAATTCCCTCGCCCTTAAGCGCGCGGCAAGCCTGAGTGCCGGCGTAATCGAACTCGGCAGCCTGACCTATCGCAATGGGACCGCTGCCTATTATAAGAACTCTTTTGATACTTTTGTCTTTGGGCATAACTTTAACCTCTCAAAGCATTTTGGCAAACTTTTCAAACAGATACGACGTATCCTTGGGTCCGGGGCTTGCCTCGGGGTGGAACTGGACGGAAAAAGTCTTGCCGTCGTCGTATTCCATACCCTCGCAGGTGCGGTCGTTCCAGTTGACGTGGGAAAGTCTTCCCACCCCTTTAAGCGAATCCGCGTCCACGCAGTAACCGTGATTCTGGCTGGTAATGTATATCCTGCCCGTTTCGAGGTCTTTTACCGGCTGGTTGGAGCCGCGATGACCGTATCGCAGTTTTACCGTGTCGCCGCCCTTGGCAAGCGCAAGCAGCTGATGACCCAGACATATTCCGAATATGGGTTTAGTCCCTATAAGTTTTTTAAGCTGAGCTATCTGGAAAACGTTGTCCTTGGGGTCGCCCGGGCCGTTTGTAAGCATTATGCCGTCGGGGTTATATTCAAGCACCGTTTCCGCCGTGACGGAAGAAGGAAATACTTTGACCGTAAGTCCGCACTTTACCAGCGAGTCCACTATGTTGCGCTTAAGTCCGTAATCGATGACGGCAACCTTTTTGTCCCCGCCCTTGATTTCGTAAATTTCGCTTGCGGTAACCTCTTGCACAGGATTTACGATGCGGTAATTTTCCGCCGCTTTAATCTGCTCGGGCGTGGGATAATTACGGCAGATAATGCCGTTCATGGTGCCGATGCTGCGCAGTTTTCTGGTAAGTGAGCGCGTGTCGATGCCGTAAATACCCGCTATCTTATGGTCCTTGAGATATTTGTCAAGCGTTTCTTCGCTGCGCCAGTTGGAAGGATATTCGCAGTAGTCGCGCACCACGAAGCCGCGCACTTTAGGTCCGTCCGACTCGTCGTCGACCGAGTTTATGCCGTAGTTGCCGATAAGCGGATAGGTCATCGTAACTATCTGTCCCGCGTAAGACGGGTCGGTCAGAAGCTCCTGATAGCCGGTCATACCCGTGTTGAACACCACCTCGCCTATAACGTCGGCGGAGTAACCGAAGCTTTCGCCCTCGAACACCGTGCCGTCGATTAAATAAAGATATGCCATTTTTCCTCCTTACAGCGAGTCGCGGAAAGAAAGCACTTCCGACTGCTGAGACGCCGTGATGTAACCCGTTTTTACGGCGACGTCCAAAAGCGTTTCAAGGTCGCAAAGCGATTTGTAAACGCAATTATGACTTTTGAAATTGTCAAAGCCGCGCTTAATGTTGTAGGTGAATATGGACACGACTCCCAGGACTTCCGCGCCCGCTTCGCGCAACGCTTCCACCGCCTCGAGACAGCTTCCGCCCGTGGAAATAAGGTCCTCCACAAGCACGACCTTTTCGCCCTTGTCGAGTTTGCCCTCTATCCTGTTCTGCCTGCCGTGGCTCTTGTTTTCTCCGCGGACGTAACCCGTGGGAAGGCTCATGCGCTCGGCAACCATGGCGGCATGGGCAATTCCTGCCGTCGCCGTGCCGAAAACCGCCTCGGCATTTTTGAACTCTTTACGTATAAGCTCGGCAAGGCCGTCCTCGATTACGCCGCGCTCGTCGGGATAACTGAGAACTATGCGGTTGTCGCAGTAAATGGGGGATTTTATTCCGCTTGCCCAGGTAAAGGGCTGCTCGGGGCGAAGGTAAACCGCTTTGATTTTAAGCAAACATTCGGCTGCTTTCTTGTCCATGATATATCTCCTTGAAAATTGAATTCTTTTTCGGTGCGGCTGATTCAGCGGATTTTTTTGAACTATGCCTTTTTCCGCATTTAACTCTTTTTCGTCTTTCAATCCGCGTTTACGCCGCGATAAACCTTGCTTCAGGTAAACTCGCTGACCGCTCTAAGATAGGCTTTAAGCCTGTCCTCGGCGCCCGTAATAGCCCTGCCCATGACGATATAATCGCTTCCCAGCTCCTTGGCTTTTTCGGGAGTAACGACGCGTTTCTGGTCGTCCGCGCTGCCGCCCGCGAACCTTATGCCGGGAGTTACCGAAATAAGTCCCAGCTCTTTAATAACGGGCGCTTCAAGGGCGGAACAAACCACTCCGTCCAGTCCCGCTTCCGCGGCAGACTGCGCATAACGCTTTACCGTTTCGGTCATGGGGACGTCTATCAGAAGCTCGTTTTTCAGCATTTCGGGCGAAGTGGAAGTAAGCTGGGTCACCGCGATGACCTTGGTTGACGGAGAAATTTCTTTGACGGCAAGCGCGGCTCTTTTCATCATTTCCTTTCCTCCCGCGGCATGAACGTTCATGATGTCCGTCTTTAAGGAGGCAATCACTCTTGCGGCGGCCTCCACCGTGTTGGGAATGTCGTGCAGCTTAAGGTCGAGAAAAATCTTGTAACCCTTGTCCTTAAGCTCCTTAACAAGGTCAAAGCCGTACCTGTAATACATTTCCATTCCTATCTTGAGATAAGGACGCTCCTCTTTAAGCTCGGTTAAAAGCGCGTCCAGTCCCGACCTGTCTTTGAAATCGCAAGCTATAATTACTTCACGCATCTGTCTGTCCTCCCGATAACTGATTTAATGTCCTGTATCCCCGCTTCCGAAAGCACCGCGGGCAAATCTTCGATTATTTTTTTGCATATAAAGGGGTCGACCAGGTTTTTTGACCCCACCATGACGGCGGATGCACCCACCGACATAAATTCCAGAACGTCTTTTGCCGACTCTATACCGCCCATTCCGATGACGGGAACGTCTACTGCCGACGCTACTTCGTGCACCATTCTGAGAGCGACGGGCTTGACCGCCGCACCCGACAGCCCCGCATGCGGAACGGCTGTTATCGCGCGGCCCGTTTTCCAGTCCACCGCCATGCCCAGCAGAGTGTTTATAAGCGTCAGTCCGTCCGCGCCCGCGTCCACGACTTTAAGCGCGATATCTTTTACCGAAGTGACGTTTGGCGAAAGCTTGACGAAAAGCGGCTTGCGGCAAACCTTTTTTACAGCCGCCGTTATTGCCGCCGCCTTGTCGGGGTCGGTGCCGAAAGCCATTCCGCCCGCCTTGACGTTGGGACAGCTGATGTTAAGCTCCACCGCGCAGACGATGTCTTCTTTCGAGAGTATTTCCGCCGCGCGGACATAGCTTTCTTCGTCGTGGCCGCCCACGTTAGCGAATACTTTTTTGCGATATACCTTTTTAAGCCGCGGAAAAACGTCTTTTACCACGTTTTCCGCACCGGGGTTCTGAAGTCCCACCGAATTGAGCATACCCGAAGGCGTTTCCGCAATTCTGGGCAAAGGGTTTCCGAATCGCGGCTCCAGCGTGGTGCCTTTTATGGAAAAAGAACCCAGAATATTTATGTCGTAAAGCTCGGCAAACTCCAGCCCGTAGCCGAAAGTGCCCGACGCGGGAATCACGGGGTTGTCGAGTTTAATTCCGCCCAAATTTACGCTTAAATCCATTATCGCATCTCCTTTGCGGTCATCACGGGTCCGTCTTTGCAAATGCGTTTTGACCCCAGTTTCGTTTTGCACGAACACCCCATGCAAACGCCGAAGCCGCAAGCCATGCGCGCCTCGTAAGAAAGCTGTCCGTCAAGTCCCGTCTTTAACAGCGCGTTAAGCATGGGCTCGGGTCCGCAGGCGTAAAAGTAATCGAATTCGTCCTTATTCATAAGCGCGGTGACGAAGCCTTTTTCGCCCGCCGAGCCGTCCGCCGTGGCGACGCGCGTAGGGGCAAGCGCGGAAAACTTATCGATATAATACATATCGGCGGCGGAATTGAACCCTGCAAGAACGGTTATGTTTTTACCCTGACTTTTAAGTCTTTTCGCCAAGCCGTAAAGGGGCGGCAATCCCACGCCTCCGCCCACAAGGGCTATTTTTTCCGCCGTGACGGAGTCGTCGAAACCGTTGCCGAGCGCGCAAAGTGCACAAAGCGTTTCGCCTTTTTGCATCTTACTCATCTGCTTTGTGCCTTCGCCCACGACTTTGTATATAATCGTAAGCCCTTTTTCGTCATAATCGCATACGGATATCGGGCGGCGAAGGTACTTGCCCGAAAGCGCAATGTCGATAAACTGTCCGCTTTTTTCAAGCGGACTTGTGTCGCCTTCAAGCCGCATTTCGAAAACCGAAGAATTAAGCTGAGCGTTTGATGAAATTGTGTAAATAACGTCTTTTATCATATTAAACCAACTGCCCGTTTGAAAGTTTTACGTTTCCGTCCACCACTACGTCCGTGATTTTACCGTAAACCGTAAGCCCGTTGAAAGGAGTGTTTTTGCCTTTTGAAACGAACTTTGCGCTGTCCACGACGTATTGCGCATTCAAATCGACAAGCGTAAGATTTGCCTTTTCTCCCTCGCGCAGTCTGCCGCTTACTTCCATAATTTCGCGCGGACGCACCGACATAAGACGGTTAAGGTCGGTAAGACTGATGAGCCCCGACCTTACCAGCACGGTATAGCTTACCGAAAAAGCCGTCTCAAGACCGCTGATGCCGAACGCCGCATCGTCGTAAGTCGTGTTCTTGTCCGCGGCGGAATGGGGCGCGTGGTCGGTGGCGATTACGTCTATCGTGCCGTCCATTATGCCTTCTATTATCGCGGTGCGGTCGTCCTCCGTGCGGATGGGAGGATTTACTTTGGTAAAAGTATCGAGAGTGCGTATGCAGTCGTCGTTAAGCGCAAAGTAATGCGGACAGGTTTCGGCGGTTACGCGCACGCCCTTTTTCTTGAAAAATCGGATAAGCTCCACCGCTCCGCGGGTGCTGACGTGGCAAAGATGCACGGGTACCGAAAAAGTTTCGGAAAGAATCATCTCCCTTGCGACTGCCGCTTCCTCCGCAGCGCGCGTAATACCCTTAAGCCCGCATATATCGCTGTTTAAGCCCTCGTTTGCCACTCCGTCGCCCGAAAGGCTTTTATCTTCGCTGTGGGAAAGCACCTTAAGCCCCAAGGAGTCCGCATATTCCAAAGCAAGCCGCATCACCCTTCCGTCGGACACGGGCTTTCCGTCGTCGCTGACGGCAACTACGCCCGCGGCTTTCATCGCCGCCATTTCGCTAAGTTCCGTCCCCAAAGAGCCTTTAGTAATCGCGCCCACGGGATAAACGTGAGCGTATCCCTCTTTTTCGGCGTGATTGAGGATATATTCGGTAACCACTTTATTGTCGTTTACGGGGTTTGTGTTGGGCATACAGGCTATGTCGGTAAAGCCGCCGTTAACCGCCGCGCGCACGCCCGAAGCTATCGTTTCCTTACCCTCGAAACCGGGCTCTCTCAGATGCGCGTGCATATCGAAAAAGCCGTAAAAGAGGTGTTTGCCCGTCCCGTCGACGACCGTATCGGCGCCACGGTCCACCCTGCCTATTTTAGTGATAACGCCGTCCTTTATAAAGACGTCCGCTTCCTTAAGATTGTCGCGCACAAGCGTCGCGTTTTTGATGAGAACGGTTGACATTTATCCTAACTCCTTGCCGATAAGGCTTAATACCGCCATTCTTACCGCCAGTCCGTTGGTGACCTGCGTGTTTACCAAACTTTTTTCGCCGCCGAGTACGTCCGAATTTATTTCCACGCCGCGGTTTACGGGCCCCGGGTGAAGAACTATCGCGTCGGGCTTTGCGTAAGAAAGCAGTTTTTCGCTTATGCCCCACATCGCGTTGTATTCCTTAAGCGAGGGGAACATTCCCTGTTTTTGCCGCTCCAGCTGAATCCTGAGTCCCATGACCACGTCCGCGTCGTAAACCGCGGCGACGGGGTCCGTCGTGACCGTGCAAAGCGAACCCATATCGGCGGGAAGCAACGTTTTAGGACCGCAAAAGGCGACTTCCGCACCCAGGGTTTTAAGTCCCCAAAGGTTACTGCGCGCAACGCGGGAATGTTTTACGTCGCCGATAATCGCGACTTTAAGTCCCTCGATACGGCCGAAATGCTGCCGCATGGTAAAAAAGTCCAGAAGCGCCTGAGTGGGATGCTCGTTGGCGCCGTCGCCCGCGTTGACCACGGCGGCAGAGATGTTTTTCGACAAAAATAAAGGCGCACCGCTTTTCGAATGACGGATGACGACGATATCCGACGACAATGCGTCCAACGTCTTTCCCGTATCGATAAGCGATTCGCCTTTCTGCACGCTTGAAGTGGAAACGTCAAGCGAATTGACGTAAGCGCCGACGTTTTCGGCCGCCAATTCGAAACTCGTGCGGGTGCGGGTGCTGTTTTCGTAAAACAAAGTAGTTACGCGCTTGCCCCGCAAAAAGGAACACTTTTCCCTTTTCAGTATAAGCTTTTTCATGTCTTCCGCAAAATCCAGTATTTCGTAAATCTCGTTTGCGGAAAGTTGTTTTATGCCCAGTAATTCTTTCAACGCCGTCCTCCGTTTTGAAAAAAAAGCCGCCCTTTAAGGGCAGCTGTCAAAACAACTTTATGTCGGTTTGTCAATGAGTTAGTTATCTCTGCCCAAAGACCTTATCAATTTTATCATAAACCGATAAAATTGTAAAGCGTTTTTCGAGGGGCGGAAATATTATTTTTTTTGCGGATTTTTCGCGTATTTTTGCTTGAGAATTTCCGTAAGCGCGCGGCAGCCGGCCTCGATTTCGTCATAAGCGATATCGAACCTTCTCGTATACCACGGGTCGGCTACGTCGCCGCCGGACGTAAAATCTTTCAGCTTGACGATTTTGCTTTGGGGGTCTTTTCCGAAAATTTCCAGCATACCCCTTACATTGCCTTCGTCCATTCCGATAAACAGGTCATACTTACCGTAATCCTCTTTTTTTAAACGCACGGCGCGCCTTTCGTCAAATCGGACGCCGCGCCTTGTAAGCTCCGCCTTGGCGGGCGGATATACGGGATTGCCGATGCCGCCGACAATTTCCTCGTCGCTGACTGCGGAAGACGAAACCGTTACGAAATCGGAAATCCCGTTTTTCTCAAGAAGCGATTTAAGGCAGAATTCCGTCATAGGCGAGCGGCAGATATTGCCGTAACAAACGAACATAATTGCCGTTTTATCAACCAAACTTTTACGCTCCTTATTTAAAGTATTTTACGCCCGCGCGGAAAACGTTCATGTCGAAGTTCCCCGGAACGTTTTGATAAATTCCCGCCTGATAGCGCTCGGTATGGCCCATCTTTCCCAAAATCTTGCCGTCGGGCGAGATTATGCCTTCCACCGCCATCACGGAGCCGTTGGGGTTAAAGGGCGAATCCATGGTAACGCGCCCTTCGTCGTCCACGTATTGGGTGGCAATCTGACCGTTTTTGTAAAGCTTGTCGAAAATTTGCGGCTCGCATACGAACTTGCCCTCGCCGTGGCTGACGGGCACGGAGAATATGTCGCCGGGTTTAAAATCGGTAAGCCAGGGCGATTTGTTTGTGCCTACGCGCACGCGCACAACCGTGGAAACGTGGCGGCCGATGTTGTTGAAAGTAAGCGTGGGACTGTGCTCGTTGCTGTCCTCTATGTGACCGAAAGGAAGCAATCCCAGCTTGATAAGCGCCTGGAAGCCGTTGCAGATGCCTAAAACAAGTCCGTCGCGCTTATACAAAAGGTTTTCCACCGCTTCTTTAAGCACTTCGTTTTTGAAAGTGTTGACTATGAACTTACCGCTGCCGTCGGGTTCGTCGCCGCCCGAAAAGCCGCCCGGGAACGCAATAATCTGGGCGTTGTCTATGCGGCGTTTCATCTCGGCGATCGACTCCTCGATATCCGCGCGGTTAAGATTGCGCATGACGAAGATATCCGCCTCCGCCCCCTCGCGGGTAAAGGCGCGCGCCATGTCGTATTCGCAGTTGGTGCCGGGGAAAACGGGAATGAAAACCACGGGTTTTGCGGATTTTGTCTTGCTTTTGTAAACGGTGTCTATCGAGTAATCGGACGCAACCGCTCTTCCCGCGGCGGGCGCAACGGTAGGATAAACTCCTTCCAGCTTTGAAGTGAACGCTTTTACCAGATTTAAAACCGATACGGTTTTATCCGCAATCGTGACCGCGCCGCTTGCGTCGACTTTACCTATAAGCCGCGCGTAAGGCGAATTTATTTCTTCGGGGCAAAGCGCGACTATGTCGCCGTACAGCGGACGGAAAAGGTCGTCGCTTTTAAATAGAACAAGACCGTTTCCGCAGCCGAGAACGGATTTAGCGGCGGCGACGGCGTAACCGCCCTCCTCCGTAACACAGGAACGCGCTATTTTTTTGTCCTTTGCGAGTTTTGTGATTTCGTCGAACATATCAAGCGAATAATCAAAGTCGGGATAACCGAATCCGTCGCGCTTGTGTCCGAACAGATAAAGGTTACCTTTGACGTCGAACACGTTGTTGATTATCGTTTCGTCGTTTGTCACGCCCATTGCGAAAGCTATTACGGTGGGAGGAACGTCGATGTTTTCAAACGTGCCGCTCATGCTGTCCTTGCCGCCGATTGCGCCCGTCTTAAGTCCCAGCTGCGCGCAAAGAGCGCCTAAAAGCGCGCTTAAAGGCTGTCCCCAGCGTTCGGGAACGTCGTTAAGGCGTTTGAAAAACTCCTGCAGCGACAGTCTTACGGTTTTGCGGTCTACGCCTGCCGATATAAGCTTGCTTACCGCCGCCAGCACCGAATGAATCGCGCCCGTGAACGGAGATTTTATCATAAGCCGCGGATAGCAGGCGTAAGACGACGCCGTGACGCAGTGCGTGAATCCGTCTACGGGAGGCTTTGCCGCCATTACCGAAGAAGGGGTAAGCTGAAATTTGCCGCCGAAAGGCATGAAAACCGACGACGCGCCGATGCTTCCGTCGAAAGTTTCGCCCATGCCCTTTTGCGAGCATACGTCAAGGCGGTTAAGCTCCGCGGTCAAAGCGCCCGCATAATCGCCTTTTTCGATATAATCTTTTATAAACTCGTCAACGGCGGGAAAACATTCTTCGCCGTTATCGTTTATCACGGCGGTTGCGGTTTGCTTTACGCCGTTGGTGTCCAGAAATTCTCTCTTGATGTCTACAATCGTTTCGTCGCCGTAGAACATACGAAGGCGCGCGTTGTCGGTCACTACCGCTACTTTCACCGCCTTAAGGTTTTCCTCTTTGGCAAGCTCAATGAACCTGTCCGCGTCGAGGGGTTTTACCATGACCGCCATACGCTCCTGACTTTCGGAGATGGCAAGCTCGGTCGCGGTAAGACCGTCGTACTTCTTTTCCACGCGGTCGAGGAAAATATCCAGTCCGTCGCTCAATTCGCCTATGGCGACGCACACGCCGCCCGCGCCGAAGTCGTTGCATTTTATGATAAGTCGCGCCGCCTCGCGGTTACGGAACAAACGCTGAAGCTTGCGCTCCTCGGGCGGGTTGCCCTTTTGCACTTCCGCGCCGCAGGTTTCCACCGATTTAGCCGTATGGGATTTACTGCTGCCCGTAGCTCCGCCGCAGCCGTCCCTGCCCGTATCGCCGCCAACAAGAATAATAACGTCGCCCTTTTCGGGTTTTTCGCGCCTTATGTTTGCCGCGGGCGCACCGCCGATGACGTAGCCCGTTTCAAGTCGCTTGGCCTTGTAGCCCTCGCTGAAAAGCTCGTGTACTCCGCCGGTGGCAAGCCCTATCTGGTTGCCGTAGGAGGAAAATCCCGCCAACGCCGTGCGGGAAATCACGCGCTGAGGAAGCTTTCCTTTAATTGTCTTGTCAAAGTCCTCGGTGATATCCGCAGCTCCCGTCACGCGCATCGCCTGATAGACGTAGGTTCTGCCCGAAAGCGGGTCGCGAATTGCGCCGCCGAGACACGTCGCCGCGCCGCCGAAAGGCTCGATTTCCGTGGGGTGATTGTGCGTTTCGTTCTTGAACATGATAAGCCAGTCTTCGTCCTTGCCGTCCACATCCAGCGTGACGCGTACCGAACAGGCGTTTATCTCGTCCGAAACGTCGAGGTTGTCGAGATATCCTTCCTTTTTCAGCTTTTTGACGGCAATCGTAGCCACGTCCATAAGGCAGGCGTATTTGTCCTTGCGCGCGGAATAAAGCTCCTTAAACAGTCCTTGATAAGCGTCAAGCGCGTCCTTTATATGATAATTGGGCGAATTAATCTCGATGCTTTTAAGCTCGGTAAGGAAAGTCGTGTGGCGGCAGTGGTCCGACCAGTAGGTGTCTATAACCTTGATTTCAGTAAGCGTGGGCTGACGGTTTTCCGCCTTGAAATAATCCTGCACGAATCTGAGGTCGTCAAAAGTCATGGCGAATCCGAATCCGTCGTAAAACTTTTTAAGTTCCGCCTCGTTTAGCCCTATAAAATCCAGCTCCACGCGCATTTTCTGTTTTTTTGCCGCCGCGCGCTTTAATGTTTCGGGCAAGACAAGACTGCCCTCCTTGCTGTCCACGGGGTTGATAAGGTATTTTTTAATGCGGTCGAACTCCTCTTTCGTCACGCCCGTAATGTCGTAAACGGTGGCGCAGCGCACCTCGGGGCGAACGCCGCCGGTAAGGAACTGCACGCACTGAGCCGCCGAATCGGCGCGCTGGTCGTACTGTCCGTCCAGATACTCGACGACAAGCACGTCGCCCGAAAAATCGGGCTTTTCTGTAACGTCGTCCACGCAAGGCTCCGAAAACACGGATACAACCGCTTTGTCCATTTCCTCGCGCGTAAGTCCCTCTACGTCGTAACGAATGTATTTTCTTATGCCCGCGGGCGAAATACCCAAAAGACTTTTAAGTTCTTCCTTAAGCTTTCCCGTGTTGCCGAACTCGGGCTTTTTTTCGGTATAAATTCTGTAAACCATAATGTTTTTCCTTTTGCTCCGATTGAATATAAATCGGTTTACGCCGTGTTTTTACTGTTTTTCCGATATTATTAGTGAAACGAATTGAATTAAACCTTGCCGATGTCGGTACGGTAACGAGATTCGGTAAAGCTTACCTTGTCAATCTCGCGGTAGACGATTTTGCGCGCCTTGTCGATGTTGTCCGCAACCGCGGTCATGTCGAAAACTCTGCCGCCGTTGGTGACAAGCTGTCCGTCCTTGATTGCCGTGCCTGCGTGGTAAAGAGTAACGCCCTCAAGCTTACCTATGGTAACGGGGTAGCCTTTTACAACGTTGTCGGGATAGCCGCCCGACGCGATTACCACCGTAAAGCCCGTTTTATCCAGCCATTCGATATCGGTTTTGTCGAGAGTGCCGTCGATGCACGCTTCGATAATTTCCGTAAAATCGGTTTTGAGTAGCGGCAGAATCGCCTGAGTTTCGGGGTCGCCGAAACGCGAATTGTATTCGATGACCTTTATTCCCTTTTCCGTCATCATAAGTCCGAAGTATATGACGCCTTTATAGACGATTCCGTCCGCTTGAAGTCCTCTTATCGTGGGCAGGAAAATCGTGCGCATCGCTTCGGCCTGCTTGTCGGGGGTAAAATAAGGAGAAGGTGCAAACGCGCCCATTCCGCCCGTATTGGGACCTGCGTCGCCGTCATAAGCGCGCTTGTGGTCCTGACTCGAGGGCATACACTTTACGGTATTGCCGTCGGTAAAGGCAAGCACGGTCACTTCCCTGCCCGTCAGAAATTCCTCTATAACCACCGTGGAGCCGCTTGCGCCGAACGCGCGGTCCAGCATCAGTTTTTTAAGTCCCTCCTCCGCCTCTTCAAGGTTTTTGCAGATAAGCACGCCCTTGCCTAAAGCAAGTCCGTCAGCCTTCAGCACCAGCGGAAAATCGGATTTGCGGACGTAACCGAGCGCCTTGTCGTAATCGGAAAAGCACTCGTAACGCGCAGTGGGAATACCGTGGCGAATCATAAAATCCTTGGAAAACGCCTTGCTGCCCTCCAGTCTTGCCGCCGCTTTTACGGGTCCGAACGCGCGTATACCCGCAGCGTTAAGCGCGTCCACCATGCCCAGGCTTAACGGGTCGTCGGGCGCGACGAACACAAGGTCGATTTTATTTTCGCGCGAAAAAGAAACCGCTTTATCTATATCGGTGGCTTTTCCGTCCACGCACACGGCGTCTGAAGCTATACCCGCGTTTCCGGGCATACAGTACAGCGCGTCCACGCGCTTGCTTTCCTTAAGTTTTTTGACGATTGCGTGCTCTCTGCCGCCGCCGCCGATTACGAGAATTTTCATATTCCGTTCCTTTTTTCCGTTTTTTACGGGCGCAGAATAAGTTTACAAGACTTTATAAACCTTCGAACGCACCTTTATTAATGAGTTTTTTTTAAGTGTAAAACAGCGCAATCTGCGTTTTCCGCACTTAATGCTTTTTTATACTCAATCGCATTATGCGGCTTAATCCGATTTTCCGTCGGATTAAAACAAAGACGTTTCCGTCAAAGTAAAAGACGGGTAAACAAACTTTTTTCTTAATTTAAGCGGAAAAACGCGGGGCGCAATAAATTAATGCTTGAAATGTCTTACGCCCGTAAAGCACATGGCAATGCCGTGTTCGTCGCAGGCTTTGACGCTGTCCTCGTCGCGGATACTGCCGCCGGGCTGAACGATGGCTTTTACACCCGCTTTAGCCGCTTCTTCCACGCAGTCGGAGAACGGGAAGAACGCGTCGGACGCAAGAACCGCGCCCTGAGCGCCGCCGATGCTGTGCTCCACCGCCTGGCAAGCCGCCCAGATGCGGTTGGTTTGCCCCACGCCTATGCCCAGAGTGCGTTTACCGCGTGCAAGCACGATGGCATTGGATTTACAGTGCTTGACGACCGTCATGGCAAACTTCATGGACTCGAGGTCCTGCTTGTCGGGCTGAGCCTTTGTCACGGTCTTTATTTCGTCGTATACTCCGTTGTCCGCCTCCTGCACGATAAGCCCGCCGTAAACCTTTTTGAACTCCATGGTTCCTGCGGGGTTTTTTACGGCGACGTCCTTTATTTTAAGCACTCTTAAATTGGGTTTTCTTTTAAGAACCTCAACTGCCTCGTCGGTAAAATCGGGAGCGATGACTATCTCAAGGAAGATTTTGACCATTTCTTCGGCGGTGGCCTTGTCCACGCACGCGTTTACCGCGACTATTCCGCCGAAAATGGAAACGGGGTCGGATTCGTAAGCCGCTTTATAAGCATTGAGAACGGTGTCCGCGCACGCGACTCCGCAAGGGTTGGCGTGTTTTACCGCTACGACAGCCGTTTCATCAAATTCTTTCAAAAGCTCGATTGCGCCGTTAGCGTCGTTGATGTTGTTGTAAGAAAGCTGTTTGCCGTTAAGCTGAACCGCGTTGATAAGCGAGTTGTATACGGGAATAGCCTCTCCGTAAACGGCGGCTTTCTGGTGCGGATTTTCGCCGTAACGCATTTGCTCCTTTTTTTCGTAAGCAAGCGTAAGCTGATCGGGAAACTCGATGCCTATCTGATTTCTTAAATAGCCCGAAATAAGCGTGTCGTAAACGGCGGTGTGCTGATACACCTTATACATGAGGTATTTGCGCGTTTCTATTGTCACGTTGCCGCCTTCAAGCTCATTCAGTGCCTTTTCGTAGTCGGCGGGGTCGACGATGACCACGACGTCCTGATAGTTCTTTGCCGCGCTTCTAAGCATTGTGGGGCCGCCGATGTCGATGTTTTCCACAGCCTCCGCGAAAGAGCAGCCCTTCATCACCGTCTGTTTGAAAGGATAAAGGTTTACGATAACCACGTCTATGGTGTTTATCCCCAATTTTTCAAGCTGAGCCATGTGCGAGGGATTTGAGCGCATTGCCAACAGTCCTGCGTGAACGGCAGGGTGCAAAGTCTTGACTCTGCCGTCAAGACACTCGGGAAATCCCGTGATGTCGCTGATGTTTACGGTTTTTACGCCCGCTTTTTTAAGCGCCGCCTCCGTGCCGCCCGTCGAAATAATTTCGTACCCGAGCTTTTCAAGGCGTTTTGCCGCCTCCTCCACTCCGGTTTTGTCAGATACGCTGATAAGTGCTCTTTTTTTCATAACCTTTCTCCTCGTTTATCCGAAAATTTTTTTCTTTATAAATAATGAATACCGCTTTTGCCGTAAGGACATTGCCGCATTTTCCGCGAATTTAAACGCCTCTGTACGTCAGTCGCGGCAAAGCTTCGCCACCGTTTCGGGCAGCAGTCTGTGCTCCAGCTCCAGAACGCGCGCCTGAAGCGACTCGGGCGTGTCGGAGGGGTAAACCTCGACTTTTTCCTGCGCGATGATTTCGCCCGTATCGGTGCCCTCGTCCACAAAGTGAACGGTTGCGCCCGAAAATTTTTCCTTGTTTTCGATAACGGCGCGGTGTACGCGCATACCGTAAAAGCCGTTGCCGCAATACGCGGGAATAAGCGACGGGTGAATGTTGATTATTTTGCCGCGGAAAGCCGAAACGATATTGGGCGTAAGCACGGTAAGATACCCCGCCAGCACGATGAGGTCGATGTTCTTTTCCTTAAGCAAAGGTATAAGCGCGTCGTACATTTTTTCCGTACTTTCGTAGTCGGATTTAACAAATACGACGTAAGGAATACCCGCCTCTACGGCACGCGTAATTGCGTAAATATCGGGTTTTGACGCGACCAGAAGTTTTATTTCCGCGTTTATAAGTCCCTGTTTTACTCCGTCTATAATGCTTTGAAAGTCGGAGCCGGAGCCGCTTGCGAAAACGCAGACGTTTTTCATAGAATGACGCCCTCACCCTCGACTACTTCGCCCAAAGACACGGGCTGCTCGCCTAAATCTGCCAGCTTGGAAAGCACTGTTTTTTCGTCATGTTTGCTTACTGCAAGTACAAGTCCTATGCCCATGTTGAAAGTGTTGCACATTTTTTCGTAAGAAATGTCCGCGCGGCGCTGAAGCTCTTTGAAAAGCGCGGGAATTTCGTAAGAGTCGCGGTCGATTTTCGCCGCCAGACCTTTTGGAAGGATTCTGGGAATGTTTTCGATGAATCCGCCGCCCGTGATGTGCGCTATTCCCTTTATATCCGCGGTTTCGATAAGCGACAGCACGGTTTTGACGTAAATGCGCGTGGGCGTAAGCAGTATTTCCGCAGGCACGCCGCCGATTGCGTCGCAGTATTCGTAAGTCGCCTTATCGGAAGCGGGGAACAGTTTTCTTACAAGCGAATAGCCGTTTGAGTGCACGCCCGAAGAACGCAGTCCTATAAGGCGGTCGCCTTTAACTATGTTACTGCCGTTGATTACCTTGTTTTTCTTGACGATGCCTACCGAAAAGCCCGCAAGGTCGTACTCGTCCTCGGGGTAAAAGCCGGGCATTTCCGCCGTTTCGCCGCCGATAAGCGCGCAACCCGCCATGCGGCAGCCCTCGCTGACGCCCTTGACGATAAGCGCGACTTTTTCGGGGATAAGTTTACCTAAAGCGATGTAGTCGAGGAAGATAAGCGGTTTTGCGCCCTGGCACACAATGTCGTTGACGCACATAGCCACGCAGTCGATGCCTATGGTGTCGTGCTTATTGAGCGAAAAAGCATATTTAAGTTTTGTACCCACTCCGTCGGTGCCCGCGACAAGAACGTCGCCGTCGGGTGAGTCCGAAAGCGCGTAAAATCCGCCGAAAGAGCCAAGGTCGCCCACAACGTTTTTATCATAGGTGGACTTTACGTATTCCTTCATTAGTTTTACCGCGCTGTAACCCGCCTCAACGTCCACACCCGCGTTTTTGTAATCTATTGCCATAATTGTTTTCTCCCGAATACGGTTAAATTTCCAAAACGAATTTACCGCAGTTGTATTTTTCGATTGCTATCGGATAATCGCCGTCGAAGCACGCCGTGCAGAAATCCTCTTTTTTGCCGCCGCACGCCTTTACCAAACAATCCATGGGAAGATAGTGCAAGCTGTCCGCGCCGATGGCTTTGCAGATTTCCTGCTCGTTTTTATACCCGCCGATAAGTTTATCCTTGGACTCCATATCCACGCCGAAAAAGCAGGGAAAAGCGACTACGGGCGAGGCGATGAGCATATGCACTTCCTTGGCGCCGTTGTCTCTGAGAAGCTGGACAATTTTACGGCTGGTGGTGCCGCGCACTATCGAGTCGTCTATAAGAATAAGCCGCTTGTTTTTGATATTGCCCCTTATTGCGTTAAGCTTGATTTTGACGCTGTTTTCACGCATTGACTGGCTGGGCTGAATAAACGTCCTGCCGATGTAACGGTTTTTGCTGAGCGCGTCTATATACGGCACGCCCGACACTTCGCTGTAACCGCGCGCCGACACGATTGCAGAGTCCGGCACGCCCGCCACCACGTCCGCGTCGATTTTAAAAAGCTCGGCAAGCATTTTGCCGCACTCGTAACGCGCGTCGTACACGTTTACCCCGTCGATTTTACTGTCGCTTCTCGCAAGATAGACGTATTCGAAAATGCAGGAACGGCGGTTTACGCCCGAAATGAACGAAGAATGCATCTCGAGATTTTCGTCCACAACGACGATTTCGCCGGGCTTAAGGTCGCGTATGACGGTGGCGTCCAAAGAGTCCACCGCGCAGGTTTCGCTGGCAAAAAGTATGTCGCCTTTTTTGTCGCCCAAGCACAGCGGCTTAAGACCCAGAGGGTCGCGCACCGCGACAAGCTTATTGTCCGCCATGATGACAAGCGCGTAGGCGCCGACAAGCTCCTCGCAAGCGCGTTTAACGCCCTCTTCCAGGCTGTTTTCGCTGTAAAGATTGATTAGCGCGGCAATAACCTCGCTGTCGATGGAGCTTTGAAAAATATGTCCTTGCTTAATGAGCCTTGATTTGATTGCGTCGCAGTTGATGATGTTGCCGTTGTGAGCAACCGCCATTCTGCCCCATCTGCCGTAAAAAACCACGGGCTGAGCGTTGACAACGTTACTTGAGCCCGTAGTGGAATAACGCACGTGGCCTATACCGCAGTTGGTATCGGGAAAAGCGGAAAGCTTGTCCTCGTTGAACACCTCGTTGACAAGCCCCATTTTTTTATAATAGTAGACCTTACGCGGCTCGTAAGCGACGGCGATACCCGCGCTTTCCTGCCCGCGATGCTGAAGAGCGAACAAGCCGAAATACAGGTCGTGAGCCATCTCCTTTTTTTCCTTGGAGATGATTCCGATTATACCGCACTCCTCCTGCCTTTCAAACTCGTTTTGCGGCAATACGACTGATTTCATTTACACTCTCCCGTAAGTCTTCTCATGACTTCTTCGTAGGCTTCCTCCACTCCGCCAAGGTCTCTTCTGAAACGGTCCTTGTCGAGTTTTTCGTGGGTTACGCTGTCCCAGAGGCGGCAGGTGTCGGGGCTTATCTCGTCGGCGAGAATGATTTGTCCCTTGTATCTTCCGAACTCCAGCTTGAAATCAATAAGGTCAAGTCCGATTTTCTTGAAGAACGCGATGAGAAGTTCGTTAATCTTAAACGCCATGTCCTCAATCGTCTTTATTTCCTCTTTGGTGGCAAGGCCGAGGCTTAACGCGTAAAAATCGTTTATCATCGGGTCGCCGAGGTCGTCGTTTTTATAGCTGAACTCAAAGCCCGTGCTTTTAAGCGCGGTACCCTCTTCCACGCCGTAGCGCTTGGAAAAAGAACCGGCGGCAACGTTTCTGACGATTACTTCAAGCGGAACTATCTGCACTTTTTTGACAAAAGTGTCCGTGGGGGAAACCTCTTCTATGTAATGGGTGGGAATGCCGTGCTTTTCCAACATCTTGAAAATGAGGTTGGTGCAGCGGTTGTTGATTACTCCCTTACCGGAAATCTGGCCTTTTTTAAGTCCGTTGAAAGCGGTGGCGTCGTCCTTGTAGGACACAAGCACAACGTCGGGATTGTCGGTTGCGAATACTTTTTTGGCTTTTCCTTCGTAAAGCTGCTCGCGTTTTTCCATTTTTATATTTCCTCCGATAAATTGATATTCGAATTTATTACGTCCTGCGCGGCTTTTGCGCGGTATTCCTTAAGCGCGGTTTTAAGCTTTTCGTCGCCTATTGCAAGCATCTGAAGCGCCAAAAGTCCCGCGTTTACTCCGCCGTTGATGGCCACTGTGGCAACGGGCACGCCGGGCGGCATCTGAACGGTGGACAAAAGACTGTCAAGTCCGTCCATGGTGGAACTTTTTACGGGCAGACCAATTACGGGACGGGTGGTGAACGCCGCGATAAATCCCGCAAGGTGCGCGGCTTTGCCCGCGGCGGCGATAAACACGTCGAAGTCGCCTTCTTTACCCGAGGCGTAATCGTGCACGACGTCGGGCGTGCGATGCGCGCTCATGACCTTTACGGTCACGTCGACACCGAAATTTTTGAGAATCTGAACCGTGGGTTTTACCGCGTCGAGATCGCTTTTGGACCCCATTGCGACAAGTACTTTTGCCATATTAAGTAAACTCCTTTCAAAAAAAGAAACGCAACTTTACAAAAGTCACGTCCCTGCAATTATACTGTAAAAACCTGCTTTAAGAGGGTGCAATACTCCGCTATAAATACACTGCCGCCGTTCTCTACGCCGCCGCAGGCGACCTGACGGGATATGAAACGCACCGCGTTTAACTTCCTCTTAATGTAACCCATGAAAATATGATAGCATAAACTCAAAGATTTTGCAACCGAAAAAAGGGCTTGTTCGCAATCATATTTTACCGAAATTTTTTATATGCTCTGCTCGACGAATTTACCGTTTTTCATCACCGTTACGCTTTTAAAACCCAGACTTTTAAGGTATTGTTCGCCGCTGTTTAAGCCGTAAGCAATAAATTTCGCGTCGTGACAGTCGTTGGTAACGGTTACTCTGCCGTTTTTTTCCAGAATTCTTTTAAGCAAAAACTCGTCGGGATAGGGAGATTTTACTTTACCCCTTGCCACCCCGCCGTAATTTACTTCCACTATTACGCCGTAATTAAGACACTCGTCGATACATCCGATTGCGACGTCGGTATAATCGCGCGAGCAAAAGTCAATAATTCCTTCTCCGCACAGCCTGATTATGTCGAAGTGACCGAGTATATCCGGTTTTTTGCGCGCGCACTCCACCATGTTTTCGAAATATGCCCGATAAAAAGCGGCGGGAGAAGACGAAAAGCTTTCGTCTATGCAACGGCTGAGAACCTTGCCCGAAATATCCACGGCGTAAATTTTCCCCTTACGCTCCACATAATGGACGGAGCCTATTATATAATCGTATTCCTCGCAGAAAGCGACGGGGCAAAACAAATCCTCCTCCGTCCCCAGATACAGATTGACGGGTAAGTCGTTGTTTTTTATTACGGATTTTATTTTTTCGATGTAGTCGCGCTCGTCTTTTACCGACGCGCCCATGTCGAAAGACGCGTAAGAATGCGACGAAAAGCCGAAGTCCGTTATTCCCGCCCTGAACGCGGCGGCGGCCATTTCTTCGGGGCTGTCTTTGCCGTCGCAAAGATTACAGTGATTGTGCAGCGAAGAGGTAATCACTTCATGGTCTCCTGTTTGACCTTTTTGTCCACGACGTGGCGGCTGTCAAGCTCCTTGAGGATTTCGTCGGGAGTGATGCCGCGCGCCGTCATAAGCACCAGAAGGTGGTATGCAAGGTCGGATATTTCGAAAATCGTTTCGCGGTTGTCTTTTTTCATTGCGGCGATAACCACTTCGGTGCACTCCTCGCCTACCTTTTTGAGAATTTTTTCCTCGCCCTTTTCGAAAAGATAGGTGGTGTAACTGTTTTGCGGCCGCTTTTCGTTGCGCTCTACCAAAAGCTTATACAGCTCCGATAAAGAAAAGTCGTTTTTCTCGCCGTAAACGGGAGTTTCGAAGCAGCTGTCCGTGCCCATGTGACAGGCGGGGCCGTCCTTTTTGACCACGGCAAGAAGCGCGTCGCCGTCGCAATCCGCGGTAAGAGATATAAGATGCTGGTAGTTTCCGCTGGTCTCGCCCTTAAGCCACAGTTTTTTCCGCGACCGCGAATAAAAGCACGTCAGCTTTTTTTCCAGCGTAATCGCAATGCTTTCCGCGTTCATATAGGCAAGCGTAAGCACTTTTTTGGTTTCGTAATCCTGAACGATGCAGGGAATAAGTCCGTTTTCGTCAAACTTGAGCTTTTCGATTTCCAACATTATTTTAATCCTCTGTTTTTGTGCGATTGTTTTTTTTTAATAAAATTCCTACTCGGCAAAAGTAAAAACTTTATTTTCCGTAATAAATAATATTTTCCGCTTTTATTAAAGTACTTTATTATATGAAGCGATTTCGCGTTTAAAAACCGTTTTAACGTTTCTTCCCGCCGTTTATAAGGTATTGATAACAAAAATCGGCTTAAACAAGGCGCACGGGTACACCGTTTTCGCTAAGCAGTTTTTTAAGGTCCCGAATATCCACTTCCTTAAAGTGAAATATGCTGGCGGCAAGTCCCGCGTCCACGCCTTTTATTTGGAAAAGCCGGATAAAATCCTCCGCTTTGCCCGCGCCGCCCGAAGCGATAACGGGTACGTTTACCGCGTCGCAGAAAACTTCAAGCATCTCAAGGTCGAAGCCGTTTTTCACTCCGTCCGTGTCGATGCTGTTAAGCACTATTTCGCCCGCGCCCGCTTTTACGCCGTTTGCCGCAAACTCCACCGCGTCAAGTCCGGTATCCACTCTGCCGCCTTTTGCGAACAGCCTGAACCCTTTGTCAACCCTCTTTACGTCCAAAGACAGCACCACGCACTGACTGCCGTACTTTTCCGCAGCCTCCGCGATGAGGCGGGGGTTTCTTATCGCGCCCGAATTGACGCTTACTTTATCCGCGCCCGACTTAAGCACGCGGTCGAAGTCGTCTACGGTGTTGATGCCGCCGCCCACGGTAAGCGGAATGAATATGCTTGAAGCAACGCGCTCCAGTACGTCGGTAAACAGTTTTCTGCCCTCGGAAGAAGCGGTTATGTCGTAAAAAACCAGCTCGTCCGCGCCCATGTCGTTGTACGCCGAAGCAAGTTTTACGGGGTCGTCTACGTCCGCGACGCCCTGAAAGTTGACGCCTTTGACCACACGTCCGTCGCGTATGTCCAAACACGGAATTATGCGTTTAGTCAGCAATTTTCCACTCCTTCCGCCGCGGCGATGCACTCACTAAGGTCGAGTTTCCCTTCATATATCGCTTTACCCACAATCGCGCCGTAAACGTTTTGCGCTTTTAAAGCTTTGATATCGCTTAAAAAGCTTATCCCGCCCGAAGCTACGACGTCGATTCCTGCAATTTCCCGAAGTTTTGCGTAAGCGTCGAGGTTTGCGCCCGAAAGCGTGCCGTCCTTGCTTATGTCCGTGTAAATAACCGTTTTCACGCCCTCTTCGGCAAGCTCGCGCACAAAAGCGTAACCCGTTTTGTCGCTCAGCTTAGTCCAGCCGTCCACCGCGACAAACCCGTCTTTGACGTCCACGCCCACGGCTATTTTATCGCCGTACGCCTTTACTGCGCGCTTTAAAAAAAGCGGGTCCCTTACGGCGGCGGTACCGAGTATAACCCTGCCCGCGCCCGAAGAAAGATAGTATTCGATACGGCTTTCGTCGCGGATTCCGCCGCCCACCTCCACAAACATATCGGTACTTTCGACGATACGGCGAATCACGTCGCCGTTTTCGGTTTTGCCCGATTTTGCTCCGTCAAGGTCCACGACGTGCAGATTTTGCGCCCCGACGGACCTGAATAGAGCCGCCTGAGCTGACGGTTCGTCCGAATATGTTTTGGCGGTGGAGTAATCGCCCTTGACAAGCCTTACCGCCTTGCCGCCCAGTAAATCTATTGCGGGAAAAATCTTCATAGTCACCTTTATAAGTAAATAAAATCCAATCTGATCAGCGCCGCCCGTATCTGTTCGGCCGCGCTTTATCCGCCTTATAAGAAAAACCGCTTAAAGAATAGTTTTGCAGTTATTTTCAAAGAGCGCAAAACGCTTTTAATATTTTCAGCCCCACATTGCCGCTTTTTTCGGGATGGAACTGACAGCCTATTACGTTGCCCGCAGCCGCAACGCCCGTAACGGGTACGCCGTAATCGGAATAAGCCACGGTATATTCGCCTTTTGGCGCGTAAAACGAGTGAACGTAATACACAAAGTCGCCCTGTTTCAGCCCTAAATCGTTATTTTCTGCGTTGACGAGGTTAAGAGAATTCCAGCCCATGTGCGGCACTTTGTAATCAAAGCCCTTTTCTTTAAGCGCGTCTTCAAGCGGCAGGACCTCGCCGCGAATCAATCCTAATCCGTCCGTCACGCCGAACTCGTAACTTTTATCGAACAGCAGCTGCATCCCCAGACAAATGCCCATCACGCTTTTACCCGTCGCCGCATAATCCTTGACGAAAGCGTCCAGCTTTTTTTCCTTAAGCTTGTCCATCGCCGCCCTGAACGCACCTACGCCCGGAAGAATAATTCTGTCACAAGCGCGAAGAACCGACGGGTCGGAGGACAGCTCAGCCTGCTCTCCCACCGCTTTAAGCGAACTCATAAGGGAAAAAAGATTGCCCACTCCGTAGTCTATAACGCCCGTCATTTACAGCACTCCTTTGGTGGAGGGAATTTCGTCGCGATGTTTTTCGTCGATGGACACGGCGGTTTTAAGCGCGCGCGCCATGCCTTTAAAAGACGCTTCTATGATGTGGTGGCTGTCGTCGCCGGCAAGCTGGTGGAAGTGATACGCCCCGGGACACTCGCGCGAAAAGCCCGCCCAGAACTCGCGCGCAAGTTCCGTATCGAAATCGCCTACCTTTTCGGCAGGAATATTGAGCGAGTAGTTAAGCGCGCATCTGCCGCTTAAATCCACGGCGGCAAGCACCATGGTTAAATCCATCGGAAGCGCGAAAAAGCCGTAACGCGTAATGCCGCGCTTGTCGCCGAGAGCTTTATTAAAAGCCTGACCCATGGTTATGCCCACGTCCTCGGTGGTGTGGTGAAAATCCACTTGAGTGTCGCCCTTGGCTTTGACGCAAAGGTCAAAACCTCCGTGACGGGCAAACAGCTCCAGCATATGATTGAGAAATCCGCAATCGGTGTTTACGTCGTACTTACCCTCTCCGTCGAGATTAAGCGTAACCTCCACTTCCGTTTCGCCTGTTTTTCTTTTTACGTTTACTTTCCTCATTTTTCCGTTTCTCCGAAAATCTGCGTTCCGGCGCGAAACCGCTTCCGCGCCCGTTATCTGCCTTACTTCAGAAAATATTATAACATACAAATCGGGTTTTACAAAACCTTAGCGTCCGTAAATTTCCGCGACGCACGCAAGCAGCGTTTTTACCGACTTTTCGTCGCCCACGGAAATACGGCAGAACTCGCTTATCCGCGCCTCGTCCCAGTACCTTACAAGAACACCGCGCTCTCTCAGCGACGAGTAAAGCCTTTTGCCGTCTTTGTCGGGCGGCGACGCGAAAATGAAGTTGGCACGGCTATCAAGTACTTTAAAGCCCGATTTTTTGAGTCCCTCCGTCAGCAGCGCGCGATTTCTTATGACGGTCTGAATGGTCGTTTGAAAATATTCGTCGTCCGCTATAGACGCCGCGCCCATTGCAAGCGTGACCGAATTGACGTTGTAGGGATTAAACGAATTTCTTACTTTTTCCAGATCGGCAATAATTTCCTTTGAAGCAATCGTAAATCCCAGTCTGCCGCCCGCCAGCGAGCGCGACTTGGAAAAAGTGCGCACCACCGCAATGTTTTTGCAGGCTTTTAACAGTTTTACCGCGCTTTCCGCGCCGAAATCAACGTAAGCTTCGTCCACGACGACAAGACGGTCGGGATTTTGCAAGGCAAGTTCCGCTATGCTTTCCGCGTTTAAAGCAATGCCCGTGGGGGCGTTGGGATTAGCCAGAAACACCGTGCCTGTTTTATCCGCGTAATCGCTTACCGAAACGGTAAAATCCTCCCGAAGAGGAACGACGGCGGTTTCCACGCCGTAAAACCGCGCGAAAACCTTGTAAAATCCGTAAGTTATGTCGTTTATCGTCGCGCCTTTGTCGCAGAATCCCGCGAAGAAAAATGCAAGCGCCTCGTCGCTGCCGTTGAATACCGCGACGTTTTCCCTTCCGACGTTAAGCGCGGACGCTATCGCTTTTTTTAATTGCGAAGCGTCGGGGTCGGAATACAGATTGAGTTTTTTGACAGCGGCCCTGCCTGCTTTAACAGCTTTGGGCGAAGGCGGAAAAGGGTTTTCGTTGGTGTTGAGTTTAACAAGGTTTCTGATATTTTTCGGTTGCTCGCCCGGGATGTAAGGCTTAAGCTCAGAAAGCCGTTTTGAAAAGAAATCGCTCATTTTTCTTCTCCGTAGGTATCTGACAGTCTTGCTTCAATCGAACGGGCGTGAGCGTCGAGTCCCTCTCTTTTGGCAAAGTCCGCCACTCTTTCGCCGTTTTCAATAAGCGCCGCGCGCGAATAAGAAATGTAACTTGACCGTTTTACGAAGTCGTCTACTCCGAGAGGCGAAGAAAATCTTGCCGTTCCCGAAGTGGGAAGCGTGTGATTGGGTCCTGCAAAATAATCGCCTATGGGTTCGGGCGACCATTTTCCCAGAAAAACGCTGCCCGCGTTTCTGACTTTTGCCAGGACCGATTGCGGGTCGGCAGTCATTATTTCAAGATGTTCGGGCGCGAGAGCGTCGGAAATTTCCGTCGCTTCGTCGAGATTTTTCACCAGAATGATTTTACCGTTGTTCTCTATCGAATGTGCGGCTATCTCGCGGCGAGGCAGTTTTTCCAGCCTTTTTTCGATACAATCGGCGGTTTTTTGCGCGACGCTTGCATCGGTGCACACAAGCACGGCGGAGGCAAGACGGTCGTGTTCCGCCTGGCTTAAAAGGTCGGCGGCAAGGTAATCGGGGACGGCTGTTTCGTCCGCGATGATTAAAATTTCACTGGGGCCTGCAAACATATCTATGCCCACGTCGCCCGAAACGGCTTTTTTGGCCGCCGCAACGTAAATGTTACCCGGCCCCACGATTTTATCCGTGCGTTTTATGCTTTCGGTGCCGTAAGCAAGCGCGGCAACCGCCTGAGCGCCGCCTGCTTTATAAATTTCGGTAACGCCCGCAATGCGCGCCGCCGCCAGAATTTCGTCCTTTATTCTGCCGTTTTTGTCGGGCGGCGTGACCATGACTATTTCCTTAACGCCCGCAACGACTGCGGGAATCACGTCCATAAGTACCGTCGAAGGATACGCCGCCGTGCCGCCGGGGACGTAAACGCCCGCGCGGAGAACGGGCAGAATACGCTGCCCTAAAACCGTTCCGTCCGGTCTTTTTATTGTAAAGCCCTCGCGTTTCTGTTTGAGGTGATATTCGGAAATATTGGCAGCCGCCGCTTTAAGCGTATCGATAAAATAATCCCCGACATTTACAAACGCTTCGTCGATTTCCTTTTCGGTCACGCGCATATCGGAAATATCACACCCGTCAAAACGAAGAGTGTATTCCTTTACGGCAACGTCGCCGCGCGCGCGCACGTCGCTTATTATCTCCCGCACGGTTTTTTCGGCTTTTTCAAGGTCGTTTTGACCGCTTCTTGAAAGAATTTCGCTTTTGTCTATCTCGGACGAATTGTATATTTTAATCATAATGCCTCCAGTTTTGCGGCAATCGAACGTATCATGTCGCCGCCCAGGTTATACGCGCTTTTGTTTGCGATAAGCCGCGCGCTGGACTCGCCTATCACCGAATAAACGCAAAGGTCGTTTTCCTTGAGCGTCGCGCCCGTTTCCACAATGTCCACGATAACGTCGCTCATGTCAAGGATGGGCGCAAGCTCGATAGAGCCGTGAAGCTCGATAATATCGATTTTGCGGCCTAAGGAATCGTAATATTTTTTGGCGATGTGCGGATATTTGGTGGCAACGCGTAAAGCAAGCGACGGGTCGTCCTTAAAGCCCACTTTACCCGCAACCGCTATACGACACTTGCCTATGTTAAGGTCCAGGATTTCGTAAACGTCGGGACGGGTTTCAAGCATTACGTCCTTGCCCACAACGCCTATATCCGCGGCGCCGCGCTCGACGTACACCGTGACGTCCGACGGCTTTACAAGCACATAACTTACTTCGCCGTTGTCGGAGCGGAACACGAGTTTGCGGTTATCCTCCTTTATTTCGCGGCAAGGATAGCCTATAGATTCGAACATCGCGTAAACTTTATCGCCCATTCTGCCTTTGGGTAACGCTATTTTCAGCATATCATTCTCCTTTTACGAACACGCGCTTGTCTGCAATCAGGTCGGGGCGGTCCTCATTAAGCACCAAAGTTCTCAGCCCCTGCGAAACGTATTTTTCCGCTTCCGCGTACAACCGCGCGGCGGGTGCCGAACCTATCACGATAACGTCGTAAACGGACTGCTCCTTTACAAGGTTTTCGGCGGCGTCGGCGTCGATGGCAAATCCCACGGCGCGCGCGGGCTTACCCATTCGGCGCAGAATACTGTCGTATCTTCCGCCGCTTATAACGGCGTTTGCCGCACCGCGAACGTATCCGCAGAAAACTATGCCGTCGTAATACCTTAAGTCCTCGATAATGGAAAAATCGGGTTTGATTTTGTCGCCCAATCCGTTTGCGGCAAGCACCCCGAACACTTCTTTCAGCTCCGCCACCGCCCTTTCGGCTTTCGTACCCGCGGTTAGCTTTTCGGCATTAAGAATTATATCTTCGGCATTTCCCTCAAGCGTAAGAAGGCTTATGAGTTTTTGCGCCGCTTCCTCGTCGGCGCCCGAATCGGCAAAAAGCTTTTTAAGCTCGTGAAACGATTTTGTGTTTATTAACTCCAAAGCGCGCGCTTTCACGCTTTCGCATGAAGTAACCGCGTCGGTAAGCGCCTCCACCGCGTCGAGATTGCCCACGCACAAAACGCAATCCTCGTTAAGCAGCGACAGCGATTTTAACGCAAGCGTAACTGCCTCGCATTCGGGATATACCCCCTGTCCTCCGATATATTCCACGCCTATCTGATGCTGCTCCCGATACTCGCCGTTTTTGTCGCGGCGGAATACGTTTTCGTCGTAGTAATATTTCTTTTGCGCATTGTCCGCCGTAAGATTGTTGACTATGCTTAAAGTGACGTCCGGCCTCAGCGCCAAAAGTTTCCCCTGCGAATCGGTAAACGTCACTATCGTGTCGCCGTCGATGTAATCCTTGTTTTTGAGATACACCTCGTATGACTCGAATTTCCCCATGCGGTATTTTTCATAGCCGTACAGACGGAAAAGACGCGTAAGCTTGCCGCTTATGCGCTCGTCCCTGCTTTGTAATTTGTCAATTGCTTTATTCAATGCCGCCTCCCGTACCGATAAAAATTTCCCGTCCCAAAGACGCACTTACGCTTTATCGTAATAAAGTATGGTCATTATAACACACTTTTTTATATAGGTCAATACTTTTGCGGGCACAAAAACACAGTATTTTTTATAAAAAGAATAGTATAAGCAAAAATTTGCGGCGATACGGAATTAACAAATAAATATTTAATTCCGAAAACACACAAAGTCAATTGCAAAGAGTCGTCTTTTATCTTATCTCGTCAGTCTTAGTTACCGACAAACTTATTAGAAAACAATATGTTGACGGGATTGGGTTTTTTAGATGAATTTTACGGCGGCAAATAAAAAAGACCCGTAAAAATACGGGTCTAATCTGGTCTGAGTGAGAAGATTTGAACTTCCGACCTCCTGAACCCCATTCAGGCGCGCTACCGAACTGCGCTACACCCAGTTACTCAACGGACAAGGCTTTCAACCTTCCGTCGGGTAATTATTATAGCACAAGGTTTTTTTAAATGCAAGCGCTTTTCGGGATTTTAACGAAATTAAAAGTATTTTTATCCTGAGTTATTTTTTTAATGGGACGATTTTTATCACAGTGTCCTTTTCGTCGGGTAAAGTTGCGCGCGGAAAAGAAAGAGAAATATCTTCCGTTGCGGCGTCTTGGTTCCAGAAAGTGTTTAAAGGAACTTCCGTGTTGTCCTTAAGCCGCAATGCGTAATCCGTTTCATCGCGTTTTATCCCCTTTAACGTGGTACAAAAACCTGTTTTTTCGAATATGTGAGCATAAAGGTATTTGCCGTCGGTAGTATATCTGCCCCACTCGGGAACGCCCAGTCCGGCGTCAAAGCAGCCGTAAACGCTTTCCGAATTGTCTTTCATCCATCTTCCCACTTCCTTCAAGACTGCAGCCGCTTTATCGGGAATTCTGCCTTTCCCGTCGGGCCCCACGTTGAGAAGCAGATTGCCGCCTTTGGACACGCAATCGACAAGCGTGCGCACCGCCGCACCAGACGTTATGAAATCTTCGTTGTCCGCGCGGTAACCCCAACTGTCGTACTGAGTAGTCAAGCAAGCCTCCCAAGGCAAGGGCCGCCCGGCGGAGTCCTTCAATCCTTCCGACGGAATAAACTGCTCGGGCGAGCGGAAATCCCCCGCGTAAAACGGCTCGTCGTCGGGGTCTTTAGTCTTTTCGCAAACAAGGCGATTGTCGATTATAATGTCCGGCTGAAGCGAGCGCACAAGATTGACGAGTTTCGACGCCTGCCATTTTTCGCCCGACATATTTCCGTAGGAAAAGTCGAACCACATAATGTCAATTTTGCCGTAATTCGTGCAAAGCTCGCGTACCTGATTGTGCATATACTCGACGTAACGCGAAAAATCTCTTTTTTCGTCCGTATAATCGGGATTGCCGCGCATCGGATGATGAGAATCCGAAAAATGCGGGTAATCCTCGTGATGCCAGTCAAGCAACGAATAATAGAACCCCACTTTCAGTCCCGCGGCGCGAAAAGCCTCGACATATTCCTTTACAAGGTCGCGTTTGGCGGGAGAGTTTGTAGCTTTATAATCGGTGTATTTGCTGTCGAAAAGGCAAAACCCCTCGTGATGCTTGGTGGTAAGAACCGCATATTTCATGCCGGCATCTACGGCTATTTTCGCCCATTCCGCAGGGTCGTACCCCTCCGCCGTAAACGCGTCGAAATATTTTGCGTACTGCTTGTCGGTCAGTCGGTCATGGCTTTTGGTCCATTCGTGTTTACCGCGTACCGAATAAAGCCCCCAATGAATAAACATTCCGAATCTGTCGCGACGGAAATCTTCCGTCCTTTTCATTATCTCTTCGTATCTTCCCATCTCAGTCGTAGTTCCTCCCTGTTTTCGTTAGAAACATTATAATATCGCCCGATGCTTTTTTTATATGAAAAAATTAACGAAAAATTGTATAAAATTAACTTAATATTTGACAAATTTTCTATACAAGCATAAAATACTTACATAGCCGATGAAAAAGGAGAAGTTTTGTTCGTGGGAAAAATCACATTCAAGGAAATAAAGGCGGCTTATTACTACGGCGGCAGGATAAAACTTAACGAAAGCTGGCATGCGGAAAATACCGTGTGCGCCAACTCCAAACTTTATTTCGTGCTGGACGGAGAAATAGAAGTCGATGCGGGAAAAGGGTTTTACAAAGTGGGAAAAAACGAAATGACGCTTATTCCCGCGGGAATAAGACACAGTTACAGACTTACGAAAGCTAACCGCGCGGAAAAATACTGGATGCACTTCGATTTGTCTGATTCGGGCGAAAACGCTTTTGAAGGCTTAAGTTTTTCTACGCGCGCTTGCGCCACAGAACCCGAATTAGTCGCGTCGCTTTTCGAAACCTTGCTTAACCACGCAAAAGGCGACAACCCTGCCGATGCTCCGCTTACCTCGGGCGCGGTGGCGCTTCTGGCAGGTTATTACCTCGAAAAAGCAGACGCGGTAAAAACTTCGGCTTGTCAAGACGAAATCGAATCGGCAATAAAAGCGGCGGAAAGTTTTTCGGGCAGAGAGCTGAATCTGGCGGCACTTGCAAACGCAGCTCACTTAAGTCCAAATTATTTCATAAGAAAGTTCAAAGAGCGCAAGGGAATTACTCCCGTCAAATACCTGAATATGCTTAAACTGGAGCGCGCAAAATCTCTTTTGGAAAACACCGAACTTACTTTTTCCGAAATCATGAACGAAACCGGATTTTACGACGCCGCTTACTTTTCAAAGGTAATAAAATCGAACACGGGGCTTTCTCCTAAGGCGTTTCGCGCCGTCTACGGAAAAAACCGTTAAGCCGTCGCCGTTAATAACGACTTAACAGAAAAAATAAGCGTATAACACTGGAAAAATCGAGACTTTACGCCGCTTGCTTTACATTTATCAGGGCTCTTCTCCGCCCCGTTTTGCCAAACTTATCAAAATTCACAAAAATCAGTCGGCAATCGCGCATATAATGGAAATTAAGGCTTGACAAAACTTTTGCTTTGCTTTATAATTATTGCGCTGTCTAAAAAAAGGACGGCTTCGGACCGCGGGGGTGTACAGGTTTCGACGGCGCGGAGACGACAAAGAAAAGCAAGTGGCAGGGTCGGCTGCCTTAAAAACGTAAAAAGCAATAAATGCTAACACTCAAAAAGCTGCAACTCCGGTTGCACTCGCTGCTTAACAATTAACGCAGTCGCCGTTTTCCGGTCTACCGTCGGTCGGGTATTCGGTGTCAACTTCTGACGGCCAACCTTCCGCGGCTTTGGTTGCGGCTTCGGAAAGCTTTAAGTAACCGGACGCTCGGACGCTTTGTCTTTTGCGTGTCCGAATGCGCGCCTATTAAGCAACAGACTAAACTTGTAGAAAGCCTTGCCTATCCGTGTCGGAAGGGAGTTCGATTCTCCCCACCTCCACCACTTTTACACGTACTTCGCCGCCCGTATCACTATCGAAAAAACGCGTTATCGCGGGGTTATAGCTCAGTTGGTAGAGCGATGCGTTCGCAACGCATAGGCCAGGGGTTCGAGTCCCCTTAGCTCCACCAGTGTCGACAGAGTTTGAACACCACAAAGACGGAATATATTTTCGTCAACGGTGTTGCGGGCTTTGTGGCATACAAGTAACGAAAGAGAGCAACGGAAAAAACCGTTGCTCTCTTTCTATTTCGTTGATTATGAAATTTCTATAATTTTTAATCTGTTTTCTAAAAGCAATTTATGCGTTAAGTTTTTGCCTTGATCTTTGTTAGATAGTGTTTTACCGTAAGTATTGATCAGACGATATACTTTTTCCGTTTGTTCGAAACCCTTTGAATAGTAAAATGTTAAACTGACTTTATTGTTTTCATAAAGATTATAATAATCAAATATACTTTGAAAATATGAGTAATCGGCTTCACTAAGAGAGTGTCCGTAAAATTTTATATCAATCAATTGATTATCTTTTGCAGGCAAAATACGTGTTGATGCATTAATGTTTAACATTTTTCTATATGTTTTACTGAATTTATGTAATTCTGAATTTTCATCCTGTGACTGAATTACCGTATCGTCTATGCCAAATATAATATTGCAATCAGTACAATTTTCTGCACACATATTCAAGCACAGTTTGCCATGTACGTTATTATACAAGCATGGGCTTTGAACTCCCAAAATATCAAATAAATCAGTATAGTTAAAACTTAATATATAAGTTGAATTTAAATTAGCAAATTCTTGCATCAATGTACAATAATCTTCCTCTTGACGCTCTATGATATCGTTAATTTTTTCGTAATGTTTATTACTAAAACCTGCCAAAATGTTCAACAAATTTAACGCGTTGACGATATATTGTTCGTTCAACTTTTTCCCATTGTCAAAATTAACTATACTATCTTTAATATAATTGCAAAATCTCCTTTCAAATTTATGTAATTCCTTTAAAATATTATCTAGTAAAAGAGAATATAATTCATCGTCTGAATAAGTTTTTTTTATGTTAGAATAGAAGACAGACATACAATAATTATATAAAAATTTTTCTATCGGGTCATTTAATGTTTTAATTGCGTCATACGTATCTTCCACTCGCTTAACGCTTGCTAATGCATTAAATGCAAAACCACTATGTTGACAACCAATAGTAAAAACGGTATCTTTTATAATAGTTTCGATATCACACCAGTTATAATCTATATTTCCGAATTTTTTATAATATTCTAACAACAAAGTTTCCCAAAAACCTGATACTCCTGCTTTCATCTGTTGCAAACCGAATCGTCCGCCGATAGTATCAAGTATTGTACTTTGAAAAAAATCTTTATAGGCAGATTTTAACCCGCAATGCAGGTCAAAGCCATTACCTAAAATTAAAAGTTGCGATGAGTGCATATATCATAACCCCGTTGTATTTCTTTCTATTTATTAAAAATGAATAGAAAAGTCAAAAGGAAAAGGGATTCTTGACGAAAGAAATCTCTTTTCCTTTTAAATAACTGTTATTTTTTCAGAGGAACTGTTTTCTCTGTTCCTCTTCCGACAGCGGGGAAAGGTATTTGGGGGCAATATCGAACACGGTTACCGCGCCTTTTCTGCCTTCCTTTGCCAAACGGTAAACCGCCCGCGCATAAGCGACCAGAACGGAGGAGGTAAACTCCGGATTGCTGTCTAACTTTAACGAAAACTCCATCAGGAACTTATTGTCCGTCGCCGACTTTCCCGAACGGAGAACGAAGCCGCCGTGCGGAATGCCGCTATGGTTCTTTTGCAGTTCCTCTTCGGAGATAAAATGCACCGTCGTATCGTAATCGGCAAAATAGTCGGGCATTTCCTTAATTTCTTTTTCGATACGGGCAAGGTCAGCTCCCTCTTCCGCCACCACGTAACAAACGCGGGTATGCTTTTCGCGCGTGGTGAGCCGGGGATTTTCGCCGCGGCGCACCTTTTCAAGCGCGCTTTCTATGGGTACCGTATACTGTCTTGCGTCCTTTACGCCTTTTACGCGGCGGATTGCGTCGCTGTGTCCCTGACTTACGCCTTTACCCCAAAACGTATAAGTGCTTCCGTCCGAAACAGATGAACCGAAATAAATGCGCATAAGCGAAAAAAGTCCCGGGTCCCAGCCGATACTCATTGCCCCGACATGACCGTGCTCTTTTGCCGCCGCATCCAGCGCATCGAAATAGCCCGAGATTTTTGCGTGCGTATCGAAACTGTCTACCGTATTGAACATTCTGACAGCCTGCACAGATTGCTGCGGTAAATCCGTAGCGCTTCCTCCGCATAAAATCATTACGTCGATTTTATCCGTGTATTTAATCAAATTATCCGTTTTTTCCACCGTCACAGGCAAAACCGTCCTTACGTCCGACGGATTGCGACGCGTGAATACCGCCACTACTTCCGTGTCGGGATTCTGCGAAGCCGCATACTGCACCCCCCGACCGAGATTACCGTAGCCTAAAATGCCTAACCTTATTTTCTGCATGAGTCCGCTCTCCTGTTGCTGAATTTTCCAAGGAAAAGTTTACCTCGTAACGCTGAAAATGTCAAGCAGTTCCTTCAAAAGGCATTGCAGTAAGAAAAAAAGATAAAGCTGTGTTTTTTGATAAATTTACTTGGTAACGAAAGTAAAATTTGTTCTATTAACATTTTACTTTTTACAGAAAAAGATAAATTTTTAATACTCAATCAATATCTTGAATTTAAATAATATATATGGTATAATAATCTTATATATTTATGGGAGATAACAATATGTTTTATGTATTTTTAGCAATCTTGTTTATTGCATTTATAATAATTACCGTTACTAAAAAACAAAAATCTCCTAAATCAAAAGGCGAAAGCGGAGAAAATGCGGTATCAAAAGTTTTAGGCGACACCATAGACGGCGAAAAATACGTAATAAACGATTTACTGTTTGAAACAGAACCGGGAAAATCCTGTCAAATAGACCACATACTTATCAACCAACGCGGAATATGGGTAATTGAAACCAAAAACTATGCCGGAAAAATCTACGGACAAGACAATCAACGCGAATGGATCCAAACAATGGCTTACGGTCATGAAAAAAATAAATTTTACAATCCTGTAAAACAGAACTCTACCCACATTTATCAACTTTCCCAAAAGTTAAACGTAAAAAACGTTTTTAATAATTTAGTGATTTTTCTGCCAAGAGCCGATATTTCCGACGTAAATTCGGAATACGTATATTCTATTAAGGTTTTACCGGAATTAGTCAGTAAAGAAACCGGAATATTTTTATCTTCGGAAAAAATGGAATATTTTTATAAACGCCTTATTGATTTAAAAAATACAAACACCGTCAGTAAAAACGAACACATTGAAAATATTTACAAAATGCAAGAACAGATTGAACAGGGAATTTGCCCCAGATGCGGCGGAAAACTGGTTTTGCGTGAAAGTAAAAACGGTCTTTTTTATGGGTGCTCAAACTATCCCAAATGTAAATTTAAAAAAAATTATTAATTACTATAAAAAAACTTTTGCATTGTGAATTGTTAAAACAGTAAAAAAGGCTTTATCGTCAATTAATTTAAAAAAAATACAAATAAAAGAAAATTATTATAGCAAAAAATTGACAAATTCGAAGTCTGCAAATAAACTATATAAGTCAAAACAAAAAGGAGAATACATGTGAAAAAGTTTTTAACGTTTTTATTTGCCGTAATGCTGGTATTGACGTGTTGTGCGCTTATCGGTTGCAACGAAGAAGAAGACAGCACCCAAACAAGCACGGAACCCGAAAAAACGGCTGTATCGCTTGAGCTGTCGGGCAGCCTTACCGAAGACGGAAACGTACTTAAAGATTCCGCTTTCCCCGATGACATCACGCTGAAAATAGTATATTCGGACGACACCAAAGGCGAAGAAGTAGCCGTTACTGCCGAAATGGTAAGCGGATTCGATACTTCGACCGAAGGAAGAAAAACCGCAACCGTAAGTTATGAAGAGCTTGAGGCCAGCATACCTTACAGAGTTTACAGCAATGAAATGCAACTTAACTTTTACGACGGAGCAGGAACGGAAGTCAGTCCTTATGAGATAACCACGGCCGAAGAGCTGCAAAACGTTTCTTTGTCCCTCTCCTCTTATTTCGTGCTTAACAACGACATTGACCTTACCGATAAGGAATGGGAGCCTATAGGCAACAACATTGACGAAAACTCCGCTTTTTCGGGAAACTTTGACGGAAAAGGACATAAAATTTCTAACCTTACGGTTACTGAAATCAAAGTATCCACCTGGGAAAGCTATAAGAACACTTACAACTACGCAGGATTGTTCGGCGTGGTTACGGGACAGGTCAAAGACCTGAAGCTTGAAGATTGCACGGTACTCGTCACCGACGAAGAAAACAAAAGACGCGGCGACGTTTACGCGGGTGTGCTTGCGGGCGCAAACTTCGGCACCATCACTAACGTAACCGTTTCCGATTCGACGGTAAACGTAAAAGCATGGCTGATTGCTTCCGCGGGAGGACTTGTGGGGTCTAACGTCGGCACCGTTACCGCGTGTGCCGCAGACGGAGCAACCGTAACTGCCGTTTCCGACGGCTGGACCGCAAACGCAGGCGGCCTTATAGGCGCAAGCGGCGACAGACTTTACTGGAACGTTACCGCAACCGTCAGCGGCAGCAAATCCGAAAACTGCACGGTTTTGGCAAAAGTCAACGACGCAACCACTAAAAATGAAATAGACTATCCCTCCTCTTCGACTTATTTCGGACGCGCGTACAGCGGCGGACTTGGCGGATTGAAGGTTATGACGACGCTCAGCGAAAACAGTGTAAGCAACAATAATTATACCGCTGAAAGTTACGCTACGGGGGATTACATTTTATTCACCGGCGAACAATGGGGTTATTAAAAACAGGCCGTTTTTTAAGGCTTAAAAAAACTTAATCAAATAAAAAATCTCCCTTGGGGCAATAACTTCAAGGGAGATTTAATTTTAAATTCGCTGAGGATTAAAAAAAGCGAACAAACATTGACGTCAATATAAATTTTTAATTATTTCCGCGCATTTGTCGATGCCCGGGGTTCCGATGTTAAGGGTAATGTCGTAATTTTTGGACTGTCCCCACTTCATATTGGTATAAAAGCGGTGATAAGCGGCGCGGCGCTTTTCCTTTTCTTTAAGGCGTTGTTCGGTAGGGATATCGGTTTCGCCATAGACTTTGATAATCCTGTTCATACGGAAATCCTTATCCGCATGAATAAAAACTCTTAGACAATCCGCCTTATCGCGCAGGATATAGTCCGCGCACCTGCCCACGATAACGCACGGTTCTTTTTCCGCAAGCTGAAGTATTATTTTGCACTGAGCTTTCCAGATAAGGTCCGCGTTTGTATCGCCGAACGCACGGCTGGAAAAAATCGAGAGGAATCCGCCCGAATCGTATTCGCCCGCGTCTTTGACGTAATGCTCGTCAAAGCCGCTTTCCGATGCGATTTTCTGAATGAGTTCGTTGTCGTAACAGGGAATTTCGAGTTCTTTTGCGACCTGTTTTCCTATCGTTCGGCCGCCGCTGCCGAATTCGCGGCTGACGGTGATAATTCTGTTTTTCATAAATTGTTTTCTCCTTCCGATAAAATTTCCGCTGTTTCGTCTTTATGGTTGTGCTGTTTATGCTTGATTATGCCTTTCTTTTTAAGCGTGTGGATTTCCCACCAAATCAAAGCCAAAGCAAGAATAAACGCCAGGTCGTCGGCAACGGGTCCCGACCACAGAATACCTTCGACGCCCAAAAACAAAGGAAGTATAAACACTGCCGGCAAAAGAAAAACTATTTGCCTGCAAAGCGTAATGACCGCGGATTTAACGGGCTTACCTTCAGCCTGCAGATAAATGGCCGCGACCGTCTGGAAACCGTTAAGCGGGCAGAGCATCAGAAATATACGGAAACATTTGACTGCAAATTCATTATATAACCCCTCTTCCGAGCCGAACAGAATAACGACGGACATGGGCGCGAACTGGAATATAAAGAAGAAAATAAAAGCAATGATTTCAGCGGCGGCAATGGCTATGATAAAAGCCTTACGGACTCTTATAAAGTTTTTGATTTGAAAACCGGGTTGCCGCGATTGAGGTTTGAAAAATAAGAAAATACAAGCAGTGAAAAAAATCGGTTTTCCTTAGTGCTGCGGAAAACCGATTAAGCGTTTTTTTATTGGTCACAAAACCCGATGCGTCATGGCATACGGCTTCTTAAACGGTCGTTGTCGTCATAATCCTGTTTTCCGACAAGGTCCGCTATAAGTTTTTTCGTCTCCTCTATATCGTAGGTCTCTATCCTCAGGAGCAGAGTATCGCCTTCTTTCAGCACCTTATCGCCGTCTTTATCCATGCGCGCGTCGGTGGAAAAGTTTTTACCCGCGCGCACAACCGTCATGACATGGCACGACGGCGGCCAGAAAATATCGCGGGTAGTTTTGCCTATGACGAATGCGCCTTTACGGACAACCGTTTCCATATCCGCAATACGCGGAACTTCGTCCTTGTGCATGACTTTCAGCTTACGCTCCAGCACCACTTCGTAAAGCGGTTTAACGCCCAGAATTTCCATAAGCACAAAAGATATAAGCACGCCCAATGCGGCAAACAAAATATTGTTAAATCCCGAAAAAGCCTCTATAAAAAACACTATTGCGGTTATGGGCGCCCTTAGCGTTGCGCCGAGGAAAGAAGCGATGGTAACTGTGACTATTACGGAATAATATTCGGAAGGCACGCCCATAAGCAACATAAGCTCGGCCAGAAGCCCGCCGGTAAGCGCGCCTATCGTCAATATGGGAATAAAAAGTCCGCCCGTAGCGCCCGCGCCGCCGCACAGTATGATAAGAATTATTTTAACCGCAAGCAACATTAAAATAATGTACCACAAATATTCGCGTATCATTATTCCGTCTATCACGGAGTGGCCGCTGCCCACCGCGGAAGGAAGCAAAAGTCCCACCGCGCCCACCAGCACGAATAAAAAAATCAGTTTTACTTCAATCGACACGGCTTTTATTTTTTCGCTTAACAGTTTATACATAAGCGTAAAGCCTTTGATAAACAGTAAAGCTATAATGCCCGCGCCCACTCCCGAAACGATTGCCATCCAGCACAAATTTACAGGCACCGACGGGAAAGCCGTCAGCGAAAACATGGCGGTAGTTCTTCCGAAAATTATGGAAAGGGCTTCGGCGGTAAGCGAAGCAAAAACCACGGACGAAAGCGCGACCATAAGTATCATGGGCGAAAAACGCTTGTGCACTTCTTCCAAAGCGAAAATTATTCCCGTTGCCGGCGCCCCCGTTGCGACCGCGAAACCCGCCACCGCGCCGCCCGTCATTACGTATCTGTCCCAAGCGGGAGTGCGATTGAAAAGGTTGTTTGTGCCGCGGCCCAGCGCAGTACCGATAAGAACTGACGGGCCCTCGTTTCCAAGCGGCAATCCCGTAAAAAACGCGATGTAGCTGTTGACAATCATGCTTAAAAACGTGCGCAGCCATTTAAATGTAATAAGTCCGCGCAATATACCCTCGGCAGTGGGAATACCGCCGCCGCTGACGGCAGGGGCGCCCTTTATGAAAAACGCCATGATAAGCGCAAGTCCCACCAAGCCTATAAGCATTACGGGCATGAAAACGGGCTGCGAATAAACAAAAGCATAAATCGAACCCGATAATTCCGCAATAAATTCTGCGCCCCACTTATAGAAAAATATCAACGCACCCGTAAAGACTCCCGCAAGTCCGCTTATCACGAAACCGGGAAGTATTATGTTTTTAATATAAGTCCCGCGTGAGGATAATCCCATTAAAACACCTCTTCAAATAAAAAACCGCGGAAAAATACTATTCCCGCAGTAAAAATATTATAACTCCATATTTATGCGTTTGCAACCGTTTTGAAGCAAAAAAATTGACGTCGTGACTTTAAGGACAAAATTTTTTGTTTTTTTTACATAATGACATCGATAAATTTTTATTGTTACGCACCGATTAAAAACGCAACTGCGAAAGTTTTACATCTGCCGCTTAAAAGCCGTTTGTTTATACGTCCGCGCGCTGTCCGCACCCCAGCCAGAATCTTGTCAGCGAATACAGGTCTATCCATATTTCGCCGTTGCCGTCCACCTGACTTTCGTCAAAAATAAGCTGTAATCCGATGTGAAGATGAGGCTTTGTCTTCATGTTGACGTTTTCTTTCGTCGAGTAACCCGTGACTCCAAGATAGCCTATGGGCTGCCCTGCCTGTACGGTAACTCCCTTTTCTATCCCGTCGAAAAACGGCTTGTCCTTTCTTAAATGCGCGTAATAGTAGTATCTTTTCTTGTCCGCAGACCTTATTCCCACGCGCCAGCCGCCGTAACGGTTCCAACCGCATTCGACCACTTCTCCGCCCTCGACGGCGACGACGGGCGTACCCACGCTGCCCATAATGTCGTGCCCGAGATGTCTGCGCTTAAAGCCGTAGCTTCTCGCGTTGCCGAAGTCGTCGTAATGCGAAAACCGGTGCCCGCGCGCAAGCGGAAAATAAGCCGTAAGTCCGTTAGTCCCGTCGGCGCGCTCGCCGAAGCTGCCACCGAAAATCGCCTTGTAACAGTTGCGGTAATAATCGAAATATTTATTTTCGCCAAGCGCCTCGCTGACCGTAATTTTTTCCTCCTTAAGTTCATCGGCAAGACTGATAAGCCGTTTGTTGTCGCGCTTGGTCTCGAAAGAATTTCCGTTTTTGCAAGCTAAATATGCAAGAGCGTCGATAAAATCAAATTGAGAAGTACCTTCCGCCAGTGCGGATATGTAAAGCTCGTAATTTTTTTTAAGCACCTCGTAAGGGACTTTAAAATCCACCCATTTAATAAAATCGTTGTTCTTTTCCTTATCTGCGCCGTCGTCGGATAAAACGGAAACGTTTTCCTCTTTTAAAACCGATTGCGGTAACAAGTTATCGGCTTTATAATTGTTTTCAGTCGTTTCGGTTTGGTGAGTGAACGTCGCCTCGTCCGATTTTCGGTTTAAGGAGTCTTTGACATTTAAAGCGGGCGCCAGAGCGAAAACCAAAGCGCATAAAGCGGTAATCAAAAGTTTCATAAGTTTAATATACCCGAAATCGCGGTATATTTATGTACGAAAATCACATATATTATACATAAAAAACAACAGCACAGTTAATCCGATACTTCTGCATCGTTTCAGGAAAAAACGTCAAACCTTTACGGCGTTTCCCCTTTAGGGACGCAGACTTAGGATTTACTGAAGTCTGAAACGATTTTTTGCCGCCGACATACTCCTGCAAAAGTTTTTGTCAATAACAAAATAAACAAACAGAGCCTTTCGGATAAAAGACTCTGTTTGTTTTTAATAACCGTAAGTTCAGATTTTTTCGGGCGGCTCGGGCACGTGTACGCTTTTTATTTTTTCGTCAAGCACTTTAAACGAGGGCGCAACGTAATCGATAGCGTTGAGAATAACCGTCTGCACGTCCTTTATCTTGTAGGTAGGCAAAGTTTCGTGACCGGGACGGAAATAAAAAATCTTGCCGTAGCCGCGCTTGAAAACGCACCCCGAACGCATTACCTCTCCGCCGCGGAACCAGCTTATAAACACCAGCTCGTCGGGCGCGGGAATGGAAAACTGCTCGCCGTACATTTCCTCGTGCGGAATGTCGATATATTTGCCAAGGCCTTTAGCTACGGGATGAGCGGGTTCGATTACCCAGACGCGCTCGTTTTCGCCCATTTCACGCCAGGCAAGCGCGCCGCTCGTACCAAGAAGCCGTTGCATGGGACGCGATTCGTGCGCGGAGTGCAAAGGCACAAAACCCATGCCGCGATTGACGTAGTCCACGACCGTTTCCACAACCGAAGGATTAACCGATCCGTGATACCAATGTCCCCACCATAAGAGAACGTCGGTATTCTTCAGAATTTCCTCCGTAAGCGCACTGCCGTCGTCGTCTTTGTCGTGGACAATCATGGTAACGTCGTGACCCGCTTCCTCGATAAAGCTTTTAAGGCACGCATTCATTCCCTCGGGATAAGACTTTAACGCCTCTTCGCCGTCCATACTTGCATTATGCTCTGTAAAAATAGTAACTCTCATAATATTATAAAATGAAATCCTTTATGAATTTTGCGGTAAAATCAACGCCTTTTTTGCCAAGTTCGCCTTGCCATGTTGCGGAATGCGGCTCAATACTGAGGTCACCGTTATATTTGCGCGCGTAAAGTATTGCAAAAAGGGAACGCCATTTTATATCATCCATGCCTGCGGGGGGATCGTCCACATTGTTTTTGCCTGCGTGAACCGTACCCTTTATGTGAATCAGCGATACGCGATTGCACCAGTCGGAAAGTTCCGCAAGGTAGTCGCCGCCGCGGTTATAAGAATGCGACGGATCGAATTTAATCCACAGGTCTTTAAGCTCGCCCATGACCACTTCCCACTCGCGGGGACTTACGACAAAGTTGTTCCAGCTGCAGTTCTGAACGGAAACTTTGACGCCGGACCCTTCCGCCCTTTTGATGAGCCGGGAGAAGAAGGACAAGGCGTTGACGTAGTTCTTGTAAAGACTGATGCTTTCGTCGTAGTTTATACCGCAGACAAAAGTCTTTGCGCCCACGTTCATAGCAGTGTCCAGCAATTTAAAGTAACTGTCCGCGCGGTCGGAAACGATTTTGCCGTTTTCCTGAACGTCGTGATTCCACCTGCCTATGGAAGAAACGTCAATTCCCGTGCGCGCAATGTTCTCCTTGATGGATTTTTCGGCGGCGGAGCAAGCCTCGGCTTCACTCTGATAATTGCAGCAAATCTCCATAAATTCAAGTCCGGAGCTTTTTACAAGGTCAAAGCCGGCGGCGTCGTATTTACAAATTCTGCCTAAACGCATAGAATAACTCTCCCTTAACAACCTTTAAGCATTACTTGAAGTAGTAGGGCTTGCCGGTCTTCTGAGATTCGTAAATGCCTTCGAGAATACGGGTTACGCAAGCAGCCTGCTCGGCGGTGACGTAAAGCTGACCCTTGCCGAGGATTGCATTGATAAAGCAAGCCGCTTCAAGGTCGCGGGGCTCGCCGTTAGCGCCCTCGAAGAAATCGACTTTGCCCGCGGTGAGGTTGGGCTCGGTAATAACCTGTCTGCCCGCCTCGACGCTGTTAAGGCGCAGCTTACCCATTGCAGGCATATCCGCGCCGCCCTTGTCGCCGCAGATAAGAGTAACAGCCTCTTTCGCGTCGATATAGTTAAGCGCCCAGCTGGAGCGGAGGTTGATTGTAGCGCCGTTTTTCATAACGATGAAACCGAAAGCGGCGTCTTCTGCGGTAAACGCCTCGGTATCCCAATCGCCCCAGGCATTGCCCGTTTCGGTCTGCTTGTTGAGTTTGTGATAGGTTTTGCCCACGCAGTAATCAGGCTCGTAATTGTTCATCATGAACAGGGTAAGGTCAAGTGCGTGAGTGCCGATATCGATAAGCGGACCGCCGCCCTGTTTCTTCTCGTCGATGAACACGCCCCAGGTGGGAACGGCACGACGACGGATTGCGGTTGCCTCGGCATAATAAATCTCGCCGAACTTATCCGCGTCTGCAAGTTTTTTAAGATACAGGCTGTCCTGACGGAAACGGTTCTGATATCCGATGGTAAGCAATTTGCCCGACTTGTCGCGCGCTTCTATCATCTTTTTGGCTTCTTCGTAATTCATAGCCATGGGCTTTTCGCACATGACGTGTTTGCCCGCGTTAAGCGCGTCAACTGTTATACGGCAATGTTCGCTGTTGTGGGTAAGCACGAGTACGGCGTCGATGCTTTTATCCTTAAGAAGCTCCTTGTAATCGGTATAAGTCTTGCACTCGGGCGTACCGAAATCCTTTTTGGCTTTTTCGGCGCGTTCGGGAACGATGTCGCAGAAAGCAACCATTTCCGAATGGGGATTAGCCTTATGCGCAGGCATGTGTTTTCCGTTTGCGATACCGCCGCAGCCGATAACGCCTATTCTTACTTTTTCCATAATGTTTTTATCTCCTTGATTTTTTATCGGGTTTATCCCGTAAACTGACTTAGTATTTTGCCGCGAATTCTTTCATTTTATCGCAGCTCTTCTTCAAATATTCGGACACTTCGCAGGGGAATCCTTCCACTTCGAGAATGAACAGGTTTATTCCCATTTGTTTTGCAAGTTTAATGGCGTTTTCGCAGTCGCTTTTTCCTTCGCCCACTATGGCGTTGGGGTACTCGCGCGCCTCGGTTTTCGTGCGCTTATCCATTTCCTTGATATGCAATGCGGAAAGCGCTTTGCCGTACTTTTTCATAAGCTCCAAGGGCGACTTTCCTGCGGCAACCGCCCAGAAAATATCCAGTTCCGACGTAAAGCCGTCGACCGCTGAAATAAGCTCGTACACCTTATCGCCGCCGTTTGTGAATTCATGCGCATGGTTATGGTAGCCGAACACGATACCGCGCTCGTCCAGTAATTTTTTTACGCGCCTTATTTTCTCCGTCAGCTCGTTAAACTTTTCGCCGCACATATCCTCGTAATTGCACCAGGGAATGTAAACGTATTTTATACCGATTGCGTCTATGTACGGAAGCTGAAGTTCTATACTGTCTATGCCGATGTGCGCGGAAATTCCCGTAAGATTGTTGGCTTTCAGCAGCTTGGCGACTTCCTGAGGAGTATAGTCGTAAAATCCGGCAAACTCCACGCAGTCGTAGCCTGCCTCCTTAATGGTTTTAAGCATCTCGGGGAAACCCTTGGTTTTTATTTCCTCGCGGACGGAATAAAGCTGAATACCGAATATGTCTTTCATGATTACACCCACCACATCTCGCCGGCTTTTTCGGCGATTATTTTGTCTTTAAGGAAATTAACGGCTTTTTCCAGTCCTTCTTTGGGCGACATAAGGCTGTCCTCATGCTCGATGGAGATGCTGTCGTCGTAACCCGCGACTTTAAGCGCGCTTATTATCTTCTTCCAGGTAATGTCGTCCGTGCCGTATCCCATCGTGCGGAACACCCAGGAGCGCTCCGCCACGTTGCCGTAAGGCTTGGTATCCAGAACGCCGTTTACGCGGACGTTCTGCGCGTTAAGGCAGGTGTCTTTTGCGTGGAAATAGTAAATGGCGTCCTTGAGCTCGCGAATGACTTCCACGATATCCATGCCCTGCCATATAAGGTGCGAGGGGTCGAGGTTTGCGCCCACCATGGGCCCTACCGCTTTTCTGAGACGCAGACAGGTTTCGGGATTGTAAACGCAGAAACCGGGGTGCATTTCGAGTGCGATTTTCTTCACTCCGTTTTCGGCAGCGAATTTAACCGCCTTTTTCCAGTAAGGAATAAGCACTTTATTCCACTGATAATCCAGTACGTCGCGGTATTCGTTGGGCCAGGCGCAAGTCACCCACGAAGGCTGCTGCGCTTTTTTGTCGGAGCCGGGGCAACCCGAAAAAGTGACGATTCGCTCTACTCCTATTTGTCCCGCAAGCACGCACGCCGCCTCGAAATCCGCCTCGAAAGACGCGGCGATTTCCTTGTTGGGATGCACGCAGTTGCCGTGAACGGACAACGCGGAAATTTCCATGTCGTACTTTTTGAACGTTTCGACCAGTTCGTCGCGTTTCGCCTTGTCGGCAACCAATACTTTCGCGTCCGCATGTTTTGTTCCCGGATAGCCGCCCACGCCCAGCTCGAACTGGGGAACCCCTATGGATTTGAGGTATTTGAGGCTTTCGTCAAGACTCATTCCGCCCAAAACTCCGCTTACTACGCTTAACTTCATCTTTAATTCCTCCGATTTATTATTTCTTAAGCTTCGCCCTTTTCCCGTGTAATTCTGTCAGGCACGGACAAAAGAGCAAAGCGGTGTTACGATATTAAACTCTTTCCGTGATTACGCGGTTTTCGCGGGCGGACTTTTTAGCAAGCTCCATAATCTTAAACACGCGCATCACTTCTTCCTTTCTGACGATTGTCGGCTCGCCCTTAATTACCGCGTCCATAAAGTTGCGGTAAAACGCGTTTTTATCGCCGCGCACGATTTCGGGCGGGAACTCCTCCACGGTTTCGCTGCGGCGCGCCGCCATGGTTTTGGTAAAGCCGTTACCCGCGTTTACGCCCTCCAGTTTGTCGTCCACGCGCTGAATGCAACGCACGACTCTTCCTTCCACGTTGTCGCGGCGCCAGTTAGTAATGGTTGCGGTACCGTCCGTGCCGTAAACCTGCCAGCGGGGAAGCTCTATAAAAGTATTGGTGTCCACGACGATACGGTAGATAAGACCGTCCTCGAACTTGACTTCAAGGTCGAATCCGTCGTCCACTTCCTCGCCCGCGATATAAGAATAATCGCAATATACGGATTTAACGGGGGATTTGACGAACTGAAGCATCTGGTCGATGAGATGGACGCCCCAGTCCAGCATCATGCCGCCGCCCTGACGCTCTACCCTTCTCCAGGCGCCGGGTATGCCGTTAGACCCCATTACGCGCGACTCGATGCGATAAACTTTGCCCACGGTTTGCTTTTCGTACATATTCCTGACGGTGAGATAATCGTCGTCCCAACGTCTGTTCTGATGCGGGGAAAACACTACGCCCGCCTTTTTAGCGGCTTCGTACATCTTTTCGGTTTCCTCGCTTGAAAGCGCGGCGGGTTTTTCCACTATGATATTTTTGCCGCACTCCGCCGCCTTAAGAACGTAAGGAAGATGCGAATCGTTGGGAGTGGCGACAAGCACTATCTTAATGCTGTCGTCCTTCCATATTTCGTCCGCGCTGTCAAAATTTTTAAGTCCCAGCTCCGCTGCGAAAGCTTTTCTTTCAGGGTTTATGTCGTATACGCCCGCGATTTCCAGTTTTTCGGGATAATCGCTGTCGTTAAGCCGCTGAATTATGTACTTCTTGTGGTTGTTGCCCATGCCGCCGTAGCCGATAATTGCTATTTTCATAATACTTCCTTCTGAAATGTTTGATTTTTGAAGCACGCCGCGCCGGAAAAATTTTTCCGCCCTATTGACTTTGCCTTCATTTAATGATATAATACCACCGAATATTGACAATTTCCTCTCATAAATGAATAAAAACTTTTCACATATTGACTTTTTGTTTTTCGGAGATTAATTCGTGGAAAATATAGTTTACGAATATTATCACGATAAGGATACAAACCTTACCATACAACGGGGGCTGAGTACTTTTTGCCGACCGCATTTTCACCGCAGTATAGAAATACTTTATGTTTTTGAAGGGAAAATGCTGTCCGAAGTAGGCGAAAAGACGTTTACCGCCATGCCGGACGACATAGTGTTTGTGCACAATTACTACCGCCATGCTTTTACCCCATGCACGTCGTATAAAAAAATTTTTCTGGTCATTCCGTATAACTACGGCAACGACTTCGACACGGTTTTCCAGCACAGCTCTCTTCCGTGTTTGTTGGACGATAAGGAATTCAACCGTAAAACCTTACGGCCCATCTTTAAAAAAATGTATGACGAGCGACTCGAAATGCCCGCCCTCGTCAAAAAAGGCTACCTTAACGTTATATTGGGAAATATGTTTAATACTTATCCCGCAGTACCCGTGGAAAAAAACGGCAGCATAGACTTTCTTGTAAACGTACTCAATTACATCGACGTAAATTACGCAAATCCCATTACGCTGGACTCTCTTGCCGCGACTTTCGGTTACAACAAATATTACTTTTCCCGACTTTTTAACAAATACATAGGCGAAAACATTACCAATTACATCAATATCGTAAGGCTGCAGCACTTTATGAAAAAAAGCAAAGACGAAGAGCCGCCTTCCATTGCCGAACTTGCTTTTTCCTGCGGATTTGACTCTTTGACTACTTTTTACCGATATTTCAACAAAATATACGACCACAATCCCAAAGCGGTCCTAAACGCGAACAAAGACGTCTGACTCAAATAAAAAGGCGGTTTTTCCGTCAGAGCCGAAATCCGCCCGAAACATTTGCTTCAATCGTTAACAACCGATAAAGATTTCGGTAAAGTCAATTTATAAAATCTTTTAAAAAAATAAACGCGGATTGACTTTATGCTCGGGATTGATTAATCCGTTATTCTTGCGCCTTAAAAAATTCTTTTTGCGTATAACTGCGGCAACGACTTAAAAAAATTTTTAGAACAACTTTCTTTCAATTCTATCGGACAATAAGGATAAAAGCTATAATCCTTCAAAAAAAAGCGTAAGCCGATATTTTTTACGGCATACGCTTAATTTTTGTTACTCGAAAGCGACTACTACTTTACGGATATTAAAATCTCCTGCGGATTGCTCCGTTTTATCGAGAATGGTTTTAAATACCCGTTTCTTTCCGCGCAAAGAGCGGTACTTGTTTACTGTTATTTCGCTTGTTTCCCCCTCCGCACCGTAATGCCTTAACGATGCGCCGTACCGCATAAATCTGTAATCGGAAACGCCCACGTAAATATTGAAATAGCGTTTGATTTTGGACAAAAATCCTTCAAGCGCTTTTTTATTGGCGCGGGAATATTCCAGTCCGTCGAAATTGACATAGACGTCGCGCACGGATAAATCGTATTTTGCCAGAAACTGCGCCATTCGGTATTGCGGAACGCTCAGCTTTTTCAACTTTTTGTTCATCACGGACTTAAAGCCGAAAAGTTTCGCGTAATAAGACGTTTCGCGTCGGCGCGCCGGCTGAGTCTTACATAAAGATTTACTGTAAGCAACGAACTCCGATACGCTCATGTCGGCGAAAGGAATGTCGCCTACGGCAAAATACGTTTTACCGTCATTTTTGAGCACAGTAAGTATTTCGTCGTTGTCTATGCTCATGCTGTTTATACCGCCGTCCGCCGCCCTGAATGCGGCGCGTTTTGCCTTTGCGTCACCCAGACAATATACAATCATAAAATTTTGCTCCGAACAATAATAATGCTTGAATTATCGCCCGAAAACTTAAATTTATACGGTTAAATCTGAATTTGAAAAAAATATGCCCTTACTGTCGCTTATCGTTAAAACAATAAAATCAAATTCGCTCAGCAATCAGGTTTTTCATACTGAAAAGAAAAAACATCATCAATTAAACTTTGTATTATTCTCGTTGCGGAAAAATGAAATTATTAAATAAAACGGAATTTTCGCCTTACCTCGGGTAAACAGACGCAGTGAAAATAAACCGCTTGGGCAGAAAAAAAGACGGTTGCTTTAAACCGTCCTTTTAATATTCAATAGAAAATATTACTGTTCTTCCTTGTCCGAGGCGTCCGAATTTGATTTTACGAGTTTATAATAAAGCCCTTTCTTTTCCATAAGCTGCGCGTGAGTACCCGCTTCCGCAATGGTGCGGTTGGCGACGTAGAATATGCAGTCGGCTTTTTTGATGGTGGAAAGACGGTGCGCTATTACAAAGCTGGTGCGATTTTCCAGAATTATATCCAGCGCGCGTTTTATCATTTCTTCGGTATGGGTGTCGATGGAGGAAGTCGCCTCGTCGAGAATAAGAATTTTCGGGTCGGTGAGGACGACTCTCGCAAAGGAGATAAGCTGGCGCTCGCCGGTGCTGAGTTTACTTCCCTGCTCCAGCGTTTTGGTGTAGTATCCGTCGGGCAGTTTGGAGATAAACTCGTCGGCGGAAACAAGTTTTGCCGCGGCTATACACTCTTCGTCGGTGGCGTCGGGTCGTGCGTAACGGATATTTTCCATAATGGTGCCCGAGAAAATAAAGCTGTCCTGCATCATGACGCCCACCTGAGTGCGCAGAGAATGAAGCGTAACCTTTGAAATATCGTGACCGTCGATGGAAACGGTGCCGCTGTCAAGGTCGTAAAAGCGGCTTAAAAGCGACACTATCGTGGATTTGCCCGCACCCGTGGGTCCCACAAGCGCAATCATTTTTCCGCGGGGAATATCGAACGAAACGTTTTCAAGAATGGGATGACCGGGCTCGTAGCTGAAGCATACTTTGTCGAAAGTCACGTTGCCCTCGATGGGAGGAAGTTCACCGGCGTCCTCGGCGTCGGTAACGGTAGGCTGGGTTTCTATCACCTCGAACACGCTTTCGAGGTTGCTGGTGGCCATGGTGATTTGCTGTAAAATGTTAGCCATGTCGTTAAGCGGCGTACTGAGCAAGCCCATGTAAGAAATAAAGCCTATAAGTTTGCCTATGGTAAGGCTGCCCAGTCCCATGCCGTGCGTCGCCATGTAGATGACGACTACGTACACCACGCCCAAGCCTATGTAGAAAAAGGCGTCCATTATGGGATAGTGCAACTCGTTTATGTAAGTCACCGATTGCCATTTTTTAGTGACTTCGGTGTTGAGTTCTTTTTGAATTTGGGTATTTTTTTGAACGCGGTTGAAAACCTTGGTAACGTTGTTGCCCTGAATGTTTTCGGCGATATATGCGGTGCGGTTGCTGCGTTTGTTTCTGTATCTGCGGCGGCGGCGGGAAAGCGTGCCGTTGATAAGGACAAGACAAAGCGTCATGGGTACGGTGGCGGCCAGTATAATCGATGCAAGACGGTAGTCTATCACGAACAGCCAAAGCAAAATTATCGCTATTTTGAAAACGTCCACCAACAGCATTATAACGGAATTGGAGAAAACGGCGGCAAGCTCGTCGAGATAAGCGGTAACGCGAACCAGTATTTTGCCGCTGGGACGCGAATCGTAGTAATCGAAAGCAAGCTTTTGCAGCTGAGTAAACGCCGCGTAACGCATATCGTGAACGATTGCGTGTCCCGTCCTGGTCATGTAAAGCGTGCGGAAATAGGAAAAAACGGTTGTGGAAATTACTACCAGCGCATAAGCGCCCACCAATAGCAGCGCAAGCGTGAACCAATCGATACCCAAAGCTCCTTTTTTACTGAGAACATAGTCCACTATATAAGTGTTAATCATGGGCGGCAAAAGCGAAACAAAGCTCATAATCACCATTAACACGGACATGGACAACAGTATTTTTTTGTATGGAATACAGTATTTGAGAGTTTTTTTGACGGACTTCGCGCTGAACTTATAAGTAACTTTTTCGTCCTCGTAATAACGGTTTCTTGCCATCAGTTAATCTCCTCCTCTCGAAGCGATTCCTGCTCGGTAAAGATATCATAGTATCTTCCCTTCATGGCGATAAGCTCTTCGTGCGTACCGCGCTCCACAATCTTACCGTCCTCGAGGTAAATAATTTCGTCGCAGTAAGCAACGCTGCCCGCACGGTGAGAAGCCACTATCATTGTCCTGTCGCCGTAATTTTTAAACAGGTTTGCGGTTATTTCCTTTTCGGTTTCGTAATCCAGCGCGGAAGTGCAGTCATCCAGAAGTATGACGGGCGCGTCCTTAAGAAGAGCGCGCGCAATCGACACTCTTTGCTTTTGTCCGCCGCTTAATCCAAGCCCTCTTTCGCCCACGATGGTATCGTAACCGTCGGCAAGCTTGGTCGCAAAATTGTCCGCACAAGCCATTTGGGCGCAATGAACGACCTTTTCGTCGGATGCGTCCTCGTCGTAAAGGGCAATGTTGTTGGCAACGCTTTCGGAAAACAGGAAGACGTCCTGCATGACGAAAGAATATTTTCTGCGCACTTCGTCTACGGACATATCCTTGATATTGACGCCGTCAAGCAGAATCTCTCCTTCCGTACAGTCGTAAAGACGGGTCATGAGTTTCATAAGCACGGATTTGCCCGAGCCCGTTTTGCCCATGATACCCACTCTTCTGCCGTAAGGAATTTCAAGGTTTATTTGGTCCAAAGCCTTTTGTCCGTCGTCAAAACTCATGGATACGTTTTTGAACGAAATCGTCGGTTTTTCGGGTACGGGCAAAGGATTTTCCTTGTCCACGACAGCCTCGGGACGGTCTGCAAACTCAAAATAACGTTTTGCGCACACCACGCTGTTCTGAATATTTCCTATCTGCCCTGCCATAAAGACAATGTTGGAGTTAATGGTAAAGCAATAAGAGGTGAAAGTCGCGAATTCGCCTACGCTGAGATTGCCTTTTACGGAAAGGAAGATACCCAGAATTATGGACATGATGCTTACCGTTTCGCCAAGGAAGGTAAATATCATGGAATATTTGGCGCTTGTTCGCGCAAGGTCGACGTAGTTGTCGCGGAATGCCGCATTGCGTTTTTCAAAACGTTTGGTTTCGTCGGCTTCGGTCGCAAAACAACGTATAATCCTGACTCCGTTTATGTTTTCCTGTATGTAAGTGCTTAATTCCACGTTACCCTGGCGGATTTTATTGTACTTCTTCTGAAGAATTTTATTGTATCCGCGCACGATTACGGCGGTTATGCAGCCGGTAACAATGGGCACGAGAACCAAAAGCGGATTTATCAGCAAAAGAAAATACAGCGAAATAATTATCGAAAATACCGACCCCATCAAAAACGGAATATGATGCAGATATAAATCCTTTATCGCAGACGGGTCGTTGTTGGTTACGTTAAGCATATCTCCGCTTGTGTAGCGGTTAAGGACCACGGGACTTTGCCGAAGCATTTTGTAAAAAGCGTAGTCGCGGACTTTATTTTCGCCGCGCATCATCATGTTGTGCGTAAGGTTCCACCTTGCATAGTGAGTGACGTATTTTACAAGACAAACGACCGCCATGCAGATAAGCATAACGTTAAGCATGCCGAAATAGTCGTCTTCAGCATAGCCGTCTAACAGAAAAGAAAAAACGTTGCTGTCGCTGTAAACGGCTTTTTCTCCCAAAGCGGGATTTATGATTCTGTCGATTATAAGCTGCGGAATCTGCGGCATAAGCAGCATTGCGACGGTACTTAAAAGGCTTAACACAATGCCCACCCAGAATCCCCACATATAATTTTTAAAATAAGGTAAAGTCTTGGCAAACACGCCCTTTTTTCTGAACTTTTTCACCCGGACACCTCCGCTAGCCTTCCCGTAATAACATAAGCGGACATAAACGCGGTTTAATGCGTCGATGTCCGTTATTAAAGCAAAATGTTCCTGACAACAGCACACCCTTGTGCTTTGAATATTATACTTTTGTCAAAAAAGTTTGTCAATAGGAAAGACCAAAAAAAGGTATGTTAAATTTGCTTATATTTTTGACTTATAAAAACAATTTTGTACAATTTAATCGGTTTTGAAAAATTTTAAATCTCTTTTACCGTACCGTTTTCCACACGGAAAAAGTTTGCGTCCGAAAAATATTTCTTCAGATTCTCTTCAATATGAGTGCACGTGACCACGGTCTGGAATCCGCTTAACCTGCCGATGAGTTTTTCCTGTCTGTTTTCGTCCAGCTCGCTGAAAACGTCGTCCAGTAAAAGCACGGGCGACTCGCCGGATTCGTCCTTGAATAAATCGAGTTCCGCAAGTTTAAGACTTAATGCGGCGGTGCGCTGCTGTCCCTGAGAACCGTATTTTCTTACGTCGACATCGCCCGCAAGCACGGCAAAATCATCGGTCTGCGCCCCTATATGCGTAAATCCGTACAAAATATCCTTGTCCCGCGTCCGCTTAAGCTCCGATAAAAAATTAACGCGTATTTCCTCTTCCGTTTCGCCCGAAAGGCTTTCGTAATTAAGCGTAAGACTTTCCTTGTCCTTTGTCAGATATCTGTGGTTTTTGTCCGCAAGCGCGCTTAACCTGTTTATAAAACCGCGCCGCGTCTTTATGACTTTTGCGCCCGCCCCGGCAAGCTGCATGTCCCATACGTCCAGAGTATCCCCGTCGGTACCGCTTTTAAGCAATCGGTTGCGCTGGGCAAGCGTTTTATTGTAACGCGACAGGAGATAAAAATAAGCCCGCGAAAGCTGACAGACGGCTATGTCCATGAACCTGCGCCTGTCCCCCGGCGAATTTTTTATGACGGCGATCTCGTCGGGCGAAAAAAGCACCGTCATGATAACGCCCATAAGTTCCCCGAGTTTTCTGATTTCCGCGCCGTTGACGGCTACTCGCTTGTTGTCGCGCTTGTCTATAAGGAATTCCACTTTTTTTCTGCCGTATTTACCGACGGCTTCCGCTTTTATGCGCGCGCGATCCTCTCCCCACAGAATCAGTTCCTTATCGCGGGGAGTGCGCATGCTTTTGCCGATGCTGGTGAAATAAACCGCCTCCAGCAGATTGGTCTTGCCTTGGGCGTTTTCGCCCGTAAGCACGTTTAATCCGGGCTTAAGCGAAAGTTTAAGCGAGCGGTAATTCCGATAATTTTCAAGTGTGAGTCCCGTCAAATACATTCTTTAACAATTATAGCACATCTCAGCCGAAAAGCGCAATAATAAGTCCCCAAAAGTTGTTTTTTCGCGTAAGATTAAATTCCGATAAAAAAATCCCTTCCTCAGAAAACCTAAGAGAAGGGATTAAATAAAAGTCACACCGTAAAGAGAGTGCCGTTTTGAATATAATCTTTGATTGCAGGCGTGTTATCCGTAAAGTAAGCGAATTTACCCACCTGATATTCGAGAGTATCGAACTGGCTTTCGTTTTCGGGCGCGAAATACGTCATCATTTTTTCAAGCACGGTGCGCTGCTCGCCCGTCATGTCGTTGACAATCAGCGTGGCTTTGTAAACGTTGGAATATCCGTCCGCCAGCACCTTTTCCACTTTGAACGTAGCGTATGCTTTTTCCAACGTCATAAGACTTGTGTCCGTCTTGCCGCTTTCGAGATGCTTTGCAAGCGAATATTCGTAAGTTATGAACATTATATCCTCGTTTTCGCCGCCGTCGTAATATCCCAGCACAGTACCAAGGTCTGCGGATACTCCCGGAAGCCCCGCATACGAACTTTCAATTACGAAATTGATTCGGTCGGTTTTTTCCGCGGAATTGTCGCGGTCGAGCGCGTCGGCATGGCTTTCGTTATACACCCGCGAGAAAGAGCCGTCTACGGCAAGATAAGATTTGTCTTTTATCGATAAGGTTTCGGGCGTGTTGTAAACGCCTTGAAGCGCGGAATGCAATTCAGTGCCGCTTATCTTTATGACCTCGCCTTTAAATGTTTTGTTCTCATCCTGTACGAAAGTCCTGTTTGCAATCAGCCCGAAAACGTCGGGAATACTTACGCCGCCTTCAACTATTTCCGCTTTCCCCAAAGCGTCCTGCATTTTGTTAAACGCGTCGCGCACCGGGGCGCAAAGCTGGTCCTGCAGCGATTGCGGGTCAAGCGCAGTTACTCCCGCTTTACGGAGCGTGTCTGCTATTTGCTCCGACCTTATATCCGAAAGGCTGGAGTAAACTATTTCGGGCTGCTTTAAATACTGTTCTTCAAGCTCCGGGGTAACATCCAGTCGGACGGAAAGCCCTATTTCTTCCCCGAGAAGCGACGCGAAAAAGTCAGCGCCGTCAAACAAGCCTTCGGTTTTTACGGTTATACCAAGCGTAACGTATTTTCGCTTTACGGTAACGGTTTCCGCTTCCGCCTCGCCTGTCGTTTCGTCACCTGAAGGTATAATCTGCACCTCTTCCTCTTCGCCTACGGTAAGAGCGGAAAACTTAAGCTTCATGGAGTCGGATAATTTTTTGTCTTCGTCAGCCTGTGCGGATTCGCCGTCACTGCCCGAAGAAACGGTTTCGCCGCCGAAAAAGGATTGCGTTTGCGTGTCGATAAGCGCCGCCAGCATTTTTTCGTTAAAATCAAACGCGATTTCCGCCGCGCCGCGGTTAACGAACCACTCATTCCTGTCGTCCGTTTGCTCGCCGCCGATTTTTTTGGTAAGAAGCGTCGGGTCGAAAAGGTCCTCGAGGTTTACTCCCGTAATTTTATCGCTTTCGCCTACGCCCGTAAGCGCCGCAAAATCCCCGAAATCAAGCGTGACGCGTTCGATAAGATTAATCGTATCGTATTCTCCGGTTTCAGGCGCGGTTACCGTTACCGTAAACGGCTCCTCGCTGAGGCGGTAAAGCGTGTTTATCGGATTGCCGTCGGGGTCGGAAGGTATCTTTCCGCCTTCGAAATTAAGTTGGGAAGAGGAATAAACCGTCCCCGCCTCGTCCTTGTATGCGGGCAAATGATATATCTTTTCGCCGTCGCGGTAAAATTCCGTGCGGATGAGATATTTTTCTCTCAGTTCTTTCATAAATTCGTCGCTGTAATTTATTTTGATACCGTCCGCAACGGGCGAAGCGGAATAGATTTCCTTTGTAACTCCGTCCTCGTTTACTAAATATTTATCCTCGAAAAGATGCTGAGAGTTGTTTTCAAGCATTTCCTCCGTATCGGCGTAAAGCACTCCTGTATAAAGCTGTGCAAGGTCTTTACCCGAAATTCCCGAATCGGGGAAAACCGTTTGCGCAAGAGCCGAATACAGGTCGAGATTAAGCTTTCCGTCGCTGACGTTGCCGTCAAAATTCAGATATTTATCCGCAGCGTCAAGGAAAGAGCCGGCGTAAGAATTGACCATATCGTTTATAAACGTGCGCGAATCCGTATTTTGTCCGCTTAATTTCAATATGCCCGTGATAAGCTTGTAAGTGCTTTCCTGCTTTTTCGCGTCCATATCGTTTATCAGTATATCGGTGGACAAAGTTTCGCCCATGGTCACGAAAGCGGTTAAGTAAATTTCCTTGGGCGCAAGATTCTTTATAAGTCCCCGCAATACGGAAGGCATTCCCGACGTAAAATCGCCCAACGCGTTTTGTATGTTGAGTTTTACGGTAAGCGTCACCACCGGCTCGTCGGAGTCGTTACGGCTTAAAATAAGCTGCTCGAAATTCATCTGACCAAGGATTTCGTTGTCGGCGCTAACGGACTGAGTCATGGCTTTTACCAGCGACAAAAGCTCTTTATCGGTAACGGACACTACAAAATCGGATTCGTAAGAAGAAGCGTAATCGTATTCGTCCGTAAATTTAAGCTTTATCCTTTCCAAATCCGCGTTTTCACGGGAGAAAAGATTGAAAAGCGCGTTTTGAGTATCGCCTTGTGAAGCGGCAAGCCTTGCGGCGTTAATCTGAGTCTGTGCAGCTCCGCCCGTTTCCGTTGAGCCCACGGCTCCCGCTATTGCCTTGAGAGAAGTTTCGTCAAGAGTGCCGGCTTTTAGGTAAAGACTTTGCTCGACGGCGGAATAAATGCCCTTTTCGTCCTCGGCAGAGGGCGCGTTTGTAACGATTTTATCGCGGTCCGCGTCGTAAAGTCCGTTAACTACCCCCCACGCTTCCCCAAGCGACATATCGAAATTCTGTCTTAAATATCTGTTAAGGAAAAAACAGCCCGTGCCTATGCCGGCGCCCAGCAAAAGCACGACAACAAGAAAAAATATTAAAATTGCGCCGCCGCAACCTATTCCTTTCTTTTTCTTGACGGTATCGTTTTTTTCACCGTTGTTTTTACTCATTTATTCAATGTCCTTTTAAATAAAGTTTTCATAATATACATATTACGCTAATATTTTATCAACCGTAAAAAAAATAGTCAACGTACGCGCCGCCGCAAAAAACAAATTTAATATAAATTTAATTTTTTTGACGGTTTTACGGTAAAAAGTGTTTTTCTTAAGTATCTGCATTATTGCAAAATAAAATCCCGATTGTATTGCAACCGGGATTAAACTTGTTATTAAACGTAAAACGATTTATTCTTTGATTTCCTGCGCGCCGTTTTCGATGCTGGTCTTGTAAAAAGCCGCACGCACGCCCATATCGGCGTAATACTTTTCGTCAACGTATTTTATGAATTCGTCCACTTTGTCTTTTTCGACAAGCGACACGGTGCAGCCGCCGAAGCCCGCGCCCGTCATTCTTGAACCGATGCAGCCGTCAAACTCTCTCGAGCGGGCGGAAAGCGCGTCAAGGTAATCGCCGGTAACCTCGTACAAGTCGCGCAGGGAATAATGCGACTGATTGAGATACTCGCCGAATTTTTCGATTTCGCCCGCTTTAAGCGCCTCGGCGCTACTGAGGACGCGCGCACACTCCTCTATAACGTGCTTTGCGCGGTCGTAAACTTTACCGGACAGCACTTTTTTACCGACCTCGTTGAACTGAGCGGGTGAAATATCCGCAAGACAAGCGGCGGAAGGAATTACCGTCTTTAATTTTTCCAACGCCTCTTCCGTTTCGGCACGGCGCTCGTTGTACTTGCTGTCCTGCAAAGAACGCGGCTTGTTGCAGTTGGCAATCACCAGACTGTAATTTCCGAGCTCGAGAGGTATGTACTCGTATTCGAGAGTTTTGCAGTTAAGCAGTATGGCGTTGTCCTTTTTGCCCAAAGAGGAAGCAAACTGGTCCATGATGCCGCAGTTTACGCCGTTGTAGTTGTTTTCGGAACGCTGTCCGAGTACGGCAAGCTGCACAAGGTCCACGCCTTTGCCGCCCGCCTCCGCCGAAAAGGAAGCAAGCGTCATGGCGGTAGCGACTTCTATCGACGCGGAAGAAGAAAGTCCCGACCCGAAGGGAACGGTAGTATCGTAAAGAAGGTCGCAGCCCACTATTTCATAGCCGTCCTGCTGCATGGTAAAAGCAACGCCCGCCTGGTAATCGCCCCAGTTAAGGTCGCGGTATGCGTCGAGATTGTTTATCTCAAGCGAAACTCTGTCGCCTATGGTGGTCGCGGCAAGGTTTATTTTGTCCGTTCCGTTTTTACGCGCAATCACCGTCGTGCGCAGATTAAGAGCAGCCGGAAAAACTTTTCCGCCGCAATAATCGATGTGCTCGCCGATAAGGTTTACTCTGCCCGCCGCGGAAAAAACGCGAAGCTGTTTTTCGTCGCCGCCGTAAACGTCTGTAAAACGTTTTTTAAGTTCATTGGTCGTCACTGGTTTTTTCTCCTATTTTGATTTTCGATAACAAAAACGTCAGTAGAGATAAGATGAAATAATTTAGCAGGATTACCGACGTCAGGTACGTAATGTTGGGGAAGCCTATTTTCAGAACACTGACTATGTCGCCGAAAGGAGTGATTATTCCTATCTTATTGAACATATCGAGGAATGCGGTAAGCACCACCGCGACCAGCAAAAAGGTAAGTATCACAAGCACGACCCTGTACGCGTTGAAAGGCTGACAGATTTTCACGAGAGCCATTATGCCCGTAAACATAACCGCGCCGACAAGCATGGTGGTGTACACCTGCTCCGAAAGCAATATGCCGTTTGCGCCGCCGATACGGTCGTAAAAATATACCGACATGACCGCGACCACAAGCGTGATTCCGCCCGGCACGCACCGCTTAAGCACGTTTGACAAAAATCCGCCCTTGATTATGTTCTTGTTGGGTTGCAGCGCCAACGCGAATGAGGGTATGGCTATGACGAAGATTTCCAGTCCCGTAAGATTGGAGGTATCGAAGAAATACAGTTTGTCCGATACCTTTGCAAACGCCATGATAACCGCTATTATGGACAAAAGCACGCTCATAAGCGTTTTCATGAGGAAAAGCGTGGAGGACTGCTGAATATTGTTTACCACCCTTCGCCCTTCCATGACCACCTCCGGCATGGAGGAAAAGTTGGAGTCAAGAAGCACAAGGTGACTGACGTTTCTTGCCGCCTCAGAGCCCGACGCAATGGCGACCGAGCAGTCCGCCTCGCGCATGGCGAGAATGTCGTTTACGCCGTCGCCCGTCATGGCAACGGTATTTCCCTTTGCCTTAAGCGCCTTGATAAGCGTGCATTTCTGCTCGGGCGTGACTCTGCCGAACACGGTATATTTAGTCGCCGCCTCGATGACTTCGCGCGTACTCATACCCTCCAGGCTGACGTAAAGCCCTGCGTTTTCCACGCCCACGCGGTCGGCAACTTCGGAAACGGTAACGGGATTATCGCCGCTTATTATCTTTACGGCCACATTGTTTTCCCTGAACCATCTTATGACTTCGGGCGCGTCCTCGCGGATATGGTCCTCTATTACTATCAAAGCGACGGGACGGCGCGCCGAGGGCAGCCTGTCGCCCGAAATATCCAGCGGAGAATGTGCAAGCATAAGCACGCGGTAACCGTTTTGCGCGTTTTCGTTGATGATACGGTCGATTCTTACGCCCGGGTCTTTGACGACGAATTCGGGCGCGCCGAGTATAAACGTACCCTGTCCTTCAAACGTGACCGCGGACAGCTTTTTCTGTGACGAAAACGGGACTACAACCGAGGGATGAAGTTTTTGCGAATATCCGAACTTATCGGCAAGCGCAAGCGAGGTCTGGTTGTTGTCGCCCGTTGCCGTTAAAATCGAGCCGATTATATCCTTGACGGATACGTTGAAATTATTGCCTTTGGTTTCGATGACTTCGTGCACGCGCATGGTCCCGTCGGTGATTGTGCCCGTCTTGTCCAGGCACAGAACGTTGACGCGGGCAAGCATTTCTATACAGTAAAGGTCCTGCACAAGCGTGCGTTTCCTTGCGAGGCGAATTACCGAAGTTGCAAGCGCGACGGAAGTAAGCAGGAACATTCCCGCGGGAATCATGCCTATTACCGCACCGCCCACAAGCTGGACGTTGGTGCGCCACATATCCCAGGTAACAACTTCCGCGTTGCGCGTACCCAACCATAAAAGAAGAGCGGCTACGGGTACGATTATCACAGATACCATTTTGATGATGAGCGAAACGGACTCTCTCAGTTCGCTCTTGGGCTTTTTGTAACGCTTTGCGTAACTCGTCAGTTTTTCCACATAATTGGCGGCGCCAACCTTATCCACCCTGGCATAACAGTTACCGCCCGACACGAAAGAACCCGAATAAAGCGTATCGCCCGCTTTTTTCTTGACGGGTACGCTTTCGCCGGTCAGAAGCGACTCGTTAAGCTCCGCCTCGCCCTTTACTACTATCGAATCGGTGCAAACCTGCTTGCCGAGTTCCACATACATAATGTCGTCGAGAACGACTTCTCCCACGGGAATACTTTGACGGGCACCGTTTCTTATCACCACCGCCGTGGGCGCAGTGACCAGTTTAAGCTTTTCCACCGTGCGCTTGGAGCGTATTTCCTGAAAAATACCTATCGCAATGTTAAGCAGAACTATTATCATGAAAAACAGCTTTTCTATACCCGACTGGAATACGATAAGCGCAATCGCCACGATAAAAGTAAGCATATTGAAAAACGTAAAAATGTTTGACAAAAATATGCTGAGATAGGATTTGCCGCTTTTGTCGCCGTTATAATTGAAAAGCCCTTCCTCGATGCGCTTATTTACCTGTTCCTGGCTAAGCCCCTGCTCTATCGTGGGATAATAGCGTTCGGCATTGCTGATGTACTCGTCTGTGGTCTTAAGCACACGCGTCTTTGTTTTGGTTCGGCTGCTCATTCTTTCCTTCGACAGAAAGTTTCCGTCTATGGTAACGTTTTTCCCGCGGTAATCGTCGGGACTGAGTTCGTCGTCGAAAACCGATTGGTCGACCGCCTCGCCCACTTCCATCTTGAACTTTTCTTCCAGCAACCCGTTTGCTTTTGCTGAAGCCGCGGCAGAAGCAGCTTCTTTTGCCTCGCCGTTAAGCTTTCTCGGCTTCCCGCGTAAGCCCGCGCCCGATGCAACGGATTTTTTGTTGGCGGTTTCTTTTTTAGGATTTTCGTTTTCCATTTGCAGGTTTTTCCTTTTATCTGACTTCAGGAATATTACTATTCTTTCCGTCGTTTATTTCGGTTTGATTTGTTTCTGACAAGTTTTATAATCGTTAAAAAGTTTTTCAGGTTACGCTTTTATTCCTTTGCACCTTTTGTAACGTAAACCCGTAATCAGTATAAAGCCGTCCCTTTAGGATTGTTTTATAAATTCCGCGTTACTTGCATTTAACGGCAAATACAACCCTCGTTCGGCTTGTCCGTTATTTTTTTCGGATAACCAACGCGGGCAGAACGTGATTCGGACATGTTTTTAATCGGCTTTTGCCTTGCGTGACAAAAAGCACAATCATTGTCATGACTTACGTTAAAGCGGAAAAAAAATCAAGCAACAAGATTTTAAATCTTCAACGTTTTTCTTATGGGGACGCAAATTAGTTATCTTAAGCGGTCTTATCGGAATGATAAAATCCCCACAATGATTTTTTATATGCTATCTTTTGCGCGAAAAAATTATCGCAAACAAGCGCAGAAATTGCAGATACAGCCAGATAAGAGTAAGGGAAAGTCCGTATGCCGCATTCCACTCGAGCTTTTTGTCCATTTTGCCGTCCACCAGCATGGTAATCTCCGATAAATCCACAAGTATGAAAAACGCCGCGAAAACCACCATTACTACGGATATAAGCATGGCAATAACGCCGTTACCGTAAAACAAATTATAAGCTGTGGTGGAAAACATACTGACGACAAACATCAGAAGCTGAGTCAGACATATCGCCAAAAGTGCGGAAATCATAAAGTTGCGGAACCTGCTTCCCACTCTGATTATACCCGTAGCGAACAGCACAAGCATGACGGCGAAAGTGATGAACGTGGAAAACAGCGCGGCAAAAACAATGCCCGAATATATCGCGTCAAACAGCGTGGATACGGAACCCACCAGAAAGCCTTCGAAAAAGACGTACAGCGCGCCCGTTACCGCACAGGACGAAGGAACAAACGCCGCCACCAGTCCGAATATCAAAGTTCCTATAACTGAAACGGTAAGCATAATGCTTGCAAGTTGCGGATTTTTGTACAGCAAAATAAACGACAAAACGGCCGCCGCAATGGCTATACCGATAAAGAACAGGGACTTAAGCGCGATACCTAAGTATGACGCGGTTTTTGTTTCGTCGACAAGCTCTTCGCCGCTGCAATAGTTCTGTAATTTTTTAAGCGAAGGGTTGGTTGAATTATACATGTTTATTACCTCCGACCGAAAAAAATTCGGTTATTAATCGGTCAAGCTCAAAAAACAGCCGACCTTATTGTATATTATAACCTCCGCGTTAAATTTATGCAAGCGAAAAGCCCTTTCACAGCTGTCTTATAATGTGATTTTAATCCTTCTTGCTTCCGCTAAATGTTTTTGATATTTATAAAGCGCTTTTAACGCGGCAAAGAAAAGGATATCGATGAATTTTTGCGGCAAAGCATTGTAAAGAACAATTTGTAATAATTTTAACAAGACAAAAAAGTTTACACAAAGACCTTAACCCAAAAAAACAAGCGAATTATATTCTTAAACAGCGAAAGTTTTTATAAAAGTAAGAGTCCGACGGATAATCCGACGGACTCTTGCATTATGAAACGTCTGAATAATTAGTCAGCTAAGATTTACACCGCAGGCACAGCCGCGTCGACTACCGCCGCATAGTTGGTCGCCGAAATGTTTGCAAATCCAACTCTCTCTACCTTAAACGCATTATTGTTCTGGTAAAGAGCGGTTCCGAAGCCGAGCGTATGCGCGTTGTCCGCACCTACGAACGCAGCAGCAAACGTCTTGAAATCAGCTTCTTTCATGCCTTGGTAATCAACGGCAACGCCTTCCTGAGCTACAATTCCGTCTGCGGTAATTGCAAACTTATACTCTCCGTTGACGAACACATAGAAAGCAGCATCCTTACGAACAATCTTGATGTTGACGGTAGACAGGTTATCTCCGAACAGATTAGAATCCTGAACGTCAATCTGCACCCTACTGCCGTAATTTGCGTCTTTCATAATTCTGAAGCCTTTGTTGTTGGTATAAAGCGCAAGATTGCTTCCGTCAGCGCCGTAGATGTAAGCACCTGCAACGCCGCCGTCAAGCGAAGCATACTCGCTGTTATTTGTTTTGGAAAGCTTTTGATCGTAAGACACAACGTAGTCGGTTGCGGAAAGCGCGGTCTTTACCTTGAAATTCGAAGCAAAGGTATTGAAATGCAATTCCGCGGTAGCCGCGTCAACGGTATATTCGTTGGACTTGACGCCGTCGGGAAGTATTGTGGTCACGTCAAAGTATCCCAAAGTCAAATCTTTGGTCATTGCGTCGTTTACTTCGACGGTTTCCGCATAAGACGCCGCAACGCTGCTCTTGGCAACGATTTCGTAAGTTCCTGCGGGAACAGACACAGTGTAAGCGCTGTCGGTATAATCGGCGGTGTAGGTAATGCCCGTCACCGTGTTGGTAAGGTAAACCGTACCTGCCGTAGCCCCGAAGAGTTCACCGGTCACAGTGCCCGAAACGGTCTTGGCGTCAGAAGTTGCAACATACTCGGCGGTGATATCGTAAGCGCCGTACACATATTGGGAAGCCGCCTTAAGATCAACGGTAACTTTGCCGGTTGCGTCTGCAACGCCGTCAAGGTAAATTCCGTTGGCTTTGACTGCGGAAACAATATTGCCTTCTTCGGGAGTAACGATTGCGCTGCCCTCTTTTCCGATTGCAAGCTTGCCGTCCTGCAAACCTTCGAACGTAACTTTACTGTCCGAAGACGTTACGTTGCGGCTGATATAGTTGTCAACGGTAGAAGCAACGGTGGAAATCGAAGGATTCCTGAACGCAGTGCCGTTTGTACCGTTACCCTGCGTGCCGATCATAAGCAGCAAACTGTCGGAGCTGAGAATGGACTTCATATTAAGCGCAGGTTTTGCGGAGGTGTCTCCGTCCGCCTCGGTAATCACGTTTGTGGAAGCGTCATACTTGAACAAATAAACGTCGTCACGCAGGAAGTAATAGACAAGTCCGTCTTTGACAACGGTAATCTTGGTCCAGTAGTTTGCCGCCGACTTGACGCTTACGCCGCCTGCAGCCCTATATACGCCGCTGCCGAGTCCAGGGGTGCTGTATTCTCCGCCCTCCGTCCATCCGCCGCCGCCAGTAGCAAATGCCTTAAAGCCGTATCCCGAAGCGCCGAGTTTGACATACTGGTTATCTGCGTTGATGAACATGAAGCCCAAAGACAACCAATCTTCGCCGTCGTTGCAGTAGCCCGTATTTCCGTTTGCCTTGTTTTTAAGGAACCATTCGGAAAGCGCGGTCACTTCCATCTCGTAAATGGCTTTAGAGGAAGAATTGAGCACTATGGAGTTAAAAGTAGTCCACGGAGTGTTATCCGATTTTACAGACTCATAAGATCCTGTCTCGGGCACATACTGCAAAGAATTTTTGGCAATCGAGAAGGAATCGGAAAGTTTAACATTCTGACCTGTCTTAAACGTACTGAACTTTCCGTCGGGAGACCAGCTGACCGCGTCGGTGGACTCTACGGTAAGAGTATCGGTATAGGACATAAAGTCGGGAGAAGAAACGGTAACGTCAAAAGTATCCAAAGGAAGCTCTATGCTGAACTGTCCTTGTTCGTCGACTTTCGTTTCATAATTGTATTTAGCCGAATTGAAAGTAACGGTAACACCGTCGTAGCCTATTGCGTCGGCATAATTTTCGCCCCACGCATTTTCGCCGTAATTAACTTTACCGGTAACTACCGCGCCGACAAACTCCTCCACTACCGCGGTAATCTCAAGATTGTTACCGAGTTTGGTGAAAGTATAATTTGTGTTTGCCTGTAAAGTTACGCCGTTTACATTAAGGCCCGAAATCAGGTAATCAACGCTTGCGGCGTTAACCGTCAAGTTAACCGTTTTACCCAAAGGCACGGTATAAACCGTTTTGCCTTCGCCTGCCTCGGAAGTAACTTCGTCGCCGGTTACCGCTATTTCGGCATTGACTACATCATTAACGGTAATGGTATGGCTGCCGATAATGGCGTTGATTGCCTCCTCGCCCTCAGCGGTCTCGAAATTGGAGAACTGTGCGTTTATCGACAAAGCGGGATCTACTCCTAAGGTCATACGGATGAACAATCCGGCTTCTCCGGTAAGTTTAGCTTCCGTATCGCCCATTTCGCCCAATGTTCTCAATTCGGATTCGGTAGCCGAATAAATCATTTCCCAGTTAGGCGAAGCCGCGGGTTTAGAGAACATGTAGTAAGTAGTATCCGCGCGTACAATCATAAGATCGTAACTGCCCGGATTGTTGATCCGGTAACCGGAGTTAAGTCCCATGCCGATGGTAGAAACCCATGCAGGTGCGGCAAGACGTGCGCCGTCTTGACGGAATACAAGGCTCACTTCGTTAGTGCCGTCGAAGAAAGAAATTCCTATGCCGGGATCGCCTTCGGTGCCGCCGCCCTGATTGGTAAAGGTGAACTTAGCCATGGCGTACTCGTCTTTGATGCCTGTAAACGTCAAAGTTCTTCCGTTAAGCTGAACACCGGTATTAGAGCCTTCAACCGTGGAAGCGGTAACATTGCCGCGTTCGTAGTCGAATACTATGTTAAGTGCGTTTTTGTCGGCCGATACCGTGGTACCGCTGGTCAAAGTCGTGCTTCCGCCCACTACCATTGCCTTGAAAGTAGTGTCTTCACCGGTTATGGTAGTGCCGTCGTTGCCCCCGTTCGCGGTAATTTCAATTCCCGTTACGGTGCGCTCGTAGTAGTTGTTTGCCGAGAACACAAAATCGTAAGTACCGGACATAAGTCCTTCGATAGTGTATGCACCGTCATCGCCGGTCGTAGCCGAGCCTACCACCAAACCGTCCTTTTTAGCGGTTACGGTGATGCCGGCAAGCGGAGTAACTTTGTCATCGAAATCAAGAACTTTTGCCGAATAATTCACCGTTGAGGGAACTTCCTCGTAAGTTACGGTAAATTCGTAGGTCTTTTTCTGCAAAGGAGCGAAAGTGTAAGTACGGACGTAACCTGCACCCGCCTGAAGCTCGCTGAGAATGCTTACATCCTCTGCTCCGTCAATGCTGAGTTTGACGTCGGAAACCATATACTTGGGTTCAGTCTGAGGAGTAAAGGTGACCGTGACGGATTTACCTGCGGTAATCGTTGTGCCGCTTACATACTCGCCGCCGTCAACGGTAACAGACGCGTCGCCGAACTCGCTTGCAGAAACGGTAATGGCGTTTTTCATGCCGGCTTCAAGTGCGGCAACCGCTTCGTTCACACCTTCGGAGGTAACGGAATAATTTTCCACACCCGCATAAATAAGGCTGTTTCCGTGACCGCCTACGCCCAACATGACTTCGGGAGCCGTGAGGACGTTGAGGAAGATTTGTTTAAGGTTAAGCGAAGTATCGTTGGCCCTGAAACCGTAATCGGTTGCCTTCGTGCCGTCCGCGTAGTAGAAGTTAACCTCTCCGTCTTCGGCTGCTATCTTGGCAAGATAGATGCCGTCGCGGATCATGTAAATCGTGCTGTCCTTACGGATAAGCGTAAAGACGTTGCGGGCGCCTATGGCATAATTGCTCTTTCCGCCGTTTGCGGTATACACGTCGATGATCTTTTTATCAAGCGCCATGCCCGCAATGTCGCCTTCTTTCTTGGTGAACTCGTTGTCCCACTTATACCAAGCCCTCAGGCTCTTGCCTGCCTCGGCAAGCAGAATGTTGTTTACTTCGTCGGTGCCGATTGCAAAGCCCAAAGAGTTCCACGCTTCGCTGCTCTCGGTAAGCTTACCGTCGTGGTCATATTTTTCATTGACGAAGGTTGCAGAAACTATAAAGTCGCCGTACTTATTTTGAGAGCTCATCGCTCTTGTAGCATTGTTGCCGGCAATCTTATACGCCCCCTCCTCCATGGGAAGTACAGCGGCCTGATTGCGAGTGCCGAAGTGAATGCCGAAATCAAACGGAGAAACGGTATAACCTTCCATAGCCTGAGTTACGGCAGCCTCGGAAGTATCGATGGAGATATTGCTGTAATCGATCCAGCAGATTGCGGAACCGTTGCAGGCAAGTTTTATACCGTAAGCAAGCTGAGTGCCGATGAAGTCGTTGTTCCACATTGCAAAGGAATAAACAAGGCTGTATTTTTCATCTTCGGGCAGTTTGCTGAAAGCGTGAACTTTGTCACCCTGTTTTACGAACATCACGTCAACGGTAACGGTACCTTTTTCACCGGAAACGTCAACATTATGGAAGCCGTTTTCAAAGTCATATCTGGTGTTGTTGTATACGCCGTAGATATTGTTAGTAGTACCCGTACCGGATACGCCGTCGCGCAATAATCTGAAATTCATATTATCGCCGTTGGCATTATAAAGGTCAATACCTACGCCCGGCCAGAATTCTTTATTGGCTTCAGTGGAAGCCATGCCGTCAAGTTTAACGGTGTATTTTATTACAGCGTTTTCACCCGTGACGGTAAACATGAAAGGCTTATCGCCGGGGCCCGCCGTACGCTTGGTAGAAGCGGTTTCTTTTCCCGTTACGTAATCGTATGCGGGAATAATGCTTTCAGTATTGGACGTAAACACTCTTTCGTTTAACGAAACGACGCCGCCCACCGTCATCTTTTTGATTTGAACCGGGGTATCGGATGCGTCGGTTGCGTTTTCGCCCATCACTATCTGAGTGGAATAAGCGTAGTAGTTTTCCGCCTTAACCTCAAGTTCGTAAGTGGTTGCGCCCAATTTAATAGTGAACGTTCCGTCTTCGCCCGTAGTGGTTTCGGCAAAGGCGTTTCCGCGCACTCCTTCCACAACGTCGTAAGCTACAACGCTTGCGTTCGCAATGGGAGCGTCATTGTCCATATCGGTCACTTTACCGGTGTAATCGTTTCTTACGATACCTTCTTCGAATTCAACCTTGAATTCGTAAGAATATGCCTTATCGGCTACAAAGTTAAAATTATATCCGTCGTTGACGTTACCGGTGAAGTTGCCTTGGATATCGGATTCTTCAACCGAAACGAAACTGCCGTCATTAACCTTGACAAGGAAGGATTTAACTCTTTTGCCGTTATCGGGAGTTGCTGTGATAACCACGGTTGCGCCGTCGGTAAAATCGGTAACGGAAGAAGTTATAATTCCTCCGTCAACGGAATCGGGCACTTTAACGGTATTGCCGATGCCGGAGGTTTTATAGCCGTAATCGTTATAGGTAACTTCAAGGGTTGCTCCTCCCGTTATGTTAACGCTGGAATAGAACTCCGCCGTATTATCGGACGCTAAAATGTTGTTGATAACGCCTGTAGCGAGCGAAGACAAATTATGATAAGAATCCGTTTTGTAAATATACGCCTGTGTAGCGGTTATTCTTGCCACGCGCACGGGCTCATCGTCCACGCCGATAATACGGGCATACATAAGGAATGCGTCCGCACTCTTGTAAAGCGTGTATTCAAAAGCGTTTCCGCCCTTTTCCCACAACCCGGTTAAACCGTGCTTAATGTCAATCCTGTCTTTGTCCCAGTCGAAACCGGTACCGTTGATGCGGATTTTATCCCTCATCAGTACAAACTCAATCGATTTTTCGCTTTCCCTAATCCGGAAGCCCAAGCCGGGATCGCCTTCAGTTCCGTCCACAAACTGCGCGGTGGCCTTAACGGCATACTCCTTAGCGCTGAAATTGCTGAAAACTACATTGTTCTGCGCGGTGGGTACAGTGTCGATGGTGCCGTCGAAATTAACTTTAAGCGAACCGGAAACATCTACCAGACCGACTTTAATTTTGCCGAAATCGTAAGAGTAAGTCAAAAGCTCTTCCGGATCGTCGTAAGAAGTTGCGATTTCCAATTCGTTGACGGAACGGTAAGTGTCGTCGGGGAAAAGGATGGTCAAACCGTACGTGCCGGCTTTAAGATCAACGGAGAAAATACCGTCTTCTCCGACCAATACGGAACTTACGTCAGCGCCCTGACTGATTTCTACGGTTACTTCGTCCAAAGAATCAAGTTTACCCCAGTCGCCGGCAAGCTCAAGCTGACCGCTGACTTTATAGGTATTTTCCTCGAATTCGCCTTCCTGGCTGACGGTACCCGAAGCGGTAGCCGTAAACGAATATACGTAAACTCCGCTTAAAGTATCGTGAGGCTTGCAGGAAATAACGGTGCCCGCACCTGCCGATGCGTTAGACGCACGGAACACGAACTGCACGTTTGAAAGCTGCGAATCGACGGTAATGTTCTTGTTGTAAGAATCGTTTAAGCTTACGGTAAACTCTACCTCGTCGCCCTTATTGTATTCGGTTTTGTTGCCGGTAATTTCAATCGAATAACCGTCCTCGAAATAATCGCTTTCAAGGTTAAGGTCGAAGTCGATGTTGTAAACGGCAACTCTTTCCTTTTTGACGACCGTAACGGCGCTTTCGGTCATTGCCGTAAAGTCAGCTTCGACAGTCGTGCCGTCTTTCGCCCAATAGAATTCATTGGCGGTGGCGGAAGGCTCGCCGCTGAATGCGGGAGCGGTGGCGGCAGTGCCGTCAGCTTTCACAAGACCTACGCCGTATTTTGCGGTAAGCGTAACAGGGCTCTGGTCATTGTCGGTCTGTTTAAAGGACACCTGAGTGCGAACCCTCTTGTAATAAACGTTAACCACATTGGCGTTCGGATTCTCTCCGTCTACTGTGATTTCAAGGTTGCTGCGATCTTCGTCAACCGTAAATCCCGTCATGCTGTCGGGCGTGTAGGTAATACTTTCGCCGTCGTCGGCATACAAAGTCTTGCCTAACGAAACGTCTAAACTGTACTCGTTGTTATTGGTATTTTCGACGTAAACCTGCACTTTATATGCAATCTGGGCAATATCGTAATAAACCTTAAGCACAAGCGAACCGTCAGCCGCAACTTTACCGGACATTACGCTTAAATCGTTGTTTACGACAAAACCGGCAAAATTGCCGCCCACTTTGGGCGTGGCGGTTACGGTAGCGTCGGTCGTTCCGGTAAGATTTTCCGTAGCGGTCGCAACAAGGTCGTATCCGTCCTTGTCAGCGTTTTGTTTATAGTGCTGTACAACGTAAGGCGTGTCGGTATTTGCCGTCCACTGCGCCTCTACCGTCATATCGGAAGTGGGCGCGGTGTTGAAATCAAAATCCTTCCAGCCCGCGAAGGTATAACCTTGCTTGCCGGGCGCGGTCACTGCCGACTCGTCGACTTTTTGTCCGGCGGAAACGGTAACTTCTTTGATGATTGTGTCACCGTCTTTAAAGGTAATCTTATAAACCGCCTCGCGCGTTATGCGAACCGTATAGGATTTAGCTTCGCCTTTACCGGTAGGTTCGGCATTTACATAAAACGTATTAACGCCGACGTTAAGTTTTGCTTTGCCTTCTACGGCAGCCGTCAGTTCCTTATCGGAATACAACTTTAACGTAAAGCCCTCGTTGACCTCAAGGTTACCGAGAATATCCACCTCGGTAACGTCACCCGTAACGGTAGCGGCAAAAACGCCATCCGTCTGGGTGAAGAAGTCGCCTTTGGCTTTAACTTCCGCTACGGTTGTTCCGCCGCAAGCGGCAAAAACAAAAGTAGTCAGACAAAGTAAAAACACAAGTGCAACTACTAACTTTTTCTTCATACTCCCTCCTGAAAAAAAATTTATTTATTTAACTGTATATGTAAACTCCCCTGAATTAAACAGGATTTACATAATATTTGTACCAATTATACGCTATTTTGACTTGCCTGTCAAGGGTTAAAACTAATTTTCCGGCCCGCTAATTTAAATTTCATGCATAATATTTTAATGCTTTTTTTAAATGTTTAAATATTTTTTAAAATAAAAGTTTACTTTTCTTCGATTTTTATAAAATAAATATCTGATTTTCCGTCCGTCAAATATAGTGAAAAAAAATATTTTTTATGATATTTTATCTGTTATTATAATTCGGCATTACATATTTATAATATATATTCTGTTGATTTTTATGCTCAACGGCCGGATTTATTGCGATAAATATCGTCAAATCAAAATTTGACAACTTCCGACGAATTGCCGCCGCAACGAAAAATAAAAATTTTTTTCGTTAAAGCTTTTAAGCTTCATAAACAAAATACGCATGAAAATTTTAATACTTTCGGACTGCAAAAAAGCCCGTCCTCCTTGATTGAGAGAACGGGCAAGTAGCATAACAGTAAACTTAATTGATGTAAAAAATAATTTTAACCTTAAGACCGGCGTTTAATGAAGAAACCTCATTTCCTGACGCGCAAAAGCCGATTGAGGAAAAAAAGGAAATCAGACGGTTTCCAACCCGTCTTCGGTTTCTCTTATTTCGATGAAATGCGGTCTTTCGGCAGCCGAATTCGGCGCGTGAATGGAAATAAAAAGTTTGCCGTCCTTTTCGAAAATCATACCGTGACCGCCGTCCTCGGCGTAAAGCGGCTTACTCAGCTGAGTCCAACCCGAAAAAACGTCTTTTCCGTCGTTTACCGCCATACCCATGGTATAGCCTTTTGCCCCGCCGCTGGACCACATCATGACCAGTTTGCCGTTTTTGTTTTTATGCACGAACGGTCCGTCCGTTATGCAGTTGCCGTCGCCCCAGCTTTTCGACCAGGGCGCGTCCGCCGCCTTAAAGATAAGCTTGGGCTCTCCCACCGCTTTTTTAAGGTCGGAAGAAAGCTCCGTTATCCACATTTCGCCGTTTTTCACCTGCAGCCATTCGTGACAGAACACCGAATAAGGCTTGCCCTCGTGGAAGAACAGCGTTGCGTCCAGACACCACCACCCTTCGGGGGTAAAAGGCTCCGACCACGGAGTAAAGCCGGTAAGGGGATTGTCGCTTTTCAGAATCTGACAGCGGCGGCCGTCCTTTTCGGAAAAAAACGTGGCGAACATATAATAGCCGTCTTTTAGCTTGTAAACTTCGGGCGCCCAATAAGATTTTTCGCCCCAGAACCCTTCGAAACGGTCGAAAGCGTGATACGGTCCGTCAAACGTTTCAAGGTCGAGGGAAACAAACGAAGAAAAGCCCTGATTGGGTTCCTTATCCTTCGCTTCAAGCGCGTTTGCCATGTTGCAGGTGCCGTACATATAAAATTTTCCGCCGTCGGCAAGAATGAACGGGTCGCGGATATGTAAATCTTCTCTTTTAATTTTCATGACGATACTCTCCTTCTTACATTAAGGACAATTCAGTCCGCTGTTTTAATTGATTTGATTACGACCGGTGTTACGGGCACGTCGGAAAATCCGCCCAGAAATCCCGTGGCGGTTTTGGAAATATCGACGGCGACGGCCAGGCTTTGCTCGTCGCACGTTTTGCCGAACGCCGCGTATTGACCGTCGAGATAAGGAAGCTCCTCCACGCAGATGAAAAACTGCGAAGAAGCCGAATCGGGAAACGCGGTGCGCGCCATGGAAATTACTCCCGGCGTATGTTTAAGCGCGTTTTCCACGCCGTTTGCTTTAAATTCGCCCTTTATCGTCCTCGGTGCGGCTTTAGGCATAAGCGCACTCTTGCCCTGAGTAAAGCCTCCGCCCTGAATCATGAAATTTTCAATCACGCGATGAAAGCACAATCCGTCGTAAAACCCGAATTTAACCAGCGACAGAAAATTTTCGACGGCGAGCGGTGCGTATTGCTCCATAAGCTCCAGATTTATTTTTCTGCCGTCGGTAAGCTCTATACAAACTTTATTCATATAAATTTCTCCGTTATAAATCGGTGCGGTTTTTATTTAAAGCGAAAAAACGCCCGCAATGACATTTGCCTTTACGGGCGCGGCTTAGGCTTAAATCAATAATTTTCGGCTTTAATACGGAAATACGCCTGAGGATGAGCGCACACGGGGCACACTTCGGGCGCGGTGGTGCCGACGTAAATGTGTCCGCAATTTGCACACTGCCAGACGGTTTCGGACTTTCTTTCGAAAACGGCACCCGTTTTGACGTTTTCAAGAAGCGCGCGATAACGTTCTTCGTGTTCTTTTTCGATTTTGGCAACGCCTTCGAAAAGTTTGGCAATATTTTCAAAGCCCTCTTCATGCGCTTCCTCGGCAAACTGCTTGTACATATCCGTCCACTCGTAATTCTCCCCTTCGGCGGCGGCGAGAAGGTTGTCCTCCGTAGAGCCTATTCCGTTGTGAAGAAGTTTGAACCAGATTTTGGCGTGTTCCTTTTCGTTGTTGGCGGTTTCCTCGAAGATATCGGCAATCTGCACGAAACCTTCTTTTCTTGCTTTGGACGCAAAATAGGTGTATTTGTTGCGCGCCTGGGACTCGCCCGCGAAAGCCGCCATCAGATTTGCCTCGGTCTTGCTTCCTTTCAGTTCTTTCATGTTTTTGACTCCTTTTATTTAATTTATTTTTTGTCCGCCGCGATTAAAGGAGACAAACTGTCGCCCGCGCGGCCGAAAATTAAACTGTTTATACAGTGATTTAAGTCGCTTAAGAAAAATTATTTCCCGAATTTCTCGAAGGTAAACTTTTCCCAAGGAATATTTACTGCGGCATTTTCGTTGAGAATAGCGTCTACGTGCATGAGAAGCGGAAATTCCCCTAAATCGACCTTACCCGCGGCCGCAAGCTTTTTAACGGCGCGCGCCACTCGGGTGGCCACCACCAAAGATTCAAGCGTTACGCCTTTAAGCTCGTCCAAAGCTTCCTTGACGGAAAGTCCGCGGCCCAAAAGGATTCCCACCTGACGAGTGCGTCCGCCGTAAACGGTGACGTAAAGATCGCCCGCACCCAAGACTATGTTATCCTCGCCGCCGCCCAGAAGGGAGATAAGCTTGCGCATTTCTTTGACGCCCTGCTGGAAAGCCGCCGCCTGCGAGTTATAATGAAGCTCGCTCTTCAGTCCGAAGTTTTTCTGGTTTACGCCCACCGTTAAAGTTATGCCCAGCGCATAACCGTTTTTCAGCGCGACCGCGCTTTCCACGCCCACGACGTCGTCGGAAAGCGAAATGTGATAGTAATCGGTAGCCATGATTTCCTTGATTTTCCTTAAAACCGCGGGGTCGTCGCCGCAAAAGCAAACTTCGGTCTGGTCATGCGCGACAAGCTCGTAGCTGGTGCAAGGTCCGCCGACTGCGTTAAGACAGCGCTTAAGCCCTTTTTTTGCCAGCATGTCCCGCCACACGAACGGGTAGCACATAAGTTCGCCGTCCTCGGTATCCATAAGCCCTTTGGTGACGGTAAGCACGGGCGTTTTTTCGGGAACCGCAGGCAGGACTTTTTCGCCGAACCAATCCACGCCGAAGCTGGAAACGCCGCCGATGACGAGGTCGGCACCCTTAAGCGCCTCCTCCATTTCCTCGATTTGGTAGTACTTTACGCCTTCGGGAAAGTCCTTGGTAAACTTGGGGTGACGTCCGGTTTTACGGCTGACGTCGATGATTTCGCGGTCAAGATGAGTGCCTACAAGCCTTACCTCATGTCCGTTTTCCCTTGCGGGAAACGCAAGCGCAGAGCCCATCATTCCCGCACCTACAATTGTAACGATGCTCATTTTTGCATACTCCTTACGTCCTGAATATTTTTGCGACGCTTTCATAAGTATACAGCGGCAAAACAAAACCGTCAACAAAAAATCAAGCGCCTTTGACCGAATAAGTAAATTTTTGTCGTCAAAAAAAATTTTTTTACGTAGGTTTGCGGTAAGTTTTTTATTCGGGTAAAATTGCCGCGGAACAATCCTTTTTTTTAAACAGCGAAAGCCGTGCACGGGATAATGCCGCGCGGCATACTATGGACTATGGAAAAGTATGTTTTCGGCGGAATAAACATCACGGCGCACTCTTTGGAAGATGGCTTTCTTTCGTATCCAAACTCTCAGGGCGAAGTCGCGGTTTTTTCGCACCCCCTGCGCGACGAGCCGATAGACCTGTTTAAAGAAATCGGCGGAGAAAGCGAACGGCTTAAAAACATTGTTCTTTACTCGCGCGAGCAAAACAATACCGTTATTGCCGGAATCACGCTTGAATACGGCGGAATTAAAAGGCTGTCGGCGGCGATTGCGCACAAAGGCGAACTTGTGGACGTTGCGGACAGCTGCTCGGTTTCCGAGCCGTACACCCGTTCGGGAACGGTAAAGATTTACAACACGGGAAAAATAAAAATCGCTGTGCTGACGGGCGGCGACGCGCGGGTAAGTTTTATTTTAAGCAAAATTTCGGGTTACTGCAACCTTGTCGTCAGTCTTGAACCCGAATACCGCCCTGAAAACGAACAAAGGATAAGAAAGCTGTCCGACAATTTTCTTTTGCCGATACTTTATGTTTCGCCCGCGCGTATTTTTTTTGCAGGGCGCAACCGTTACGGCGACACGCTTAACTAATAAAATTTCCTTGCTTTTAACAATGCCCGGGGCTTTGCCAAAAAATAATGAACGGTCATAAAGCAATGAAGTTTTTGTCCGCGAAAATCAAAGCGAGACGAATTTAAATTTACCCAAGAGAACTTTTACTTTAAAAAAACGCAACGCGGCGGATTTCGTTATTCGCCTTTAGTAGTATTCGTCGACGAGCATTGAATAATGCCGCACTGCTTAATCCGATATCCGACGGGGAAAATTATAAACCGCGACGCCGAAATATCGGTTAAGCCAACCTGTTAACCGCGAACGTCACTCGCGCGTTATGATAAAACCGTTTTGCCTGCCGTACTCGGTTAAATCGGAGTACAGGCGGGTTTTTTTGAATGCCGAAAGCGAGTAAGCGCAACGCAGCGCGCCCGAAATCGCCTTATCCGTAAGAGAGCGGCGTTTATTGGAGGAACTGCTTTGAGCGCAGTAAATCAGCATTGCTTCCACAAAATCGTGGCCGTTGGTTATTTCAAGATAGTCCGTGATTTTACCCGTGTTTCTGACATAGGCAATTTGTTTTTCGCGTTTTGAGTTGATTTTGTTGCGCGGATTGTATGCGTTGATAAAATTTATTACCGCTGCCCGCGTGGGGTTTAAGCGCGGATTGATTATTTTGCTTAAATCGGTATCGGAAATTCTGAGTCCCCAACGGTATCTGTCCGAACACAACCGCACAACCGAAAGGTAAAACAGTTTGGAAAGAATTTCATACCTCAGTTTTGAGTAAGGCAGTTTCCCGCGATAAAAATTGACGGCAAGTTTTTCAAACGTTTCGTCGTCGCTGACAAGCATCATTTCGCAGCAGCAGTAATCGCAGTAAAAAATGCGCTCGAACCGTTTTTTTGTCTGGTAATCCTTGTCGCGTATGCCGATGACGCGTTTTTCGTCGGGGAAATTTTCGGGCATGAATTTATCCACCGTCGTGGACGCGCCGTAAGCCTTGATAAGCGTTACGTCCTCGCCGACGAGAAATCTGAAAACTTTTACGTCGTCCTCGCCCTCTAAAAGAATTACCGTTTTTTTGCGCTTGTAATCCGCGCTTAAAATAAGGCTTATTTCCGCGGCGGTGTTTTCCGCGGTAAGATTGGAAAATATGGAATTAGCGCTCATACTGCTCCCCCAGGTCCACCTGAAGCGACCTGTGTCCGCCCAGAATCTGCGGCGAATGCGTGGCGACTATCGCCTTTGCTCCTTTGAGCGCGGCGCATATTTTTTCAAGGTCGCAAACAAGCCGCATCTGCCAGACGATATGCATGGAAATTTCAGGCTCGTCGATTAAAATAAGCGCTTTGTCGGGGGTTTCGAACAAAAGCTCGTAATAAAAAGCAGTAAGCTGAGCCTCGCCTGCGGAAAGGTCGGAAAATTTAAGTCTTATGCCGTCCGCGTCAATGAATTCAAGTCCTTCCGCCGCGTCCAAGACGGGTGTTTTGAAATTGAATTTGTCTTTTAGCAGATTTATAAACAGTTCTGCCTTTTCCGCCGCCCGCTCTCCGCCGCTCTTTAGCCGCGCCTTAAGCCTTTTGGGTACTTCCCTCACGTCCTCGATGTACTCCTTAAGCTTTTCCCAATCGTTAAGCGCGCTGTCCAAAAGCTTTCTTCCCCCCACGCATTTGACCGCGCCCGTTTCGGATTTGTCAGCAATCAGATTCTGCATGCCCCCGTTGTTTAACGGCGCCCCGTCCACGAAAAGCATATCCCCGTCCTTTTGTAAAGTAATCGTTTTATCCTCGCATACAAGCACGCTTTCTTCAAAGGGAATGCGTTTAATCGCTTCTGCGTCCGCGGCAGCGACCGCTTCTATAAGCGAAAAAACCGTGCTTTTGCCGAAGCCGTTGGGCCCCGTAAGAATGGTTATTCCCTCTTCTTTCATTTCGATATCGTAATCGAATCTTGAAAAAAGTCCTTTTATTCTGATGGCTTTAAGCATAATTTTTATCTCCCGAAAATCATAATTCCGACGCTTTTCGCGCCGATTGACGCTTATACCGTTAAATTTTATCCTGAAGTGAATACGTCATCTTACGGTTTTATTGTATAACCGTTTTCCGATTACGTCAACCGTCCTTCCCCCGCGAGGTTTTTTCCTCCTGATAAATCCTGTAAATTTCGTTGAGAATTTCCTTATGCTCGAAATCCTTGTGATAAACGAGGTTTATTTCGCGCGGCATGGAAAGATTTTCGACGGGAATAACGCTGAGATTCCCTTTCATGACGTCCGCTTTTACCGCGCTGTAAGCAATGATTGTAACGCCCAGCCCGCGCGCAACAAGCTCCTTTATGGTGGTGATGCTGTCCACCTCCATTATCACGTTGAACGAATCTATGTTTTCGCCGCGGCTGATAAGATGATTTTCAAACAGCGTGCGCGAATTGGATTTAACGGGTCTTAAAATAAAGGGTTCTTTTTTAAGCTGTCCTAAAGAAACGGATTTAAGCCGCGCAAACGGGTGCGTTGTGGCAACGGCAAGACAAAGATAATCCACGTCCAGCAATACCGACAGAAAGTTGTCGTCGGAATAGTTTCCGTCTATTATCGCCAGATCTATCTCGTAAATCTTAAGCCGTTTATAAATGTTTTTTATGCCGTCTATAAAAATTTTTATGTGAGTATCGGGGTTTTCGTTACAAAACCGCGCCAGCACGTGGGGTGCGTAATTCTCCTTTGACGTATGAGTAAGCCCCACGGATAAAAGCCTGACTTCCTTAAGACTGTCCTTTATCGCCCGATGAGCGTTTTCGGTCAGCGTTTCCATGCGCTGTGCGTATTTATAAAGAATCTCCCCTTCGGGAGTAAGGGTAAGCGCGCGCATTTTACGGTCGAAAATCTTTACCTCGAATTCGTTTTCGATCGCTTTTATCTGATTGCTTACCGCAGGCTGCGTAAGACACAGTTTATCCGCCGCTTTGGTAAAGCTTCCGCTTTTGACCACTTCTATAAACGTAACGTATTTCGGGTCAAGCATTTTTCCGATTACCCCCTTTTTCCGATAAAACGGAAACGGTTTTTTATTTAGCCGATTTTATTTATAAAAAGCCATGCCCCTTTGCCGTTTCCCTGCCGCATAAATTTATAATTCCGAAAGATAGCCCCGTTAAAAAAATTTTATTCCGTTTTTGCTGCCGCGTTACGTTGAAATCGCAAGCCGCCTCTTTATTAGCTATAAAAAAAATTTATGGGGCCGCAAAAATATATAATTTGATTATATCACACAAAACGTCTATAATCAAGCATATTTTATTTGCGGGAGAGGAAAAATGCTTAACGGATTGTACCGAAACATGGGAACGGGCGCGGTAATCATATTGTGTCTGGCGATAATTTTGCTTACGGGATTCTTTTTGACGAGAATAACGAGGCTTTTGAAATTGCCCAATGTTACCGCTTACATTTTTGCAGGGATAATAATAGGACCTTACGCGCTTAATCTTGTGCCGGTCAGCGTAATAAACGGCATGAGTTTCATGACGGACATCGCGCTTGCCTTCATAGCGTTCGGCGTGGGACGTTTTTTCAAGCTGAGCACGCTTAAAAAAAGCGGCTTGAGTATAATAGTTATCACCGTTTTCGAGGCGCTTATCGCCGCGGTACTTATCACGGCAGGAATGTATTTTATTTTCCGTCTGCCCATTACGCTGTGTCTTCTTTTGGGCGCGATAGGGTCGGCAACCGCGCCCGCGTCCACCATAATGACCATACGTCAATACCGCGCCAAGGGCGAATTCGTGGATACGGTTTTGCAGGTGGTGGCGCTGGACGACGCGGTAAGCTTACTGGCGTTTTCGGTATGCGCGGCGATAGTCAACGTCATGGAAAGCGGCGAAGGCTTTGACGCTTGGTCTATAATTTCTCCGCTTGTCTACAACATTGCGCTTATCGGCTTAGGCATAGTGCTGGGGTTTGTGCTTCACCTGATGATAGGAAGCAAGCGCAGCCGCGACAACAGGCTTATCATAGTTTGCGCAATAATATTCTTTTTGACGGCGGTATGCTCCGCGCTTAACGTTTCGCCGCTGTTGTCCTGTATGTGTCTGGGCGCGGCTTATATAAACGTATCGGGCAACAAAGAGCTTTTCGACCAGGTAAACGACTTTACGCCGCCCGTAATGTGTATGTTTTTCGTTTTATCGGGCATGAAACTCAATATCCCCGGGCTCAGTACAGTGGGTATCGTGGGCGCAGGCTATTTCGTAATAAGGATTATAGGAAAATACGCGGGCGCTTTCCTGGGTGCGCTGACAACGAAAAAAGACAAAAAAACCAGAAACTGTCTGGGGCTTGCGCTTATTCCCCAGGCAGGAGTGGCAATAGGTCTTGCCGCGCTTGGCGAGCGCATATTGGGCGGCAGCACGGGAACCACGCTGTCCACGATAATTCTTGCTTCGTCGGTAATCTACGAAATGGTGGGACCCGCGTCGGCAAAACTGTCGCTGACGCTTGCGGGCGCAATCGGCAAAACTTCTCCCGTAGCCGCGGACACAAACCCGGCGGAACAGCCTTCCGCTTTTGCCGTCGCCGAAGAAACCCCGCTTTTTGCCGCGCAGCCCGTCACTGTAATGCCGCCCGCCGACGAGATAGATTTCCCTTTGGCGGGACTGCCGCTGGAAAACCCTGCTTTATACAGTACCGACGTTAACGAAAAGAAAAACTTTTTAAGTGACTATGTGCCCAAAGACTTGTTTTCCGCGTCCGACGGTTTTACGGCCTTTGAAATAGCCGGACAGCCGTCGGGACAAAGTAAGTTACTTAAAAGCCGTCACGAGGGCGACGATAATTACAAGCACTGATCGCCTTTGAATTTAAAAGGCAAATAACGGCAAAACCTTAAAACTTTACTTAAAATGCTTTTCGGCAAAAAACAAAGCAAAAAAATTCTTTTCCTTAAAAAACAGCCGCGTAAATCTGTTTTGCGCGGCTTTAAACTTACATAAAAAAATATGAATATCAATCGTTTATAATTTCAGGAAAAATACGTTTTTCGAAATTATTTCGTGGGGCGGGTGAAAACGCGGTCGTCGGGAAAGGGAAAATCCTTAAGCGCGTTTTCGTCCGCGCCTAAAAATTCGGAAAGCTGATTTACGGTTATTATTACGGGTTTTCTTCCGCCCGCCGACACTGCAAGCGCGGAATTAAGTCTTGAACATTCTTTGATTTTTCCGTCCTCGTCCAAAACGTCGTAGCGTACGAAAAAATCGCATTTTTCGGGCGACGCACAGTAGCGCGCGCCGTTGTTTTTTAGTAATTGGATAAACGCCAGCATCTCGCGGAAATGGTTTTTTTCGTAATGGCGGCTGAACGCTATCTTTTTGCCGCGAAGTAAGGCGTTTTCTCTTTTATCCGTCGCGCGCACGAGGGTAATAAACGCCTCCATAACCTTACGGTTGTTGGTGTTTAGTCTGTTGGTGTCGTCCTGTCTGGCCCTTTTAAGTCTGTCCGCAAAAGTCACGACGTCCGCGTCGGTAATCTCTCCGTTTTCGCTTACCTTACCGCCGCAATCGGCATACTTTAAGCTGAAATCGCCAAAAGTAAGACTTTCTTTACATAGCATTTTTGAAAAAACGTCCATGGTCATTGCCGCGTCGTCGTCGCTTTTATGCAAAGTTTTATCCATGTTTCCTTCAAGCGCGGCGCACGCCTTGTCCAGCGAAACGGTGCCTTTATCGGGAAACATACGGCGGAAAATCTTTTGCGTATCCAAATACGAAAACGCAATGCCCGGCAATCCGTAACGCTTGCACGCCGACGAAAGAAACTTCGCGTCGTTAAAAGCGGCGTGCCCGACAACCGTCCTGTCCTTTTTATCGAAAAGCCGCTTTATCTCTAAGTAATGTTTGTCGAACGTTCCGCTGCCGTAGTAACGCTTGAACGGATAAAAAAGCTTGGGCCCCTTGCTCCACCCCAGATTAAACCGAGCGTCGGGATTAATGAGAATAATATCCTTATTTATCGGTTTGAGATTCTCGTCCGCGACGACGTAACCGAATTCGCAGATGTTTCTGCCGTCGCAACACTCTATGTCGAAAAACAAATAATCCATTTTTTTATTTCGTCTTGTTATTTTTTTAATGCAATTATAACAAAAGCCGCTTAAAATGTCAAAACTTTGCCCCCGCCCGAATATATGTAATTTTTCCCGCACTTTAAAAAATCGTATTGGTGCAACGGGCCTCTATTTTTTCATATAACACAGACAAAAGGACGCTTTTATCCGACGCGCGCTTAAATTAAAATGTATTTTAAGCACTAAAGGACAATCCGTCAAAAATACCAATCAAAAATCCTTGCGGTTTATTCGGTTTCCTCGTCAAAAACAAAACCGCCGCCTGCACTGACGGCAGACGGCGATTGACCGTAAAATTGCTTTATCGGGTTTTAAAGCGCTTTTTTGTAAATGGCAAGAATATCCTCTACGGTTACGTCCTTGGGATTGCCGCCCGTGCACGGGTCGATAAGCGCGTCCTGGGCAAGCTGAGGAAGCTGCTCTTCTTTGATGCCGATTTCCGAAAGAGTCTGGGGAATGCCGATGGCTTTAGAGAGTTTTTTAACCGCGTCCACCGCAGCCTGAGCCGCCTCTCCTTCGGTTTTACCCTTGATATCCACGCCCATCGCACGCGCGATGTCGCCGTATTTCTTCTTGCAGGCGGACATATTGTATTCCATGACGAAAGGCAGAAGCAAAGCGTTTGCAACGCCGTGAGCGATATCGTATCTTGCGCCCAACGGATGCGCCATGGAGTGGACTATGCCAAGGCCCACGTTGGAAAAAGCCATGCCCGCGACGTAACTGCCGTAAGCCATGCCTTCGCGCGCGGCGTCGTCGGCTCCGTTTTTGACCGCTTTTTCAAGGTTGTCTGCAATGAACTTAATACTGTTCCAGCACAAAAGGTCGCTTAATGCGTGCGCGCCTTTGGTGATGTAACCTTCGATGGCGTGGGTAAGCGCGTCCATACCCGTTGCCGCGGTAAGTCCCTTGGGCATGGTTTTCATCATGTCCGCGTCGTTGAAAGCGATGACGGGAATGTCGTGGGGATCCACGCAGACAAGCTTTCTGCCCGCCTCTTCGTCGGTTATGACGTAGTTTATGGTAACCTCCGCCGCAGTACCCGAAGTGGTGGCGAAAGCTATGATGGGGAAAGCTTTGTTTTTGGTGTCCGCAACGCCCTCAAGCGACTTGACGTCGTAAAAATCGGGGTTGGTGGCGATGATGCCTATCGCTTTTGCCGTATCGATGACGGAGCCGCCGCCGATTGCGATAATAACGTCGGGATTGAACTCCTTGAACAGTTTGTAACCCGTCTGAACGTTGTTAATGGTGGGATTTGCCTTTACGTCGTCGAAAAGCACGTACTCGGCGCCCATTTCGTCCAGCTCGTCGGTGACAAGCTTTGCCACGTTGAATTTTACAAGGTCTTTATCCGACACGACAAACGCCTTTTTGTAGCCGCGGTTTGCCATCTCGGTCTTAAGCTCTTTGCGGCAGCCCGCTCCGAAATAACTGGTTTCGTTAAGAATCATTCTCATATTTTTTTCCGCTCCTTTTATTTGTTGGTTTTATTATACCATATTTTACCGATTATTACAATTATTTGCGCCGAATAAGTAAAATTTTACCGATTGAACACTTTTCGGTGACGTTTTGACAATAAAAAATACATAAAATCAACCTGATTTGACATTAATTTACATTAACACCGTTGACTTTTCAGGCCGCGGGTGATATAATGCCATTATCTTCGCGGAAGTGGCTCAACGGTAGAGCGTCAGCTTCCCAAGCTGGACGTTGCGGGTTCGAATCCCGTCTTCCGCTCCATAAAAAAAGAGAGGAAACATACCTCTCTTTTTTTATGCACCTCGACTGCGAATATATGACACTGCCGGTAAGAGTAAGCATCGCTGTTAATTGGTGAAAACGTAAAGAAAACAATCCTATTCTTTCCATATTCTCGGAAAAGGTAACGGACTCGATTTCACTGTTTGCAAACGCGTTGTCCGAAACCTCCGTCACCGGCAAACCCTGATACTTAGAGGGAATGACTATGTCTTTCTCGAATTTTGCGTTGCCCGCTCCCGTAACGCAGTATTAGTCTTTTCCCTCTACCGGGCTGTAACTTAAACCGTATGTATAATCCTCCTGCGAACATGCCGCAAACGCAAAAGAAGACAAAATCAACGTCAGCACAAGCGCAAATATGTATAATTTCCTTTTCTCCTTTACATTCTCCCTTTTATCAGACAATTTTATCAATATTTATAGTATAAAATTATATGTAGGTTATATCAAACGATTTACTTCGGTTTGTGTTTTGTTAAGAATAACCTGAACGACACATTGCCGCGACAAAAACCGATATAACGTCGCTGTATGAAATTAAAATTAAACAATAACTTACCGCAAAATTTTTTCGCTTTTTTACCGAATTAGACTTGATATTTGCCCCCCGATGTGTTATAATAGCTTTCGCAAACGGCTTTTTCGCCCTTGTCAGGCGAATTTACGGAGGTATTGCACAGCTGGTTAGTGCGCATGCTTCACATGCATGAGGTCATAGGTTCGAGCCCTATTACCTCCACCACTGCCGTTTGAACGCGGTCATTTTATCCCGCACGGAGGTATAGCTCAGTTGGTTAGAGCGTTTGCTTGACATGCAAGAGGCCATAGGTTCGAGCCCTATTATCTCCACCAGTAAAAACCTGAAACGAACTCCTTTTGTGAGAAAAGTTTTAGGTTTTTTTCTTTTTGGACGTAAAAGAAGAAAAATGAGTATATGTCTTAAAAAGGTTTTATATAGTCTGCCAATCCTGGCGAAATCCAAATGTAAAAAAAATTATATTAAGGCACTATGCACAAGGTCGATTGACTTACTGTTTAACAGCGACCTCCCATCCTCATACGCTTTTTAGTTTCTTTTTTATGTTTTTGTTTGGTTATGGCGGTTTTAATTTGAGAAAAAGCTGCTTTTCAACGTGTTGAATAATTGCAATAATTTCCAGTTTTTGCTAGTATATAATTTTATTATCAAATGACAAATACGCCGCAAATAATCCTTTTGAATATCAAAAAGCAAACAGATTGGTTTACTGTAATTTATTAGAGCATTTTCTTCTACATATTAAAATCGCGGAAGAATCTAAAAATGCTAATGCAAATAAAAATGAATTGCAAGGCATCGGAGGCGCAGTTAATTTTATTGCAAGACAAATAAATGGCTTTTACGGAGGTCAAATTCCCACCGCTGAATATTTAGCTATCGCTATGAACGTAATAGAAAACGATTATCCGATGTATATTAAAATGCTTCAATACCTTTGGAATATTGTAAAATCTAACAAGTTATATTATCAGTTTATAACAAAAGAACAGTTAGCTATGGATTGGAATGGTAAAATAATTCAAAAAATTTATGATGAATTAGATTAAGTACAATCGTAAAAAGATTATTGCATCTTCCGATCGGTTTTTTAAGTTCGATTCAGTCTATAAAAAAGAATTATTTAAAAATATTCAAACAAAAAGAATTATTTATTTTCAAATGAAAAAAGAAGCCTTAGCGGATTTTCCGACAAAGGCTTCTTTTAATATGGAGTATGGGTATGAAGCTTAATTTATCTATATTAATTACTGTTTGCTGACAGTTGTCTTTGCCCAGCTGCCATAGAAAGCACTTGTATTGATATCGACCACTCCTCCGTCGATGGGGTCGGAAGAAAGTCCGCTGTCGCCCTGCGCGCTGACGTTGGTGAATATTACGCAAAGTTTTACGGACGCGGGCGTTTCCGCTGAGGTATCGGAGGCTTTTAATAGTTTGTTGAGTGCAGAATTGGGGATAAACGCCTCGAACGTCACGGTGTATCTTACGCGTTGCTGCCCGTTAACGGTGACGGTTTCGGGCACTACGATACAGGCGGAATTGATTTCCTTGGTATAGACGTTTGCGTAAGGAGAAATCCATGCCTGAGCGCTGCTGTTGTCAAGTGCGGCAATCTGCACTTCGACCGAGGTGTTGCGGAATGCATTTGCGTTGTTGGATTTGCCGCTTACGAAATTGTCTTCGGTGTATTTGTAAGTTTTGCCTACGCTGAGGATATAAAGACCGTCGTCGCGGTAAGAAACCTTGTTTACAACGCTTCTTTGCAGGTCGGGGGAAAGCGTGGAGTCGTTGCCCGTCTGGGTGTAGAATTCGCTTACTTCATCCCAGTCGGACGCGTCGCCGTCGATATTGAAGTAAGAGCCTTTGTCGGGCGCGGTACGGATACCGTCTTCGTCCAGCCAGTACATATTTTTAATGTCATAGCCGTCGATGTCGGCGGGCTGCCAGTAATCGTTTGAGCTTCTTTGGTGCGTGGTGATTTTATCGTCTCTTGTTCTCCATGCGGCGCCGATGCGGACCGAATAGCCGTCTGAGGCAAGACCCGTGGCCGGGTCGAAACGTTCCGCCTCGGAAGAATTGACGATTTTATCGTTGGGAATAAAGCCCTCGACGTAAGTGGTATAGCCGTCGGTTTCGTTACCGTGGGTTTCCATGACGTAATCCACGCCGTCGCCCTGTCCGATACAACCTATGGGCGTAAAGAAGAACTGTTTTGCACCGCCGCTGACGTAAGCCGTATTGTCCATACTGGTGATGCCCGTTTCCAAAACAAAATTAGTCATATAACCCGTTTTGAAATCGTTGAAAAGATATTTGTTATGATTAGCGGTGGTGAAGAAATACAAGCCCGCATCGCCTTTATAGAACATGGTTTCAAAGCCTGACCCCTTATAATCTCCCGTACCTATTGAGCGCACTGTCTGGCCTTTAAAGCCTAACCAATCGGAAATATCGCCGTCGATAGAGCGTTCCGTTCCTTTACCCGAGAACGTAATCCCCTCCTCGCCGATATAGCTGCGGTTGTCTTTGTCCCAGGGCGCACTGTTAACCATGTGCCAGATATAGGGCTTTTGAGCGTTGCGGCCGATAGATTTTATGATTTCGTATTCGGCGGGGTCAAAATCATCTTCAGTCGGATAATCCGCGCTGCCCACGGTTTCGTCGCCAAGACCCGTGCGCCAAGCAAAGCCCATCCTGACTTTTCCGTCCTCAATCGCGTTCATGGAGCGCAAAATGCTTATGGGCAGGAATGCCTCCACAACCGAAGTGTAGCGTGTGGGCGAGCCTTCCACGCCCGAATCGGTGGTCTTCATGACTGCGGTAAGAAGAGTTGCGCTGTCGGGGGCGACGAACATATTCTGCGACGAAGTGCCGTTCTGAGTCGTTATCTGCACTTCGATAGAGGAATTATGGGTTATCGTTTCCTGGCCGCTGAGATAAAGTCCGTGTTTTGCTTTGGTAAGGAAATACAATCCGTCGTCTTTAAGTATCGCCTTGACGGTAAACTCCTTTCCGCTGCCGTCGTAAGCCCATGTTCCTATGACTCTTCCGTCGTAATCCTCCCAATCGTCCTCTATGCCGTCAATCGTATAATGCGCAGGCTGAGCGGACGCAACCATCTCTTCGCCTTTCGCGGCAGCCTCTTCCCCCGTTAAAAAGGTGTAATCGCTGTAAGTCGCGCCCACGTTGAAGGAAAGAATAGCGGCGTAAGTCAGAGTATTGTCGTCGATGTAGTCGTAAGTCATTTCACCGACGTAAATATCGTTCATGAAATAATGGAATTTGCTTCCGTTTCGGTAAACGGCAAGTTTGGCCTCGCCTGCCTGCACGCCGAAAGAATTGTTAACCGTCATAATCTTAGGCGAACTCCAGTCCCACGAACTGAACATATCGAGTTTGGATTCGGTGGTATAAAGCAACCTTATCGTCTTGCCGTCGGCAGTCACGTCGAACGTTGCCATAACGGACCTTGAGTGAGTTTCCCCGTTAAGCTCCGTGGGCGCGCCCGCAAACATGAATCCGACTTTGGGGAATGGGTCCTCGTTGTAAATTTCGGATATGCTGACAGTGGTTTCGGCATACATTACGGTATCTTCAAAGTCTTTTATGTAAAGTTTGGCGTCCGGACCCGCAGTCGACACGACGTAAGGATTTTCGCCCGTATCGGTTGAAAGGTCAAATCCGTCGGTATAAAATCTGTCGCCGTGATTGCCGAAAGTTTCGCCCTCGGGCGGAATGTAGCAGCCTGTTTCAGCGAATCTCGGCCAGGTCTGAGGATTATCCCAGGCGGCTCCGTCCACCAAAAACTCCCACATACGGTTGGTTTTGTCTTCTTTGGCATAGCGGATTATCGCGAAAGTGGCGCGTACTTTTTCGGGCTTTTCATCGAATCCCAGAGTGGACCAGGGCATGAAATATTCGATACCGTATCCATCGATATCTCCGTTTAGATTTTCCGAAGAAGTTTTTATGTTAACGCCCGAAAGCACACCCAATTGAGGATAATTAAAATAATTGCCGAAAATGTGCTTTTTAAAACCCACGTTGCCGTCAATCGATACGCCCGTTTCAAACGCGCCCTGGGTTATGCTTGTCAAATCGTCGGCAGCAATATACACGGACAAACCGGTTTTGAGAAACACGTCCGGATTGCTTAAATTGTTGTCGCCGACGTAAGCTACTTTTTCATCGGTTTCCATTGCGACATATATGCCTTTATCGGTAAGCTTAAGCACGGCGCGCACGGAGCAGTCCTCTATATCGTCCCTGCCCTTGTTGACGCCCGTCCTGTGACTTTCCGTGGATTGCATTTCCATCCAATTCAATCCTTCCCAGAAGTCCTCGTCGATAATGCCGTCGAAAGTAACGCCGGCTTCTTCGTCAACGTCTGTAACCTCGCCGGGCACTTCTTGTCTGACGTAATCCTTGAATATCGTGTTGTTTCTGTTATCGCACGCAATCATAAAAACCGAACAGATTGCGAATACGGCAACAAGAACAATGAAACTTATTTTCTTTTTCATGTTTTACTCCTCCTTATTTTCCCAGGACGAAGATTTCGGAGACAGCAACGGGGTTTTTGGCTTTAATCGTTATCCTTATTTCCTTAACCATAAGCTCGTCAAACTCCACGGTTACGGACCCGCCCGGGCGCGCGAAGTTTTCCTCGTCCTCCCATTGCGTGGTGTATTTTTCCATATCGAACAAAACGTCTTCCATGTAAGCGGTTCCAGTTTGCTCTGCGCCGTTTTCGTCGGTAAGCTTGTAATCAAGCTCTATCCTGTCAATCGACCCGAACGCGGTTTCGAGATACTTGGAATTAAACACCATTATTGCACGTATCGCCCTGTAATCGTCAAACGTAAGCGTAATCTTGGTTGTACCTTTTTCGGTAAGGTATTCGGGGATAAAATCATGATAGGTAGTAATGGACAGCAATCCGTCGTTGAGTGCGGACGCGTCCGACCCGTCGGCGGCGTTGGTGGCTTTTACGGTCGCGCTTTCCGCAATGTTCTTATATTCGGCATCGGGACCGATTTTAGGCATGGGCGCATAAGTGGGACCGTTTGCAATCATCAGCTTTTGTCCGTCGGGACGCGTGAAAAATTTTATTTCGTCCACGCACATACCGCGCAGCGAATCGCCGTAAACACGGTCGTAGTGCGCGTGATACATTATGTAAAGTTTGCCGTCGTACTCAACTAACGAATGGTGTCCGGTACCCGATACGTGGTCCCATGCCGGCTCCGACGAAAGAATTATTCCGCCGTCCTGACGGTCTACTTTGGTAAACGTGCCGAGAGGCGATGTTCCCGTGGCCTGGGCAACCGCATAAAGCTTGTCGGGATAACCGTTTATCGAAAAGGTAAGAAAATAGGTTTTGCTTGCCTCGTCGTAATGCATGAAAGGTCCTTCGTTGACGCCGCTGTCGCCGTAATCGGTCTTTTCGTTGCCCGTAACGTTTTTATAACCGGGCCTTATGAGATAAGTAAGCGTTTCCCACTTGGGGTCGTCCGTCCAATTTTCGCCCGCTTCCATTCCGTAAATGCTGTTACCGCCGTAAGTATTGGCGAAATAAAAATATTTTTTGCCCGATACGGGGTCGACGTAAGGGTGAATGTCAATGGGAATAAACACGTCGTGATAACCTTCTTTTGCCGCAGCGGACGTGTACAAATCTTCGTGAGTTATAAAAGGACTGCCTAAACCCAGCGTGCGGTTGGCGGCGTCGTAACCTGCCTGCCCTTCAATATTCGTGTACTGCACGAAAGGTCCTGCGGGACTGTCGGATACCGCAACCCCCAACGAATAACCGTTGTTGGCATGGGTATAGTGAATTTTGACCGTATAAATTTCCAGAAGTCTTTCCCTGCCGTACTCGCAAAGCGACTGCTGTTTTTCCTCCTCGGTCAGGTTGTCGTTTTCGTCCAACGCTTCTTTGTTGCTGTAATAGTTGGCAATTGAGTTCTTTACTTTTTTAAGCTGTTCTTCGGTAAGGCCTTCGTAAGTTTCCGCTTCGGAATACGTTAGCTTTGCCTCATTCATCTTTTCTTCTACCGCGGCGTAACCGTAAGTGTTTACTTCCGCCTCGATTTCGTGATAAAGCGCGCGCTCTTCATGGGTATCGAAATATTTACTGTCGCCGTGCAAATCCTGCGCGCTGTAAAAAAGATAATATTTATCCGTACTTTCGTCGTAAATACATTCGGGCGCCCACAGACTGATACGCGACCAGCTTCCCTCTTCAGGCGCAAAAATAGGCCCCATGTATTCCCAGTTTACCATATCCTTACTGCGATAAGTGGAAAAACCGAGACAGCCGAAATCGTCGGACGTGGAGTACAGGAAAAACCAACAGTAATTTTCCTCGTCCGTTTCGTCGTCTATGTAAATAACCGTGGGGTCGGCGCCTGACGTCACCATGTCGTTACGGTAAAACAAATCGCTGTTAAGCACGTCGTCTGCGGATTGGTCGTAATGCGGCAGATAATACTTACCGACATTGGCGCAACCCGTCAAAACCGAAAATGCAAAAAACAACGAAAGAACCGTTACTAATGCTTTCTTCATTGTTTTAAATTTTCCTCCTGCTTATTATACTCCTACAGTCAAATAAAATTTAACCGCATTTGAATTATATCATATTAAAAAAACATTTTTATACTTTACGATGAAAATTATAAATTTACATATTGTTTCAAATAAAACATACATAAATTTACACAAACACGCACGCAATGGATGCAAAAAATCGGCTTCAAACCGTTTCAGACATTTAAAGCACAAAAAACCGCCGAAACAATTAATATTTCGTTTTTTTTGATTATACCATTAAAAAATATTGAATTCAACTCAAAAATAACTGTATTTGTTTCAAAAATATACTTCTATCGAAGTTTTTTAAAAGTAAGCATCAAGGTTTTCATGCGCTTATTATTTTATGAATGCGATTTTCCCGCATCAACTGCATTTTTAATAAATACCGCGATTGCCGCTGTTAATCAATCCGTTTAAAAGCGGTGAAAAAATTAATTTACCGATTTTTGGTGGGCCGAATTAATCAAATAAACAGAAATTACCTGTTTTTTTTGTTGAAACAAAACAAAAGCCGTGATATAATTAAACAAATCATAGTAAAATGTTTTCAGTATAAAAATGGGCGTTTTGCTTCTTTGTTTAATCAAATAAGGAGAATTGTCATGAAAAAACTTTTAGTCACGCTTGTTTTATTTGTTGCCGCGTTGTGTTTGTTTACGGGCTGTCTGGAAAAAACGGACGAAACGGAAGACGGAACACAGCAACCCGATCCCCCCGCTGCGGTCACAGGCAACACCGTTACCGCCGAGGAATGGGATTCGGCTTTTAATAAGTCGATTTTGTCCGACATCGTATGCGAAGTAACGGGACAGGGTGCAAACGACAGTACTGTCGTTATTCGCCTTGCCGCAAAAGAAGAAGACGGCAAAATGGTTTATCACCTTAAAAACACCATGTCTTACGCGGGCAGCACCAGCGAGAACGAGGAAATTTGGATTTGCGACGAAAACGGCAGTGTTTATTACAGAAAATACGAACAAGGCTGGATTAAAAACACCACCGAAATGCAGTTCTCGGCGGAAAACAATTTTCTTTTCCTGAATTTTTCGGATAAATATTCTTCATTTACTTACAATTCCGAAACCGACACTTATACCGCCCAAAATTTAACATTAACGCTTAACAATCAACAGATAACATACCCCGCAGTCAGCGTAAAATTCAATAACAAGCGCGCCGTGTCCGTCACCGTCACGACCTCGGGCGAATCCATTACGCAAGCTGAATACGCAATCAGTTACGGCAACGCGGTAATCACTCTTCCCTCCGACGAAGAAATATGGGACCAAACGGAAGTTATTACCGCGGACGAATGGAACAGTGCGCTTTTCTCCTTTATGCGTAATCACACGATTACAACCGTTTCGTCCAATGGTGCAACGGAAGACACCGCAGTCAAAAACATTGCTTTTGACGAAAACACAGGGGCATGGCTTATAAAATCAATACCCGCAACGAGACCCGAAAACATTTACGAAATCAAAGACGATAAAGCGTTTATTTACACTAAAACCGGAGAAAACGCCTGGATTAAAGAAAACTTTACCGCCGGATTCAACTACGATTTCTGTTACTATGTCCACATCGCCGATAAATACGACTATTTTGTCTACGACAAAACACAAGACGCTTATATTGCCCAAAACGTCGAAATCGCTTTCGGAGAAGCCGATCCTCAGCCGTTTAAAGAAATAAAAGTTGTTTTCGACAACCAAAAACGAGTAAGTTCCGTAAGCTTTTCTTCGGGAGGATACGTCATTACCGAAACGATGAGCGATTACGAGCTGACAACCGTAACCTTGCCCTCGAAAGACGAGATAACGGACAAAACCGCAATGAGTTTGCAACAATGGGAAAGCGCTTTCGACAGAAAAAATTTCACGGATTTTACTTTTACTTTCACCAACAGCACGACCAATTCCGACAGCAGCGTAACCACTCAGGAGACACAAAACGCAGTAATGACTTCGGGTGACGGAAAGATAATTCACGTCCTTACTGACCTCGACGACAGCGTGGGCAACGAAACATATTACGATTACACCCTTTCCCCGCCCGTGTATTACACCAAAAACGCAAGCGGAGCATGGGAAAGCTCCGATTACGACGGCGAGGATTATTACGAATACATTCTGGCGCAAATTCTTGTTTTCGGTAACCTTTACGACAAATTCGATTATGACTCTTTTGCCGACGAATACGTTTGTGAAAACATAGACATAACTTTAGGAGGAGAAGTTTTCACTTTCGATAAAGCGCAGCTGAAATTTTCGGACGGTAAAATTATCGGTTTCAGCATGTATATGATTAATAACGACATGAAATTTTTAATCGAGGCCGAAATAGACTACACTAAACCCGACCTTACGCTGCCTGTAGTCTGATAAAAAGAAAAAACAACATAAAACACGCCGAGCGCATTGTAACGAACGGCGTGTTTTTTATTTAATCTTAAGTATACGATTGTTTTAATCAGTTTGCGCTTACCCCGCATGTTTTGACGAAAGCTGGGATTTTACTTATGCGGCTCAGCGTTATAGTGGACTTCGAAATAGAGGAAGCGGACAAACTTCGCTTAACTTTTTAAGCGGACCCAACAACCCGCAAAACAACTTTTTCGCGTCGCAAATAAACGGGAGCGACGGAAACGTCGACACAAGCGGCACTTTCGGCAGCAGGAACGCAAACGCATTGACAAGCGCGAACACTCAGGCTTGCCGTCAAGGCTGGGATATTACCGCCGTGGACGTATCGCAGAGCTTAGAGGCTAACCAGTTCAACGCGGTAGTCAGGTTTACAAGCAGCGGCGATCTTTACGTTGCAAACGCTCTTGCGCTTCAGATAAACAGTAAAGGCGCCGACCTTAAAGTATTAAAATAAGCCGCTAAAACCTTTGCCGAAATCGGCGAAGAAATACCGTATAATATCAAAATTATCAACACAGGCACTGTTCCGGCGCTTAACGTCACGGTGACAGACGCGCTCCCGCAAGGATTAACGCTGACGCCGGGTTCGATAAAAGTCAACGGGACGCCTTATCCCGACAGCTTTCCCGTAGTCATTGCGGAAATTCCCGCGGGGCAAAGCGTAACCGTTACTTTTTCGGCAACGGCAGGATTTGTCCCCGCAAATAACCCCGCAACCAACATTGCAAAGGTTAATTACGAATTTCTCCCGTTTGCGGGCTATCCCGCGCAAAGCTTTTCGGTTTCCGACCCCGTCAACGTCTTTATCGCAGACAAAAAGGTCAAAACCGTAAAAAGCGTAGATAAAGCGTTCGCCGTAGTCAATGACGTGCTGACCTATAAGACGGTTTTTTCCTCCGAAGGCAACATTCCCCTGATAGACCTGTTTTTTACCGACGCTATTCCCGCAGGAACTTCCTTTGTGGACGGAAGCGTAAAAATAGACGACGCGTCCTTCCCCTACGATCCGCAGTCGGGATTCCCGCTGCCTGACCTTGAACCCGGTCAGTCCGTAACCGTGGAATTCGACGTGACGGTGGACTGACATGAATACCGTCACCAACGTTTCGGTCGTTACCGACAATTCGGGAAGTCAACCCGTGCGCTTTACAAGCAATCCCGTCAACACGATATTAGCGGTTAAACCCTGTTGTAATTGCTGCAAGTGCTGTAACTGTTGTTGTCGGTCATGCTTTATGTGCTTAGGCAGGATTTTGTCCAATTGCTGCCACTTTAACTGCAATAAAAGGCGTTAAAGTTATCAGCAAAAAAACCAGTTTGTATTTGCAATCGCATAAAACACGAAGCTTACCGTAAGCTTCGCGCGAAAAGTTAACCTTTAATATGTTATTCAGGAACATTCGGTTGTAAAGGAAAAAGCGGCAAAAAAAAATTGCCGCTTTTTTCAGCCGCAATCATAGAAAAATTTTTTTGACGTTTGTTTCTTGCTTTATTTATTTTTTTATAATATAATATCCGAAAGGAACGAGTAACCAAATATAAATTGCGGTTATAGGTAAAAAAATCCCTTTTGCAACAGTTAAAACACGGTATAATCGCAATTTATATACAGTTGCTTTAGTCTAAGTCAATCAAATCGTACAAAAATTTTTATTAAATCCGAAAACAGAGATTTTTTATTACTATGGGCATGATTAACGACAAAAAACAATCAATCGACAAAACGGAAGCGCAGGAAAAAGTTTTGCGTTGCATGTTCTACAACATTTACGGATACGGTGACAACCCTAATAACAAGGTTTTTCCCGGCCCCATGGATTTAAGACAACAGAATCAATGCAAGATAATAGAAAAGTATGCGCCGCAGCTTATCGGTTTTCAGGAATATGACAAGGATTTTCGCAAAGGAATGGCTCCGCGCATGAGTGAAATGGGCTATGCCGAAGTGCCCGTTACCGAACAGGGCAGCTGCATATATCCCGAGGGAAAAAATTGCGAGCCGTTGTTTTATCTTCCGCAAAGGTTAAAACTGATTTGCAGCGGCGGAGAACTTTTCCCCGATACGGTTTTTACAGACGGAGTTTACGTTACTGGAAACAACGAAAAGACGAAATCTTTGACTTGGGCTGTTTTCGAAGATTTAAGTTCTTCAAAAATCTTTATTTCAATCAGCACTCACTTTATGTGGAGCGCGCCGCAGCTTACGCCCGCTCAGGCGGAATACGTGCGCACTCTTAACGCACAAAAAGTGTTGCAAAGAATCGAACAAATCCGCGCGATTAATCCCGCTTATTCGTCGGCTCCCGTCATCATGGGCGGCGACCTTAACTGCAAACCGTTTTCACCGACTTTCGAAATTCTCAAAAAACACATGTCGTGGTGCTACGACATAGCCACCGTTACAAAAGATAACCTGGGATGCCCGGGCTATGCCACTTACGACTATAAATCGGGCGATTACGTCAAATGGGGTACACCCGTGGCGGATAGCGGCGTTATTGACTATATTTGGGTTCAGAACCCTAATCGCGGTCAAGGCATAACGGTACAAAATTATTTTACCGTTACCGATCTGGCGGCGTTAACAAGCTCCGACCATTGTCCCAAAATCGCCGACGTTGTCATTGATTGAGCTTTACGCACAATTAATAAATCTATCTTATACTTATAACCCGTAAATTTTTACGCTTGCTTTCTTTGCGGCAAACGTTTTTTAACAGTTTCCCCCCTGCCGCTTTTACAACACATCTTTTTATAAAAAAGCTCCGAATAAAACTATTATAAGTCCTACCCGACTCTTATTCCCGTCTTGCAACCTTAATCGCGCACTGCTTTAATTAATTAAATCCCGTCATTCAAGCCCTGATAAGCCGACAGAAACCAAAAAACAAACAACGAAGTCAGAAACTTTGATTTATAACCGCCGTAACCTTAATTTCCGGAACAGTACAAATCATCGGTATATTTTCTTGACAAAATCCCGCGCTTACTGTATAATTTATGCACAAATCAGATTTTCCGGGGTTATGGCGCAGTTGGTAGCGCGTTTGAATGGCATTCAAAAGGTCAGGGGTTCGAATCCCCTTAGCTCCACCAGTCAAAACCTAAAACGAACCACTATCCAGTGAAAGTAGTTTTAGGTTTTTTTCTTTACCTTGTATCACCGTTTTATTTTCGAAGTGGCAAGAAACCGCGGCCAATTACAAGTAAAGGCCGCATACAAAACGGCGTTAAACGCAAAGCCTGCCGCACGGGGAGATAACGGCGCCGCCCAAGCGGTTCAGCGGCGACCGCCCGTTCCCGTGCG
>ENA-ORNK01000127-ORNK01000127.1-human-gut-metagenome-genome-assembly--contig:-NODE-127-length-113512-cov-11.086808_pt1 | contig 113512 bp, 110 predicted proteins | sample MGYA00242115_ERZ509022 | MGnify/ENA primary metagenome ERZ509022 (study PRJEB26280, sample SAMEA2338690) | human gut metagenome | biome: human gut; feature: human-associated habitat; material...
TTTTTTGATTCGGAGTTAAGCATCAAACAACTTCCAGTTTGTCGAACTGATAAAATCCCTTTAGGAACTAAAGGGCGCACTTCTATACTCTCCTAACGGGAGTATCGTGCGTCCTGCGGAGCTTCATTCCCGGTCAGCAGAAGAAAACTGCTCGACCGAGCATGTTTCGTCACTTCGTTCCGTCAAGGTGGCTACACCCCCTTGCGACGCTTGTGCGGCTATCCCCTGTGGACTTGCCGTCCGCAAACGGTTTTGACAAACCGTTTGCCGCCAGCAAGTTTGAAGATTAGACATAAACAAATCCTCCGCATGGTCTAAGCCATACGGAGGATTAACTGTTTTACGGACACCCTTCTATTCGGGGGATTTATTTTTATGTCACATTTTTGTTTTCGGGGTGAATAGCAGCGCATTGAGGTAGCCGAACACTATGGCCGCCGCAACGCCTCCCGCCGTGGCTGTTATGCCGCCGGTAAAGGCGCCTATTACGCCGCTTTCCTTTGCCGCCTCTATGGCTCCGTTGCCGAGAGCGTAACCGAATCCGGTGAGCGGTACAGTGGCCCCCGCCCCCGCAAGCTTTACCAGCGGTTCATACAGTCCCAGCGCCGTAAGCACCACGCCTGCCGTTACGAAAATCACCAGTATACGCGCCGCTGTGAGTCTTGTCAGGCTTATCAAAAGCTGACCTATGACGCATATCCCGCCTCCTATCACAAATGCCCAGAGATAATCCATATTTACTTCCTTTCCAGCACTATGCCGTGGGCTATGCCGGGTATGCTGTCGTTCTGCATGCTGCTGGTAGGGCTCAGCAGCGCCCCCGTCGCCATGAAGAATATGCGCCTCAGATCGCCCTTTTCTATGCGCTCAAGCAGGTATGCGTTAAGCACGCTTGCACAGCAGCCGCAGCCGCTGCCTCCGCAGTCCACCTTCTGCTCCCCGGAGAATATCAGGTTGCCGCAGTCAAGGTGCCTGTTGCCCACGTCTATTCCGTTTTGCAGGCACAGCTCCCTGAACATCTCGCTGCCGAATCTTCCGAGGTCGCCGGTCACTATCAAATCATAGTCCATTACTCCCCTACCGGTATCGCTAAGATGCGCTGTCAGCGTGTCCACCGCTGCAGGCGCCATTGCAGCTCCCATATTGTTGACATCGGTGATGCCGAGATCCGTAACCTTGCCTATCGTACCCGCAGTTACGAATACATTGCCATACAGTCTGTCGCCTTCCAGAGTCGGATTTGCGGCTATGCTGCAGCCTGCGCCGGTCACTGTGCGCTGTGCCGTCGGCGTAGTCTGTCCGCCCATCTCCAGAGGGTTGCGGTACTGCCTTTCGGCGGTGGAAAAATGGCTGGTAGCTATGCAGGCCACCCTGCCGGCATACCCTCCGTCTATGAGCATACTGCCTATGAGGAGTGATTCCGCCATGGTAGAGCAGGCGCCATACAGGCCTAAGAACGGCAATTTCAGTTCTCTGGCCGCAAAGTTTGCGGAGATTATCTGGTTCAGAAGGTCGCCGCCCAGCAGGCAGTCCACGCCGCCGCTTTGGAGGTTCACCTTGTCCATCGCCCCCCTTACAGTGTGCTCGAACATTTTGCGTTCCGCCTTCTCCCAGCTGTCCTCGCCCCAGGTATCGTCCTTGAGCACCATATCAAAGTATGGCCCCAGCGGCCCCTTGCCCTCCATTGGGCCTACAACGGTAGCCGAGCTTATTATCGCCGGAGGGTTGGAAAACAGCACCGTCTGCCTTCCGGCGCGCTTTACGGGTATCATATTGTTCAGTATATCCGCCATGCGTCCTCCTATTTGAACAGCAGGCTCAAAAGGCCCACTATCACCGAGCTGCCCACGCCGTAAACCAGCACAGGGCCAGCTATTGTAAAAAGCTTTGCGGCGGTGCCGGTTATGAAGCCTTCGCGTTTAAACTCCATGGCGGGTGAGACGATGGAATTGGCGAAGCCGGTTATAGGCACTATGGAACCCGCGCCAGACCATTCGCCTATCTTATCATACACGCCTATGCCTGTAAGCGTAGCCCCAAGGAATACCATCACCATGGCAGTGAACGCCGCTGTTCCCTTTTCGTCCAGTCCCATGCCCTGCTGCGCCCAGTTGCGCATAAGCTGCCCTATGCAGCATATTATGCCGCCGGATATAAACGCCCTGATACACTGAGAAAGTGTCTGGCTCTTGGGCATGCGCTCCTTTACCAGCTTCTGATACTTTACCTGCTCCGGCGTTTTCTTTTCATTGGCCATCAGCTCTCTCCTCCCTGCTCAGGTATTCCCTTGGTGCGTACTCCTTGTAACGTACCTCCGCCCCTCTCGTGCCCTCCTTGGGCAGCAGATCGCTTTGGGGCAGCATCACCCTTTGTGAAATGCCTTTCATATAAACAATACCTCTGCAACATATCTTTTTATTATGTAGTCTGCGCCGCGCCCATGCTTTTATTCCGGAGTTAAGCTGGATGTTGTTTCCTCATAGCGTTAACAAACCGTCAAATTCGCCGTCAAAAGGAAAATATAAGGTGAACTTTTGTGTTTTTGGCTTGTGCCAGGGGTACATATAAGCTACAATTATCAGGTAAGCAATAATACTTTTTTTCTTCGCCACCTGCGAAAATTTGAGAAGGGACGTGTTTCTCTCCCCTGTGAAAAACATATTAAGAACCATCCTCCCCGAAAAGCTGAGCGAATCGCTCAAATCCGTGCTGCCGGTTACTGCCGTTATATTCCTGTTGTGCTTTATGGTCGTCCCCGTACCCAGCAGCGTTATGCTGGCCTTCATAGTAGGCGCGTGCCTTCTTATAATCGGCATGGGGCTGTTCTCCATGGGCGCGGATATGGCGATGTCCAGAATAGGCGAGCACATAGGCGCGGTCGTTTCACATTCAAAAAAGCTTATCCTGATAATCGTAGTCAGCCTTGCAGTAGGCATATTCATCACGGTATCAGAGCCCGACCTCAGAGTGCTTGCCCAACAGGTGCCAAATATTCCTAATCAAGCCATAATATGGTCGGTAGCCATAGGCGTAGGCATATTCTTAGTGCTCGCAATGCTGCGTATATTTTTCCGGCTGCCGCTGAATTATCTCCTCATAGGGCTTTACGTGGCGGTATTTACACTTGCGGCGTTCGTTCCAAAGGACTTTCTCTCCACCGCCTTCGATTCCGGCGGAGTCACCACCGGGCCTATGACGGTGCCCTTTATAATGGCGCTGGGCGTGGGCGTCGCCTCTGTCCGAAGCGACAGCCATGCAGGCGAAGACAGCTTCGGCTTGGTAGCTCTCAGCTCTGTAGGCCCTATCATCGCCGTGTTGGTGCTGGGGCTGCTTTTCAGCTCTGAGGGCGGCGCGTATTCTCCCGTAGTAGTGCCCGATATAACCAATTCTCTTGAGCTGTGGAAGCTCTTTTCCGACGCCTTCCCAGGCTACTTTAAGGAAGTGGCCGAAGCCTTCCTGCCTATAGTCTGCATATTTGCCATTTTTCAGATACCCCGCTGCCGCCTTGGCCTTACGGAGATAATAAGAATCTGCATAGGTCTTGCATATACCTACCTTGGTCTGGTATTCTTCCTTACAGGGGCCAACGTTGGCTTTATGCCCGTGGGCAATATGCTGGGCGAGCTTATAGGCGGGCTTTCCTATAATTGGATAATCGTGCCCATAGGTATGCTGCTGGGCTACTTCATAGTTGCCGCGGAGCCTGCTGTTCATGTTTTGAACCGCCAGGTAGCCGAAATGACGGAGGGAGCTATACCCCAGAAAGCCATGAGCCTCAGCCTTTCCATAGGCGTGGCCATATCCGTAGGGCTTTCCATGCTCAGGGTACTTACGGGGCTGCCCATAATGTGGCTGCTGGGGCCGGGCTATGGCATGGCGCTGCTGCTAAGCTTCTTCGTACCCCCGGTGTTCACCGCCATAGCATTTGACTCCGGCGGAGTAGCATCCGGACCTATGACCGCCACATTCCTGCTGCCTCTCGCCATGGGGCTTTGCATATCCGTGGGCGGCAATATAGCTCAGGACGCCTTCGGCGTGGTAGCAATGGTAGCGATGACGCCGCTCATCACCATACAGCTGTTGGGACTCTATTATAAGTTCAAGACTGCCAAGGCGTTGAAGGCGGATCAGGCAGACGAGCTTCGTGAAAGCGATGAAGACGTCATCATCGTTTTCGAGGAGGAAAAAGAATGAACGGATACAGTATGATAACCGCCATAGTGCGGCGCGATCAGGATCAGGATTACATAGATTTTTTCCAGCGAAACGGCGCAGGCGTGGTTTTAGGCTCGCTCTGCGAGGGCTCAGCGCGTAAAAAGCTTCTCGATATGCTCGGGCTTGAGCGTAAGGAGAAGGTAATGCTGCACTGTGTGCTGCCCTCCGCCCTGCGTCCCCGCATACTCAGGCACCTGCGCACAGAGATGCACATAGATGCGCCAAACAACGGCATCGCCTATTTTATCAGTCTTGAATGCATAGGCGGTGCGTCGGCGCTTAGGTACCTTTATACTGAGGACACTATCATCGGAAACGAGGTGAAATACATGAAGGAAGCCAAACATTCTCTTATAGTTGCAATTACCGAGCAGGGACATACCGGCATGGTAATGGACGCGGCCCGCGAGGCGGGAGCCACCGGCGGTACAATAGTCCGGGCCAAGGGTGCATTAAACGAGTCCCGGGCAAAGTTTTTCGGAGTATCCATTGCCGAGGAGAAGGACGTGGTGTACATAGTGGCAAGCGCAGACAAGCGCAATGACATAATGAGTGCCATAATGAATAAGGCGGGCGTAAAGTCCCCCGCCCATACCGTAATGTTCTCGCTCCCCGTTGACGCCGTAGCCGGCATACACGTTCCGGACAGCGAGCAGGACCAGGACGAATAATCAAATAAAATATCAGGGCGTCAGGTCTTTACCCTGCGCCCTGAACTCATTTTGGATCACAAACCGTGCAGTATCCGCTGAGGGCTTCCTGTCCTTTGCAAGGGCAGCTATCATTATCACCGCAAGCCCTATTATCAATATGGCGCATGCTATCAGCCACGCGGCGGTCTTTCTCGTCATAAGCATATCTCCTTTTTTCTTTAGTTTTCCGCGGAGATAAATAATTATTACGGTCTTTACCATCAGTTGACAAGGACACACAAGGTTTTAGGAGCCAAACAGCACGGCATAACCGCGTCGTCCTCATTTGAAATACATCCAGTATTTCTGCACTCGTCCTCCTTGTTCTGCCATACTCTTTGACTTCTAAAACTCAAAGACCCTAAAGAGCTTGTTTTGAGGGCGATCCAAGGCCGAGGAGCGCAGTACTACTGGATGTAATACAAGCGACGAGAACGCAGGAGCGTCCCAAAACAAGCCTTTAGGGCTTGTGTGCTCTTGTCAACTGATGGTATCCTTATACAAAATATTCGTGCATCTCTTCTGCTACAAGGGTATTCGGGAACTGCCTTCGGGCTTCCGTAAGTATCTCACCGGCCATGTCCCGGCCGCCCCATATATGGGTGCAGATGAGCTGCCCCACACCCGCCTCTTTGGCTACCTTCCCCGCCTCCCCGGCGGTAAGGTGCGGGGCGTTCTCGCCCGGCTTTTCCCCGTCCAGGAAGCAGGCATCCGCAAGCAGTATATCCGCCCCCATGCACTGGCGGACCAGTTCTGTGTACATGCCCGTGTCACCGGTATAGAATATGCGCTTGCCCTTGTGTTCTATATTGAAGGCGTAGGTTTCCACCGGGTGAGCCGAGCTGTAAAGCGTCACAGTCACCTCCCCGAAGCGCAGCTTCAGCCCCGCCTTGGCGTGTACCATCTCGAAAACCCCGGAGGAAGCGAGCTGCCTGAACTCTACCTCCGGCGTTTCAGGCGCTACCACCGTCATTGGCAATTCTACCTCCGTCCCCTTAGCGCTGAGCTGCGTAAGCGCATAGCGCAATACCAGCATATCGGACATATGGTCGCTGTGGAGGTGTGAAAGCAATATGCCGTCCAGCTTCAGCCCCGGCAGTATATTCCTCAGGTTGCCAAGGGTGCCGCTGCCGAGATCTACGCAGAGCTTTGTATCTCCCGCCTCTATGAGATACCCGGAGCAGGCGCCTCCCGGCGCGGGAAATGGGCCGTGCCGCCCCAATACGGTGAGTTTCATATCATTCTACCTCTATAATGTCATCGGTCAAGTATGGGCTGTTTTTAACCCTGTTATACCCCCGCGATATCTCTTACCACTGTGCCTGCAATTATCATGCCCGCAACTGATGGCACAAAGGCTATGCTGCCCGTGGTGCGGTGCTTTCCCGGCAGTATCTTCTCGCTGCCGTCCTCAGGGAATATGGCAGGCTCCTTGGAATATACAACCTTCACTCCGCGCACTATGCCCCGCTTTTTCAGCTCCCTCCGCACCACCCGGGCGAGGGGGCAGACTGAGGTCTCGCTTATATCTGCCACCTGAAACGCCGTAGGGTCCAGCTTATTCCCCGCGCCCATGCAGGATATTATCGGCACTCCCGCAGCCTTGGCCCGCTCAATGAGTATGAGCTTCGATGTGACGGAATCAATGGCATCGACTATATAGTCGTATTTCGAAAGGTCGAAGCTGTCCGCCGTGGTCTCGTCATACCGCATAATCCGCTCGTCGATCATTACGTCCGGGTTTATATCCCGCGCCCGCTCTGCCATAAGGCTCACCTTTGGCCGGCCTATCGTAGAGGTTAGGGCGATTATCTGCCGGTTGAGATTGCTTTCTGCTGCCACGTCATCGTCCACCAGCGTTATGCTGCCTATGCCGCTTCTTACTATGCCCTCAGCTGCAAAGCCGCCTACGCCGCCCACGCCAAATATGGCCACAGAGGCGTTTTTCAGCCTTTCCATGGCGTCAGCCCCCAGCATTATCTCTGTTCTGCAAAATCTGTTGCTCATCCTATTCTCCTTCGCCATGGCCCGCATACGCCGCGGCCGCGCAGTATATCTTACCCGCGCCGGCGTTTTTCAGCGCAATTGCGCATTCCTCCATCGTACTGCCGGTGGTTATGACGTCGTCCACCAGCAATATATTTCTGCCCTTGCATTCCCTCGCCCGGAAGGCGCCCCGGACGTTTTCGCGCCTGTCCCTCCCGGCAGTCATGGACTGCATTTCCGTATATCTTATGCGTTTCAAAAGCCTTGGCCGCACAGGTATATCATATCGTCTGCCCAGCTTTTCGGCGAGTATCATGCTCTGATTATAGCCGCGTTCCTTTTCCCTTTTGGGGTGCAGCGGCACAGGCACTATGGCGTCTATATTCCAATTTTCCGGCAGATCGATCCCTCCCGCAAGGCCGCAGCCCATGTACCTCCTGTTGCCATACTTGAATCCGTGTATGAGCTGTGCCGCGGCGTCGTTATATGCCATGGCCGCCACAGCCCCGGATATCACGCCGTCAATATGTATCTCCGCCGCCGGGTCTATGCTCTCCCTGCACTTCTCGCATAAGCCGCGCCTGTCCAGCCTTGCGTTTCTGTTGCAGAGCAGGCAGGCTACACCCTCAGGGTACAACGCATTCAGGAACAGGTTCAGCAGCTTCATTGCAGCCCCCTGTCCGCCCGCATGAATGCCGCAAGGGCGCTGTAGCGCTGCTTAACCTGATTGTTGGCCACCATCTGCGCGGGACACTCCTCATGGCCTATTATATATACCGCCTTTCGCGCCCGCGTGACCGCCGTATAAAGAAGGTTCCTGGTCATAAGCATCGGGGGGCCTCCCGTAAGAGGCAATATCACCACCGGAAACTCGCTGCCCTGGCTCTTGTGTATGGATATGCAGTATGCAAGCTCCAATTCCTCAAGCTGGCTGAACTCGTACAGCGCCTCACGCCCGTCGTCAAAGAGCACGTCCACCGTCTGCTCATATAAGTCTATGCTCATTATGGTGCCGAGGTCGCCGTTATATACCCCCTCCCCAAGCTCGTCCGGCCTGCCCCGCCGCGCCCTCTTCCAGCTCATGCGGTAGTCGTTCTTCACCTGCATAACCTTGTCGCCCTCACGGAATACCGTCTCGCCGTATTTTCGCTCGTGCTTCTTATGGGCGGGCGGGTTGAGGGCTTCCTGTAGGCGGAGATTTATATTGCGCACTCCAAGCGCGCCTTTTTTCATAGGTGACAGCACCTGTATATCCTTCAAAGGATCCGCCGCGCCCAGCCTGCTTACCTTGCCGGAGCACAGCGCCGTAAGCCGCCGCAGTATGTCCTCCGCCGAGTCTATCTGCTCGAAGCCGAATTCCTCCTCGCCGTGAAGTATGGGAGGCTGGCCGTTGTTTATCCTGTGGGCGTTGGTGACTATGGCGCTGCGGCCGCCCTGCCGGTAGATTTCCGTCAGGCGCACCACAGGAACAACCTCGGAGGCTATTATATCCCTCAGCACATTTCCCGCGCCCACCGATGGCAGCTGATCCGCGTCGCCTACCATAATGAGCCGCGTGCCCGCCCGCGTGGCCCTGAGCAGGGACCATAGCAGCTGCACGTCCACCATGCTCATCTCGTCAACGATTATTACGTCTGTATCTATGGGGTTATCCTGATTTCGCGTAAAGCCGCTCTCGCCATAGCCGTACTCAAGCAGCCGGTGTATGGTCCGCGCCTCGCACCCGGCGGCCTCGGTCATGCGCTTTGCCGCCCTTCCCGTCGGGGCGCACAGCTCAAAGCTCTCTCCCAGCTTTTCCAGCATGGTTATTACGAACTGTAATATTGTGGTCTTGCCTGTGCCGGGGCCGCCGGTTATTACCAGCGCGCCGCTGGTGAGCGCAAGGCGCACCGCCCGCTTCTGCTCATCGGCAAGTGACAGCTTATACTTTGTCTCCAGTTTTTCCGTCTGGCTGTCTATATTGAAATACGGCAACGTCCTCTCCCTCGGCGCGGCCAGCAGGTTAAGCCTTGCCGCGCATTCCGACTCCATTCTGTATAAATACGGGAGGAAGCAGGCGTCGGTATTGTTTACCGCCTTATATACTACGCTTTCGCTTATTATCAGCTCATCCAGCTCCCTCTCGACAGGGCCCGGATCCGAACCTAATATATCCGCCGCCACCTGAATAAGCTTTTCTCTCGGCAGATAGGTATGTCCCTCGCGGCAGGCCCATTGCAGGGTATAGCGCAGCCCAGCCCTCAGCCTGAATGGCGAATCCGGCTCGAAGCCGCCGCTCAGGGCTATCTTGTCCGCCGTTCTGAAGCCTATTCCCTCTACGTCGTCTATGAGCCGGTAAGGATTTTCCTTAAGCCGCTCAAGACAATGTGGGCCGTATATCTTATACAGCTTCATAGCCTGGTTTACGGTTATGCCGTACTCCTGAAGGCCTATCATGACGTCCCGCATATCCTTCTGGGCCATGTAGGACGCAGCGATAGCCGCTGCCCTGACTCTGCCTATTCCGTATACCTCGGTGAGCCTTTCCGGCTGATTCTCCATCACCGAAATGGTATCCATGCCGAAAGTAGCTACGATATTCTTCGCAGTCTCCGGACCTATACCCTTTATAAGGCCGCAGCTGAGGTACGCCGTCAGTGCGCCTATGGTGGCCGGTGCAAGGGTTACGCAGCCGTTGGCCTTAAACTGCATGCCGTAAGAGCGGTGCTCGTTCCAGTCCCCCGTCACCTCTATTCGCTCTCCAACGGCAGCAGCAAGCATAGGACCTACTGCCGTTATCTCGTCGCCCTGGTCGTCAACCAGCTCCAGCACGGTAAAGCCCGTGTCGTCACTTCTGAATATTATGTTTTTGACGGTACCCTTTATCTGCATAAGGCAATTATACCATAGTTGCCATGTGGTTTGGCGGAAATCGCCAGTAATAAAGTGTGTGCCATAATTTGTTCACGATTTACCACAGGTTTGGCATAATGCTGATGCTGTGCCTTCAAATTCAAATATTACAATTCATTTTAGAAAATACGAAAGGAGTTCTTTTAGATATATGGAAAACAACTGGTACAGCAACAACGGCAACGAGAACGGTCAGGGAAATTATTCCTCTGACGGCTACTACACCCCCAATGAAAAGAAAAAGAAGGGCGTAACTCCCGCGCAGTTTATAGTATGCCTGCTGGCGGTAGCGCTCATATTTGGCACCGCAGGCGCATATCTCGGCGGACGAATTAATAAGGAGCAAGCTCCCACGCTTGATTCCTCCAACATGATAGTTGAAGAACCCAATAAGGACGACGTCAATAAGACCGACCCCGAAGCTTCTGATGACAGCGTGAGCAAGCCTGAAAACAGCGAACACCCCTCCGATAAGCTCAACATAGCAAATGACGGCCAGGACAGCACAAACGCAACCGGCGTAGTCCAGAACTGCATGGCAAGCGTAGTCGGCATCTACGTTGGCAACACCACAATATCCTATGCTACAGGCGAAACCCAGGAGCAGGATACCGGATCCGGTTCCGGCGTCATAATCACTGATGACGGCTATATCGTGACCAACAACCACGTCGTGCAGGGCGCAGACACCATTCATGTTTATCTGCAGGACGGCACTAAATATGATGCGAAGCTGATCGGAACGGATACCTTCTCCGATCTGGCAATCGTAAAGATCGATGTGGCCAATCTGCCCGCCGCAACTATCGGAAGTTCCGGCAACGTCACCGTGGGGGACACGGTATACGCCATAGGCAATCCTCTGGGCGTGCTCACAAGTTCAGTCTCAAAGGGCATCATCAGCGGCCTTGACAGGACCATTACCATAGACGGCATCAGCATGACGCTTATGCAGACTGACGCCTCCATCAACCCCGGCAATTCCGGCGGCGGCCTGTTCAACGAGTCCGGTGAGCTCATAGGCATAGTCAACGCCAAGAGCGCCAGCGTTGAGGTGGAGGGCCTCGGCTTCGCTATCCCCGTAGACTCCGCGCGGCCCGTGATTACCGACCTTGTAGATCTCGGCTATGTTACCGGCCGTCCCTATATCGGCATCACTATGCAGGACGTGTCACTGCGCTACGGCAACAACAACAACAACCGCAATAACCCCTTCTCCTTCTACATGGGCAATTACGTGACCCGCGTACAGGTAATGAGCGTCGAGTCCGGCAGCGCAGCCGAAAAGGGCGGCCTGCTGGTGAACGATATACTGATGTCCCTCAACGGCAAAGAAATTACCGGTTCCTCCCAATTCGCCGCAATGCTTTATGAATATAAAGTCGGTGATACGGTAACAATAACAGTGCTGAGGGGCAACGAGACAAAGGAGCTCACTGTCGTACTCGGCGAAAGGTCATAAGGCGGGCTCCCCCACACACCGTCTGTGACATACCCCCAACCATCTGGCAAAAGGGGCGGCATAAATGCCGCCCCTTCAGAGTGTCAAAAAAGTGGCTGAATGCCACTTTTTTGAGTTTTACGGGTTTTGCCTCTCGCATTCGCTCCCGGGCGGCAAAATCCGCAAAGTACGAAAACCTCTGGGTTTTCATCCGTTCTGACGCACATGTCGTCAGAGCCGGATTAAACATAAGGGGCTGCGGCCCCTTATCAACCCCGGGGTTTTTTGACAGACTGAGGGGCGGCATAAATGCCGCCCCTTTTTGCTAAGGCAAATTATATGCTTTTTTCTCCGGATTGCATTGCCGCGATGGTTCTTCGCTTTACTATGCCGTAGCATACATACTGGGCTATCAGCGTTACTATCCATGATATTGGGTAGCTGACCACCAGCATCTCAAAGGTCCTGTATGCGGCAAATACCGTATATATCCAAACTATCCTCAGCACACATATGCCGAATATGCTTATGGCCATAGGCACAGTGGAATTGCCCATGCCCCTCATGGCGCCCACCGCCACATCTGATATGCCCATTATAAAATATGTGCCGCTGATTATCCTCAGCCGGGATACGCCCCAAGCTATGGACTCCGCGTCCCCCTTGGCGTATATGCTTATGAGCTGCTCGCTGAAGGCGCAGCCTATGACAGCCATAGACCCGGCTATGATTATTTGCAGCAGTATGCTCTTTCTGACTATATCGCCTATGCGCTGGAATTTGCGGGCTCCTATGTTCTGCCCCGTAAAGGCCATTGCGGACTGCACCACAGCGTTCATGGAGGTATAGATAAAGCCCTCGACGTTATTGGAGGCCGCGCTGCCCGCCATTACGGCGGAGCCGAAGGAGTTCACCGAGGACTGTATCACCACGTTGGAGATGGAAAATACGAAGCTTTGCAGCCCCGCCGGCAGGCCGACTTTAAGTATCGCCAGCATTTTATCCCTGTGTATACGCATGTGCCTGACGTCGAGATGCAGGCAGCTCTCTGTTTTGACGAGGCTCAGCACAACGAATATGGCGGATACATACTGCGAAACGGACGTGGCTATGGCAACTCCCGCCACGCCCAGATTGAAATACAGCACCGTTATGACATTGAGTATCACGTTTATTATGCCCGCTATGGTCAAAAACTGCATGGGCCGCCTGGTATCCCCCACGGCGCGCAGCGCAGAAGCGCCGAAGTTGTATACCATAAACGCCGGCATTCCGGTAAAATATATTCGCATATACAGCACCGACTGATCTATTACGTCATCCGGCGAGCCCATGGCTTTCAACATGGGCTTACAGGCCGCCATGCCTATAATGCACACGGCCGCGCCCAGCAGCAGGCTCATGAGCATGGCGGTGGATACCGTCCGCTCCACCTCATCAGGCTCATGCGCTCCGTAATGCTGCGCCACCGCCACGCTTACGCCTATGGAGATCATCATGAATACATTTACCAGCAGATTGGTGAGCGAGGTGGTAGAGCCAACCGCCGCAAGAGCTGTACGCCCGGCAAACCGGCCCACCACTATAAGATCCGCTGCGTTGAACAGAAGCTGCAATATGCCCGTAAGCATTATGGGTATCGCATAGGCTACCAGCTTTTTGAAAAGAGGGCCTTCTGTCATATCCATTTCTGTATTTCTATCAAACATAAGCTTTATCCCTTATTCCGTCTTTTCCAGCTTTCCCTCAAGCGCAGGTGTGCAGCTTACTTTTCCGTCCGTACCTATGAATACCGCCTGAACGCCCATCTCCTCTGCAAAGCTCATTCCCATGTCCCTGCCCAGCACGAAGCAGGCGGTGGACATGGCATCTGCCATCGCAGAGCTATCGGCTATTATGGTGACAGATGCAAGGCCATTCTGCACAGGCCAGCCTGTGGCGCGGTCGAGTATATGGTGGTACCTTACGCCATCTTTGTCAAAGCCCCGCTGATATATGCCGCTGGTGACCACGCTTTTGTCTGCAACCATCACGCTATACCCGGACTTGCCGTTTTCCTTTTCCGGATCCTGTATGCCTATTGACCATTCCCTTCCGTCAGGCTTGCTGCCTAAAGCTACGACATTGCCCCCAAGGTTAAGTATGGCTCTCGTAACGCCATGTTCCTTTAAATACTCCGCCGCCTTGTCCGCTATGTAGCCCTTGGCTACCGCCCCAAGGTCTATGGCCATGCCGGCCGGCATCGTAACCACATCGCCTTCGAGCTTAAGCTTAGTATAGTCCACAAGCTTCGCCGCACGCTCCAGCTGGTCCCTGTCCGGTATTTTCGGCTGCTCTGACTTAAAGTCCCACAGATCGCTCGCGGGGGCTATGGTTATATCCAGCGCACCGCCGCTTTTTTCGCATACCTCAAGGGCTATGGTCAGCAGCTCCGCCGTGTCGCCGCATACCTGGACGGGACTGCCCTCCCCGTGATTTATGCGCCACACGTCGCTGCCCTTGACAGTCCTGCTGAATACCTTCTCGTATTCGCCGCACAGGGCCACCGCATTCTCAAGGGTCGCCTTGTCCGCATATCCGGTTATCGTTATAACTGTATCCAGATAAAATCCCAGCGCAGAGTTGCTTTCCGGAACAGTATCGCAGCCGCAAATACCGAGAACACAGGCGATCGCCAGGAAGCCACACATTTTTTTCGCAAATTTCTTCATTCCTTGATTATAACATCATTCATTCTTATTTGATATGGCGATTTTTGCCCTGACAGTCTCAGTCTTTTGTTTAAACTGCGTGAAATAAATATCTATCATTTCTGCTGGAATCTCGGTATTAGCTGTGCTATAATAAAAACGCTGATTTTTGCAAAACATACATAATTCTGTTTTTCATTCGAGGAGGTTTTCTGATCATGGATAAAAAGTGGCCCGCCTGGATAGTTCTCGGACTTATCGCCCTCATTGCCGGCTGTGCGCTTGGCCTTACCAATGAAGTCACCGCGCCCGTAATCAAGGAGCAGGCTCTCGCCGCCGCCGATGAAGCGCGCCGCGCCGTCCTCCCCGATGCTACTGATTTTGAAGAGCTGGCGGTAAATAACGACAGCATCGACTATTGCTATAAGGGACTTGCAAACGGGGAAACTAAAGGCTATACCGCCCAGGTCACCGTAAAGGGTTACGGCGGAGAGATAGAAATAGTCGTCGGCGTTGACAACGACGGCGTTATCACCGGCATCAACGTTGGCGGCGCAAACTTCTCCGAGACAGCAGGCCTTGGCGCAAAGACCAAGGAGCCCGCATTCACCGAGCAGTTCAAGGGCCTATCCGCTCCTCTTACCCTCAAGGGCAACGTGGACTCCGTCAGCGGCGCTTCCGTAAGCTCCGGCGCTATCGTAAACGGCGTCAATACCGTACTCGATTACGTAGCGGGTCTGGAGAAATGATTCCCTCCAATATATCGGACTGACAGAAAAAGCGGCGAAAAACGCCGCTTTTTTTGACAGTATATCCTATGGTCGCCAATGCGGCGGTCATCTGCTATAATATATATATCACCTTTCAAGGAGTGCAATTATATAATGAAGACGCTTTTTAAAAACTGCGATATAGTAACCACTACCGATTCCGGCTTTGAGGTGATACGAAACGGCTTTTGCGGCGTTGACGGCGCTTATATCCGCTATCTCGGCACGGATAAGCCTGCGGAAAAGTACGATATCATCAAGGACATGACCGGCAGGGTACTCTACCCCGGCCTGATAAACGCCCACAACCATGCCGCCATGACGCTGCTTCGCGGTATTGGCAGCGACTTGCCGCTAAAGGAATGGCTGTACGATAATATGTTCCCCACCGAGGACAAGCTCAGGGCAGAGGACGTAAAGGCGGGCACCGAGCTGGCCATATTGGAAATGCTATCCACGGGTACCGTAAGTTTTTCTGATATGTATTACTTCTGCGACACCACGGCGGACTGCGTCATAGAGTCCGGCATGAAGGCCAACCTCTGCCGTGCCCTCTCCGCATTTGATCCCAATGAGGCCTACGAGGACAGCTACAGGGTAAAGGAAGCCCTTTCTCTTTACAATAGCTACAACAACGCGGCAAACGGCAGGATAAAGATAGACCTGTCCATACACGCGGAGTACACCTGTCTTGAGGACATAGTCCGCCGCCACAGCGAAATGTGCCGCGAGCTGGGCGCCATAATGCATATACACCTGTCCGAGACAAAGTCCGAGCATGATGCCTGCATAGAAAAATACGGCAAGACCCCCGCCCAATGGTTCTACGATCTCGGTGCGTTTGACAGCCCGGCCCTTGCCGCCCACTGCGTATGGGTAACGGATGAGGATATAGCGCTGATGAAGGAATGCGGCGTGTCTCCTGTGCACTGCCCAACCAGCAACCTTAAGCTCGGAAGCGGCTTTGCCCGGGTGCAGCATATGCTGAAAGAGGGGCTCAACGTCGGCCTCGGCACCGATGGCGCAGCCAGCAACAACAACCTGAACATGCTGGAGGAGCTGCACCTTTGCTCCGTAGTGCACAACGGCTACAATCAGGATCCAACCATAATGAAGCCCAATGATACGGTCAGGATGGCCACCCTCAACGGTGCTAAAATTCAGTGCAGAACCGACTGCGGCGGAATCAAGGTAGGCAACAGGGCGGACATCATCGCGCTGAATTTCGATAAGCCCCATCTTCTCCCCGCCTTCGATCCCCTTGCGATGCTTTGTTACAGCGCGCAGGGCAGCGACGTATGCATGACCATGGTGGACGGCAGGATACTTTATGAAAACGGCGAATTCCTTACTATGGACAAGGAGCGCATATACCACGACGTAAAAAAGGCGCTGAAGCACCTGTACTCTTAAGCCCATAAGGAGGTATTTATGAAACGCATTATGTTTTTACTGCCCGCATTGCTGCTTTCTCTGCTGCTCACAGGCTGCGGAAGGGCTGTTTCCGAAACACCGGACAGTTACCTTCCCTCCATCATGCTCGACGGCGTCCTCTACCATCTTTCCGACAAAGGCGAAACGTCGGGCGACGTCGATCCCTCTGCCATACAAGGTGAAATAACCTCTACCGTACCGCTGACCCAGCTCCCCAAGGAGCACGGTCAGGCGAATTTCGGCAGCGCGGGCGACCCGTATGCATTTACCTCGGACGGGCTCGTGGTGCTGTTCAATAACGAATGGACGCTGTTTGTGGCGGACGATCTCACCCTCGACGACGTAGTACGGCTCTCCAAAAAGGGCGACAAGCTGGGCTGGGAGGATTTCGCACAGTATAAAAGCAAGGACGTTGGCTCCGGGCTGTATATACTGTTATATGACATTGACGACGGCTATTCGCTGGCCATAGGTGGCGCTCCTGATGAAAAGCCCATGTATATGCGGCTCAGCTACGATACTGCATTCTCCGATGACTGTATAGACATACGCACCGGCGATGTTGAGGCCTTCATAAAGACCCGCAAATAACAAAGCATACAAAAAGGCCGGGAAACCGGCCTTTTATTGCGCCCTTTCCAGAGCCCTTTCTCTTAATTTTTCCATTATGCGGTTCTCAAGCCGCGATACCTGCACCTGGGATATGCCCAGATACGCCGCGATCTCGCTCTGCGTCTTGTCGCGGAAGTACCGCATCACCACTATCTTCTTTTCCCGGCTGTCCAGTATCTCCATGAGCTGCTGCAAAAGCACCCTGTCGAGAGCCGTGTCCGTGCCGTCCTCCTCGGCGGTTATCCTGTCCATTACCAGCGCCTCACCTTCATCGCCGTATACCGGCTCGTATATGGATACATGCGGCCGGGAAGCGTCCAGCGCCAGGGCGATATCCTCCGGCGTCTCGCCTATGTACTCCGCTATTTCCTGCACGCCGGGGTCCCGTCCCAATGCCGTACCAAGCTCCCGCTGGGCGGCGCACACCTTTGCCGCAAGCTCCTTTAAGGTGCGGCTCACCTTTATCATGCCGTCGTCACGGAGGAACCGCTTTATTTCACCTGCTATCATTGGCACAGCGTATGTGGAGAAGCGCACCCCATATGAGCTGTCAAAGTTTTTTATAGCCTTGATCAGGCCCATGCTGCCTATCTGATACAGATCGTCGTACTCTGTGCCCCGGTTGAGGTATTTCTTCACTATGGATCGCACCAGAGCCATGTTGCGTTCCACCAGCTCGTTCATGGCCTCCCTGTCGCCGGATTGAGCCAGCTTTATGTATTTCAGCGTTTCTTCGTATGGGAACTGCGGGTTGGGCATGATCTTCTCATCATTCATCTTCCCTCACCGCCGAAATGCTCTTTTTCATTGTAACCCTCGTGCCATTGCCCGGCTCGGACTCCACCCTTACGTCATCCATAAAGGCTTCCATCACCGAAAAGCCCATACCGGAACGCTCGAGGTTTGGCTCGGTAGTGTAAAATGGCTGCATTGCAAGCGCTACGTTTTCTATTCCCTTGCCTTTATCCTCAATTTCAAATGTGAGCAGCCTGTCCTCCGCGGTACAGCGCATGTATACCTTTTGGGTTGGGTCATTGCCGTAGCCGTGTATTATGGCGTTAGTTACCGCCTCGCTTATGGCGGTGCGTATGTCCGTCAGCTCCCCTATGGTGGGATTGAGCTGGGTCGAAAATGCCGCTGCCACCGACCTGGCCAGTGATTCGTTTTGAGATATGCTGTCAAAGCTGAGCTCCATGCTGTTTTTCGTCATCGTAACTTACCCCCCTGATCTATTTTCTTTCCAGCAGCGCCAGTACGCCGGCCATTCTGAGTATCTTTTCCGCATATATGCTCATGCCGCCCATTCTGAGCTTCCCCCCGCTTTCGCTCATGCGCCGGTATCTGCCCAGTACCACGCCTATGCCCGAGCTGTCCATGAAGGTTATACCGCTCATATCCAGCGTCAGCAGCTTTACGCTGCCGTCCAGCTCACGATCTACCTCCTCGCGAATAATGGCCGCGTTGTGGTGATCCAGTTCTCCTGACAGCACAACGCGAAGCTCCCTTCCTCTTCTGTTCTTTTCAAGCTGCATAATTACCTCCGATTTACCGCTTTTGCCCTGATTATGCCTGTCCATTCAGGGCTTAACTGTGGTTATTCTTTACGCAAATTTCGCCTCCTTCAAATTATTCCCACGAACTTTGGCGAATATGCACTTCCTTTGTAAAAACCGCCAAAAACAAAAAGAGCGAAGGATTTTTCCTTCGCTCTGAAGCGTTTTTGTATTATTCCATAAGCTTTACGCCGGAGCTGGTGCCGAGCCTTGTCGCCCCCGCCTTTATCATTTTATCAGCGTCCTCGTGGGTGCGCACGCCGCCAGAGGCCTTTACGCCTACATCCGGGCCTACAGTCTCGCGCATGAGCGCAACGTCGTGCACGTTTGCGCCCCCAGTGGAAAAGCCAGTGCTGGTCTTGACATAATCGGCTCCCGCCCTTACGGCGCAGCGGCAGGCCTCGCGCTTTTCTTCATCGGTGAGCAGGCAGGTCTCGATTATGACCTTCAGCAGCGCCTTGGGATGGCATGCGTCAACTACGGCCTTTATATCGTCCTCTACGAGTTTCCAGTTGCCTTCCTTAGCGGCGCCTATGTTGATCACCATGTCTATCTCGCTTGCGCCCTTTTCTATCGCCAGCCTGGCTTCATATGCCTTTGCCTCGGTGAGCATTGCGCCGAGAGGAAAGCCTACTACGCAGCAGGTGGAAACGCCGCTGTCCTTAAGTTCCCTTGCTACCAGCTCAGCATGGCAGGAATTTACGCATACGCTGGCAAAGTCGTACTTCTTCGCCTCGTCACATATTTTCTTTATCTGTTCGGTAGTGGCGTCGGGCTTGAGAAGGGTATGGTCGATGTACTTATTGAGTTTCATCATTATTATTCATATTCCTTTCGGCATAATTCTTAAATGCGTTATTATTATACCATATAATTTGAATTTAATCTTCCCAAACATCGCGTATCCGGATAATATGCATCATTTTCCCAAAATGCAGCATCCTATAAACGCATTACGTTTTTAGGGGGCGCTTATGGCGGAGTTTAGAATACCCATAAGGATACTTTACGGCGACGGCACATTGGAGCATATATCCGGCCTCCGGGGCGACCGAATGCTGCTGGTACATGACTGCGAGGCCGCGTGCAGGATAGCACAGAAACAGGCAAGGCGCACCGGCATGCACATACGGGTATTCAGCGTGCCCGAAGGCCCGGTCGACGGCCCGACGGTACTGGAAGGGGCAAAGGCGCTTATGGAGTTCAAGCCGGGCTGGATAATCGCCATAGGAGGCCATGCCGCCATGGACTGCGCAAAGCTCATGCGGATATTCTACGAGCGTCCCGACCTTACTCCGGACGATCTTGTCAGATCCGATATACCAAGAATGAAGCTGGGGCGCACACGCCTTATAGCCGTTCCTACCCTCGGTTCAAACGGCGGCGAGGCCACCGGCTACGCCGCACTGTGGAATCCCAGGGAATGCCTTGAGCAGGTCATATACTGCCCCGGTCTCATGCCCCACGCCGCCATAATCGACCCGCTGCTGCTCAACGCCTTACCTCACACCCATACCGGCGAAGCAGTATTGTCCGCACTGGCGCTTTCCGTGGAGGCGGCCGTCTCTCCCGAAGGCAGCTTTTTCAGCCGCCCCTTCGCAATGCAGGCCATGCATACCATAATAAGCAGCACCATCGCGTTTTCCTGCCTGCCATTTCCATCAGAGCCGCTGCTCAACGCCCAGATACTCAGCGGCATAGCCCACTACAACGCCTCCCCCGGCCTTTGCTCTGCAATGGTTCACGGATCTATGGGGCTGTTTGGCTGTGTATCCTTCGGGACGTTTTGCGCCTTGTACCTTCCCGCCATAATACGGCGTTCAACCGGCCAATACTCCGATGGCTACGCCGCCATAGCGTCGGAGTTGGGTCTGAAGGATACTCCCGAGGCTCTTGCTGCGCTCATTGAGGAATATGCGGACATGCTGGGGCTGCCGTTGAAGCTCTGCGAGCTGGAACGGGATAAAAACGCTTTTTTAAAAAAGCTCCCACGCCTTACGGCGAGGGTAGCACAGTGCGGCGAAGTTGCCCAAATTATCCCGGATGACACTCAAAAAAAGGTAGAGGAGCTGTTCCGTCACGCCTATTCCAAATAGCTACATATTCTCTCTTGCGTATTGGAATATGTATTGTTGCAATATGCCGCTGTTTGGGCCGAGGGCGGCTATCTGGTCCTCCATGGCCTTTTTCCCCGGTTCTGCGCCTTGGAAGTACATGAGCCGCATGGCGCGCTTCATCCATACGTCCAACGGAAATGCATCCGCATGGCCCAGCGAGAACAGCAGCACACAGTCCGCAACCTTTGGCCCCACTCCCGGGAATCTCAGCAGTTCTTTTCTGGCCGCCGCCGTCGGCACGTTCCTCAGCGTTTCCAGTTCGTACCCGTCGGCTATCATTTTGGCGCTGTCTTTGATATATGGCGCCCGGTAGCCGGAGCCTATGGCGGTGAGCTGTTCGACAGTCAGCTCCGCTATGGCCTCAGGCGCCGGGAAAGAATAGTATTCAGTAGTTCCTTCGTGCTTTTCTCCCGCCAGGATACAAAGCCTGTCCACTATACCGGTTATGCGCTTTATGTTGTTGTTTGCCGATATGATAAAGCTTATCAGCGTTTCAAATGGGTCCTGATTGAATATATGTATGCCGCTGGCGTAGTCCAGGCATTTGCCAAGGGTAGCGTCACATCTCACCTCGTCCTCTATGGCCTGATAGTTTCTGTATAAGTCAAAGTAATTGAGCCAGAAGCCGACATCTTTATCCTTGCCGGGGGTTATAATCAGAGTTTCTCCCGTCTGCCTTACCGTAGCTCCCCTGCCGCCTGCCACGCCGAACCAGCCGTTTCCCGTATTCTTCCAGCGAAACGCCTGCCCGCAGTCGCAGGAACGGGCAAGGTCAAAGCAACTGACCTCGGACACTATGATAGAACCGTCCCTGACATATATATCCATACGAATCCTCTCCATGTCGAATCTTAAGCATATTTTCCTAAAATGCCCCCTGCTTGTCAAGTATGCATCCGCTGTCCTTCAGAGCAGCGGCACTGTCTTCTGTTTGCACAGAGAGAGACAGACGGGCCTTAGCCCGTCTGTCTCAGAGTGTCAAAAAAGTGGCTGAATGCCACTTTTTTGAGTTTTACGGGTTTTGCCTCTCGCATTCGCTCCCGGGCGGCAAAATCCGCAAAGTACGAAAACCTCTGGGTTTTCATCCGTTCTGACGCACATGTCGTCAGAGCCGGATTAAACATAAGGGGCTGCGGCCCCTTATCAACCCTGGGGTTTTTTGACAGACTGAGACAGACGGGCCTTAGCCCGTCTGTCTCTCTCGTTAAGAATAGTTATGAAAAGCAGGTTCTCGAATCAAATGCCAAGCTTACGTACTACTTCGTCCATATAAGACTTAACGTCCTGAATATCCTTGTCGATCTGCTTGCGGACTTCATCCAGACCACCGGAGAATTTCTTCACTCCGCGGATATAGGCATAAACCTGAAGCAGTACATCCTTTTCGTATATATCTTGGTCAAAGTTCAGTATAAATGTCTCTATAGTGGCAATGGGTATATCGTCATCTGAGGGACGCAGACCTATGTTAGTCATGCCCCTGTAATACCTGCCATCTATTATGGAAAGCGTGCCATATACGCCGTGAGGAGGAAACAGCTTATTAGCCGCTACGCCCAGGTTAGCCGTAGGCATTCCGTGCTTGCGCCCGGCCGCCTTACCGTGGACGACCCTTCCCATCATAATATATACATGGCCAAGGAGTTCGGACATCTTATTAAAATCCTTATCCTCAATTGCCTTCATTACAGCTGCTGTGGATACTTCTTCGCCATTGTGATAAACGACGGGAACAGACTCAACCGCAAAGCCGTACTTTTCACCGAGGGCCTTAAGCTCTGCGATACCCTTATTATCGGAGCCAAAGCAGATATTCTCTCCGGCTACTACCGCCTTTGCATTGAGCTTTCCGGCAACGGCACTGCAAAGCTCGTCTGCGGTCATGGAATCATAATTCCGGGCGTTTACCGAAACCATTATTTCCACGCCGGTTTCTTTAAGGAGTTCTTCCTTTTCGCGCTCGGTATATATAACGGGCTTAAATGTCTCGTCTGCGCTTACTATCACAGGTACAAGCCCCTCATGGGCACAGACCTTTTCTATAACTGCCCTGTGGCCAAGGTGGATACCGTCAAAATGTCCAAAAGCTACACAGGTACCATCCTTCGTACCACCGCAAAAATCCAATATATGCTTCATTGTAAGTTTCCTCCGGTCTCGAGACATACCTGCGGCAGCGATGCACTGCCGCAGGACTTTACGTCTCAATTCAAACAACTATATCGGCTTATTCAGCGAGATGCTTCTTGGAGTAAAGGAAGTAAATCAGTATACCTACGATGTAGATGATGGCAGTGAATATCCACATCTGCGCGCCGCCGTTGAATATGGCGGGGATGTAGCTCGCTACGATCACGATTATGGTGATCCAGCTCAGAGCGTTTCCGCCGGGAGCCTTATAGTTACCCTCAATATAGGGGAGCTGCTGCCTGGACTTGATCAGGGAGTAGCACACTATAACGATGGTAAACGCCGCGGCTATGGAGCCGAGGTTGACCAGAAGCTCAGTCCAGGAGGGCTGGCAGCTCAAGGCGGCCGCTATGACGGCGGACACTATGATGCCCACGGAGGGAGCGCCGTTCTTGTTGGTCTTTGCAAATGCCTTGGGCAGGGCGCCGTCCTCGGCCATGGCCTGTATCGTCAGCGCGTTCAGGTTCTGAACCACCAGCATGGTGGTGATGAGGGCCAGGAATGCGGAGACGGAAATCAGCTTGGAAAGCCAGGGCACGTTGGTCATAGATGTCCAGGCAGCCGCGAACATGGGGATAAAGCGCATACCGGGGTTCTCTACCAGGAACTGGGTGGTTATATGACCCATGGTGCCGATGATCATCAGCAGGTACAGAGCTACAACGATTATCAAAGCTATAGCCATGGACTTGGGAACGGTGCGGTTAGGATCCTTTACCTGGCCTACCATGAACGCTATGGCAACAACGGAGCCGTAAGCAACCATGGCGTTGGGGATAGCCTGTATCCAGCCGGTCTTGCCCATGCCGCCGTCAAAGAAGTTAGCATAGTTGCCCCAGTTGAAGTTGTCGTGGGTCAGCGCAATGATGCCGAACGCCAGCATGGTGATAATGAGCAGGCCAACCAGGATGTTATTGAACTTGCCGGCGTCAGTGATCTTTCTGAGGTTGAGTATGACGCAGAACAGTATGGAGGCCAGCGCGAGGGGGATCTGAAGGCCTGAAAGAGCCTCGAAGCCAACACCCAGATAGGTGGCTACATAGATCGCGGAGAACGCTACCGCGATGAAGTTGGAGATTATGTATCCCCATGCCGCAAGATAGCCCCAGAACTTGCCGAGGGACTTTGCGGGGAATACATAAACGCCGCCGGAATGAGGATAGCGAACGGAAAGTTCGGCAACCTGAACGCCATAGCAGCCAAGTATTATAGCTGCAACTATCCATGTAATTATAGCCGCGGGACCGGCATAGTACATAGTCATGCCGGAGAGTGAGAAAATCGCGCTGCCGATGCAGCCGCCGGTAAGTATAGCAATGCAAGCTACAAGGCCAAGCTTACCACTATCTTTGTTTTCCATAGAGTCCTCCTAAATAATGTGTTTTTATTGATTTTTCGGGACCTGGACATCCCAAAACCTAATTCGTTTTTACTGGTAATTCACTTAATCGAACATTTTATTTATGATATAGTTTAATATTCAACATCGTTTTTGTCAATATCAATCTTATATAATAACCAATGCAGGTATATCGGCATTATTTCCTCGGTTATCCCAGTTGATGCTTTGCGCCAGCAAATTTTAAGTAAATTCTATTTACAGTATCTCCGTACAGGGCTACCAGCCCTGTACGGAGAAGTCCGGACCATATCAGTCTGTTATTATTACCCTGAAGGTGCCGGGCACAATCGCCGCCTCAAAGGCCTGCTGTGCCTGCTCGAAGGGGAACTTCTTTGCAATAAGCGGCTTGCAGTCTATTATGCCGCCGGAAAGCAGACGGTTAGCGGTAAAAAAGTCGTGCACGTCGGGGCTGATGGAGCCGGTGAGTATGGGCTCATTGCCATGCAGCATCTGGGGGCTTACCGGCGCCGGGGCATCGGGATGCATGGAACTGTACTGTATCATGCGGCCGGCCTTGCCTGTCATGGCGATAGCCTGAGGTACCACGGAAGGTATGGCGGTAGTGTTGAACACCACGTCTGCACCACGGCCCTCGGTAAGGCTCTTTACGTACTCAACAGGATCCTTCTCCATGGGGTTGAAAGTAATGTCGGCTCCCAGCTTCCGGGCCAGAGCGCGGCGGCTCTCGTCTACCTCGCTCATTATGACCCTTGCACCCCTGCGCTTCGCCAGCATTACGTGATACTGACCCATTATGCCGCCGCCTATTACTACCACGTCTTCACCCAGCTGAATGTTAGCCTTGGTGACGCTATGCACCACACATGCAAGAGGCTCGGTCAGGCTGGCTTCTTCATAGCTCAGAGTGTCGGGTATCTTAAAGAGATAACCGGTATTTACTATAACGTAATCGCAAAGGCCGCCGGGTCCTATAAGCAGTCCCTCGCGTACGGGCTTTTTCTGCGCCCTTTCGCAGAGATTAGCATGTCCGGTACGGCAGTAATAGCACTCGCCGCAGTTGTAAAGCAGACGTACGGCAACGCGGTCTCCTGGCGCCCACATTTTCTTGTTCACGCCATCGCCCAGAGCAACTATCTCGCCTGATACCTCGTGGCCGCCGGTGCATGGCAGAGGCATCTTTACTTCACCCCTGAATATGCGCTGCTCAAGGGTGCAGAGCGCTACGGCATGTACCTTTATCAATGCTTCGCCGTTGCGAAGATCCGGGGTGGTCAGGTTCATTATCTCGGTCTGTTTTTCGCCGGTTACGGCAATAGTCTTAATTTGAATAGACATATCTTTTACCTCCAGTTATTTAAGCATCTTCATGGCCTCGCCAACGGTGGCATCGTCATGCACTATCGCGGCAATGGCCGCGCAAACGGCGGCTATATTCTCGTGACGGTAGATATTTCGGCCCATTATAATACCCTTTGCGCCAGCGTCCAGAGCGCCGCGAATGTTGGCGAATATCTCCTCCTCGCTCTTGGCCTTGCCGCCGCCCAGAACCAGTATGGGCGCGTAGCAGCCGTCAACGACCTCGCGGAAACGCTCGCCCCCAACGAACTCGGCCTTGATAAAATCAGCGCCCAGCTCTGCGCCCTGCCTGCAGGCAAAGCTCATATTCTCAACAGAACGGGTATCAATGCCCTCGTGCTTTTCAAAGCCGTAAGGCAGCATCTCGGCGCCTACCGGAATGTTGAGCTTTTCAGCCTCGGCGCAGAGGTTAGCAAGGTACTCCAGGGTGTGCTCATTGTCGGTAGAGCCCGGATAACCCATGCACAGCATGGCATCGGCGCCTACGCGCACCGCATCCTCGGGGGTGTACAGCAGGCTAAGGGGATTCATAGGTTTGCGTAGTGCAGAAATTCCTCCGTCCGCACGCATTATAATACCGGCATTGCCGAAATCATTCTGGAATGCCTTAATAATACCATAGGTAGTCAGAAATCCGTCAGCACCACCGGCCACAGCCTCGCGGATAACATGTCCCGGATCCTTCAAATCGGGAGAAGGCATCATTGCCGCGTGATCCATAGCCAACACGAAGGACTTGCCGTCCTTTTTAAAGAAATTATTCATTCTGCGTTTCATAATTCTTTTCCTTTCGTATCGTATTAGTATTTTTAAAATCTTTTTTAATAGGCCGCCCCGTATATCTTGCTGTATGCACACTGGTTGCCGCCAAGATAAAGGTGGGTAGTCTGCTCAAGTGTGAGTTCGCCTTTGGCGGGAGGGAAGAAGCCGCCGGATTCCTTATTGAGCCTGAAGGTATCTCCGCCTACTGCCCTGTCCACAGCAGAAAGGTGTACGGTCTTCTCAATTGAACCTCCGCTGCACATAGCTGTAGCTTCGGGTACATCATCAACCAGCAGTATGCCCTCTGTGCCGTCCTTGCCGCCGAATTCGAAGGTGATGCCGGCGGTGCGGATACCGTGGCGCTCAGCGGTCTGTATTGTAAGCATGCCGTCGGTGCAGGCGTTGCCGCCTCCTTCCCATACCATTACCAGGCCTTTTGCATCCAGCATCTGAGCAAGCTTTACCACGTGGCTTGCACAGCGCTGCTTATGCCATGTGCTGGGATTGTGGCTGCGGCAGAATATTACGCCCTTGAAGTTTATGTCCTTGCCGTGGCGCCTGTACAGTTCCAACAGCACCGGATGGTTAACATGCAGATAGGTGGGTACCTTAAAGGCGGGCCACACATAGTTGCCGCTTACCACACAGCCGTCCAGCATCTCATTGGGATGCAGCACAGTGGGAACCATATCGTCTATGGGCATTCCATAGAGCATTGTATCCGCATACGGTCCCTGGTTCTGGCACTGCCATACCATCACTACCCCGGGCAACTCCGGATGCTCTTCCTCAGTAGAGAACTCCTCCGTCCTGTCAGGAGTCATGCTGCGTGTGAGCTCCGCCAGATAATTGGATATTCTGATGGCAATAAGGCGAATATCGTTATCGTACTCGATAGAGGACTTGCCCTCGTTCAGGTCGTATATTATGACCAGATTGTTTGTCTTGGAAAAAGGCGTATAGCCCGCATAGAAACCGCTGAGTTCAATTATGGCGTCGCGGGGATACAGCAGGCCGCTGGAAGCGTTGGACTCATCCCATGGAAGGGCCGCACTCTCTATTACGGCAAAGCCGGACAGCATGTTGGTGACACCGCGGCCTACGGTATAAGGGGTGCTGAAAAATCCTGAGTACTGTACGCCCTCACCCTCTATTTTTACCATGGGGGCTATCGTGTCCAGAACGTGTATGATGCGTGCATTTTCACCCGGCTTGGTTATTTCGAGATGATAGCCCTTCACAGCCTTGCAGAGGTCGGCGGTCAGCGCCTGAAGCTCGGCTTCGTTTACGGTAAGCACACCGTTTTCCAATGCGCACTTATCGCCAAAGCGAACATCCTTAACGTCAAAATACTGACGGGTAAGCTTCATATCTATCATTGCTTAGTCCTCCTTGCTCTCGTCCACAGTAAATACCGTGGGTGCGGTGATGTCCATCTGCAGGACTTCCAACGCCTTGTCGATGATCTTGCGGCGGTAAACCTTTTCTCTGTCTATGGGCAGATCGGGATTGCCGACTGGGGCGGTAAATTCGCCGCCAAATACTATGCGGTTCGCACCAACGCTCTTAGCTATGGTGGTAAACGCAGTTATGTGTACATTAGGTATGCCTGCTCTGTCAAGCTCTTTTGATATCGTTGCGCAGCAACGAGTGCAGGTTCCTCAGGTAGAGGTCAGCAGACAAGCATCCACCTTGGCATCCTTAAGCATATTTGCCCACTTCCTGCCCATCTCCTGGCTGCTGCCGATGTTTGTGCCGACACCGCAGGTAGCACCGAAGAACTTGTATATATCTCCAATTTTGCCTTCCTTCTTGCAATCGAGAAGAGCATCAAGAGGTACCAGACGATGAGGATCGGCGCTGGCGGCGGTAGTATCGTATCCGCCGTGTATTGATTCATACACGCCCTTCTTAAGAGCGTCGAGGCCGGTCATATCATAAATACCAAAGCTTACGGCAAACGCCTGCTTGATCTTGTCCGGGTTGCCCACAGGGACCAGACCGCCAGTGGTAAACAGGGCTATGGTAGCCTTGCTTATGTCCTTTATCTTTGCGGCAGGGGGTATTACCTCAAAGCTCCTGAGGGGCACCTCTGTCTCAAACTTCTTGTTATACAGCCTCGCCACGAGCATATCCACGACGCGTTCTGCGCCGGACTTATCGGAATATTCATTATAGCGGTGGCCGGTAGGCAGGTATCCCTCGGCGTGGGCGGTACCTATCTTTTCCTTCCTGGCAAGCTTAAGGGCAAGCTTTGCAAGCGCAGGCAGAGTCTTGCGCATACCTACAGCAGTCTCTGTGCTGGGTACGATATAGTTGTTTTCCACGTACATGTCTATGGCAGGGTTCTCATGCCACATACAGGTAACGCTGGGTACTCCAAGCTCGCTGCGAACGTAATCGCATACCTTGGCGCAGGCAACGCCGTAGCGGCCGGCATTAAATGCGGGACCCGCGATAAATACGTCCGGTTTTTCCTCTCGAATTACCTTTGCCAGCTTTTCCTTGACCTCACCATAGTTCTCATCGGTGTTTACGTAATTATCGCCGCAATATACTACCTTGGATATGGTCATCTCTCCATTCCAAAGCTGCTCAAGGCCCAGAGCAGGCCCTTTTTTCTCTTCCAGTATGCCAAAGCCGGTGTCCGCCATGGTTTCGCCACCTATTCCGGCATAGAACTGGTTGATATAGTGTACCGCCTTCAAACTCATTTTGTGTCAGGAGTCCTTTCTTATCTTGGTAAAAAATTTTGTAAGATTTATTCAAAAATCGCAGCCATGCTAAAAATATAAAGCGGAGAGCTTTCAGCCCCCCGCTTTTCAGCTTATTCATGTGTAGGAAGAATGTTTTGCCCGTATGGCGGACTGGATATTATCACAAATGTTGCCGGTTGTTCTTCTGTATACATAACATGCTCAATATTTGCATCGAACACTATACAGTCGCCTTGCTCAACCCTGTACCGCTCTTCCTCTACCATGACACAGACGCAGCCGTCCAAAGTAATCAGCATCTCCTGCCCCTTGCCGTGCTTGTGGATATGCCGCTCGCTGGGTTCATCGGGGGGCAGGTAGACATAGCTTACCTGAAGATTACTGGTCTTTTCGGGGGTTATTACCCGGTAGGCTATGTCGGCAAAGGCATTATTCCCTCTGAAGAGCTCTTCCTTACGGAATACCTTCGGCACTGCGCCGCTGGGCATAAGGAAGTACACCATGTCGACATCAAAATACTTTGCGATGCGCTGCAGATTGGTTATGGACACTGAATGCTTGCCATTCTCCAGACCCGAAAGGTATGAATAGCTCATTCCCGTTTCCTGTGACATCTGCTGCAGCGACAGGCCGCGGATTCTTCTCAGGGCACGTATCTTAGCGCCTACCGTACTATCGTTTTCCCTGGAAAAATCTTGTTCTTTTTTAGGCATTATATTTACCCCTTGAGTGATACTTTAATAATTATTAACAGTATCACACAGGAGGAAGGGTTCCGTCAATGGTTTCCACGAATACAGTTTTGGAAATCATGTACTTCTGCATACCCGCAACGCCCAGACCGCTTTCCTTCCACCCAGTGCCGGGAGACTCTATCATACCCTTGCTGAAGTAGTGGTTAACATAGATCTGCCCGCCCTTTATGCTGTTGGCAACGCGGATGCCGCGCTTGAGATCGTTGGTATATACGGCGCCCGCAAGGCCGTAGGAGGTACCGTTTGCAAGAGCGACGGCTTCTTCCTCGGTGTCAAAGGGAGTAACACAGCCCACAGGCCCGAATATCTCTTCCTGATATATGGTCATATCGGGAGTTACATCGGCAAACAGAGTCACCGGAACGTAATTGCCCTTTGCAAGCACAGGGTCGGTGTAGTGCTCGCCGCCGCAGACCAGCCTCGCGCCCTCTTCCTTGCCCTTCTCTATATAGCTCCATACCTTTGCAGCATGGGACTTGGAAATGAGGGGATCCAGGTTGGAGTTAAAATCGAAAGTATCGCCCGCAACATACTTCTCAGCGATAAACTTTTTCATTTCCTCTACAAACTCATCGTAGATGCTGCGCTGTACAAGCACACGGGTACCTGAAACGCAGACCTGACCAGAATGGTTGGTGAAGCCCCAGACGGCCCACTTGGCGGCGTCCTTTACGTTTACGTCGTCAAAGAAGATTGCAGGGCTCTTGCCGCCCAGTTCAAGGGCAATATCCTTTACGCGCTCGGCAGAGTTGTGTATCACCTCGCGGCCGGTCTCAATTCCTCCTGTCATGGCGACCATGTCTACCATGGGATGCTTGGTGAGATACGCGCCGACTTCTGAGCCGGAGCCGGTAACTACATTGAATACGCCTGCGGGCAGACCGGCTTCTTCATATACGCCAGCCAGCTGCAGCAGAGCCAGCACTCCCCAGGATGGGGGCTTGATAATGCAGGTATTGCCTGCGGCCAGTATAGCGTTTATTTTCTGGCAGCCCATGAGATAAGGCCCGTTCCAGGGCAGTATCTCGGCTACTACGCCAACCGGGTTCCATGTAACGTAGTTCAGCGTGCCATAATCGGAAGGAACGACTTTGCCTTCAATATCCCTTGCCTTTCCGGCGAACAGATTAAAGGAATCCACTGCCATTGGCACGCAATAGTAGCGTGCGGACCCGTAATGATAGCCGCATTCGAGCGACTCGAGTACTGCAAATTCCTCTCCCCGGCGTTCCATTATCTGTGCGGCCTTGGCAAGTATCCTGGCGCGGTCACGGGCAGCAGTGCGGCCCCAGGGGCCTTCGTCAAACGCCTTTCGGGCAGCCTGCACCGCCTTCTCCGCGTCCTCCACAGTGCCCCGATATACCTGAGCAAACGGTTCATTGTTAGCGGGGTTGATAACATCCACCACTTTGCCCTTTTCAGCGGGTACATACTTGCCGTCAATATACAGCTCGTAAGGCGTCTTTCTTACATAATCCAGTGGATTCACTTTTATTCCTCCTATTCAATTTATAAAATACCTTTGGAATCTCGTTATTATTTTGACCTATGTTCTATTTATAATATAATACCTTACATCGAATTTTTCAATAGCAACTTTTATAATTCTACTTCATTTTTTATTTTTTTGCTTGCAACAGTGTTTCCGGTATGCCGAAGATCTGGCAATTTAGGTAAATTCTATTTTTAGAATGTTTTGTTTTTAGTATATTTGCCTTTACTATAGGTTTTTGGGGAGTTATAATTCTATCAAAGTAAAAAGGAGGGCTTGCCGTTATGGCCATAATGAACATCAACTTCACTTCCCGTTGTCTCGCAATGAAGACCAGCGTCTGGGTTGCTTATCCTACCCCTACCCTTGGCGAAATGATGCAGCGCAAAGACAAATACGACCCTGAAAAGCGCTGGCCGGTAGTATATATGCTGCACGGCGCAGGCGGCGACGGCTTTGAATTGATACAGCGCGCCGACATGGAACAGCTCTGCTGCCAGTACGGCTTTATTGCAGTAATGCCCGATGCAGCACTGAGCTGTTACAATGACACACCCTATGGAGCAAAATACTACACCTATATATCCGAAGAACTGCCCGCCATGATAGAGGCTACATTTCACGCCTCCACCGATGCCAGGGACCGCTACATAATGGGCTACTCCCTGGGCGGTTTCGGTGCGGTCAAGATCGGCCTCATGAACCCCGACAGATACTGCAAAATAGCCTCCCTGTCAGGCTGTATGGATATGGCTGGATTCATAAATGCCTTTGAAAACGGCAGCATATTCACCATACATACTTCCCTGTCCGACTGGCCGGATATGAAGGACGGCGACAACGACATGCTGGCTCTTCTGGATAAGGCAGCGGCGCGCAAGGCCGCAGGCAAATACGTGCCTCCCATGTATCACACTATCGGCAAACAGGATTTCATTTATACATTCAGCCAGGAATGGCGCAAAAAAGCCCAGTCGCTTGGCTTAGACTTCACCTATACCGAGGGCGACGGCGTGCACGATTTCAGCTACTGGAACGGCCGCATAATAAACGAGATAATGCCCTTCTTCTTTGGCAAATAAAAATCCCCCCGCTTTGTAAAGCTATAATATAAAGGTAGACACATGATAAACCACCATGATGTCTACCTTATTTTTTATGTTAAAATCAACTTGGAGGGGATGAGCGTGAAAAAGGAACAGAAGAATCGGATATGGACACCGGAACAGAAAGCAGAAATTGCATGCAATCATCTGTTTGGACAATGCTGTAATAGAAGGCGTACACCAGAAGCTAGACCAGCTGCTGTGCGAGCAGCTGGCGGATTTTTGCCTGTTCAGCTACCCGCCGGACGGTGAATGCCAATGGATACCATTGAAGCGTGACCGCATGGTGGCGGTGCTTGCCTCCGGGCATCCGATGGCAAAGCTTAGCAGCTTCCCCATAGCTTCCTTCAGGGACGAGCCTTTCATAATGCCTGCCGACGGGTATGATTACGACAGCATGAAGGTACTTAATCGCCACGGTATAAATCCAAGCATAAGCTATTCCACCGGCGAGGACCACGCTGCGATAGCCATGATAGCAGCAGGGCTCGGTATAGGCCTTTTCAACGAGCTTGCCACCTCTGGGCGCACCGCCAATACCGTTCTCTTACCCCTTGACCCGCCGGAATACGCGGAACTGGGCGTGGCCTATCCCGCATCCCGCATACTGTCCCCTGCAGCAAAGAGGTTTATAAAGTACCTCAAAGTATATGTCAGCGAAGCATAATACCGCTCCGTACGCTAAAAGCCCAGTACGGCTGTTATATCCTTCCCCCTTTTTATCATGTCAGGCACCGCAGGGTATGCTCATATAAAAACCGGCCCGCTCAGATGCCTTCGCATCGGCAAAACCGGTAAATGCTAATTAAAACAGAGTCCATTAAGAAATGCTTTCTGATTTGGAATTGTCTACGGCTGAGCCGTTATCTCGTATTTCGATATCATCGTTGATATTATCGTTTTTTTGTGTTGTACTGTATATTCGCCAGTCTGCTAATATTAATGTGCCCGCCATGAGGGCACCTTTATGTATGGGAGAAAAACACCTTGATAATAGACACTCACCTTCACGAACGCACATTTTCCGGCGACAGCCGAATGAACCTGCTTGAGCTTGTTTCGGAAGCAAGGCGCAAGGGTCTCGACGGCATATGTATTACCGATCATGACCAGATGGGACTTACACAATATGCCGCAAAAATAGCTGAACAGGAAAATTACCCTATATTTGTTGGCGTGGAGTACCTTGCCTGCGAAGGGGATATCGTGGCCTTCGGCATTGACCGGCTTCCAGAGCCCCACCTTATGGCGCAGGAATTCATAGATTACGTCACCGCACGCGGCGGCATATGCATATCCGCCCACCCTTACCGGGCCAACAGCCGCGGCCTTGGGGATATGCTGTTCACGCTAAAAGGCATGACAGGCGTAGAAGTGCTCAACGGCAGCACCACGCCCCTTGAGAACCGTAAGGCTCTGGATACCTGCATAAAGACAGGCCTCAAGCAGTTCGGCGCCAGCGATGCCCACAGCACGGTGCAGGTCGGCATTTACGCCACTGAAATACAAGGATATTTCACCACCGTACCCGAACTTGTAGAGGCCATAAAGACCCGGGAATGCCGGGCCGTATACCTCTCCGGTTTTAAACCTCTTGAAGTATGACAGACTGTGGAAAAAGTGGCTGAGCGCCACTATTTTAGTTGTCTCATTGCTTTTCTCTCCGCACCAATGTGATCCATATCAGGCGTCATTTTATGCTTCTGACTCTGCCCGGCCTGTCTATGGTATAGCCGCCCATTTTTTCTATCCTTCGGGTAAACTCCGGTCCCGAAAGTATCTCTATGAGCTTTTGCACCATGGTGGTATCCCATGCGCAGTCCGGTATCAACAGATCGTATTGCTCCGTGCATACGGGTATAAAGTCGAGCCCATACAGCTTTGCGGCGGAATATATGCCCATACCTGCGTCCGCAGTGCCCATGGCTATTTGCGCCGCCACAGATGTATGGGTAAGCTCCTCCCTGCCGTAGCCGTATATCTTTTCCGTATCTATGCCCTCTTTTCTGCAAAGATGGTCTGTCAGGATGCGCGTGCCTGAGCCTTTCTGGCGGTTCACATAGCGTACGCCGGGAGCAGTAAGGTCGCCTATGCTCCGTATTCCCTTCGGGCTGCCCTTTTGTACCATCAAGCCCTGAGTCCTCCCCACGCATTCCACAAGGCGCACTCCGCCCTGCGGGAAATACTTGTTCACAGCCGACCGGTTATATGTGCCGTCGCTCTCGTTGAGAAGATGTATGCCGGCCATATGCGCCTCTCTACGCCGCACTGCCATTATGCCCCCCATAGAGCCCACGTGCGATGAGCTCATGTACAGGCTGGAATCTGAGGCGTGCAGCATGTCGCCCAGCTCATCAAGCAGCGGATCGTGGCTGCCCGTTACTACCAGAGTATGCTCAATATCGCTTTTTCTCCTCAGCAGGCGTACAGTCACCGTTTCTCCTGCCTCGCAGCCTTCCTTGCCCTGAGGTATATCCAATATACCGTCCGCTTTCACGAACGACGTCACAACGCCGCTCCCCCGGTTAAGAGGGGAGGCAACCAGCTTATCCCCCACCTTTCCCAGCCTTACCCGCACGAATTCCCTGTATTTCAGCCCGGATACCACGGGGCGCGAAAGCACTGCGCTGACATTCTCCTCCCGATATCCTCCATGATTATACCATTTGAGTATCAGGGGCTTTAGCAGTTCCTCCAGCACCAGTATGCCGGATACCGGGTAGCCCGGCACGCCCAGTATGGGCTTCTTCCCGGCATAACCGCGTCGTCCTCATTTGAAATACATCCAGTATTTCTGCACTCGTCCTCCTTGTTCTGCCATACTCTTTGACTTCTAAAACTCGAAGACCCTAAAGAGCTTGTTTTGAGGGCGATCCAAGGCCGAGGAGCGCAGTACTACTGGATGTAATACAAGCGACGAGAACGCAGGAGCGTCCCAAAACTAGCCTTTAGGGCTTGTGTGCTCTTGTCAACTGATGGTAATAACCGTATTTTTAATTATACGACTGCGGCTTGGCCCAATCAATACACATCCGTTTGCTTATCTCTCTTTTTTTCTACACCGTCAACTGATATGAACCATTAAAATTCAAAGCAACTACCGAGCACGGCAAAACGATGTGGGCCGGCACTGGTGCCGGAGCCCGTAGGGCGAAGGCAAAGGGGGCGGCCCACATCGGTGCCCCTCATACCGCCAATGCTTCATGCAGCCTTTGCATGGGGCTTTTCCCGCCCAGCGTCCTCATGGGCTTTCTATTGCTCCATTCGAGATGTTCTCTGAGCTTGTGATTCAACTCATCAACGTCTCCAAACCGCTCCCAATCATAGAAATATCACTGGTCGTTGCGGTGGCTCCGCTCCACCTTCCCGTTGTGCCACGGCGTTCGCGGCGGAATCAGTCTGTGCTCTATCCCCGCTTCACGTAATGCCGCTTCAAACGGGCACTCCTTTTCTTCACTGATGTACCTATAGGTGAATTCCGTCCCGTTATCCGTTTGAACCGCCTCTATCTTAAACGGGAACGCGGCCTCCAACAGCTTCAAGAACTTGACCGAGTTCTCCGGCGTATGCTCTTCAAACCCATACACGAACCTATACCGGCTGAACTCATCTATCGCCGTCCATTGATACAGCCGCTTACCGTCTTGCTTCACTGCCCCTTTTAAGCAGCAATACAGAACTTCCTTCACGTCGATCTGCACCTTCTCTCCCGGCCGTAACAGCTCCGGATACCTCCTGTAATGTTTCCTGGGGGGCTTCGCTTTACTGTCGGCCATACAGATCCCCATGAGCCTGGCAGCATATACCATCCCGCTCAAACTCCGTCCGTACCCGTACTTGATAGCTTCCGCATATGTCCCGTCCCACCCGTATCGATAAAACTTCTCCCTGTATGCCGCTCTTATTATCTCCTCCTCCGCCGCGCTGTGCCTCCTTGGGTGGCTTAGCGGCCGATGTGACCGTTCTGCCAATGACTGCCAGCTCCCGTCATATCGTTTGCACCACCGCTTCACGCTTGACAAGCTCACCCCATATACCCTGCTCGCAAAGCTTTTCCCTTTCCTGTTGGCCAGCTTTACTACGCCTTGCCTTTTCTTTGCTTCCTGTGTTATCCTGTTCATGAGAAGTTCCCCTCCTGATGGCTGATGGTTTGTGGTGAATTCATTTTACCATCTCGCAGGTCGAACTTCTCTCCCTTTTGGTTCATATCATTTTAGCGCATACACATCCGTTTGCTTATCTCTCTTTTTTTGCATCGCAAGTATATCATCACTTCAAAATCCAATTGTACATCGCAGGCACATAGTGGGTAGCATCCCTCTTCACTTTCCGTTATATATTTGTCTAATTTGCCTATTTTAGCTAAAAAAACTCTGTCAATATAATTTGCCTATTGCAATATATATAAAAAAGGGTTATGTTTAAAAAGAAGATCATCCTTTTCTGTTATTCAAAAATTTAAACTGTTTAGTGTATTCTATCAGTTTTACCTGCGCCGCATTGGCCGGGCATACCGGTTCACCCGCAACAAGGTCGCTGGAGTGGCCATGAACACGGCAGGCACAGAGGTTCTTACAATGTAGAAACAGTAAACGACACATATTCATCAATATAACATTATCTTTATCCCAGTTTCATTCGAATTCGTGGAGGAAGCATACCATGCAAAGCAAATATGGCGGCTATATGGGACGGGTGCTGCAGATAAACCTAAGCACCGGCGATGTTACGGACTATCCGTGGACGGATAAAGACCGGGAACTGTATATAGGCGGCAAGACCATGGCCGCAAAGATACTTTACGATACCCTTACCGGGCGTGAGAATGCATACAGTGAGGAAAACCCTTTGATAATCTCCACAGGGCCGCTCACCGGTACAGGTGCGCCCAGCTCCAGCCGCTTCAATATCTCATCCATTTCTCCGCAGACGGGGTTTATAAGCTCGTCAAACTGCGGCGGCACCTTCGGCTACCATCTTAAACGTGCCGGTATAGACGCGCTGATAATCACGGGCCGGCGGGAAGAACGCACCTGGATAGAGATACCATAACCGACGCCTGCGTAGGCTGTACGCTGTGCGCAAGGCACTGCCCGGTAAAGGCCATATCGGGGGAAGTCCGCTCAAAGCATAAGATTGACCCGGGCAGGTGCATAGGCTGCGGCCTGTGCGAAAAGCACTGCCCCATAGGAGCTATAGCAATGAAAACAAATGAAGAGCCCGGCTCATTCAGAGAATACAGGGAGGAAAAGAATATGTGGTTGTATAAAGCGTACTGTCGTATATTTCAGGCGGTGCTCAAGGCAGGCAACTATTTCATGGGCTACCGCATGCCTGACTACATCGAAGGCCCCGGCTGCATAAAGCGCATGCCTGAGCTGCTCAAAAAGGATAACGTCAACAATATACTTCTTGTCACCGGACCCAACATAACCAAGCGCGGTCTGAACCGGGGTCTTATGGAAGCACTGGACGAGGCGGGCATAAGCTACACCGTATTCAACCACATAGGGGCAAACCCCACCAGCGATATGGTTGAAGAGGGCGTGAAGCTTTATCATGAAAAGGGCTGCCAGGCCATTATAGCCTTCGGCGGAGGCTCTCCTATGGACTGCGCCAAGGGCATAGGCGCCCGTATCGCCCGGCCCAACAAGTCTATAGCCCAGCTTCAGGGCCTGCTGAAGGTATTCAAAAAAATACCTGTCTTCTACGCCGTGCCTACCACCGCAGGTTCAGGCTCCGAAACCACCGTGGCGGCAGTCATAACCGACACCGCCACCCACCACAAGGCGGCTATTATGGATACTCACCTCATACCCCGATGCGCAGTGCTGGATCCCGAGCTTACCGTAGGCCTGCCTCCTTTCACCACCGCCTGCACCGGTATGGACGCCCTGAGCCACGCTGTCGAAGCTTACACCAATCACACCTACAATACAAAGCTGGAAAACGACCTCGCCAAGCAGGCCGTAAAGCTAATTTACGACAACCTGCTCAATGCCTATAATGACGGCGCGAATATAGAGGCGCGTCAGAACATGCAGAAGGCCGCCTTCTTTGCGGGCCGCGCCTTCACCCGGGGCTGCGTAGGCTACGTTCACGCCGTAGGCCACACCATATCCGGCCTGTACAATATCGCCCATGGACTTGCCATGGCTGTGATACTGCCCCATGTGATGCGTCAGTATGGTCCCGCAGCTTACCCCCGCCTTGCCGAACTCGCCGATGTCTGCGGCATAGAGGGCGCCAGCAATGCCGAAAGAGCCAACAGGTTCATTTTATGGATAGAAGATATGAACAGGGATATGGGGCTGCCGACCTGTCTCGATATGATAAAGGAGCAGGACATTCCGCAGATGATAAAGTGGGCGATGAAGGAGGGTAATCCCCTCTACCCCACCCCCGTTACCTGGACGGAGGCCGACTTCCGCAAGCTCATAGATACCCTCCGTACATCCAAATAATGGAAAAAAGTTTAAATAGTACTTGCAAAACAAAAGTGGGCAGTCTATACTCATATTAGATAGTAGAACTACCCACTTTCATTTTATTGCCTGTAATTCACCCCAAACATTGGCATAAATTCCTTTACAAGTTCAATATGTATCTTTTGGCGCTATATGCGTCTCAATAAAGCACAACAAAACCAAATATAAAGGAGGAATTACCGTAATGGCACTTCAGGCGGAAGAAAAAAAGCGTTTTGAACAGATCGCCAAGGAGCTGCGCCTTACCATCATCGATGTTATGGCGTGGTCCGGCGGCGCCCATGTGGGCGGTTCTCTGAGCATTGTAGAGATACTTACCCTGCTCTACTTCAAGTATCTCAACATCGACCCAAAGAATCCCAAGTGGGAGGATCGGGACAGGTTCATACTTTCCAAGGGCCATACCGCGGCGGGCTACATACCCGTCCTTGCCAAACGCGGCTATTTTGATGAGGAACTGCTCAAATCCTTCAACCATTTCGGCAGCCCCTTCGCCATGCATCCGGACTGCAACAAAGTCATTGGCTGCGACGCCTCTGCCGGCAGTCTTGGCCATGGCCTCAGCATGGCGGTAGGTCTGGGACTCGGCGCAAAGCAGCTGAAAAAGCCCTGGAAGACGGTATGTCTCATGGGCGACGGCGAATGCTGCGAGGGCAGCGTATGGGAGGCCGCGATGAGCGCCGCCCACTTCAAGCTGGATAACATTGTAGGCATAGTTGACCGCAACAGGCTTATGATAGACGGCTGCACAGAGGACGTTATGGCCCTTGAGCCCTTTGCAGACAAGTGGCGTGCCTTCGGCTGGAACGTTATCGAAGTAAACGGCCACGACCTGGATGAGCTGGACTGCGCGCTGGATGCCGCATGGAAGGCCGAAGGCAAGCCCACCCTGATACTGGCCAATACCGTGAAGGGCAAGGGCGTTGACTTCATGGAAAACAACGTTGTATATCACTATGCCTCCGGCGACTCCGCCCTGTGCGAAAAGGCCAAGGCTTCCATAATGAGAGGATAAGGGAGGGAAAAGCAATGGCAGTAATTACAGGAACCAACTGGAACGCATACGACGCCTCCACTATGACCGCAAAGGAGATATATGGGCGCACCCTTGCCGCCCTTGCGGAAAACAACGACAGGATAGTGGGCGTCACAGCCGACCTTGAGAAGACCACCGCAATAAAGTTCTTCGCTGATAAATTCCCCGAGAGGTTCTATAACGTGGGCATAGCGGAGCAGAACATGATGGGTATAGCGGCGGGCCTTGCCAAGGCGGGCTTCATACCCTTTGCATCAACCATGGCCATATTCGCCTGCATGAGGGCGGGGGAGCAGGTGCGCACGGACATAGCCTACCAGAACCTTCCGGTGAAGATAATAGCCACCCACGCCGGCATATCCTTCGGCCACGCCGGCACCACCCACCACTGCACCGAGGACTTCGCCATTATGAGGGCCATACCCAACATGACGGTGATCTGCCCCGCGGACGGCATAGAAACCAGCAAAGCTGTTCAGGCCTGCGTAGACCTCCCCGGCCCCGTATATGTGCGCATAGGCCGCGGCTTTGAGCCCCCTGCATATGCCGACGACAACTATACCTATGAGATCGGCAAGGCCATCACCATGCATGAAGGCACCGACCTGACCATAATCACCTGTGGCATAGGCGTGCTTCAGGCCGTGAACGCCGCTAAAACTCTTGCCGAGACGGACGGCCTCAGCGTCCGCGTCATCAACATGCACACCATAAAGCCCATAGACCGCGAGGCCATAATGAGCGCCGTAACAGACACCCGCCGCATACTCACCGTGGAGGAGCACAACGTGCTGGGCGGCCTGGGCGACGCCGTGGCCAGCGTAATAGCCGAATCCGGCAAGGGCTGCGTATTCAAAAAGCACGGCATGCAGGACACCTTCGCCACCATTGGCTATGCTGAAGACCTGTACTCCTACTATCAGTTCGACGCAAACGGCATAGTAGATAAGGTCCGCGAAATGATGGGTATGGAGTTTGAGCCGGACGAAAACTGGGACGACGAATAAGGAGGCGGTACTATGTCAGCATCTCCTCAGGACTTAATGACGGCAAAGCTGTTCTTCAACGCAGCATTCCCCACAATGCAGGTGCTGCTTGACGATGATCCCAAGCTGCATAAGAAATTCCAAAGCTTCAACGCCACGGTGCAGTTCGGTGCAATGAACGACGGCGAGCTGCTCTGCTGCCACCTGATATTCCAGAACGGCAATCTCACCGTAGTTCAGGGCCCGGCAGAAAAAAGCGACATTTCTCTCACTTTCTCCTCAGTAGAGAAGATGAACTCCCTTTTGAAGGGCGGTCTCTCGCTGCCCTCCATAAAGGGCAACTTAAGTCTCCTTCCCAACGTGTTGTCCATACTCATGGGTTTGAAGATAATGACCAAGCCCAACGATAAGCTGAAAAACGACACGGAAAAGCTGCTGAAGGTAAAATGCAGCCTGTACATGATAACCCGCGCCCTCAGCCAGTACAACAAGCTGGGCGATCCGGACATGCAGGAGTTCTGCCGCCGTCAGCCTGACAGGATCTACCAGTTTCAGGTGGAGCATGACGGCCAGCCGGACTACATAGCCTGCTACCTCAGGGTAAAGGCGGGACAGTCCAAATCCGGCCATGGGGTATACACCCGCCGCAGCCCCTTCGTGCTGTTCCACTTCTTCTCGCTGGACGGCGCGCTGAAGGTGCTGGGCAAGGAGTGCGAGTTTGTTGAGGGCGTGGAAAAGGGCTACGTGGAGACCATAGGCAGCCCGGAATACGCCTGCTACCTGAATGACTACATGGCAATATTACAGGGTATGCTCACCTGATGATTGGGGGGAAAGTATATGAAGACAGTATATTTCGATAAGGACATACCCCGGATACTCGCTACCAAATTCGCCGCCAAGCACGCCAAGGGCCTGCTATACGGCAGCCTCAACGCGGTAAAATACTTAAAGGATCTGCCCGAGACCCCGCTGCCCGCAGGCGACTGGGTAAGGGTGAAGAATATCGCCTGCGGCCTCTGCGGAACGGATATCAGCTTCTTCAAGGCAACCACCGGCACCAACTCCGCCTTCGAACCCATACCAGGCTCCAAGCGCACATATCTGGGCCACGAAAACGTCGGCGTCATAACCGAGGTCGGCAAAGACGTTACAGAGTTCAAGGTCGGCGACAGGGTAACCATCCGCGCCTACATGGCAGGATGCGACACAAAAGGCTTAAAGGATCGCTGTGAATACTGCAAGCGGGGCGACTATAACTTCTGCACCAACTATGGCACGGCCTCTCCATACGGCGACATAGTGACCGGAGCGGGCTGGAGCGACAGCTTCATATACCCTGCGAAGGGTTTAGCAAAGGTATATGACGAAATAACCGATGAACAGGCCGTAATGGTTGAGCCCACCTGCGTATCCGTACATTCCGTGCTGCGTTCCAGGCCCCAAAAGGGCGAAAAGATTCTGGTCATGGGCTGCGGCACAATAGGCCTCGGCGTCATACAGGCCATAAAGATAGTGGAGCCTGACTGCGAGGTCTGGGCCATGGAGCGCGTCAAGACCAAGCAGGAATTTGCCCTGAAGCTGGGGGCCGACCACATACTCAACGGCGACCCCTACAAGGCTGCGGCCGAGGCCACAGGCGGCAGCGAGATATATACCGGCATGAAGGGCAACAAGTACTTCTTCGGCGGGTTTGACAGGATATACGACTGCATAGGCGGCGACTGGTCAAACCATACCGCGGTAAGGCTCCTCAAGGCCCGGGGAACCCTCGTCAAGATAGGCCACCACATGCGGGCCATAACCTTTGACGAAAGTCCCATCTGGTGGCAGGAACTGACCCTGGTGGGGGTGGACGCACACGGCATGGAGCACTGGCAGGGCCGGGATCTTTATACCTTCGACCTTGTTCAGGAGTGGATACGGGACGGCATATACAAGCTGGACGGCTTCGTCACCCATCATTTCAAGCTGGACGACTACAAGGAAGCTTTAAAACTGGCACTTGAAAATCCGCCGGACGTTGTTAAAATAGTTCTTGACTGCGAATAATCCCTGAAAGGTAACTATTTTTTCCTATGAGCGAGCAGAAGACGTCCACCGACGGTCTCATGAAGATTGGCGAGCTTGCCAAAGCTGCCAACGTAAACGTATCAACGCTGAAGTTTTATGTTAAAGAAGAGCTTATCCGCCCGGCCCTCAAGACCGGTCGGAACATGTCCTGGTATTCTCCCGATTGCGTAGCCACCATACGGGCAATACGCATGCTGCAAAGGGAACGGTTTTACCCCCTTTCTGTGATAAAGCATCTTCTGAGCTCTTCCGGAGCCGGAAGCCCACCGGAGCTCGCACTGCTGGACGCCATACACAAGGTAGATTACCGCACCACCGGCGACGCCGTGCCGCTAAGCGAAGCGGCACGGCGAACCCGGCTCACAACCGAGCAGATACGCACCCTTCTCAGCCGCGGCATAATCAGCGGCACAAGGATCGGCAGAAAGCAGCTGTTTACCGCCTATGACATAAGTATAATGGGTCTTATACGCCGGCGTATGGAAGCCGGTATCCCATTTGAGCAGTCCGCATCCGCATTTGAGATTTATTCCGAAGCGCTCTGCGGCGCGGTTCAGGAGGACATCCGTTCCTTCATAGATCAGGCCATAGTGGACCCAGCCTTTTCTGCCGAAGAAGGCGCCAAGCGCATACGTATCTCGGATGAAACGCTGGATAACTTCATCGATCTGAAACGCCGCGAGCTAAACCGCATATACGGCTCTGAGTATCTGGAGCTGCTGTATGGCTTTGGCGATGTACTGCGCGGTGTTCCCGGCCGCCTTGCAGAGTTTTTCTCCCGCGAAGGCTTGCCGGAGGCAGCGGCCATGTCCCTCGTAAAGGACGGCCTGCCCACCGGCATGGATAACCTCGATGCATGCGTAAAGCGATTCAACTCCCTCGTTTCGGCAAGAGAATCCGACATTTCCTGCTGTATAAGCAAATGCGCGGCTAACAGGGATTATTTCGCAGCCCTCGACCCCGAAGGAACGGAGCTGCCTCTGTGTGCTCACTGTCTCAAGGCAAGCTGGCTGTGTACCGCGCCCTCGGTACTGCGCTGCACAGATATTGCCGCGAAAGCCTTTGATGGGCTGCTCAGCTTTATCCTCGCCGCTTATCCCGAAAAGGGCGAGACGATGTTCGATAAGCTTCGCGCTCTGCTGACCGACCAATATTGATATCTATCGCAAAAAAATGGCGGTATGATATCGCTTCATTCCGTTCTCCTTAGTTGTTTTCGCCATTGCCTGAACCGTCTGAATGGGATATTATATACGATATGCATCGGACACAAATCATGGCGGACGCATGCTTATTTCCCCGATGATGGAAGAGCTAAATACCCTACAGGAGGCAATTGCAAATGCTGGCAACAGGCATAAAGAACAAAATAGAGCTCAATGTAACTGACAAAAACACCGCTAAAGCCGTCGGCAGCGGCACACTCGAAGTATACGCTACGCCGCAGATGGTCAATCTCATGGAGACCTGCGCATGCTTCAGCGTGGAGCCGTATATGGAGCCCGGCAAGACTACAGTAGGCATCAGTCTCAACATATCCCACGTCAGCGCCACACCCGCCGGTCTCAAGGTATGGTGCGAGAGCGAACTTACCGCAATAGACGGCCGCAAGCTCACCTTCAGCGTTTCCGCCTACGATGAGCACGGCCTCATAGGCGAGGGCACCCATGAGCGGTTCATAGTGGATATACAGAAGTTCATGGCAAAGACCCAGGGGAAGCTGAAGCAATAGATTTTGAAAACAGGACAACACAAAATGCCGGCTAAGCCGGCATTTTTTATTTTATCTGTTATTCCGTAAGGCCGTTTATGGCTACAAGGTTCTCCGGTGCCGCATTCTCTGACTGGCCGAAGTAATAGGTCAGTATGTCCACTATGGCGGGAACGCTGGAGGAACCGGAAAGGCCGTATGGTACGCATATCACTATTGCTATCTCGGGCTGCTCCCGGGGAGCAAAAGTAACGAACCACGAGGTGTTCTCGATATCTATGTTCTTTGCCCGTCGGCCTATCTGAGCAGAGCCGGTCTTGCCGCCGAACATTTCGGTATCGATATACTTCTTGCGGAATTCCGGATAATCCTTAAAGGCGCTGGAGGCTGTGCCGCCATCCTCCGGGGATACGACGCCCTTCATTCCGCTGCTCACCGCGTCCCAAATGTCGTCGGAGATTTCTATCTGGTTGTACACGCTGGGAGCAACATTCTTTACGGTGCTGCCGCTGCTGTCCATCACCTTATCTACTATGTGGACGTCGTACACCGTGCCGCGGTTGGCAAGTGCGCTTACATAGCGGGCTACGGCGACGGGCGTGACCAGCGTAGTACCCTGGCCAAACCCGGCACGGATGGTCTGAGTGGGCTTCCACTGTATCTCGTTGAGCAGGGAGGAAATGCTGTTTATCCAGTCCTTGCGCATCTGAGTTATACCCTCGGGAATGTCTATCTCCTCGCTTATTATCCTTCGTATCTCAGGGCCCTTGTTGGTTATGTCACCATCCTGAAGCTCCATGAGGCGCTTGGCACAGCGGTTTATTGCCTCCTCGTCTACCTCGGCGTTTCGGCTTTCCACAAACTTTACCAGGGTTTCCTTCAGCTTGCGGTAAACCAAGCCGGGAAGGCTTGTCTTCTGGTTTGCAATGTCCAGCGTGCCGTCCTCTCCCGTAAGTGTATTGTCAAACAGTACCTTCTGGCCACCCACGATACCCTCTGTCTCGCCGGTGAGTTCTATGCCGGTGCGGCTGGTCAGTCCGAATTTGCCCGCCCATTCGTTGAGCTTGTCTATGCCCAATCGATACGCCGCCTCGCAGAAGTAGTAGTTGCAGGAATTTTTTATGGCGTCCGCCAGTGTCTGGTTTGCGTGCTGGCCTATCTTGCTCCTGTTATTCAGGTGGCACTTAGGAGCGTTCTGCTCTATGGTTTTTTCATTGCCATTTTCATCGGTATACTTGATTATATACTGATAGTCGCAGCTTATGCGTTCGTTAATATCCAGAACACCCTCTGCCGCCGCCGCCACGCCGGTGGCCATTTTAAATATGGATCCGGGCGCCAGCTTTGTGGATATTGCCTTGTTTCGGGTGGGTGTGGTTTCCACAGAAAACTCGCTGTTGAAAAGCTCCTGATTCTGCTCAGGGCTGAGGCCCGCTATGAACCAGTTTGGGTTGAAGGAGGGATAGGATGCCATGGCAAGTACCTGCCCGGTGTTTACGTTCATGACCACAGCGGCACCGGTCTTTGCCGTCTTTATGCCCTCCACGTCGTCGTTAGTAGCCTTTTCGTAATCCGCATATCTCTCCAGAAGCTGCTTTTCTTCCTTTTCGTCTATCTTGGCTATGAGATCCTCAAGGGCCTTTTCAACGACGGTCTGGAGGTTTATGTCAATGGTGAGCATAACGTCGTCGCCGTCCTTTGCGGGCGTATAGGAAAGCTCCCGTATGGCGCTGCCGTTTTTGTTCTTTTCCAGCACCCTCTCGCCCTTGCGCTCGTTGGTGGAGCCTGTCAGATACTCCTCCATCGTGTATTCGATGCCGGATACTCCTATATAGTCGTCATATGAATAGCCCTTCTCCTTTACCATCTCCTCTGTCGCCGTCCTGCCAAGATAGCCGAGGATGTGCGCCGCCGTAGTGCCGCGCGGATACACGCGTGTAGTACTCTGGCTGGTCTGTAAGCCGGTAAGCTCGTCCGCCCGCAGCTTAATCTCCGCCACTACCTCCATGCTCACATCGTAGGCTATGGTAATAGGCTCATAGGCGCGGTAGTTGTTGAGCAATACCTCCTGACGTATGGATATGACCTTGTTGGCGTCCTCAAAGGACAGATCTTCCGGTATGAACCACAGGGCGCGAAGCTTTGTATAGGCTTCCTCGGCTGTGGGCCATGTACTTGTGTCCCACTCGGACTTGTCCTCTATCTTTTCGTTTTTCTTCAGGGATTCGGTTATATTGAAGCCCATGGACTGGCAGAAGTTTTTGTACCTGGCCACCTGTGCCGCCCTGCTCTTCACACCCCACTCATATTTGAGCTTGCCATCCTCGCCCAGGCGTATATACGATGTGTCGATGGTCTTACCGCCGCCGTCCTCTATTATCTTTATGGCCTTTATCAAGGAATCGGTATATGTGGCGGAGTCGTAATCGGTACGGTTGTCCGCATCCCGAAGGAACTCCACATTATAGCTGTTTTTGCTGTATGCCAATACTACTCCGTTGCGGTCGAGTATCCTGCCGCGGGTGCCCTTTATGTCTATTGAGCTGGTGCTGGTATTCGCGGCCGCCTCAGCATACTGCGCGCCTTCTACTATGGTGACCTCGTGGAGCTTATATATAAGCGCGCCCATAAGGCACATCAGAACCAACGATATTATTATGAACCTCGATATGCTGTTCTTCATTATTTTATTCCTCCGGCGCTTCTGTCATAGCGCTTCTTGGCGGAAAGCATCAGCCTGGGCTTGAGCAGCGCGTGCGCCGGTATGCACAGCGCCGCGCTCATAAGCGCCGAGGGCACCATATAGGTTATCAGCATACCGAAATACGAAAACCTTCCGCCCACCATCCTGGTGAGTATTGCCATGAGGTTTTCCTTCAAGAAAGCGCATACGCCAACCGTCAGCACCGGGATAATCATATTGTCCGCAAAATATTTTTTATAGAATATGCCTCCCACGGAGCCGGCAACCATATAGGCTATGGCGTTTATGCCTACCGCCTTGCCGAAAAGTATATCTATGACAAGCCCGGCAGCACAGCCAACCGCCGCAGCCTCGGTGGCGCCCAGCTGTATTCCCATGCATACTATCACCACCAGCACGCAGTCCGGCACTACGCCGGCTATATTTACTTTTGCGAACAGCACAGAATCGAGATACATCCCGATTATTATGCTTATAGCCGCATACAGCCGGTACATTACTCTGTCGTTTCCTCCTCTTTGGTATCGACCTTTACTATCATTACCTCCTCGAGCCTGAGAAAATCCACCGCCGGCTCGATTATGGCGTTCCTTTCTTCCGCATCGTCGTTTGAGCGGGATACCTCAGTCACCGTACCTATGGCTATGCCCTTTGGAAAGGTGCCGCCTATGCCCGAGGTAACTATGGTATCGCCGGGAACCAGGTCATAGCCGCTTGGCAGATAGTAAAGCTCCAGCGTCTCCTTTTCGTCGGTATTAAGTATACCCCGCGCAAAGCCGTAGTCGCGTGTGCGCTCCACCATGGCGCTTATATCAGAGGTGCTGTCGATTATGGCGGTCACCTTGCAGGTATTTGCGCTGACGCTGTTTACGCGGCCAACAAGTCCCTGCGAGTTCACCACCGCCATATTTTCCTCAACGCCGTCCTTACGGCCGGCATTTACCGTAAATTCGCTGAACCATATACCCTGACTCTTGCCTATTACGGTAGAGGTTATATAGCTGTAGTTATCGGTAATATCCGTGTAATTCAAAAGATCCTTGAGGCGCGAGTTTTCCTCCCGCAGCGTCTCCAGCTCGCTTTCGATTATCTCGTACTGAGCCAGCTTTACCCGGAGCTGCTCGTTTTCCTTATCAAGATCCGTAGAGCTGAAAATCCTCTCAAAAAAGTGTATTATGGAATTGGACGCCTTAACGGAAAAGCTCTGTACCGGCTTGACCACAGAGTTTACCGTATCCTCAATAAAGGACACCTTTGCCCTGTCCCGGTATGTGGCCGCTATGAATATAGACAGCACAGCTACTATTATCAGGATTATCAAAAAGCCCTTGCTGCGAAAAAAATCGTGCATTACCTGCTCCTTATCGTTACGCCTCGGGAAAAACTTCCCACGGCCGCTATATACAAACTCATTATAAAACTCCGATAATTATTATAAATGCAAGTACCGCCATGCGCAAGGCATGACGGCAAATCGTTACATTTGTTTAAAAACCAGGCCGGATTTTGCCATATTGCAATGCTTATGCGGTCAGCTCACCGTCCTGTATGCAGTCTATTCTGTCCTTTATGTCCAGCGCCTTCAGCGCACCCAGCACTACACAGTTCTCCGCCTCGTCGGCTACGCGCACCTCCATCTGAGTCTCACGGCTCACATACTCTGCAAGTCCGTCCAGCATGGCTCCGCCGCCGGTCAGCGTTATGCCGTTGGTATATATATCCCCCGCAAGCTCGGGCGGCGTCTCCGCCAGCGTATCCTTTATTGCGCCCACTATGCGGCGCACCGGCTTTATTATGGCGTAGCTTATCTCACCCTGTCCTACGACTATGCTTTGGGGCAGCCCGGTATCCATGCTTCTGCCCCGCACCTCCATATGCTCGTCCCCACCCATGAGGGCGCTGCCCAGTGTGAGCTTTATCTGCTCCGCAGTACGTTCGCCTATGCTGAGCTTATATTCCCTGGCTATGTACTCCACTATGGCCTTGTCAATGTGCGTGCCGCCCGTGCGGACTGACTTATGGCAGGCTATGCCGCCCAGCACCACCACTGCGGAATCCGTAGTTCCTCCGCCTATATCCACCACCATGTTGCCCACAGGATCGCTCACAGGCAGTCCTGCGCCTATGGCGGCGGCAAGGGCCTCGTTCAACACTATCATATCCCTTGCGCCCGCGTTCTTTGCAGCCTCCATAAGCGCCCTGCGTTCTATATCGTTTACGCACAGGGGCAGGCAAAGCCCAAGGCGTATTCCTAACGGCCCCGCCTTTCTTCCAAGCGTCTCGGTTATGGTGAAGCGAATCATGGCTTCCGCCAGCGCCATGTCCGCTATCACGCCGTCCCTCATCGGGTAGCTTACGGTTATCTGCCCCGGGGTGCGGCCCAGCATCTGCATGGCTCTGTCGCCCAGCTCGAGTATCTCCCTTTCGCTGCCTGTGGACACCGCCACTGCGCTGGGCCCCCTAAGCACTATTCCTCTGCCCCTTATAGCCGCAAGGGTGTTCACGGTTCCAAGATCCAACGCCACCGCCTCGCCGAATATATCCCTCAAAAATTTTATTCCAAGCATAGAAATACCTCCGTGTGATCTTCACAAAAAAGTATTTCCATATATTGTTACAGATATACCCTCCGGGTTTGCGTTTGGCCGCAGGCTGTGATATTCTACAATATGTGATTTTTTGAGAATTTTTTTGAGGTGAAATGTATGGAGCTTATTCTCGCTTCCCAGTCTCCCCGCCGCAGGGAGCTTTTCAGCCTTGTGGGCCTCGATTACACCGCCATAACCAGCGACGCCGACGAGAACATACCCTTTACCGAGCCCGGGGATTTTGTAGAGCAGCTTGCCCTTCGCAAGGCGGGCGCCGTAAAGAAGGATAAACCCGGCGCCTGTGTGGTCGGCGCGGACACCATAGTATGGCTCGACGGAGAAATAATCGGCAAGCCCAGGGATCCCGAGGACGCCGTGAGCATACTGAAAAAGCTTTCCGGCAAAACGCACACGGTATACACCGGCATTGCGGTACTGACCGATCAGGGCTGCGACGTTTGCCATGACACCACCGAGGTGACCATGGAGGATATACCCGAGGCCGACATACGCGCCTATGTAGCCTCCGGCGAGCCGCTCGACAAGGCGGGGGCATACGGCATACAGGGCCCTGCCGCGGTGTTCGTAAAGCGGGTGGAGGGCTGCTATTTCACCATAATCGGTATGCCCATGCACAAGCTGTACCACATGCTCGCCAAGGTGGGCATATACCCGGACTGGCAAAGGGCGGCGAGAACATAATATAAAGCATATGAAAGAGCCTCACCTAAATGGGGCTCTTCTCTGTTTATCTTTAGCTTTTTTAAGGATGAAACGGACATCTACCCCCAAGGCACTGTCCATTCATAGGATAAAAGCCGCAAATTATTTTTTCCGGCATTTCAAGCCTTATACCGAATTTCTCTTCTATGAACTCCGCCGCAGCGCTTACAGCTGTAAAGCTGTCCCGCTTGCAGCACCGCGGGCCACCTATGGCCGCTATTCTTTCCAGTGCTTCGGACGTCATAAGGTTGGCTAAACCCCATTCCTGCCCGCTAAGCGGCGTTGCTCCGGTTATTATGCTTATTGCCATTCCGCAGCTGACTGCTGCACCGCAGCAGCCCCAGAACCCGCATATTCCACCCGGCGCCTGCTCTCCCCTGTTTTTCATTTCATCCAATGCGGCATTCAGATCCACATCGCCTCCGCAGTTATGAAAAGCAGATATAATCGCAGAGCCCACGAGTATGTGGTGTTCCGGGCCGTGCATATGCACCGCAGGTTGTGCCATCAGCTTCCGCATTATTTCTATTGGGTTTTTACTCTTTGTGCTGCCGCACACGCTGCGGATCAACTCCACAGCGTTGGTACTGTGGCATTTATCGCATATATAGTGGCCGTTCTTACAGGCGGCGTTAGTCTGAAATATCCTGTGGCACAGCTCGCATTCTATCGTTTTCGGCGAATTAAAATACTCAAGCTCGGCTCCGCAAATAATGCAGTTGTTTTTGCTGTCCACTTTACCTCCTGCTTTTTAAACGGTGTTTGTGCTCTTATCCTTGGAAGTTTTACAGCACCATTATAAGCGTCCCCGCGGTTATGAGCGCGGCCCCCACCGCGCTTTTCCATGTGAATCTCTCATGCAGGAACGCAAACGCAAGTATCAGCGTTATGACTACGCTCAGCTTGTCTATTGGCACTACCTTGCTCACCTCGCCTATCTGTATGGCTTTATAATAGCATAGCCACGACGCGCCGGTGGCAAGGCCGGACAGGCACAGGAACAGCCAGCTCTTGGGCGTTATCCCGCTTATTCCGCCCTGCTGATTGGTGATTAACACCATGACCCACGCCATCACCACAACTACCATAGTGCGTATGGCCGTGGCGAGGTTGGAGCCAACACCCTCTATGCCTACCTTGGCAAGTATGGACGTCGCGGCGGCGAACACCGCGCTCAGTATGGCGCATACAAGCCACATACAGCTCACACCTTCTTTTTTAAAAGCGCCTATTTTCGCATTTCCTTAGCTATTTCGTACATCATTATGCCGGCGGCCACTGAGGCGTTGAGGCTCTCAGCCCTTCCGAACATTGGCAGCCTGTATTTATCGCACAGCTCCGCCACAGCATCTGACACTCCGTTGCCCTCGTTTCCTATTATAAGCACGCAGCGGCGGCCGGGGTCGGGCAATATCTCGTTTCCTGCGAGGTGGCCGCATATCAGCCTGAAATCCTCAGACTTCAGCTTTACAAGCTCAGCAGCAAGCTCACCCTGCCATATGGGCAGGTGATATATGCTGCCCATTGTAGAACGCAGCACCTTTGGGCCAAATGGGTCTGCGCAGCCGGAACTCAAAAGCAGCCCCGCAGCACCCATAGCATCGGCTGTGCGTATTATGGTCCCCATATTACCCGGGTCCTGCACGCAGTCCAGCGCCACTATAAGGCCTTCCGGATACTCGTCCGGGAGCTTAATATCCGGGGTCTTTACCGCCGCGCAGACGCTCTGCGGGTTGTCAGTATCCGTCATGCTCTCCAGGACATGCCGCGTCACCTGATACACGCTGCCATTCGGGCAATACACAGGCTCACGGCCCTCCTCGACGAACAGCGAATCTATCTCCGCGCCTGAGGAAACGGCCTCCGCAACAAGCCTTTCGCCCTCTATCAGGTGCAGTCCCGTCTCCCTTCGGCCCTTTTTGGTAAGCAGTGAACGTACAAGCTTTACCGTTGGATTACGGGTGCTCTGTATAAGCATTGGCGCATCCTCCCTTTAATCAAACAGCGCAGCCGTTTCTGACTGCGCTATTTTATTTAAGTTTATTAGGCCCTTGCCTCGACGGCGATATCGGCCAGCTTCTTGAAGGCCGCCATATCGTTTACGGCGAGATCGGCCAGAACCTTGCGGTTCACATCCACGCCAGCCTTCTTCAGGCCGTCGATCATGCGGCTGTAAGTGGTGCCGCAGATGCGTGCGCCGGCGTTGATACGGGCGATCCAAAGCTTGCGGTACTCGCGCTTTTTGAGCTTACGGCCAACGTAGGCATAAGCCATGGAACGCATTACCTGCTGGGAAGCTGCACGGTACTGCTTGCTCTTAGCACCATAGTAGCCCTTTGAAAGTTTAAAGACCTTGCGGCGCTTTTTAACGGCATTAACTGCTCTCTTTATTCTTGCCATGATTCATTTCCTCCTACTTATAAGGTATCAGCTCGCGAACCTTTTTGGCTTCGCACTCGGCAATAAAGCCGCCCTTACGCAGTCTGCGGCCGCGCTTAGTGGTCTTTTTGGTAAGAATGTGGCTCTTATAGGCCTTTGCTCTCTTGATCTTGCCGGACTTGGTAACGCTGAAGCGTTTTGCGGCACCCCTATGGGTCTTGATTTTCGGCATGGGGTATTCCTCCTGTATTAATTGGTTTTTGGTGTTAATATCATGAACATATTGCGTCCCTCCTGCTTAGCAGGGCGGTCGATCGCAGCACTGTCCTTGACCATATCGTAGAAAGTGTCCATTACGTCCAGTCCCAGGTCGCCATGCTTTATCTGGCGGCCCCGGAAGCGGATGCTCACCTTTACCTTGTCCCCATTCTTGAGGAACTTTTCGGTTGCCTTGGCTTTAACTTCCATATCGTGGGTATCGATAGTGGCGGAAAGGCGTATCTCCTTTATATCGATGACCTTCTGGTTCTTCTTGGCTTCCTTTTCCCGCTTGCCCTGCTCAAACTTGTACTTGCCGTAGTCCATTATCTTGCATACGGGCGGCGTGGCCTGAGGGGCTATCTTGACGAGGTCAAGCCCCGCTTCTTCGGCCATGCGAAGAGCGACGTCGCTATGAACAACGCCCTGCTGGTTGCCGTTCTCGTCGATAAGGCGCACTTCCTTATCGCGGATCTCCTCGTTGATCTGAAGTTCTTCCTTGGCTATGGTGGACACCTCCATATAAAAAATTCAGCGGGCCTGAAGACCCGCCGAATACATTAGCTCAAATCCTTGCCTGTATTTACCGCGCCTGGCTGAATTCTGCCGGCGGGTGAGAAGCGGGCTGCTTCTGCTTTGCCGTTGGTTATTATATCACATTCGGGATATTTGTCAACAGTATATTCGCTGTTTTTCTGTGCTTTTATGCCTTCAGCATGCTCCTGCAATAACCTCTGAGGCTTTCTATGCTGCCCTCGGCATCCGTTGCGCTGGTTATCTTAGCGCTGCCCTGAGCGTACTCGTCTCTTCCACCGCCCTTGCCGCCTGCCGCTGCGTTCACCGCCTTTATAAGCTCCCTCATGCTGGTCTTGACTTTCCTGCCGCGTGCCAGCTGATATACGAGGCTGTCCCCGTTCTCGCCAAAGAGCATCGCGAGGACGTTTTCGTCCCTTATGAGCATATCGCCAAGGTTCTTCAGCTCGTTCATGGAGCTGCCCTTCTGCATATCTATTATAAGTTTTGTGGCACCTATCACCTCCGCCTTGCCGAGCAATTCCGCCGCGATGAATTCGTTTAGCTTCTCGGTGCGCTCCTTGAGCTGATGTCTTGCGGCGGTGAGCTCGTCCCCCTGACGCAGAACTGCATTGAGCACGTCCTCCTGCTTTGCACTGAAGCGAACTGCAAGAGAATCCACGATATCCTGATTATTCAGCGAATCCTCGACGGCGCGCATGCCGCAGGCGAACCATATGCGGGTGCCTCCCTTGTATTTTATATGGACGGTTATCTTTATGTATCCTACCTCGCCGGAAAAAGCTACATGTGTGCCGCAGCAGGTGCAGGAATCCACCTCGCCCCCGTCGAAATATACTATGCGGATATCTCCCTTGAGGCCCTTGGCCTGCTTGCGTAGCGTGATATTCTCAAGCTCCTCGCCCTGAACCGTCTCGTATGTAACGGGAACGTTGCGCTGCACCGCGCGGTTAGCCTCTCGCTGAAGTTCCTTTATCTGCTCATGGGTGAGCTGTGTGTCGAGGTCTATGGTAGCATAGTCCTCCGCCATGTGGAAGCCTACGTTCTTGGCTCCGAACAGCTTACTTGCCATGCCGGAAAGTATATGTTCTCCGCTGTGCTGCTGTGTGTGGTCCAGGCGGGGCCCGGCATCGGCGACTATCTTTACCTTTGCACCCGCTTCTACGGCCTTATCGCAGAGATGCCATACCTCGCTGCCCTCCTCGCGGGCGTGGGTCACGCGGGAATTCCCAATAAAGCCCGTATCTGACAGCTGTCCTCCGCTTTCCGGAAAAATAGAGGTAACATCGGTAAGTATCTCAAAGCCGTTCTCCACGGCTCTGCACCTAAGCACCGTGGCCTCGCACTCCAGCGCACCGTTTTCGTAATAAGCCCTTTTAGTCATAAAGCACCAATGTCCTTTCAGATATGCTTATAGCATACAAAAACCTGGCAAAAATTGCAACAGTTCAAAAGGCTGCCCTAATATTATCGGGCAGCCTCGGAGTGTCTCAATATGCGGTATTTCAGTTTTGGCTGCCCTGGCGGAACCTTTCCTCTATGGGTATATCCTCCACGCGCCAATCGTCGGTATACGGCGCAGTCCCCGCCGAAAGCTCTACGCGCTCCTCCGGCGCCTTGGCTATCGTAAGCCCCGCCCTTATCGCGGCGGTCTCTGCGTCATCGGGGTCTCCCTCCCGTATCACGCACTCCGTGCCGGGGGCGATATGATACCACATCCACCTTGCATCCGGCACCGTAAGCCGCACGCAGCCGTGGGAATCCGCCACGCCCAGCTTATTGAAGGAGGCCGCCTCGTATGCGTTCACGTCCTTTGCGGTGTACAGCGTGGTGTGAAAGTAAATCGCCTTGCGTATCTGCGTCCAGTACTGCCCGTACCTTCCGTCCCGGGCGAATTTCGAAAAGCGCACCCTGTACGCCCCCATCTTGAAGGTCCCCTTCGGCGTGCGTCCGTTTACGCCGGTCGAGCAGAGCATATACCTCTCCGGCCTGTATTCGCCGCTTTCGTCCGCCTTGTATACCATCGTCACCTGATGCGCTATATCGACTATTATCTTATAAGTCCCCGCCTTTGGGTACCCCTTAGGCAGACTCCTGTCCCCATCGTCCCCTATCAGCTCCTCAAAGGACATATTTACGGTAGGCGCGTATTTCGAAAATGGTATGGGCTCCGGCGTCGGTTCCGGCGTAGGTTCCGGTGTTGGCGCGGGAGTAGGCTCCGGCGTGGGCGCAGCGGTCACGCCGGCCGGGGTCATTTCAAATATGGGCTTCCCTGCCTCCGCATCGGCGCAGCCCGCAGCCAACAATATTATGAGAAGCATCACGGCGGCTGTTCTTTTCATTTTTTTGCATTTCTCCTTATAGGACACGGTGTGTGGTTATAGTATGGATACGTTTTGTAAAATCATACCATCGGAGAACAGCGCTTTTCTTCGACACGGAGGCGAAAAAACCGCCCGCTGCCTTTTGTGTTGACAGGGGGCGCACATCTGGTTTATTCTGATACAAGAAGGGAGGGACAGCCCTTGAGCATAAGTACTTCCAATTTGTTTTTCTTCCTCAGCCAGACTTCAGATTTATTATCTTTTTTTCAAAAATACGAAGACGAGCTCATAAAAGAAACGCCGGGCGGCTGCCTTTACGCCCTGCTGGATAAGTACGGGCTGCGTCCGGGAGATATATCTGCGCGCACCGGCACCGGCAACTACGTTTACCGTATACTCAACGATGAACGCACTCCGGGGCGGGATACCGTGGTGGCCTTCTGCCTCGCCATTGGCTCTACGTTATCGGAATGCCAGACGCTGCTGCGCATCAGCCGCCACGCCCTGCTCGATCCCCGCTTTCACCGCGATGGCGCGCTTATCTTCGCCCTCGAAAGAGGCATAGGGCTGAGCCGGTGCAATGATCTGCTTTTCGATATAAAGGAGGATACCTTGTGACACTTAAGGACGATTTTGCCGCAAAAAGCCCGATCACGTTCGTATACGGAGCCGACGGAAGGGTATGCGCTACCCAGCGCAGGATAAGCAGCTCCGCCGTGCCGCTGTACTCTGCCCTCATGGGTCTGAACAGCCCGAGGCTGCCCAAGGTGATATCCGTAAGGGAGGACGATGAGGGGGCGGTGGTGACCGAGGGGTATATCAACGGCGTTACGCTGCGAAGGGCGCTGGATAACGGAAGGCTTGGCGAGGATGAGCTCAGGCGGCTCGCCATAGATATATGCTCCGCCCTTTCTCTGCTGCACAGCAGCCGCCCGCCCATAATACACAGGGACATAAAGCCTGAAAACATAATATGCGCCGATGGCGGCGGGTATGTGCTGATAGATTTCGACGCTTCCCGTCTCTTTAAGCCGGAGGCTACCTCGGATACCGTTACCCTCGGCACCAACGGCTACGCCGCGCCGGAGCAGTACGGCTTCGGTCAGACCGGGCCGGAGAGCGACATATACTCCCTCGGCGCAACGCTATACGAGGCGGCGGAGGGAAAGCCATACGCCGCGGGGGCCGAGATAAGCTGCCCAATGGGGCGGATAATAAAAAAATGCCTCGAATTCAGCGCAAGGGACAGGTATTCCTCTGCGGATGAACTGCTGAAAGACTTGGGTGCGAAAAAGAAAAAGCCCTTTATCCCCCGTGCTGCACCGGTCATTCTTGCGCTGCTGCTCGGCTTTTGCTCCGGCCTTGCCGCTGCCAGGGGGGTGCGCCCGGAGGAGGAAGCGCAGACGCGCAGCGAAGCGCCGCCTACGGTGGAGACTGCGGTGGAGACTGCGTCTTCTGACGCGGAGATACCCTGCACCTGCGAGCTCATCACCCGCCCGAACGACGCAAGGCTGGACGGACATTCGATGTTCGATTATCCCGGCGCGGAGTTTTTGCCCAAGAGCGTAAGCGGCGTTACGGAATTCCCGCTCACGCTGGATATAAAGGTCTTGGCGCCGGTATACTCAAAGGAATGCAAGGCAAAGGTTCACACCGCCCAGCATTGGGAATACTCCGTTCCCAAGGGGCAGGAGGGCGAGACCATAACGGGAGACAAGATAACGGTAGACGGGCCTGGAGAGTATTACATCTTCTATTACTGCCCGGACTTCAATGGCACGGGCTACGGCACCGACTTCGGCTTCAAGGTAAGATAAAAACGTCAAAAGAGCGGCATTCCGCCGCTCTTTTGCTTTACCCTTTATGCTGCTTTTTATTACTGGTTCACGCCCACATACTGCACTCTCTTGTCGTAGGTAACTACATCCAGCTCGGACTTCCACTGCTCCATGAGCTCATCGTACATCTCGTCCTTCTTGTCGCTCATGATAAGGTTCTTTATATCGTCCTTTACGTCCTCAAGGGGAACTACGTCGGTGCTTACATCTTTATAGCGCTTGATTATATGTATGCCGTAGGTACCCTCTACCAAGCCGGAAACGTCCCCTTCTTTCTTCAGGGCAGCTGCCGCCTTCTGGAAAGCCTCGTCATATACGTTTTCAAAGGTTTCGCCTACGATATAACCATCGGGCTTGCTGTCCATGCCGGGATCTTCATTGTATTCCTTCATAAGGGCTTCAAAGTCCTCGCCGGCGTTTACCTTGTCCAGCACTTCCTGCGCAAGGGCCTTGTAGTCCCTGTCCTTCTTGTCCTCATCGGCGTTATCGGCGTTCTTTATGAGTATATGCTTTACATAGTACAGTCCTGCGGGGGCTACCAGCGGCTTGAGATTGCCGTAGTAGGAATAGTAGCTCGCATCGGTATTGTACTGGGCGGGATCCTTTTCGTAAGCCTCCTTATCGGCTGCGAGTTCCTTGTCGTAGCGGGCCTGTATTTCTTCGTCGGTAGGCTCTGCTATGGCAGAGTAATGTTCGTTCAATATTTTCTGGCCCAGGGCTTCGTCAACATACTGCTGCTCCATATCGGCGAGTATTGCCGCAAAGGAGTAGCCGTTGGCCTTGTACGCCGCGTCAAAGGCCTTTATGGCGTTCTCGCGGCGCTCCGTCTCGTCCTCTATTTCGCTATCCTCATACTGGCTGAGGTAGCTGTTTGCGGCCGAGAGGGCGTTTTCCTTGGCCTCGTTCATCTCTTCCTCGGTGAGCTCCATGCCCAGCTTATGCGCCTCCGCCACGGGTACTACGGAATTCACCAGCATATCCATTATCATCTGGCGGCCGTCCTTCGCGGTCTCGGAGTTGCTGGTATCTATGATGCCATACTGTGCATAGGTGCTGAATGCATTGTAAAATGTGGAATACAGTATCTCAACGTCGCCTACCTTTGCAACTACGGGATCCTGCACAACTGCGCTGCAGCCTGCAAAGGCACAGGCAACCATTATAACGGTCATCACCGCCGCAAGCACTCGGAGGATACGGTTGTTCTTAAGCATTGAAAATCTCCTTATCTCTTGTTGATAGCCCGATAAACAGGCAGTATACAAACCTTATTTATTTTATACTTTAGCACCTGCCATGTCAACGGAATAACGGTCTGTTTTAAAAAATGCCGCAATTTTTCCGTTCATGCGGCTGCGGATTGTCGCCCATTAAAAATTCCAATGGTCAAAACCGGCTGTTTTATATAAAATTATAATAAAGGCTTTATTTTTAGCCGCCATATGGGTTATCCTTATAGTGAAAAGCGTTTTATTCGGGGGGTGATACCGCCAATGAAAAATCTGCCAAACATACTCACGCTTGTGCGCATAGCCTGCGCCGGGGTATTTGCCTATTTCTTCGTCTGCCATCAGTACAACGCCTGTGTGATAACTTTTATCATATCTATGGTCAGCGATGTGCTGGACGGAGCTATCGCCAGAAAATACGGCTGCGTATCAGATCTCGGCAAGGTGCTGGATCCCCTTGCAGACAAGATAACGCTTCTCGTGGTATCAGTCTGCTTCTATAAGGAGGGCTGGATAATCTGGCCCATGCTTGCCGCCGTGATAATAAAAGAAAGCCTTATGATAATCGGCGGGCTGATAATGCTCCGCTCCAATGTGGTGGCTTATTCCGACCGCTTCGGCAAGGCCTCCACCGTGCTGTTCTGCGCCAGCATAACCATGGCGCTTCTGGAAAAATCCCCGCTTCCGCTGCTGCTTCGCCGTATATGCGGCCTCAGCACCGCGCTGTTCTGTATGTCCATAGTATGCTCCTTCATAGCCCTCGGCCACTATGCGCGCACGCAGTTCATGCACCGTAAGGCATAGCTTCTTGCTGCAGCAACGCCGGCCGCCTCATAAGGGCGGCCTTTTCCGTGCACCAAATCTGCACTTCCGGCATAGTATAGCAGTAAACTGATATGGAGGAATATGCTTATCATGAAAAGACTGACAGCTTTGCTGCTGTGCCTTATTATGCTGTTTGCACTTACCGCCTGCAGCAAAGACGAAAGCGGCCTGCGCAAAGTAACGCTCAACGAAGTCACCCGTTCCGTATTCTACGCTCCCCTTTATGTGGCCTGCTCAAAGGGATTTTTTGCGGAGGAAGGCCTCGAGGTTGACATCGTCACAGGCGGCGGCAGTGACGCCAGCATGACGGCACTGCTTTCGGGCGAGGCGGATGCAGCTCTCATGGGCCCTGAAACAGGCATATACGTGACCAATCAGGGCAAGGCGGACCACCCTATGATAATCGCCCAGCTCACCAAGCGGGACGGTTCCTTCCTGCTCGGCAGGGAAGCGGACGGCAGCTTTGATTTTTCCAAGCTGAAGGGCAAATCCATTATCGCAGGTCGTCCCGGTGGAATGCCGTATATGACCCTGCTCTATGTCTTAAGGCAGCATGGCCTTGAACCGGGCAGTGACGTTGAGGTAATAAGCAACATACAGTTCAACCTTATGGGCGGCGCATTTGAAAGCGGCACAGGCGACTACGTGACGCTGTTCGAGCCCACCGCTTCTGCCTTCGCTGCACAGGGCAAGGGCCACATTGTCACCAATATGGGCCTTGAAAGCGGCGAAGTACCTTATACCACATTCATGATGCGCAAGGATACCATAGAGAATGAGCCCGGCTTCGCGGCGGCTTTCGTCAGAGCCATATACAGGGCGCAGAAGTGGGTATGGGCGGCAGGCGACGAGGAGGTCGCTTACGCAATGCAGTCTTACTTCCCGGATACCGATATCGCCACGCTGTCTGCCGTGGCAAAGAGCTACCGGGCTACCGACTCCTGGACCAAGGTTCCCACAATGACCGAGGACGCCTTCACCCGGCTTCAGGATATACTCGATGGCGCCGGAGAGCTTGCCGCGAGGATAGAGCTTTCCGAGCTTGTCGATAACAGCTTTGGCGAGGCCGCAATATCCGAGATAGGCTAAAACAAAAAAGCAGGGATGCGGGCTTTTCCCCATTCCTGCCTTTGCTTTTTATCTGAGTTTTTCCAGCAGCGCCATAGGCGTCGGCTCGTCGTAATCCGCATCCACCCTGCCGTCCGGATTGCCCCAGCGCGCAAGGGCGAAATCTACGCCCGCTCCCCGGGCGCACTGCATGTCGTACACCGTATCGCCCACATAAAGCACTTCTGACGGTTTCGCGCCGGTACGCTCCATATACTTGAGCAGCGGCCCCGGTTCAGGCTTGTGCTCTGCCGTATCGTCCGCGCATATTACGCAGTCCGCACGGGATACAATATCCCCGAACTGTTCGCGGCTGTGCTCAAGCTCCGCCGCGTTCTTGGAGGTGGCTATGCCTATCCGGCAGCCTCCCGCCTTAAGCCCGTCCATAAGCTCCCGCACGCCGGGAAACGCCCTCGGCGTATCCTCGTACTTTTTGATATTTTCGCTCCAGAGCAATATGCCCCGCTGGATGTCCTCGTCCCTCACTCCCAGCATTTTAAGCCCTACATCGCTCGGCGTGCCGAAGGTGGCGCGCATCTCGGCCTTTGCAGGCGTTTTGCCGGTAAGCATTACGATGGTATCCCTAAGCGACTGCTGTATCGCCTCGCAGGTATCTATGAGGGTACCGTCCATGTCAAATACAACGTATCCGTATTTCATTTTCCGTAAAGCCAAAGCCCTCAGGCTATTTTTCCTTTTTAAATTTTTCCAGCACACGCCCCTCGCTGCCCGCGATCATACGGGCTATGTTTTCCCTGTGGCGTATACATATCAGGATAAACAGGGCTGCCGCAAAGAGTTTATTTCCCTTAGTACCCCATATAAGCGCTATGATCAGGTATGCCGCGGTGCCTGAAAGGGAAGCTGCGGATATGGTTTTTGTGGCTATCGCTACTATGGCGGCTACTATCGAGACTATACCTCCATAAAGCGGGTTGAGGGCGAACACCGCGCCCAAGGACGAAGCCACGCCCTTCCCGCCGTGAAATCCGAAGAACGCCGGATAGCAGTGACCCAGCACGACGCCCACAGCGCCCATATAGGCGCAGTTCTCGCCGCCAAGCAGCCTGCCTATCAGCACTCCCGCGACACCCTTCAAAAGATCTCCCGCGAAGGTGATTATACCGTCTTTTTTGCCGTATACCCGCAGCATATTTGTGCTGCCGGCATTGCCGCTGCCATGATGGCGCACGTCATCACGATGCAGCAGATGGCTGAATATTACTGCAAACTGGATGTTGCCTATTATATACCCTAAGGCTGCGGACTCTATATATGCAAGCATGACACTTTTCCTTTGTTTTTATATTCTTGGAAATAACGGTTGCCGTTGGCCTTCACAAAAGGCCCGCGCAAAGCGCGGGCCTCAGCTTTGTACAGTGTACTATTGGGATTGAAGGTGCTTATTCTTCCCCGTCATCGTCCTCTTCAAGGGTGGGTACCAGCAAGGCGTTGCAGTTGGGGCAGAGGAGCTCCTCGCCGCTCTCCAGCATGTCCTCGTCAAAATAGATGGTCTCGCCGCACTCGGGGCACTGAAGCTCTACAAAATCGTCGTCCTCGTCATCCCCGTCTTCATCTTCGTCGTCGGAAAGATAATCATCGATATTATCCAGCTCGTCATAGATGTCATCCAGGCATTCGTCTATCTCGGCCATGGCGGCTTCGTTCTCGTCGATAGCATCGGCCATTTCGTCCATGGTAGATATCATGGCGTTCAGGAGCTTGCCCTGGCCTTCCCCGCCGATATTCATACCCTCGGCAAGACCTTTGAGATATGCGACCTTTTCTTTCATATAACCCATAGTTGACCTCCTTGTTTTTCTGTTAGAATGCGTTATACGCGCTCCATATATTCGCCGGTACGGGTATCGATACGCACCTTGTCGCCCTCGTTTACGAAGAGAGGAACGACTATCTTCAGGCCAGTCTCAACGGTGGCAGGCTTGTTTGCGCCAGTGGCGGTATCGCCGCGGACACCGGGTTCACACTCGGTAACGGTAAGAGTTACGAAGTTGGCAGGCTGTACGGAGAAGGGATTACCCTTGAAAAAGCGAACTGTAACGGTATCGTTTTCGATGATGTAGTTGATAGCATCCTCTACCTGCTCGTGATTCAGGGGCAGCTGCTCGTAAGTCTCTGTGTCCATAAAGTAATACAGGTCACCATCGTTGTAGAGATACTGCATCTCCTTTGTTTCAATGTGAGCGGTGGGATACTTGTCGGTGGGGCTGAAGGTGCGCTCGAGCACCGCGCCTGTCATAACGTTCTTAAGGCGGGTACGTACGAACGCGGCGCCCTTACCGGGCTTAACGTGCTGAAAATCGACGACGGACCAGACCTGTCCGTCTATTTCTACGGTTACGCCCTTCCTGAAATCGCCAGCCATGATCATAAGGAATTACCTCCAAAGTAAAAAGTATCGTGTATATTACCTACACTGCATTATGTGCAGATTATACCATCAGTTGACAAGGACACACAAGGTTTTAGAAGCCAAAGAGTATGGCATAACTGTGTCGTCCTCATTTGAAATACAACCAGTATTTCTGCACTCGTCCTCCTTGTTCTGCCATACTCTTTGGCTTCTAAAACTCGAAGACCCTAAAGAGCTTGTTTTGAGGGCGATCCAAGGCCGAGGAGCGCAGTACTACTGGATGTAATACAAGCGACGAGAACGCAGGAGCGTCCCAAAACTAGCCTTTAGGGCTTGTGTGCTCTTGTCAACTGATGGTAACCATTTTGCATTATATCACAGGTTATACTACTTCAACAAGGCTTTTGCAGCGGAAAAATACATATCTTTCATGGCTTTTGCGTCTTCCGCCATGGTTCCCTTGCTCTCGCAGATGAAAACCGGGCTGTAATCCCGCTCGGCCACCAGCTCCGCCAGCGGCATGAACTCAGGGCCGTACTGTGTATCCGCGAAGGTATGGTGCATCTTTTCCCCGCCTTTTGTGTACTCTATCCGTGAAAAGTGCACATGCATGGTCTTCGCCCGTTCCGTGCCTATGCCGTTTTCCAGCCTGTCCAGTATATCGGCATAGTCCTGCTTGGATTTTATCGAGCCGAGGCCGCGGCAGTGGAGATGTCCGAAATCTATGGTGGGCCAGATGCGCTCATCCACGTTGCAGAGGGCTATTACCTCATCGAGGTCGCCCAGCTGGTTTATCTTCCCCATAGTCTCGGGGCAGAGGGTGACATTCATGAGCTCCATCTCGTCCAGTGCAGCTATTATCTCCTTAAAGAAGCCGCAGGCCCTCTCCAGTATCTCCCCCCTGTTGCCGCCTGACGCGGAGCCGGGGTGAAACACAGCCCGCTTTGCGCCGAGAGCTTCTGCCGCTTTAAGGGAATCGACAAAATAACCAAGGTTCTTTTTCTTCTTTTCCTCGTCCTCCGCAGCCAGGTTTATGAAGTACGGCATGTGTACGCTGAGCTGTATGCCGTACCTTTCCGCCTCGGCCCGTATGGCCTTGGCGCCCTCAGCTCCCATGCGCACTCCGCGGCCGAAGGAATACTCAAAGCAATCGAGCCCCCTCTCTGAAATCCACTTTGGCATTTCCACCGTAGCGGAATGCCCCTCCTGATAAAAGCTGTCGCTGTTCCCCGCGGGACCGAACTTTGCGTTTGACTTCTGTATGTCTGACATTTTTATCTCTCCTAAGCTTTATCGCCGCCCAGCTCTTTATTCAGCTTGTGCAGCGCTTTTTTCTCTATTCTTGAAATATAGCTGCGCGATATTCCGAGTAGCTTGGCTATCTCCCTCTGTGTCACTATCCTGCCGCCCGTCAGGCCGTAGCGCAGCTCTATCACCTTGCGCTCCCGTGGCGTCAGCACCGTATCCATTGCCCTTCTGAGGTACTCTCCCGCCACGGTAAGCTCCACGGCGTTGTGTATCTCGTCCTCGTCAGAGCCCAGCACCTCGGAAAGGGATATTTCGTTTCCATCTTTATCCATGCCTATCGGCTCGGATAATGACACCTCCCCTGCCTGTTTCTTTTCCGAGCGGAGCGACATAAGTATTTCGTTTTCTATGCACCTGGCGGCATATGTTGCCAGTGTGTTTCCCTTTTGCGAATTAAAGGTGGAGACCGCCTTTATCAGCCCAACCACCCCTATGGATATAACGTCGTCCGCGTCCCTCTTCGGCGTGGTATACTTCTTGGCGATATGAGCCACCAGACGCAGATTATGCTCTATCAGCAGCCGCCGCGCCTCCGCGTCCCCCGCCTCCAGCCGTGCTATGCAGTCCTTCTCCTCCTCGGGGCTCAGTGGCTCCGGAAATGAGCTTCCTCCGGTAATATGCCCCGCAAAGGCGAATATCCCGCCAAAAAGCTCCAGCAGCGCCTGTATCATAGCCTTACCCCCAATTTTATTCGGTATATCAGGCTATGCGGTTTTTTTTCGGATTATGACGCTTCCTGTCCCTTACATAAACTTTTTGAGCGAACCCAGAAGCCCTCGGGATATGGATTTACCTATCTCACGGCCTATGGTGTTCATAGCCTGATCCGCCATCCTTTCGGCGGCGGTCTTTTTCTTCCTCCCGCCCGAGGCCGGCTTCTTTTCCTTTGCCCCGCCGGCGGCCTTCTTTTGCTGCTCCTTTGCTGCGGCTATCTCATCCTTCAGCAAGGCCTCCCGCTCGGCGTTGATTATCTCATATGCGGACTCGTTATCCACCTCGTCCTCATACTTGCCGTAGAGATCGTCCGCCTCTATCTCGGCCTTCCTGCGCTCATCGTCTATGGGACCCATAGCAGATTGAGGAGGAAGTATCATCGCCTTTTCAACTATGCCGGGTACTCCCTTTGCGTCCAGAAAGCTTACCAGCGCCTGCCCTGTCGCAAGCTCGGTTATGGCCGTTTCCGTGCTGAATGCAGGATTTGGCCGGAATGTCTGCGCCGCAGCTCTTACCGCACGCTGCTCGGAGGGAGTATATGCCCTGAGCGCATGCTGCACCCTGTTGCTGAGCTGTGCAAGGACCGTATCCGGCACGTCTGAAGGGGATTGGGTTATGAAGTACACGCCAACGCCCTTTGAGCGTATGAGCTTTACCACCTGCTCTATCTTGTCTACAAGGGCGGTAGGCGCGCCCTTGAACAGCAGATGGGCCTCGTCAAAGAAAAACACCAGCTTGGGCTTTTCCAGATCGCCAACCTCTGGCAGCGTCTCGAACAGCTCGCTCAGCAGCCACAGCATGAAGGTCGAGTAAAGCAGCGGGGAATGGTACAGCTTTACGCAATGCAGTATATTTATGTACCCCTGCCCTTTCTCGTTGGTCTGTATCCAGTCGCTTATATCTATACTCGGTTCACCGAAGAAAGCTTCCGCGCCTTCATCCTCGAGACGCAGGAGTGAGCGCTGTATAGCGCCTACGGACTGCTTGGTGACATTGCCGTAGTCATTCAGAAGCTCCTTGGAGTGCTCCGCTACATAGCTCACCATTGCCCGAAGATCCTTATAGTCTATGAGCAGCCAGCCCTTATCATCAGCCACGCGGAATACTATATCCATTACGCCGCTCTGAACATCCGTCAGGCCCAGCAGCCTCGAAAGCAGCGTGGAGCCCATCTCGCTTACGGTAGTGCGCACCGGGTGGCCCCCCTCTCCGAAAACATCCCAGAACCTTACGGGGTAGCCTGTGAATATGAATTCATCGCGGCTTATTCCCATGGAATCCAGGCGCTTTGTTATGTTCTCATTCTCGACGCCCTTCTTTACACAGCCGCCCAGATCGCCCTTTATATCCGCCAGAAATACCGGAACGCCCATATCCGAGAATGATTCCGCCATGACCTTCAGCGTTATGGTCTTTCCCGTACCCGTAGCGCCCGCTATGAGGCCGTGCCTGTTGGCCATCTTAGGCTCTAAATATACTTCCTTTTCACCCTTGCCTATAAGTAACCTTCCGTCACTGAACATACTTCGCTTCTCCTTATTAAAGGGATTATTAAAAACACTATACCTTTTTTTGCGTCGCAACACAACCGCTTATTGCGGCGCTCTTGACAATATGGCTTCGCAGTAGTATATTAAACAAAAGTTATTTTTAATAAACAAAAGTTGTGAAAGGTGGCCGCCATGACCAACCGGGAACGTGAAATACTTGAGATAATAAAAAAGCAGCCGGATATCGAGCAGAGCGAGATAGCCTCCCGGCTCAATATCGCCCGTGCGTCCGTTGCGGTGCATATATCCAACCTTCAGAAAAAGGGGTATATCAGCGGGCGGATATACCTCGTAAACGATTTTGAATATGCCGTGGGCATAGGTGCGGCCAATGTGGATATCTGCGGCCGCAGCAAAAACCCCATAATAATGGCGGACAGCAACCCCGGCGCCATGAGCATATCCCTGGGCGGCGTTACCCGCAATATATGCGAGAACCTGGCCCGGCTGGGCGGCAGCGTAAAGCTCATTTCGGCTTTGGGCAGCGATCTTTACGGACATATGATACGGGAAGAATCCACTGCCGCCGGCGTTGACATGAGCCAGTGCATGACGGTAGAAGGACACCCCTCCTCCACCTATATGTCCCTGCTGGATGAGCGCGGCGAGATGTATGTGGCGCTATCCGATATGTCGGTGCTTCAGCGCATGGATATGGACTTTATAAAGCGCAGGGAAAGCATGATAAAGGGTGCGAGACTGCTGGTATTCGACCCGGCGCTGCCAGAAGCCGTAGTTGAGGGCATAACCTCACAGTACGGCGATGCGCTGCCTCTGTTCTGCGACCCCGTATCCTCCGCATACGCCCGGCGGCTCAAGCCCTACGTAGGCAAGGTACATACCCTGAAGCCCAACAGAATGGAGCTTACGGTGCTGACAGGCCATGATACCGATACTCCGAAAGGCGTAAAGGCCGCCTGTGAGATACTTCTCTGCCGCGGAGTAAAGCGCATATTCGTATCCATGGGCCACGAGGGCTGCCTGTATATGGACAGCGAGGGCAACGTGGTTCAGCGGGCGCTAAGCCCGATAGAGAACATCGCAAATGCCTCCGGCGCCGGGGACGCCTTCACGGCAGCCGTGATATACAGCTATTTAAAGGGCTTCGGCATAAACCGCACCATAGATTACGCCCTTGCGGCAGGGGCCGTAGCCGTATCGGCGGCTACTACGATCAATCCCGAAATAAGCCCTGAACTTATAGAAAAAATAATTATTGAGAGAGGATAAATTCCATGACCATCAAAGATTACCTTAGCGTTGCACCCGAAATACAGCAGGCAATAGACGAGGGCAGGCCTGTAGTCGCCCTCGAAAGCACCATTCTCAGCCACGGCATGCCATACCCCGAAAACCTCGAATTCGCCCATAATGTAGAAAAAATAGTGCGTGGGGAAGGCGCTATACCCGCTACCACCGCCATAATCGGCGGCAAGCTGAAGGTAGGCCTCAATGCCGAGGAACTTGAGATAATGTGCAAGGCAAATGGCGTAGGCAAGGTCAGCCGCAGGGACGTGGCTGTATACCTTGCTACCGGCAAGACCGGCGCCACCACAGTTGCTACCACCATGCTCATAGCTTCCCTCGCCGGCATACGTATATTCGCCACCGGCGGTATAGGCGGCGTACACAGGGGCGCTACCGAGACTATGGACATAAGCGCGGATCTACAGGAGCTGGCCCATACCCCCGTTGCGGTCATTTGCGCAGGCGCAAAGTCCATACTGGATATAGGTCTGACCCTCGAATACCTTGAAACCATGGGCGTACCGGTGGTTGGCGTGGATACCGATGACTTCCCCGCCTTCTATTGCCGCAAGAGCGGGTTCAAGGTAGACTACAACGCAAAGGACGCCAATGAGATAGCCCGCATAATCAAAACAAAATGGGATGTGGGCCTGGAGGGCGGCGCGCTCATAGCCAACCCCATACCCAAGGAGTATGAGCTTGACTTTGACGAGATGGAGGCCGTTATCAACCGCGCTCTGTCCATGGCCAAGGAGCAGGGCATACACGGCAAGGACACCACTCCCTTCCTGCTCGCCCACATAAAGGATCTGACCGGCGGCGAGTCTTTGGCCTCCAATTTGCAGCTGGCCTACAACAACGCCCGGGTCGCCTCCCGCATAGCCGTCGAATACTGCAAGCTTCCCTAAGGAGAACATATGGTAGACATTACTTTAAGGCCAATAGACGAATCCAACTTTATCGACTGCTTCAATCTCCAGCTCGGAGACGGGCAGGATAAATTCGTATCCCACCCCATACGCAGTCTGGCTCAAGCCTATGTTTACCGTGATCAGTGCCAGCCCTTCGGAGTGTACGCCGGCGATACCATGGCAGGTTACGTCATGGTAATATACGACTACGACGAGGAAGCCTACAACATCTGGCATATGATGATAGATAAGGCTTATCAGGGCAGGGGCTACGGCAAGGCCGCCATGCAGCGGGTACTTAGCTACATAGCCTCTAAGCCCTTCGGAAACTCAAACCATGTATCACTCACCTGCGCACCCGATAATAAGGCTGCCTATGGCCTGTATAAGAGGCTCGATTTCAATGAGTCCGGCCGCAGCGATGAGGACGAGGTCGAGCTGGAGCTGTACTTAAAATAAATAAAAAGTCCCTATTATAAGTTTTCCCCCCATATGAAATGCCGCAGCCCATTTGGACCGCGGCCTTTCCCTTTGTCATCCCACCGTAATCTCGTGCGCCATTTTATCGTCTTCCAGCTTTACCGTGCCCCGGCTTTTACCGCTCAGGTGCAGTATGTATACTGCTTCGCCGTATCTGTATTTCACGGTGTATTCCTCAAATGGCACCGTAGGCGCTATGCGCAGCGCATCCTTCTCCCTCCGTATGCCCAGCATATCCTCAAGGCATATCTTATACAGCCACGCTGCGGCCCCCGTATACCACGTCCAGCCCGCCCGTCCGGCATTTAGTCCGGAATACACGTCCCCCGCCACGGCATATGGCTCCCCCTTGTATTTTGCCGCCTGTGCGCGTGTGAGCGCGTGGTTTATGGGATTCAGCGCGTCGAACAACGCAAGAGCCTTCTCTCCCATGCCCAGCTTGCAGCAGGCCTGCACTGTCCATACGGCGCCGTGTGTGTACTGCCCGCCGTTTTCTCTCACTCCGGGAATGTAATCCTCGATATACCCGGGGCGCTGCCAGCTTTGCCCTGTAAATGGCGGCGTGAGCAGCTTTATCATGCCCTCCTGATCGTCGTAAAGCATGCTGAGCATTGAGTTCACCGCCTCGTCGGCATGTTCACCGCCGCATATTGCCGCCCAGGCCTGGGATATGCAGTCTATCTCGCAGGCAACGTTCCCCTTTGCGCCAAGCGGTTCGCCGCTGCCGTAATACGCCCGCCTGTACCACGCGCCGTCCCATCCCGCCTGCTCTACGCAGTGGCGGAGCTTTCTGGCCTTTTCGGCAAAGCGCTTACCGTCCGCTTTCTTGCGGCAAATTTCGGCTAAGCAGCACATTTTGTCCAGTACGTCCAGCAGGAACCAGCCCAGCCATACGCTTTCGCCGCCGTCGCGCCCCACCTCGTCCATTCCGTCGTTCCAGTCACCGCCGCCCATAAGGGGCAATCCATAGCTGCCGAAGCCTATGCTCTCCACCGCCCTGACACAATGCTGATACAGGCTTTCGGTATAAGACGAATCCTCAAAGTCATCGTATACGTCTCTGACCCCATCGGGTATCGCCTTGCCTTCAAGGTAGCTCACCTGCTCGGTGAGTATGCTTTGATCGCCCGTCAGGTGAACGTACTCCCACAATACATAGGGCAGGAACAGCCTGTCATCGGTTATGCGGGTGCGCACGCCCCGGCCCGGCCAATGCCACCAATGCAGCACGTCCCCCTCTATGAACTGCTTTGAGGCGCAAAGCAGTATGTGCCGCCTTGCCCGTTCGAGCTCAGTGTGCATCACGGCAAGCATATCCTGAAGCTGATCCCTGAAGCCCACCGCGCCGCCGCACTGATAGTAGCCGCATTTAGCCAGCACCCTTGCGGCAAAGGCCTGATACAGCAGCCGCCCGTTCATCATAGCGTCCATGGCTGCGTCCGGGGTGTGTATCTCAACGCCGCTCAGTCTCCGCCTCCAGAGTGCTTTTACAGCATCAAGGGCTGCGTCCGTGTCCTCATTCAAGCATTGCCGTATCTCGTCCTCGCCGCCTTCGCCCAGCGCGAACACCAGCCGTATCTCCTCCCCGGGGGCAACGTTCACCTCGCTGCGCAGGGCGGATGCTCCGCTCCGGCTGCTATCGCCAGTCAGTGCATCGGCGTCCCAGCCCCGGCCGAATATAATCTCCCTGTCAGAGCACTTTTCGGCTTCACCATTTACGATGGCAATGTACGCCGTCTCGTCGTTGTCCTTATCCATCAGGTTCCTTGCGCATATGCCGGATTCCATCGGGTATGCGTGTATCCCATGCCTCCTCTGAACCGGCCCCAGCGCCCACTCCACTCCGTACATTATACTCAGCTCCCGCCTTGAGCTGCCGGGATTGGCTATCTTCAGCACCGAGTATTTTACGTTGAACCGCTCATGGACGAACACCGTAAGCTTGGTTTTAAGCCCGCAGTCTCCTGACAAAAACTCCGAATAACCGTAGCCGTGCCGTATTATGTGCCGCCCCTGCATAAGGCTCGCGAAGGGCGAAAACGTCTCGCCGCTTACCGTATCGGTTATCAGGATGAACTCCCCCTGCATATCCTCGGCTGGGGAATCGTACCACGGGGTAAGCTTATGCTCCCGGCTGTTTCCCCGCCATGTATGCCCGCCCCCTCGTTCCGTAACTATGCAGCCGAAGGTATCGTTGGCTATCACGTTGCACCAGGGCATAGGCAGGCTTTGTCCCGCCTCAAGGGTGATGACGTACTCTCCGTTTTTATCAAAGCCCCCGAGGCCGTTATCGAAGCTCAGCTCCGGCCGCCCTATGTCTATGCTGCCATGCTTATAGCCGTTATAGCTTCGCAGCTCCGCCTCCCTCCTGGCGGAGGGGGCAAACTGCCTGTTCAGGCTCACGTTCGCCTTTATTTCCACCATAGCGGCGCAGCACAGCGCCGCCTCCTCCCCCTCCTTCAGCTCAAAGCCGTTGATAAGGTGCGCCCTGCCGCAGCCTATCTCCTCTGCCATTATGGCCGCCATACGCTCCCGCAGCTCGTTCCGATATTCGTTCGGGTAGCAGCCCACCGCGATAATGTCCACGGGCAGCAGTCTTTTTGCCATGTATTTCGAAAACTCCATAAGGGAGCGCAGCAGCCTTAGCTCAGTAATGCGCTGTATTTCTACCAGCAGCACAGGTCTGTCGCCGGATATACCGTGCTTCCACAGTGTTTCCGCCCCACCGGGCCCAACGGCGCCGTACTTTATGGGTATCTCCAGCAGCAGCCTTGCCGCAATCCTTTCAAAGAGCTCCGCCTTCCCGTATTCCGTAGCCGTCTCCCTCAGCAGCCCGTCAGTCTGCGCCTCGCTCATGGCGAAGCAATCGTTGAGCCGCCCCTGAAGCTCGCGGCAGTCCTCCAACGCCCGCTCCTCGCTCTCGGCATAACCCATGATAAACCACAGCTCCTGTCCCTCGCCGGGAGCTACCGTCACCTCGCTCCGCGCCCCGAAATACGGCAACACCGGACATTCGGCGTTTTCTGTTTGCAGCATTGGCTGCATCATGGCCTGCTCCGGTGTTTTCAGCCTCCCCAGCGCCTTTAGCCTGTCCGCACAGTAATTCACCTGTCCCTTTGATATCAGCCTGCCGTACAGCCAGCCCGCGTCCTTTCCCCGCTTTTCAAACAGCAGCGCGCCGTCTCTCATGTGGGCATCCACCTTCAGCCTGTTGAAGGATGGGTGAGCCGTATCCGCCGCCTGCGAGCTCAGGCACACGTCAAAGAACGCCCCCAGTTCTATATGTTTTTCCTCTGTGCCGGTGTTTTTTACGGTGATGCGCCGCACCTCGCCGTTCTGCCCGACTGCCGCGCATATCTCCATCCGGCAGGATATGCCGTCGCGGGCGTTATTGAATTCCGCCCTGTACGGGTAAAACACGGCTTCAGCGCCCCTTGCAGCATCCCATGCATCGCTTCCGTTCCGCACCACCAGCCGTACGCCATTCCGGCCGCGTATATGGTCAGGCCGCCAGCGCGTAAGCATTATATCGCCGCACTTTGAAAAGCCGTCTCCGTCTTCGGTCACGAACAGCGTATAGCTGCCATTGGTCAGCAGCTGGCATTCGGGTATACTGTACCTTTCGCGTATTATACGCGGCCGCGCCTTCTTTCGCGCGCCGTTCCTCTGCACCCTGCTTTCAGCCGAATGCAGCGGTTTTATGCGTATGCCCCTGGCCGGAGCGCGTTCCTCTGTAAGTATTTCAAACGCGCGCATTGCAGGGTATGACATAAAGTACTTCTCTATCGCCCCATCGCACAGCGCGTTTGCTATGGCGCACATGCTCATGCCCTGATGATGCGCCATAAAGCTTTGCACTACGGCGTGATCCTTTTCCGGATTTGACCGGCCCTCGGTATAGTCCAGCGCCTCGTACATGCCGTATGGGCCCAATCCGCCCTCCCCTGTAAGCCGCCTTATGTTTTCGCATGCGCCCCTGGGATCAAAGGCCAGGGCGAGCATCGTCGAATACGGCGATATTACCCTGCTGCGCTCCCGGCAGCTCATAAGGCTGAGCCGCTGCAAGCCGAAGGCGCGGTACTGATAGTACATGTTGCGGTCAAATGCATAGTAGCCTGATTCGGATATACCCCATACGCCGCCATAGCGCTGCCGTTTCTGCGCCTTTACGGCGTTCAGGCAGCTGTTGTAAAGCAGCGTATCGGGTACCGCCCCAGTAAACAGCACCGGCATAAGGTACTCGAACATCGTGCCGCTCCAGGATACCAGAGTACCGCCCAGCACCGGCGCCATCTGACGGCCGAGCTTGAACCAGTGCTCCGGCTTTACGCTGCCGAGAGCCACCGCTATAAGGCTCGTCAGGCGCGCTTCCGAGGCAAGAAGGTCATACCACGAATTTGACAACTCGCAGGCATCGCCATCGTATCCTATCCTGAAAAGCTTCCGCTCCGCATCGTAAAGCGCCGAAAAGTCCGTTTCCCTTGCCGCCCGTTCAAGGCGCGCCGCCGTATCCTCACGGCCGTATTTCTTAAGGGCCATTGAGCCTGTAATAAGACAGGCGCAGAAGTTGCCGCTGTCCACGGTAGAAACATACCGCGGACGCATCACCTCCAGCGTATCAGTTCTGTACCAGTTGTAGAGGTGCCCGTGCCACTTCTGCATTTTATCCACAGTATCCATTGTGCCGGACAGCCTCTTTTCCAGTTCATCAGCCGTAATAAGCCCCAGCTCCGCCGCGGACACCGCCGCCGCCATTGCCATGCCTATATTTGTGGGCGACGTATTTACTGCGGGGCGTTTTTCCGGCTCCTGCTGAAAGTTATCCGGGGGTATATATCCCCTGCCCTCTCCGGCAAATGTCTCAAAAAACGCCCAGGTCCTTTCCGCAATATCCTCAAGCAGTTCTCTTTCGTCAGGTCTTGGTTTCTCCTTGGGGAGCCTCCTGTCCAGCGCCCATATTGCCGCCGGCATAGCTAACCACAGCGCGGCAAAAAGCGCCGCGATGGCCGGCGTTTTGCCCAGTATTGCACCCGCGGCCATGACTATGCCCATGACCGGGCATATGTACAGCGCGCCATAGTAGCCGTTTATTCCCTTTGGCCTTGAGCCAGTCTGAGCTGCGGTCTGCCATTCCAGCATATGCCTGTGGGACACCAGCATTCTGTAAAGCGTGCGCCTCTGGGCGTCCCCTGATCGCGCTGAGGCGTATGGCAGCGCCATTATGTCCAACCCCGCCCGCGCAGCCGGCAGCAGCATGTCAGCCGCCATTCCCAAAGGATCGGCATTGCGGGTAAACGCCGCCCGAAACGGCAGCGTTATAAGCTCCGTAAAGAAGCCGTCGCAGAGGGCGAAAAGAGCCAGTGCTATATGCCAGCCCCCGCCGGTATACGGCATTAGCAGCACCGCATACAGCACGCTGGCGGGCAGCATGCACCTTCTCAGGTTATCAAGTATCTTGCGCTTGGAAAGCCAGCTTAAAGGGTTATCCCGTTTCACCCCTTCCGCGTCCTTTACCCAGTCCTTCAAAAAGGGCAGCAGCTGCCAGTCGCCCCTGAGCCACCTGTGCTGCCGCTTCCACCAGGGTATGAACGCGTCCGGCTCGCTGTCGTATAGCGCGACATCCCCTGCGTAACCGCAGCCGCAGAAACAGCCCTCCAGCATATCGTGGCTCAGCACGGTGTTTTCGGGTATCCACCGCATGGCGGTATCCATGAATGTCCGTATGCGAAATATTCCCTTGCCGCCGAAGGAACCGCGGTCGAACACGTCCTGATAGAATTCAGGCGCTGTAGGAAAATAGCCGTCCACACCGGTAGAGCCCGATATTATCCTCGCAAAAAAGCTCTTTGCTGCGCCCTTCGATGTAGATGCCATGCGCGGCGCTATCATTCCGTAGCCCCGGCGCACCGTTCCGCCGAATATCTCAGGGGCGTTCAGAGGGTGCTCCATGCAGCCTATCAGCTCTGCTGCGGCTCCGGGGGGAAGTATGGTATCACTGTCCAGCGTTATGCAGTATTCTATACCCTCCGGCAGTTCATTTGTAATAAGGCAGAAAGGCTCTTTGTCCCCTTCACATATAAGCTTGGCAAGGTCGCATATGGCTCCCCGCTTGCGCTCCCGGCCCATATATATGCCATCTGCCGGGGCAAAGCTGCGATGCCTGTGCAGGCAGTAAAACAGCGGTTCTCCATCCCCTGAAAGGTACTTTTTATTCAGCTGCGCCGTAAGCTCCCTTTCCATTCGCAAAAGCCCGCCCTCACCCTGTTCGCGCTCCTTTGGGCCGTCCTTAAAATCCCCCAGTACGGCGTAATAGCAGCCCTTGAGTCTGGTGGCGAGATAATGGTTCTCAACGTGCTCAAATACTGCCCTCAGGCCCTTTTCGTCTGTCACAAGCACAGGTATCACTATAAGGGTCTTATTGCCGCCGGTAAGGTTCTTCTCCGCAATCCTGGGTATCACCCGGCGCGGGCTGAACCTCAGCCACAGCCTTACGCTTATGCCGGAGGCCACCGTCCACGCGGGAATAATGGCCAGTATCAGCGGCGCTATGCCCGCCGTTGCTCCAAGCCATACGAGGAGCAGGGCAAGGGTTATATTGAAAATCTCGAATTTCCAGAGCTTTTTGTCCTCGCTGCTTTTCTTGAAGCGCAGGTCTGGCCTGAGTACGTTATAAAGCCGTTCCCTGCCCTCCATAAACAGATACCAACCCGCCTGACCCTCTTTTCCTTCTCCGCTCTGGGCAAGGCGCACTGCCTGCCGGGCTATAACCTGCTCCGCAGCCCCCAGCCGCATCGAAAGCCTTTCCACAGAGGCGCGGTAGTAGCTTCTGCTGCGTCCGTCCATCTTGCCGTATACCGGATCCCGTCTTAGCTCCCTGTCGGTAACGCTCAGGTCCTCAAAGGCTTTATTCCATTCCAGACCGCCTATGCATCTGAGGCTCCTTATGACGTTATCCGCCCGCTGAGTGCTGCGCCGCCGCATCGCCGTCGCCTTGGCGCAAAGCCCGTCTATGCTCTTATCCTCCAGCTGCAGCTTTGCGTTTATCAGCTCCGCTATCCCTTCGTCATGCTCCTTCATCATGCCATACAGGCATTCGCACAGCACCGGATCCTCCCCGAGACTCAGCCTGTCTATAATCGCCTCCCGCCGCGCCCGTTCCTTTATCCTCTCCAGCTGGGCAGCCGCGCTTTTTGCTGTTTCCATGGAATTCTCCGCCTCTAAGGCTCTTTCGCATTCCAGCGTAAGCAGCTTTACCAGCGCCGCATTGAGCATGTTGGGCAGCTCCGCCACCTCTGCCATCGTCAGCGGCGTTACGCTCTGATACGCCTCCATGAAGGCGTATACCGTGGCCTCGTCTATACGTCCGTCCCGTCTGCCGGCCATGCAGGCGGCTATATCGTATATCCGCGGGAGTCCCGCATGGCTGCCGTGCAGCAGCACCGGCAGGCGCTTGGGCCTTTCATCGCAGTCGTTCAATACTCGCTCAACTATATAAAAATCGCGGAACAATGCTTCGAGGGCGCCCCATTGCTCCTCTTTTTCCTGCATTTTTTTGTATATGGCAATAAGCGCCTTCCTGTCGGCGGTGAGCTGAAGCGAGCTTCGCCTGTTTTTTCTGGCGGAAAGGCCCGCACGAAGCTTCGCCTCCTCGCTTAGCTCGGTCTGTGAAAAGCAGCTCTCGTTTAATTCGTTATATGTCCTGTTTGGCAGCATTGTAGCCTCCCTGTGTTTTGCATGGTCCTTTTAGTATTGGCAGGGGGCTTAAAAATTAACATACAAAAAGCCGGACAGTGCCGGCCGTTTATTCGTAGTTGTGCTTTTTTTGTTACTTTTTATCTTCCTCGCTAAGGGATACTCCGTCCCGCGCCATGCGGTCGAGAAGCATCTGGTTGCGCAGTTCAAGGAGCTTGTTCTCCTGCTCCATGTGCTCCAGCTCTTTAACTATCTCGTCGAGGAACTGGTCCACCTCGACTATATCGTAGCCCCAAAAGGCTCTGTTGAATTGTTTTTCTATTATATCGCTCTTCTTCATGCTACCTCTGAATTGTGCAATTTCAGACTGTGCGGGGATAACCCCCGCACAGTCTGAAATGCGAGCCTTTATCAGATCACGTCAACGTCGGTACGGTCATCGTTGCCGATAACGTCATAGTTGGTGGGAGCTACGACGAATATACCGCGGGAGATCTTGTAGATGGTTCCATCGAGTGCATAGATAGCGCCCGCCATGAAGTCCAGTATGCGCTGTGCGCAGTCGATCTCAAGCTCTTCCATATTGACGATAACGGGTTTGCGGCTCTTAAGGTTGTCGATGATGTTCTGGGTATCCTCATAGCTTACGGGATGATACACCACCATCTTCATGGGCGCCGCCGTGGGAAGGCTTACCACGTTATTGCCGGCGGCGGTCTTTCTCCTGCCGCGGTTGCCGAGGCTGACTACGTTGTCCTCAGCCATAGACTGCTGCTCATCGTTGAAGTAATCTTCGTTGTACCCTTCATCGTCCACATCCTCGATGCCGATAAAGTCCATCAGTTTGTTAAGAATTCCTGCCATGTTGTCCTCCATTCAATTAAATAAAATAGATTGTTTAATTGGCGCTTGGAGAAAAACACTGTAGTAATTGTCAGGCTCGGGGCTCTCTGTCTCTACGCCCTTGCCGCAGCCGCCGGTCTTGCGCCGAATATGGCCGTTCCCACCCGTACCATGGTAGCGCCTTCCTTTATGGCCGATTTATAATCCCCGCTCATGCCCATTGAAAGCTCCCGCATATCCACGCCGGGAATACCCGCCGATGCGATATCCTCAAATAGCCTTCTCATAGAGGCAAAGTACCTTCGCGCCTCCTCCTCTCCCACAGCAGGGGGCACGCACATGAGTCCCTTCACCCTTATGCCGGGCAGCTCGGAAATTATCGAAAGTAAGTCCTTAAGCTCGCATGGGGCTATCCCACCCTTTTGAGCCTCGCCGCCGATATTCACCTCGGCAAGCACATCCTGGGTTATGCCCGCCTTTACGGCAAGGCGGCTTATCTCTTTGGCAAGCTCCAGCCTGTCCACAGACTGTATAAGGCTTGCATTGCCTATTACATATTTTACCTTATTGGTCTGCAATTGTCCAATCAAATGCGCGTCAAGGCCGTTTTCTTTGAAAAAATCCAGCTTGTCCCTGAACTCCTGTGCCCTGTTTTCGCCCACATGGCGCGCGCCCGCGGCGACCGCCTCGGCTATGCGCCCCGTATCTACAAATTTTGTAACGGTTATGAGTTTCACTTCGCCTTCGCCTCGCCCACACTGAGAGCAGGCTGCCGCGATGTTTTCCATCACCGTCAGGTAATTGTCCCTTATGCTCAAAATACGCCACCGTCCTTTCGGTCTTTGCCGCTTATACCGCTACTTTTTATACCTCATGCCTTCTACGAGGCCATCGCCCGTTATCAGCGCCTTGTCGCCGTTTAGGGCTATCACCGTCACCGGGACGTCGCCGGTGCTTGTGGTTATGTAGCTCTCGCCGTTTTTGGATTTTACCGCAGCAGCATTCATCTCAAGGCCGGCAAGTTGGGCCGTCACCGTAGCTTTGATCACGCGAATGCTGAGCAGCTCGCCTATGTTTTCGGTAAACTCCAGCATATTGACTATGCCGCCGTCACATACCACAGGCTCCAGTGCGGTAGCCGTGTACATGATATCCTTCATGCCGTCAAATGTCACCGTATATGTCTGCCCCCCCATAAGGCTGGCTCCCTCTGAGGGTGAGGTTATGAATGCGGCGTACCATTTGTTTGGATCTACCAGCCTGAACAGAAGGCTTTCGCTTGTGGCGGCGTTGACGCCGCTTTCGCCGTTGATTATCTTCTTTATGACGTCTGCGCTTACCACGTCCAGCTTTTCCCCGTTGAGCACCAGCTCATAGCCATCGAAATAAAAGCTCACGAGGCCGGTCATCTTGGCGTTCACAGTGCTGGTGTACTCGGCTATCTGGGCCAGCTTCGCCGTTTCCTCGGAATAGAGGGAATTCAGCTCAACATCCGCCTGTACGGAATTTTTCAGGTATACGGTACGCTGGTTCAGCAGCTCCTTCATGCTGCGCTCAAGCTCAAGCAGATCATCATCGCCGCCCTCTGAGACGTTGGAGACTATCTTGCTTTTAAGCTCCGCTATCTGACCGTTTACCGAGGTAAGCTCGGTGGACTCTATTCCGTCCAATATCGACAGCTGCTTTTCGTATATCTTCTGCTGTATTGTAACGAGGGACTGGGCAAGTTCACTGCTGTATCCCCATTTGTACACCGTCGCCACGGGCACCTCGGCATTTACGCTGGCGCCCTCGTCCACAAGGTGATCCACCATATCGAACTTGTCCACCGCTACGGTGCTCTCATTGCGTATTATTACGGTCTCCGGCATCAGCTTTGCCTCCATAGTGGCGTTTCTGAGCGTACCGCCCCCGCCGCTGGGTATTATCAGCACCAGAGCAACCACTATGCCCAGCAGCACCAGCATGGTAAGGTAAAACCTTCCGCTGAACCTTACTTTTCTTCTCCTCGCCATCTGCGCTCCTTTTATATACGGCTTACGCCGTCTCGAATATCCTCTTTACTTCGGTTTCCCTCTTGTTTACCCTGCCAACGAATGCTCCCGCCATTCTTTCTGTGTCCAGTACTCTTGGAATGATGTCTTGGACGCTTTCCATGGTAACGCCCTCAATGCGGCGAATAAGCTCCTCATCGGTGTATATCCTTCCTCTTAGCTCGCCGCGTCCCAAAGAGCTGCTGCGGGAAGCAGTGCTCTCAAGGCCTAAGAGATAGTTGCCTTTCAGCTGCTGCTTGCTGCGGGCGAATTCTTCTTTGGTTATGCCGTCCTTCTTGACGGAATCTATCTCCCTGAGCATAAGCTCCACCACCTTGGCGGCCTGCTTTTCCCCGGTGCCGGCATAGAGGGTGAAGTAGCCGGTATCGGAGTAGCTCGTGGGGTATGAGTACACGGAATACGCCATTCCGTGCTCCTCGCGTATCTTTTGGAACAGCCTGGAGCTCATGCTTCCCCCAAGGGCATTGTTAAGCACCAGCAACGCAAACTGCTCCTCGGTATCCCCTGGGAACCCGGGGAAGCCCAGGCATATATGCACCTGCTCTATGTCCTTTTCCACCGCCCTGAAGCGTTTTTCCTTTATGAGCTGGTTCTTTGGGGGTACGTAGCTGTCGCCCCGGCCCCGCCTGTCAAAGCGCTTATTCACCGCGGCTCGCAGCTCCTCCATCTTAAAGTTGCCCGCACAGGACACCACCATGTTCTGTGGTATGTACCGCTTGTCCATATATGAAAGTATATCGTCTCTCGTAAATGCCCGCACGGTGTCCTGTGTGCCCAGTATTGGCCTTGCAAGAGGGCTGTCCCCGTATATGACGGCACTGAGCGTTTCGTGGGCAAGATCCTCCGGGTCATCCTCCAGCATGAGTATCTCCTCGCACACGACGCCCTTTTCCCTTTCGATATCCGCAGGGTCAAGGCTTGGGCGGCAGGCTATGTCGCTTAGCATGTCCGCCGCAAGGTCTATGTTTTCACCCAGCACCTTAGCATAAAAGCAGGTGCATTCCTTGGCGGTGTACGCGTTTATGCTGCCGCCCACCGCATCCATCTCCGCCGCTATGTCAGATGCGCTGCGGCTTTCTGTCCCCTTGAACACCATGTGCTCTATAAAGTGGGATATGCCGGATTCGGCGCCTGTTTCATACACCGAACCGGCCTGTATCCATACCGCCATGGATACCGAGCGGAATCCGGTCATCTCCTGAGCTATGAGTTTTACACCGTTTGGAAGCGTTTCTCTTACTATCACCTTTTGCCCTATTCCGATAGGCCCAGCACATCGCCTGTGCATGTAAGCCCAATTCCTTTCTCTTCTATCGCATTTATTATGCCGCCCAGCGCCTCCTTACAGGCCGCCGTAGGCCGAAGCAATATTATGCTTCCCTCAATAGGCTTTTCAGGCAGGCGGGAAAGTATGTCCGCGGCAGTGCCCTTGGCCGTCAGCAGGTCTATCGTCGAGGATACCGCTGTTAATTTCAGTTTTTTTGCTGCCAGCGTAGACGTTACGGTATTGCGCGAGCCTTCGTAGTATATCGCAGGCTCTGCGCCGCATATCTTCTTTACCGCCTCGTTGGCCCTCCTCACGTCTTTTACGGTCCAGCCTATTCTGCCATCCATGTCGGGATAATACCCCATGGAGGCTATCTCGTGGCCTTCTGCGGCCATGCGCATAAGCAGCGCGGGATTGTTTTCAGCCCATTCTCCGCTTACGGCAAACGTAGCCTTGACGCTTTTATCTTTTAGTATATCCAATATATCCGGTATGGCTGCCGCATTCCAGCTCACCGCGAACTGCAATGCAGCCCTTTCGCCGCTGCCACGATACTGAGGCGCCGAAACCGGCAGCACGCCGCCTGGCTGTGTAGCATGATACATCGCTATTATCAACGCCGCAAGGAAAATATTTGTCAACAATCCGCTTAAAAAGCTGAGTTTTCTGCGCATATGCCCCGTACCCCCCCATGTAGACAATCTATGAGGGTACAGGCAGTTTAAGAACATACGCCTTAAAAATCAACATGCGGGCGGAATAATATCCGCCCGCACACACAAGCTGTTTTATTATTTCTTCGCGTCGGGCAGGAGCTCCTTGCGGGTAAGGTCGATTTTGCCATCGGGCTTGATCGCTATAACTCGTACCAGTATCTCGTCTCCTATCTGAACCTCGTCCTCAACCTTCTCTACCCTGTGATTTGCCAGGCGGCTGATGTGCACCAGACCCTTCTTACCAGGCTTGAGTTCTACCTGTGCGCCTATGGGCAGTATGTTCACTACCTTGCCCAGGAACACGCCGCCGACCTCTATATCGCGGCAGATATCGTCTATCATGCGCTTGGCGGCGGCTGCGGCCTCTGCATCGGGGGAGGCGATAAATACCCGGCCGTCGTCCTCAAGGTCGATCTTTACGCCGGTCGCTGCGATTATGCCGTTTATGGTCTTTCCGCCGGATCCGATTACCTCGCGTATCTTATCGGGGTGTATGCTGAACTGCATGATGCGAGGAGCATAGGGGGACAGGTCTGCCCTGGGCTCCTTGATGGTCTCTGCCATCTTGTCCAGTATGAACAGACGGCCCCTGCGTGCCTGCTCAAGGGCGCGGGTAAGTATCTGCTCGTCTATGCCCTTGATTTTTATATCCATCTGAATGGCAGTGATGCCCTCGCGGGTACCGGCTACCTTAAAGTCCATATCGCCAAGGAAGTCCTCAAGGCCCTGTATGTCGGTCAATACGGCGATATTGCCGGTGGAATCGTCCTTGATGAGACCCATCGCAACGCCTGCCACGGGCTTCTTTATGGGGACGCCAGCGTCCATAAGCGCAAGAGTGCTGGCGCAGATTGAGGCCTGTGAGGTGGAACCGTTGGAGCTTATTACCTCGGAGACCAGGCGCATGGCATAGGGGAATTCCTCCTCGGAGGGGAGCATGGGTACCAGAGCGCGCTCAGCCAGTGCGCCGTGGCCTATCTCACGCCTGCCGGGGCTGCCGACACGGCGTACTTCGCCCACGCTGTAGGGAGGCATGTTGTACTGATGCATGTAACGCTTGAAGGTGACGTCATCAATGCCGTCCAGCTCCTGTCCCTCGGAAAGGGGCGCAAGGGTGGCTATGGTCATTACCTGAGTCTGACCCCGGGTGAATACGCCGCTGCCGTGTACGCGGGGCAGTATGCCGACCTCGCTCCAGATGGGGCGTATCTCGTCCTGTGCGCGTCCGTCGGGGCGAATCTTGCGGTTGATTATCTTATCCCTTACGATTTCCTTAGTAAGGTTGTAGAGTATCATGTCTATATCGCCGGCGGAATCGGGATATTCCTCTGCGAAGTGCTCGATGACCTCCTGCTTTACCTGCTCGCTGCGCTCCTCGCGTACCTTGCGCTCAAAGGTGTCAAGCTGCCACTCCACCTTGTCTCTTGCGTACTCGCGTACCAGCTCAGTGAAGGCTTCGTCGGGATGATATATGTTGACTTCCATCTTGGGCTTGCCGCACTCGGCCGCTATGCCCTCGATAAAGGCCACTATCTTCTTTACTTCCTCGTGAGCCGTCAGTATGGCGTCAAGCATTTCCTTCTCGGAAAGCTCATTTGCGCCGGCCTCCACCATCATGACAGCGTCCTTGGTACCTGCAACTGTAAGGTTCAGCTTGCTCTTATGCCTCTCCTCCAGGGTGGGATTGATGATATACCTGCCGTCTACCATGCCGACCGCCACAGCGCCGGTAGGGCCTGCAAAGGGGGCTTCGCTCATGGCCAGAGCCGCGGAAGAGCCTATCATGCCCAGTATCTCGGGCTGGACGTCGGGATCCATTGACAGTACGGTAGCTATTACCTGAATGTCGTTGTAAAAGCCCTTGGGAAACAGGGGACGGAGGGGACGGTCGATAAGGCGGCTGCACAGTATGGCCTTTTCGGAGGGACGGCCCTCGCGCTTTATGTAACCGCCGGGTATCTTGCCCACGGAGTACATCTTTTCTTCGAATTCGATGGACAGGGGAAGGAAATCTACGCCGTCCCGGGGCTGCTTGGCCACCGTCGCGTTTACCATAACCACGGCGTCGCCCATGCGGACGAATGCGCTCCCGCCTGCCTGCTCGCAGTACTTACCGGTTTCGATGGTAAGGGTCTTTCCGGCGAGCTCCATTGTGAATGTCTTGCCTTGCATGTTCATGCTCCTTTTCATACTCTCTTATTATAAACCAATTTATTATACATTATTTGCCGGCATATGGCAACAGGAAAAAGGCCCATCCTTTTAGGACGGGCCTTTAAAGTCGCCTGTTTTTATTTGCGCTTCTTACCCATTATGGCAGCGCCGGCGCCCGCGAGGGATATCAGCGCCATGCCTATTACGGACACATCGCCTGTCTTAGGTGTAGCCAGACAATTGTACCCGCCTACGCGGAAGGTAGTCCTGTAATCCCGGCAGGGTACGCAGTTGCTGTAGCGGGTGCATACGTTGCCGCAGCCCCAGTGACCGCAGGGGTTGTTATAGTAGCAGGGGTCATAGTACCAGTCGGGACGGCAATAGTCGGAAGTGGAATAGGTGCATTCGGCCTTTCCTTCATACTTTACGTTTTCATTGCCGTACTTGGCAACCACCTCATAGGATACGGTAGTGTACTTTTTACCGCAGGAATACCACGTATCCCTGTATTTTTCGCTGAACGAAATGGCCGTGGGATTTTCCATAACAGTACAATCTGCACGTTTGCACTTGCGATAAGCTGTAATCGTCTTGGTTTTGCAATCCCATGTACCCCAGTGATACTCATATTGATGACCTAACGGATTATCAATTGTAGGTATTTTATCGATTTTTTTGTTTCCATTAGCATCGCTAAAAAGAGCGTTGCATCTCTTACACTTCCAGTAAGTTCCATGCGCGGGTTCGGTGCATGTTGCCTGACTTCCATTTATTTGTTCCAAATCATGTCCGAGTTTAGCCGTATTCATATAGGATATATGACCACACTTACTACACTTTACGGCACCTTTACCGCCTTTCTCGCACGTGGGTCTTACCGTATTATCAACATCGTATTTCGGATTGGTAGTGCTCCATTCCTCGGTATCAAATATACAATCCTCACTTTGGGGATATTTTGTGCAATTTTCATCTTCACAAGTAATTTGATGTTCACATTTGCCATTTGGATAACTATTATTAAATGTATACTTCAACTTGCAAACGTGTTCTTCTGTTGGCTGAATAGGATCTTTAGGTATCTCATCCTTCCTGGTTTCTTTTTTGTCAATTTGCTGGTTCTGGTTAGGATCATCGGTAACAGTGGATCCCTGAACATCTTTGTTTTCTTTAACAGCAGGCTCTTGGATATCCTTGTTTTCTTCCGTAGGGTTTTGTTCACTTTGCGGTCTTACATTCGCCGTGCAAGTTGCACATATCCCACCTTCGTTTGCTACTGAATTTTTGCACCCATCGGTGGCGCATATTTTATTTCCTGCGGTATTATCCTGTTCAACCGCCCCTTCCTCCGCCAGCGCAGGCACTGCGACCAGCAGCATGGCCAGAGCCAACATAATGGCAAATAATCTTTTCTTCATAAAAAGGCCTCCCTCGCTTTTTGCTTTGCCAGCTTCTTTTCTAAGGATATTATACCCCTTTGCGTATGAATATACCAAAGCTAATCTGTGAATAAAATATAAATAATTCGGCGAATCGTGCCCTTTCCCGCAATGCGGCGCAAGATGCTGTGCCGAATAAGAAAAGAGCAGCCTTAAAGGCTGCTCTTATGCTCACTCAATTACTTGCGCAGGCCAAGCTCGGCGCATATCTTGCGGTAGCGCTCGATGTCGGTCTTTTTAAGGTAGTTCTGAAGGCCGCGGCGGCGGCCGACCATCTTGAGCAGGCCACGGCGGGAATGGTGGTCGTTCTTGTTCTCCTTGAGGTGCTCGTTCAGGTGGTTGATGCGCTCAGTCAGCAGAGCGATCTGCACCTCGGGGGAACCGGTGTCGCCCTCGTGAATCGCGTACTTGGCGATGATTTCAGCTTTGGTCATTTTTACTTCCTCCATATTTTTTATAAATCGCCGGAAACCGAGTATTGCGCTTGGAGATGCGGAAAACACAGCCCCCGGTTCAAGGTCTTTTTATTTTACCACAGCGTCAATGCGTTGTAAATAGCTTTTTCAGCCTATCCTGCCTATAAACCGCAGCTTTTTAGGCTCCCCAAAGGGCTCCTCCGGCTCGATGGAGCCATCGGACAAAACGCCGCATACGAGCCGCCTTCCCTCCGCCTCCGTAATGTACCTTCCGGGGGCTGGCAGCACGAGCCCATCAGCCACTTTAAGCACGGCGTGTCCGTTTTGCGACGTTTCCTTGCAGCTAAGCTCAAGCTCATGGCCCAGCATGGCGTTGGCGCCGGCTATGTCGCCGCGCTCTATGCAGGCCCGTATCCGGGTGCTGGATACCGGCTCCCCGACGTACATCAGCGCGGGTATCTCGTATACCTCAAAGCCGTATTTCCCCCCAAGGCGGCGGAGCGTATCCATGTTCCCCGCCCCCCTGCTGCCGAAGGTATAGTTGAAGCCCGCGACGGCTGCGCCCATGCGGTATTTTTCCGTCATGTGCCGAACGAAGTCCTCCGGCTCCGTCGCCGCGAGCTGCCTGTCCAGCCTTTCCGCCGCAACGGGGGCGAAGCCTTTCAGGGCGGCCAGCCGCTCCCCGTCCGTCATTATCATGGAAAAGGACTTACCGAAAAGCCCCGCCGGATGGTTGGAAAAGGTGTATATAAGCGGGTCGAGCCCTCCCCTTTTCGCCGCCGAGAGCATGGCGTTTATTATCTCCTGATGCCCCCTGTGTACCCCGTCAAAGGTGCCGAAAGCTATGGCTGTTTTATTCATTCTTCTTCCTGACCGAGGAAGGTGCATATATGCACCGCCTCGCCGTTTGATTTGGCTATTCCTAAAAATTTGCCGTTGCAGTATGCCCTGAGAGGGGTATCCTTTGGCAGTTCTTCTATGCCGGGACAGACCACCTCCGCGCCATGAGTCAGGAACCGTTCGCCTTTTTTGTTCAGGGTCATTCGGGCTTCGCCTATATGCATAAGCGCCTGCTCCATGGGTATGACCGCCTTATAAAGCTCGCCCTTTTCTTTAAGCTCCTTCAGCTCGTCTATTGTAAAGCTGCCGTCCAGATCAAACGCCCCGGAGCGTGTGCGCAGCAGGAAGGACATGTGAGCAGGAACCCCCATGCTCCCGCCTATGTCGTGGCAGAGCGTGCGCACATATGTGCCCTTGGAGCAGACGATCTTTACGAGATATCTGTTGCAGCCGGTCTGTGATATGAACGAAAGCTCCGGCACGTTTATATCCCTAACCTTGCGCTCCACCTCAACGCCCTGCCGGGCAAGCTTGTACATCTTCTTTCCGTCCACCGAAAGGGCCGAATACAGAGGCGCGGTCTGCTTTTGAGGGCCTGTGAACTTAGGCAGCGCCTCCATGAGCATCTCCCCGGTAACTACAGCATCGGAGCGTCCTTCCGGCGCGCCGTAGGAGTCCTGGGTATCCGTAGCTATACCGAAGGTTATCTCGCCTATGTACTCCTTTTCCTTGTCCACAAGGTAATCAAAAAGCCTCGTCGCCCGGCCTATGCATATGGGCAGCACTCCGGCTGCGCCGGGATCCAGCGTGCCCGTATGGCCTACCCGCTTCATGTTGAATATATGCCGGATGTCCGTCACCACGTCACTGGAGCTCATTCCCGGCGGTTTTAATACGTTTACTACTCCTTCCAGCATGCTTGAAGCTCCTCCCCGGCAAGCTGCACCGCTATCTTTTCGGCCTCAGCCACAGTGATGTCATATTCGGTGTACCCGGCCGCCCTGGGGTGGCCGCCCCCTTTTCTTGAAGCTGCTACGCGGGCGACGTCGGCGTATTTCTTAGCTCTAAGGCTTACCTTTACGTCCTTTCCCTTCTGCCTCAAAAACGCCGCTATCTCTACCGTATCTATATCCCGCAGCTTTTCGACTATTCCTTCGGTATACGCCTCGGGGCCAAAGGAATCCATCTCACTTTCCGTAAGCATTGCTGTGGCTATGCGCCCTTCGGAATATAAATGCAGCCTCTCCAGCGCGTAAGCGTGCATCTTCACCTTGCCTGCCGGCTCGTTGTGATATACCAGCCTGTTTATGAGAGAATTATCAGCGCCTGACGCAATAAGCTCGCCGGCTATGGTCATAGTGTCCCTCGTTACGTTGGAATAGGCAAAGGAGCCGGTATCCGTCACTATGGCGGCAAAGAGGCAATTAGCCGTCTCCGCGTCTATCTCCGCCCCCAGCGCCCTGCCAAGCCTGTATATAAGCTCTGCGCAGGCGGCAGTCTCCTCAATCATATTATTATCGGCATACGTGGCGTTGGTGCCGTGATGGTCTATATTGGCCGTCACGCCCGCCCTGTCGAATATACCCTCAGCACTGCCCAGCCTGCCCTTATCTGCGCAGTCTACCGCTATTACCGCATCGAAGCCCCGGGCATCCTCCGGCAGCAGTATCTCTTCAGCACCCGGTATGAACTTATACGCGTCGGGTACTTGGTCGCAGCATACGTTTTCCGTACGCTTGCCCAGCCTGCGCAGTATCCTTGACAGTGCCGTTCCCGAACCGATGGTATCCCCATCCGGCGCTACGTGGGATATTATGCTGAAAGCGTCGTTTTGTTCTACAAAGCGGAGTATCTCCTCCATGCTGCCCTTCATAAGCCTTCCCTCCTAAAAAATCGGGCGATGACGCTTCACATCACCGCCCAGAGCAAGCTACTTTTCGTTTTTGTGCAGGCTGTCGATAATCTCTGAAATATGCACGCTGTACTCAATGGAGTTGTCCAGCTTGAAGTTCAGCTTTGGCAGGGCGCGCAGCTGCATCCGCTTGCCCAGTTCACGGGTTATGAAGCCGCTGCCGTGGTTGAGGGCTTCCACCGTATCCCTGCGTACCTCGTCGTCCTTGTCGTAAACGCTTACCAGCACCTTGGCCTGCTTCAGGTCGTTGGTCACGTCCACTGACATTATGGTGGTCATATCGGAGACTCGAGGATCCTTCATGTCTTTTATGATCTCGCTGATGGTCTTCTTTATCTCCTCGTTCATTCTTTCATAACGAATGGACATTTTTTCTGCCTCTCCTGATTATCTTTCTATCTGCTCCATGGTGTAGGCCTCTATCATGTCGCCCTCGCGGATATCGTTGAAGTTTTCTATTCCGATACCGCATTCATAGCCCGACGCCACTTCCTTGACGTCGTCCTTAAAGCGCTTGAGGGAGGCTATCTTGCCGTCGTGGAGCACTATGCCGCCGCGGACTACGCGCACCTGAGCGGAGCGGGTGATTTTGCCATCCTTGACGTATGCGCCCGCAATAGTGCCGACGCCTGACACCTTGAAGGTATTGCGTACCTCCGCAGTACCCAGAGCGACCTCCTTGTATACGGGTGCGAACAGACCCTTCATGGCGTTCTCGACATCCTCAATTACGTTGTAGATGACGCTGTATGTACGCACATCCACCTTTTCGCGTTCTGCGGCCTCGCGAGCCGTGGCGTCCGGGCGCACGTTAAAGCCTATTACCAGCGCATTGGAGGCGGAGGCGAACACTATATCCGAGCCGGTTATGGCGCCTACGCCGCCGTGTATGCAGCGCACCCTCACCTCGTCGTTGGAGAGCTTCTCCAATGCCTGCTTTATGGCCTCTACCGTGCCCTGCACGTCTGCCTTTACTATGATGTTCAGATCCTTGACGTTGCCCGCCTCTATCTGGCTGAACAGATCGTCCAGGGATACCTTGGACATATTGCGTATCTGCTCCGCCTTGAGCTTGTCGCGGCGCTCCTCTGCTACCTGCCGGGACAGCTTATCTACTTCCGCAACGTTCATTACATCGCCTGCGGAGGGCACCTCGCCAAAGCCCAGTACCTCTACCGGCTGGCTCGGCCCGGCTGAGGTCACCCTGCGGCCCTTGTCGTCCATCATTGCGCGGACGCGGCCGAAGGCTGTGCCTGCAACTATGGGATCGCCTATCTTGAGGGTACCGTTCTGTACCAGTACGGTAGCCACAGGGCCGCGGCCCTTGTCCAGCTCTGCCTCTATTATGGTGCCACGGGCCGCCCTGTCGGGATTTGCCTTAAGCTCCAGAACGTCCGCCTGAAGCAGTACCATCTCGAGCAGCGTGTCCAAATTGATGCGCTTCTTCGCGGAAACCGGCACGCATATGGTATCGCCGCCCCACTCTTCGGCTACGAGGCCGTACTCGGTGAGCTGCTGTATTACCCGATCCGGGTTGGCGGTGTCCTTATCTATCTTGTTGATAGCGACGATTATCGGAACGTTCGCCGCCTTGGCGTGGTTTATGGCCTCGATGGTCTGCGGCATGATGCCGTCGTCCGCCGCCACAACCAGTATTACTATATCCGTAACCTGGGCTCCGCGGGCGCGCATGGAGGTGAACGCCTCATGGCCCGGGGTATCTATGAAGGTTATGGTGCGCCCCTTGCAGGATACGGTATACGCGCCTATATGCTGCGTTATGCCGCCTGCCTCGCCTGCGGTTATGCTGCTTTCACGGAAGGCGTCAAGCAGCGAGGTCTTGCCGTGGTCCACGTGGCCCATTATGGTAACTACCGGCGGGCGTGGTACGAGGTTCTCCTCGGAATCCGCCTCTTCAACGCTCTCGTTGAGCACGTCCTCGGCGGTCTTGGCTATGTTGAGCTCCAGCTCTATGCCGTAATCGGCGGCGATGAGCGAGCAGGTGTCGTAGTCTATCTCCTGATTGATGGTAGCCATTATGCCGAGTATAAACAGCTTTTTGATGATCTCGGCCACAGGCTTGCCTATTTTTTCGGAAAGATCCTTTACGGTTATGGTCTCGGTAGTCAGCACGGCCTTGTCGATCTTTACCGGCTCCGGCTTATGTAACGCCTGCTGCTTGCGCTTCTGCTTGCGGCTCATTGGGGCGTCGTCGTCCCAGCTGCCTGCTGCTCTGGTGTTTTCCTTCATAATGGTTTTCTTATTCTTTGGCGCCTTGCGCTCCTCATCTCTTGTCTGGGGTTTCTGGCTCCGGCCCTTGCCCTGATCCCTTACGGAAGGCGCAGCGGATTCCATGGTGCGGGCCGCCGGCTTAGGCTGGTAGCCTCCCTGTACGGGGCGCTGCTGAGGTCTGTCTGTGCGCTCCGGGCGGTCTGCGGGCCGCTGCGGCCTGTCAGTGCGCGGCTTCTGCTGCCTGCCGTCCTCTCTGCGCTGAGGTTCCCTGCGCTCATAGGCCGGGCGCTGCTGCTGTACAGGCTTATTTGCCGGTGCGGGTTTCGCCTTTGTCTCGGGCTTTTCTTCAGGCTTCCTATCCGCCATTGCAGGTTCCTCCGCCTTTGCCTGTACGCTTTCCTCCGCCTTCTGCTCCTTCACCGGCTCTGGCTTCGGCTTCTCATTTACTTCGCTCTTGCTCTCTGCCGGGGCTGGCTGCTCCTCTGCCCTGTCGTCGCCTACGTGGAAGGCAAGGTCGCCCTCGCTGGTGAGGACCTCTCGGAGTCTCTCTGCCCTTTCTTTTTCCATGCGTTCCTTTTCGGCGCGCTTTTCTTTATCTATAAGCTCGCTTTCCGCCCGCTTTACGGACTGAAGGGCCGCCCCCAGATCGTTCTGCATTCGCTTTACTCGTTCCAGAAGCTCCTTTGCCTGGGTTTCAAATTCCCGTGCGGAATCCATTGTCTTGTTTGCCATAGATATTACCCCCCGGTATGTTACTTTTGCTGTGAAGTCTTATACGTCTCTTCTATCATACGGGCAAAGCCCGCCTCTGTCACCGCGGCTATCATGCGGTTATCCTTTCCTATCGCCCTGCCAAGGTCTTCGAGATACACGCAGGGTATGCCGGCTCTTTGGCACATTCCCTCGTAGCGCTCCCGCGTTGCGGCGGACACGCCGCTGTCAAGGGCTATTATGAGGGCTTTTTTGTCCTTCACGGCCCTTTCCGCGCCAAAGTCGCCGGATATGCACTTCCCGGCCTTAGCCGCAAAGCCCAGAGCTGTACGCAGACGGTCATTCTGCATCGCCGGTTATCTCCGAAGCGAGCTTTGAAAAAACCTCGTCCTCTATTCCGTGCTCCAGCGCCCTTTCCAGCGCTTTTATTTTGCGGGCCCTGTTCAGACACTCTGCGTTGGCGCATATGTACGCGCCGCGGCCGGAGACCTTGCCGGTGCGGTCCACGCTTATTTCGCCCTCGGGAGAGCGGACTATGCGCAGCAGCTCCTTCTTTGGCTTCATCTCGCGGCAGCCCACGCACATTCTCATAGGCACCTTCTTAGCAGGCATTGCTGATCCTCCAAAACTATTCCTCGAAGCCGCCGTCCGCCTCGCTGTCGGCGTCCGCTATATCCATGTCCTCCTCGGCCTGGCTCTGGCTCTTTATATCTATCTTCCAGCCTGTGAGCTTGGCGGCAAGGCGGACGTTCTGGCCTTCCTTGCCGATAGCAAGGGAAAGCTGATTGTCTGGCACTATCACCTTCGCGGCCTTTTCCGCCTCGTTGATGTATACCATCATAACACGGGCAGGACTAAGGGACTTGGCAATATATACTGCCGGATCGGGATCCCACTCTATTATATCTATCTTTTCGTTATGCAGCTCGTTTACTATGCGCTCTACCCTTATCCCCTTCTGGCCCACGCAGGCGCCCACGGCGTCCACCTGAGGGTCGGAAGAATAAACGGCCACCTTGGTGCGGAAGCCCGCCTCCCGCGCTATGGACTTTATCTGGACTATGCCGGTCTGTATCTCGGGAACCTCCAGCTCGAAAAGCCTCTTAACAAGGCCGGGGTGGGTACGGGAAACTATTACCTGCGGGCCCTTGTTGGTCTTACGCACCTCAAGGACGTAAACCTTGAGCCTGTCGCTGGTATTATAAGCCTCCCCCGCTATGGTCTCGGAGGCGGCAAGGAAGCCGTCGGTCTTGCCCAGCTCTACATAGATGCCGTTCTTCTCTACCCGCTGGACTATGGCGGTAAGCACCTCGTTTTCCTTCTCTACGAATTCATCGAATATGACGCCGCGCTCGGCCTCGCGAATGCGCTGCACAACCACCTGCTTGGCGGTCTGGGCCGCTATGCGGCCGAACTTGCGGGGGTCTACCTCCTCCTCCAGAACGTCGCCCACTTCATAGAGGGAATTGATCTTCTTCGCCTCGGCAAGAGATATCTCCGCATAGGGGTTCTCCACCGTTTCGGTGACGGTCTTGGAGGCGAATATCTGCACCTCTCCCGTATCCCTATCCACTGTGGCGCGGACGTTTCCCACTGCGCCGTAGTTGCGCTTATAGGCCGCTATCAATGCGGATTCGAATGCGTCTATCAGTATATCCTTGCTTATCCCGCGCTCTTTCTCTATAGCATTCAGTGCCTCTATGAATTCGGCGTTCATTGTCAATTCTCCTCTTCTGTCTCTATATTTTCAAAATCTGCTTCTAATTCGTCAAGGTCCTTTTCCAGAGCCTTGAAGTCTATATAGGGCTGCACCTTTGAAGCGTCCTTTTTCTGGAAGGTCATCTCCTCGCCCTTTACGCTTATGGTGAAGGAATCGGGCGTATATGACAAAAGCTCGCCCGTATACTCCTTTTTGCCCTTGAGCGGGGCGTAGAGCTTTACCGTAATGGGGCTGCCGAGGCTGCGCTGATAGTCCCTTTCCTTTTTGAGCGGCCTGTCGATGCCTATTGAGGACACACTGAGGTAGTATGCCTGCTCTATTGGGTCTGCTTCGTCCAATATGGGGTCTACGGCCCGGCTCACCGCCTCGCAGTCGTCTATGGTGGCGCTTCTTCCGTCCTGATGCTCTATGTACAGGGTGAGCACCCAATTACCCTGCTCCTTCTGAAACTCTACCTCATCCAGCTCGTAGCCCATGCCTGTAACTACCGGCCGGAGAAGAGCTTCCACTGTTTGGGTGGTTTTCATTATATTCCTCCGCTATTCAAAACAAAAGAGCAGGACGCGCCCACTCTTACTTGAAAACTAAAATACAGCAAACTTGCCATATACCAACAGTAAAATTGTACCATATGCGGCACTATAATGCAAGCATATTATTTCGCATCAAAGCGCCGCACATACTGGCTTCTTTAAAACAGGCAGAGCTGATCCGTCTCGGGCAGCCCGTTCAGGCAGCCGGCTTCCGCAAGCGCCTTTATCACTGCGGAGTTGGCGCCGGTGCGGGCCTGAAAATTTTCTATGGAGGTATACTCGCCGCCCTTTGCGCCTTCGGCTATGCCTATGGCGGCGTTGGCTCCCACGCCCGCCACCGATGAGAAGGGCGGCCGTATCTTGCCGTCTTCTATTATGAACTGGCTGGCCTTGGATTTATACAGGTCCACAGGCAGCAGTTCTATGCCGCGCTTGTTCATTTCAAAGACCACCTCCAGTATTGTCAGCAGATCTTCTTCCTTTTTATCCGCATCGTTGCCTTTTTTCTTTATGGCGTTTATGTTGGCAAGCACCTTCTGGGCGCCGCCCTCCGCCTGGGCTATGTCAAAGGCGTCCGCTCGGACGGTATAGTAAACGGAATAGAAGGCGAGGGGCATATGCACCTTGTAGTAGGCCACTCGGAAGGCCATCATGACGTAGGCCGCTGCGTGGGCGCGGGGGAACATGTACTTTATCTTTTTGCAGGAGTCTATGAACCACTGAGGCGTATCTATGGAGCGCATATGCTCCTCCATCTCAGGGGTAAGGCCTCTGCCCTTGCGGACGCTCTCCATAGTCTTAAAGGACATGGATGGGTCGCCGCCTCTGAGTATAAGGTAGTTCATTATATCGTCTCGGGTGCATATTACCTGCGACAGCGTCGCGGTGCCGCTCAATACCAGCTCCTGAGCGTTGCCCAGCCATACGTCGGTACCGTGGGAAAGGCCGGATATCCTGAGCAATTCTTCCATCGTAGTAGGGCGTGTGTCCTTGAGCATCTGCCGCACGAAGGTGGTGCCGAACTCGGGTATTGCTATGCTGCCCACGTCGCAGTCCAGCTCGTCCAGCGTCACGCCCAGAGGCTCGCTGGTGCGGAATATCTTCATGGTTTCAGGGTCGTCAAGGGGTATTGTCTGGGGGTCCAAGCCGGTAATATCCTTCAGCATTCTAAGCACGGTCGGATCATCGTGGCCCAGTATATCCAGCTTTACCAGCCTGTCGTCCATGGCGTGAAAGTCGAAGTGGGTGGTTATGGTATCGCCCTCGCTGCGGTCCGCCGGGTACTGCACCGGGGTGAACTCCATTATATCGTTTTCCTTTGGCACTATGACTATGCCGCCGGGATGCTGGCCGGTAGTCTTCTTAACTCCTGTGCAGCCCTGCACCATGCGGTCCATCTCGTCCTTTCCGGCGTTTATGCCGTTTGCCTCACAGTAGGAGCGGACGTAGCCGTAGGCTATCTTGTCCTTTACGCCGGATATGGTGCCGGCCCGGAAGGCGTGGCCCTCCCCGAACATCACCTCAACGTACTTGTGCGCCACGGGCTGATAATCGCCCGAGAAGTTAAGGTCTATATCCGGCGTTTTATCCCCCTTGAAGCCCAGAAACACCTCGAAGGGTATCTCGTAGCCGAGCTTTTTGTATTTTGCGCCGCAGACGGGGCAGTCCTTATCCGGCATGTCCACGCCGCAGGCATACTTGGTACGGTCTATGTCGAAGTCGCTGTGCCGGCAGTTGGGGCAGACATAGTGGGGCTGCAATGCGTTTACCTCGGTTATGCCCGCCATGTTGGCCACGAAGGAAGAGCCTACTGAGCCTCGGGAACCGACGAGATACCCGTCGCTGTTTGACTTGTGTACAAGGCGCTGTGCCATAAGGTACAGCGAGGAATAGCCGTTGCCTATGATGGAATTCAGTTCCTTATCAAGGCGCTTCTGCACCACCTCCGGCAATTCGTCCCCGTATATCTCGTGAGCCTTCTTCAGCGCCATATTCCTCAGCTCGTCGTTTGCGCCGGGGAACGTAGGGGCATAGGTGCCCTTTTCTGACAGGAATGCCTTCATTCTCTCGCAGCTGTCGGCTATCATGTTGGGGTTGGTTATTACTACCTCCCTCGCCTTTTCCTCGCCCAGATAGGAGAACTCCTCCAGCATCTCATCTGTGGTCTTGAAGTAGAGAGGAGCCTGCTGCTCCGCATCGTCAAAGCCTCTTGCGTGCATTATTATGCTGCGGAAAAGCGCGTCGTCCGGCTCCAGGAAGTGTACGTCCCCCGTGGCTACCACCGGCTTGCCCATCTTGTCGCCCAGGGCTACTATCCTGCGGTTGAGATCGCGAAGCCCTTCCTCCGTGTCCACTGTACCGTTTCGCATAAGGAAGGCGTTGTTGCCTATGGGCTGTATCTCGAGATAGTCGTACATGTCCGCTATGGACATGAGCTTTTCCTCGCTCTCCCCCCTGAGCACCGCCCGGAACAGCTCTCCTGCCTCGCAGGCGGAGCCTACTATAATGCCCTCACGGTGCATATTGAGAAGGCTTCTGGGTATCTGCGGTACCTTGCGCAGGTGCTCGAGGTGAGCATATGACACGAGGCGGTAAAGGTTCATAAGGCCCTCGTGGTTCCTGGCCATTATGATTATATGGTAGGTGAGCCTGCGGCCCTTTCCCTTTTCCTTGGGAACCGCGTCTATGAGCGGCAGCTTTTCTATGTCCTTTGCGGTCATCTCGGACAGTACGGCGTTCATTATCTTTGCCGCAGTCCTCGCCCTTTCCATAGCTCTGCCGCCGCAATGCTCCACGCCCAGCGCCTCCGCCGCAGTCCTCATATCCGTCTGCTTGCTTTCCCTGTGCAGGTAATGAAACAGCATGGAGGTGCTTACGCAGTGCGCGTCCAGCTCCATATCAAAGCGCAGGCCATGCTGCCTGAGGTTGTTCAGCTCCAGCGGGTCGTGTATCACCTTCACTCCATCGCCTATAAAGTCATACAGCTGCTTCAGCCCGTCCTTCAGGCTCACGCCGCCGTTTATCATTTCGCGTGTAAGCCCTGTCTCCTCGGCCATGGCATCGGTCAGCGCCGCGCCGCTGTTGACTATTATGGATAAGCCTTCCTTTTCGCCGCTCTCGTCAAAGCGCAGCGCGGCTATCTCGAATACGTCGTCCTCCTTTACGCCGGGATATGCTACCACTCCTATCGCCACGTATTGCTCCGGCCGCTTTATAAGCTCGCTGTCGGGCATGAGGTATCCCTCGACGCCCAGCAATATTTTTATGTCCTTGCCGTCCTTTTTCAGCTTGTCTGCCTGTGCCACCGCATCCGGGAAGGCGTGTACCACGCCGTGATCCGTTATTGCTATTGCCTTATGGCCCCAGCGGGCTGCGGTCTTTATGGCTTCCTTAACGTCTGTCAGGCCGTCCATGCTGGACATCTTGGTATGAAGATGCAGCTCTACGCGCTTCTCCTCGGACTTGTCCGTGCGCACCGCTCTTGGCTCCCAGCCCACGTCCCGCGGGAATACGCACATTCGCCTGAGCCACTGATCCATCATATACTTTCCGGCGACGATAAGTATATCCTTCTTTTTCTGTATGCCGGCTATGGTATCGACGATGCCATTCTCGCCCTCCTCGAGAAACATCTTGCAGGGAATCGTGTTTGTATGGTCGCTTATGGCAAATGTCAGTATAGTCCTGCCGTTTTTCTGCTTTGTAGTCTCCAGGGTTAGTATCTCGCCCTTTATTGTGACGTAGCACATAGTCTCGTCCACGTCGCGCTGCTGGATTATGGCGGTCTTTTTTATGGGCTTGCCATATATCGCATCCGCCCTGTCGGGGAGTGCCTTTTTCTTGGTCTCCGCAGCCTTTTTAGGCTGCCAGGAGGGCCGTTCCTCTTCCTTGGGCAGCGTCAGCTCCATGGTATCGTCCGCGGTAAGCTCTATGTCAGTCTCTATGCCGTACCGATCGAGGTAATATGATTTTACCGTTTCCCTATGTCTCGGATCCGAGACCAGCTCGAACACCTGCCCGGGTATCTTTACCTTGATCGTGCCGCTCTCATAATCCCAGACGGAGCTGTGTATCGCGGGGCGGCATACCGGAAGTATGTCGCACCATGTTTTCTTGAGTATGTTCAGCGTATCCTCGTCGCAGGCGGACAGCAGCCTCGAAAGCCCGCCGCACCTGATTATTACCTTTGTGCGGCAGCCCGGCATGAGGGCGCAAAGCTCCCTCTCAAGACAGGCTATGTTTTCGGCGCTGGTTATATGGCCGCACCGCACGGTAACGGTCAGCAGATTTTCACGCTTGTTCAGTCCGGCATCTGTTATCTCGCCGTCTCCAAGGCCGTATTTTTCAAATATAGTCAAAAGCTTCTGTTCCATAGTCTATTCCATCATGGCTTTGGCCTCGGTTATGAGTTCGTCTACAGCGGTTTCCAGCGGCACCGTCCTGAAGAGCTTACCTCCCTTGAACAGGGCGCAGCCGCTTTTGCCGAAGGCCACGCCTATATCGGCTTCAGCCGCTTCTCCGGGGCCGTTTACAATACAGCCCATCACGGCAACTTTAAGGTACTTTCCCTTGGGTATCAGGCTGGAAAGCTCATGCTCCACCCTGTTGGCGGCGCTGAGAAGATCGGTGCAGGTTCTGCCGCAGGTTGGGCAGCTGACTATTTCCACTCCTTCTTTTCTGAGGCCCATGGCCTTCAGTATCTCCTTCGCTGCGTAAACCTCCTGTACAGGGTCGCCGGTCATGGATACGCGCATGGTATCCCCTATGCCGTCCACAAGAAGGGCGCCCATGGCGGCCGCAGCCTTTACAAGGGCCATTTCACCGCCGCCAGCTTCCGTAACACCTATATGGAGGGGGTAATCGCACTCCCTGCTCATAAGCCTGTAAGCCTCAATTGTATTCGGCACGTTGGAGGATTTAATAGATATGACCATGTCATAATAGCTCTGTTTTTCCAGCATGCGGACGTGCTTCAGCGCGCTCTCAACCAGTGCTTCCGGCTTTGGGCCTCCGTACTTTCGGAGAAGCTCCTTTTCCGCAGAGCCGCCGTTTACCCCTATGCGCATGGGAACATGATGGGCCTTGGCGCAATCCACCAGCCTTTTTACGTTTTCCTCTCCGCCTATGTTGCCGGGATTGAAGCGCAGCTTGTCCACGCCGTTTTCCATGGCGGCTATGGCGAGCCTCCAATCAAAATGTATATCCGCGACGAGTGGTATGTGTATCCTGCTCTTTATCTCGGGTATTGCCTTTGCACATGCTTCATTGTACACGGAAGAGCGGACTATCTCGCAGCCCGCCTCCTCAAGAGCCAATATCTGATCGGCGGTGGCTATTGCGTCCGCCGTGTCTGTATTGGTCATAGACTGTATGGTGACGGGGGCGTCGCCGCCTATCTGCAACGCCCCTGCCATAACTTTTCTTGTTTTTTTCATCCTTCCCCCACAAATCGGTCTGCCGCTATGCGGCTAAAACAGCTTTCTTACGTCCATTACCGTAAGCAGTATCATAAGGCTGAAGAGCAGCACCAGCCCCGCCATATGTATCATTCCCTCCTTCTCGGGAGGTATGGGCTTGCCGCGAACCGCCTCTATGACCATGAACAAAAACCTTCCCCCGTCCAGCGCCGGAATGGGCAGTATGTTCATTATGCCAAGGTTGATGCTGATAAGCACTCCGAGACGCAGCACCACCTCAAAGCCGGCCCTCACCGCCTGACCTATTATGCTTATGGTTCCCACCGGCCCGGCGACGTCGTCCGAGGTAACGCTTCCTGTGAACAGGCCGCCCAGCACCTTGAACATCTCTTTTACAATATAGCAGGTGTAACGTACCGAATTTGTCGCAGCCTCAAGCAGGCCGTAGCGCAGCCTTTCGGGGGAGATGTATATGCCCAGCCTGTTGCTTCCGCTTTCGGGGTCGTATATGTCGTGGGCAGTAAGAGTCACGTCCATGCCGTCACGTCGTACGGTAACCTCTATTCTCGCAGGATCAGCCTGCTGTATGTAATCCGTGCATTCCGCATAGTAGGTTATGCTTTTGCCGTCTATGGCGGTTATTATGTCGCCCTCCTGTATGCCCGCGGCCTCAGCCGGGGTGTTCTCCCCGGTAAAGCCGGTTATTTTTGGCATATACTCGCCGTATGTCATAAGTATGATCACGGCCAGCACCACTGCCAGAAGTATATTCATAAACGGGCCGGCCAGCACCACTATCATGCGCTTCCATACCGGCTGCGCATTGAAGCACTCGGGATCGGATACACCTTCATCCTCACCGTGGAAGGCACATAGGCCGCCTATGGGCAGCGCCCGGATCGCGAAGCGGGTACCGTTTTTCTCCTTGCTGCACACCACAGGGCCCATTCCTATGGCGAACTCGTCTATTCTGAAGCCAAGCTTTTTGCCCGCGTAAAAATGCCCAAGTTCGTGTACGAATACCAGCACCGTAAGCACCAGCAGCGCGCCAACAATTGACAACAGCGTCATTTATGCGTTTCCTTTCTCAAATGCAAGCTTCCTCGCCTGCCTGTCTGTTTTTATTATGTCCTCAAGGGAGAGTATATTCCCCCTGTCCGCCCTGCTCATGGCGTATCCGACCACGTCGGCTATCTCGTCAAAGCGTATCTTGCCTCGTATGAACATATCCACCGCCGCCTCGTTTGCGCCATTATACACTATGGGCAGGTTTCTTCCTTCGCGCAGCGCCTCATACGCCATGGGTATTGCCGGGAACTTATCGGTATCAGGCGCATAAAAGCTTATTTTGCCCATGTCCTCAAGGCGAAGCCTTCCAAACTCGCCGGGAGTCCTCTCCGGGTATGTCAGCGCATATTGTATTGCAAGCCGCATATCGGGCCTGGATAATTGTGCCATATTGCATCCGTCCGTGTATTCCACCATGGAATGCACTATGGACTCCGGGTGTACCAATACGCTTATCCTTTCCCCGGGTATGCCGAAAAGATAGCTCGCCTCCATTACCTCGAGGCCCTTGTTGAAAAAGGAGGCGGAGTCTATAGTGATCTTTCTGCCCATTTTCCAGGTTGGGTGATGCCCTGCCTGCTCCGGCGTGACGGTTTTGAGCTGTTCCTTTGTATATTCCCTGAAGGGACCGCCGGAGGCCGTAAGTATGAGCCTTTGTATCTCGCCGTGGTTTCCCGCCGCCATGCACTGGAATATGGCGCTCTGTTCGCTGTCCACCGGTATTATGGCACCGCCCTTTTTCAGCGCGGCATTTACCAGGTCGTGAGCACAGACGATGCTTTCTTTGTTTGCAAGGGCAACGGTTTTGCCCGCTTCCAGCGCTGCAAGCAGCGGCTTCATTCCTGAAAAGCCGCTTATGCCGTTTACTATTATGTCGGCACCCTCATAGGCCGCCGCTTCCAGCACCGCCTGTTCACCGCCGGCTATTTTTGCCTTTATTCCGCTTTGCCTGAGCTTATCCGCCGCAGCCTCGTCCGCCATGGCAATATAATCCGGGCGGAATTCCTCCGCCGCTTTAAACATGGCGTCTGCATCTCTGCCCGCGCAAAGCACGGCCGCCCGGAATTTATCCGGATTAGCCCTGATAACGTCAAGGGTCTGCCTGCCTATGGAGCCTGTGCAGCCCAAAACAGCTATATTCTTCATTATCTATTGCATTCCTTTAGCCCAGCATACTGAGCCATACGTAACACAGCACCACCGGTGCGCACATGAGCACACTGTCCAACCTGTCTATCACCCCGCCATGGCCGGGAAATATATTGCTGTAATCCTTTGCCCCTGCCCAGCGTTTTATGACGGACGCAAACAGGTCGCCTATCTGCCCTACTCCTCCGCAGATAATACCTACCAGCAGCATGGGAAGTATGGGCAGATGCAGCCCCCATATGAATTGCAGCAGGAAGCATACAAAGCCGCCCAGCAGCCCGCCAAGAAAGCTTCCATAGCTTCCCTCAACCGTCTTATGAGGACTTATCTCGGGGCAGAGCTTTCGCTTGCCCATGGAGGAGCCTATGTAATAGGCCAGCATGTCGCCCATGAGCGGGCATATGAATACCAGCAGCAGGCCCACGTTTTTCGGTGAGGTGAGCCCGTCGGCGGGCATTATCAGCGCCAGCATTCCAAACAGCGACATGGGGTATATGAGCATGAACGCGGAGTATATGCTCTCCTCCGTGGTGCGCAGCTTATTGAATACCCTCTCCGCCGCGATGAGCATCAGGCACAGCGCCCCGAGGAGCATTATAGCGGTAGCGGCGCTCATCCCCGCCGCCAGGGCCGCCGGAAATGAGGCTATGGGGAAGCACAGCGCCGCAAAGATGTATGCGGGCGCCGCGAATATATTCTTTTCCGTCTTTTTATAGATCATGTTTGACATCTCATATACCGCTATCACTGCCGCTACGGTAAATACCACGGTGCGGAACACGCTGCCGAACGCCACTATGCCCACGAAAAGCAACCCCAGCAACGCGCCTACTATTACTCTGGTTTTCCTGCCGCTATCCATTACGCCGCTTCTCCTTTTTGATGATTTATTCCGTCACCGCGCCGAACCTTCTGGTGCGCCGTTGGTATTCCCTTATGCAGTCCGCATATTTTTCGTCCGTAAGCTCGGGAAATGTCACGTCCGTGAACACCAGCTCAGCGTATGCCGCCTGAAGCAGCATGAAGTTGGATAACCGCTGCTCTCCCGCTGTACGGATTATCAGGTCAAGATCCGGCAGCCCTGCGGTATACAGGGCGTTCATAAGATCAGCTTCGTCTACGGGCTTTCCGCGCTCAATAAGGGTATTGCAGGCGCGTACCACCTCTGCCCTGCTGCCGTAGTTCAATGCAATATTGAGCTTCAGGCCGGTATTGTTTCTGGTTTTGTACATGGCCTCGTCCGTCTCCCGGCCCATTTTTTCCGGAAATGCGGACATGTCGCCCATTATGCGTATGCAGACGTTGTTTTTATCCAGGTCGTCCAGTTCGCTTATAAAGTATTCCAGAAAAAGATCGAACAGCGCCCCTATCTCTTCCTTGGGCCGCTTCCAGTTTTCGGTGGAAAAGGCGTACAGCGACAGCACCACAATACCTATATCCGATGAAAAACGTATAAGCCCACGCAGCCGTTCCATTCCTGCCCGGTGGCCAAGCTTTCTCGGCAGACCCCGCCGCGTGGCGTAACGGCCGTTGCCGTCCATTATTATGCCTATATGCCGTGGCAGTTCCGGCGCCAAGCCTACGCTTTGAGGCTGTATCTTTGCCATTGTGTAAAAATATCCTCCGATACAAAAGGGGATGCGGAACTAACCGCTATCCCCCATATTCGCAGTCTGTTTTGAACAGGGCCCATATGAGCTCAACCGCATTGCCATCAGTACGCTGCCTTATCACCCGTTTTTCGTTGCCGTTAAGTCCCTTGCGGCTGCGGGTCTCTACGCACCTCACGCTGTACCCTTCGGCTTCCAGCAGCTCTTTCGCCCTTCCAAGCTCGTATCCAAGTACGGATATCAAACCGTCATTATCTCCTTTTCCTTATCAGCAATGACCTTGTCAATGTTCTTTATGAACTCATCGGTAGCCTTCTGGGCCTGCTCTTCCTGGCGCTTCTGGTCGTCCTCAGTTATATCGCCGTCCTTCTTGGCCTTCTTAATGGTATCGATGGCGTCGCGGCGGATAGAACGTATAGCTACCTTAGACTCCTCGCCCTTCTTGCGCACCAGCTTTACAAGCTCCTTTCGGCGCTCCTCGGTGAGCTCGGGGAATACGAGACGTATGAGGCGGCCGTCGTTGCTGGGGTTAATGCCCAGGTCGGACTTCTGTATAGCCTTCTCTATTTCCTTTATCATAGTGGCGTCATAGGGGGAGATGACCAGCAGCCTCGCTTCGGGGGAGGATATATTGCCCAGCTGGTTTATCGGCACCTGAGAGCCGTAATAGTCAACCATTATGCGGTCAAGGGCCTGGGGGTTCGCACGCCCGGCCTTGAGGGTTCCGAGGTCACGCTCCAAAGCGGCTACGGTTTTGGTCATTTTTTCTTTTGCGGTTGCGACAGCGTCCATATTTGAACCTCCTGAAAGTTTATCTTATAAAAAGCTCAGCTATATTTTACAGGAAATGCCTGTTTCGCACAATCCCCAATTAGAGATTGTTCACAGTATCGCCCGCTTTATACCTTACTTCACGTTGTCTATCAGCGTACCTATGCTCTCGCCCTGAACGGCTTTTACCACGTTGTCCGGGTCCGCCATGGCGAAGGCAAGTATAGGTATGTTCTGCTCCTTGCAGAGGGTTATGGCAGTAAGGTCTGTAGCCTTTAGTTCACGTTCGATGACCTCGTCGTAGGTGAGGTGCGAATACCTTATGGCGTTCGGGTTCTTCTTTGGATCGTCAGAATAGATCGCGTCTACATTCTTTGCAAGGAGCATTGCGTCCGCGCCTATCTCGGCGGCCTTGAGGGCAGCTGCGGTATCGGTAGAGAAGAAGGGCAGACCGCTGCCGCCTGCAAATATGACTACCTTACCTGCATCAAGGGCGGCGTGTGCGGCCCGGGAGGAATAGCTATCCGCTATTCTTGGCATATCTATTGAGGACATCACCACGGCAGGGATCCCCAGCTTCAACAGGCAGTCCTGAACGGCAAGAGAGTTTATGACGGTCGCCAGCATACCCATTTGATCCGCCCTGTTGCGGTCCATATCGCCGGAGCTGCGGCCACGCCATATATTGCCGCCGCCTATGGTTATGCCTATCTCTGCTCCAAGCTCGTGAAGCCGCGCCACCTGTCTCGCTATAGCCTCCGCCTTGTCAAAATCCACAGCCTGTGCGCCGCCCATGGCTTCGCCGGAAAGCTTAAGTGATATCCTCTTGTATTTCAGCATTTTTCTGCTCCTTAAAACTATTATTACGGTCTGGACCGATTTTCACCAGATACATTATATAACAAAAAAGGAACACCGGAAAGGTGTTCCTTTTAAAAGCAGGTTTTACTTTTTCATCTGACCCATAACTTCCTCAGCGAAGTTATCCTGGCGCTTCTGGAGACCCTCGCCCATCTCAAAGCGGACAAAGGCTACCAGCTCCACATCACCGTGCTCCTTGAGCATCTGCTCAATGCTCTGATCAGGATTCTTTACGAAGGGCTGCTCAAGCAGGCAAACCTCCTTGTAGTACTTGGCGATACGGCCTTCCACCATCTTCTCGATGATGTTTGCGGGCTTGGGCTTGGGGTCGTTCAGAGCCTGGGCGCGCAGAATCTCGCGCTCCTTGTCCAGATCGGCAGGATCCACCTCGTCGCGATGGAGCACGCCGGGCTTCGCGGCGGCGATGTGCATCGCTACATCATGTACGGCGGGCCTGGCCTTCTCGGCATCCGCTGTCTTGGCGGCTACGATAACGCCGATCTTGCCGCCCAGATGGATATAGGTATCCACCAGCTGACCCTCCATGCGGGCAAAGCGGCGAATGGTTATCTTTTCGCCTATCTTGGCAACTGCGCGGTTGACCATCTCGGCAACGGTGCCGTCGCCGCAGTCCAGAGCCATCAGCTCGTCTACATCGGCGGGGTTCTTTTCAACTACCAGCTTGGCAACGCTGTTTACCAGAGCCTTGAAGTCGTCGGTCTTGGCGACGAAGTCGGTCTCGCAGTTGACCTCTACGATAGCACCGACCTTGTGGTCATCGGTAACGTAACTGCTTACAATACCTTCAGCAGCTATACGGGCAGCCTTCTTTGCGGAAGCAGCAAGGCTCTTCTCGCGAAGATAATCCATTGCCTTGTCCATATCGCCTTCGCAGGCGGTGAGGGCCTTCTTGCAATCCATCATGCCGGCGCCGCTCATTTCGCGCAGAGCCATTACGTCTTTAGCGGTAAACATATATGCTTGACCTCCTGTTAAAAGTATCGTTTAAGATTAAAAATCGTCGCCAGCGGCCTCTTCTTCGGCTGCTGCGTCTATCATCTGCTCACCCTGACGGCCTTCCAGTACGGCGTCAGCCATCTTGGAGGCGATGAGTTTGACCGCGCGGATAGCGTCGTCGTTGCCGGGGATAGCGTAATCCACCTCATCGGGGTCGCAGTTGGTATCAACGATAGCCACTACGGGGATACCCAGAGCGCGGGCTTCCATGACGGCGATGTGCTCCTTGCGCGGGTCAACTACGAACATGGCGCCGGGGAGCTTCTTCATATCCTTTATGCCGGAAAGGTTCTTTTCCAGCTTTTCCTGTTCGGCCTTGAGCTTGATGACTTCCTTCTTGGGGAGATACGCAAAGTCGCCGTCCGCTTCCATCTTCTCGATCTTGCGGAGCTTTGCTATACGGGTCTGGATAGTCTTGAAGTTGGTGAGCATGCCGCCCAGCCAGCGCTGGTTTACATAGAACATCTCGCAGCGCTTAGCTTCCTGCTCAATGGATTCCTGAGCCTGCTTCTTGGTTCCGACAAACAGAATGCTGTCGCCCGCCTCAGCAACGCTGCGGACGAAATTATAGGCTTCCTCAGCCTTCTTAACGGTCTTCTGAAGGTCGATGATGTAGATGCCGTTGCGCTCGGTGAAGATGTATTCCTTCATCTTGGGGTTCCAGCGGCGGGTCTGATGACCAAAGTGTACGCCTGCTTCAAGAAGCTGTTTCATGGAAATAACTGACATTTTATGATCCTCCTCGTTATTTATTCCTCCCCGGACTTCTTCCCATGCGGGCAACCCATGTCACAGGCACGAACCGCCGGTCCATCCGGGTGTGTGATATATGCGTTCCATTCGCATATCCATACGAGCATAAGTATACCATGAAGTCCGCTTTATATGCAACAATAAAAATAAAAAAACCGCGGCTTTGCGGCTTTTTTATAAATCGGCCTATTCCTTGTCCTCTTCCTCGTTTATCTCGTCCATGAGGTCGAGAAACTCGGCGAATACTTCGTCCAGCAGCACCTCGTTGTCTATGCTGACGTAGGTATCCTCTCCGTTTTCGCTGGTTATCTGGAACAGCACCACCTCCGCCTCATCGTCGTCCATAGCGCTTTCCTCATCCGCAATGGGAGAAAGCGCTACATATTTCTTACCCTCATACATAAAGGTAAGTATGTGTTCGAAGGTGTTCTCCTTTCCGTCCTCATCCAGCAGCACTACGTCTTCGCCTATCTGATCTATTATATTACTGTCTTTCATCTTTTCATCTCCCTGTCAAAGCTTTGGGTTGGTAGCAAGGTAGCCTTCCAGAGTTACCACAGCCGCCAGCTTGTCTATCACCTTACGTCGCTTGCGCCAATCCATCTCGGCCTCGTACAGCACCCTTTCCGCCTGAACGGTAGTGAGCCGTTCGTCGTAGAAGGTATGCTCTCCGTCCCACTTTTCGCACATAGCTGCAGCAAATTCCTTAACCTTTTCGCTTGCAAAGCCGTAACTTCCGTCCATATTGCGGGGCATACCGAAAAGCAGTCGCACCGGCTTGTATTTGTTGGCCAGCGCTATTAGGTAGTCAGTGTCCTTATCCAGGTCGCCTGTCCGGGTGTAAGTCTCAAGGCCTTGGGCGGTAATGCCCAGCGGATCGCTCACCGCCACTCCTATGCGTTTATCCCCTATGTCAAGGGCAAGCACTCTCATCATAATATCAGTTTTATTCCTTAAATTATTCTTTAAAAAGGCCGCGAAAAATACGCGGCGTATTTTATGTCGCTTATTCGCCTTCTATACCATCAGTTGACAAGAGCCCACAAGCCCTAAAGGTTTGTTTTGGGGCGCTCCTGCGTTCTCGTCGCTTGAATTACCTCCAGTAGTACTGCGCTCCTCGGCCTTGGATCGCCCTCAAAGCAAACTCTTTAGGGTCTTTGAGTTTTAGAAGTCAAAGAGTATGGCAGAACAAGGAGGACGAGTGCAGAAATACTGGATGTATTTCAAATGAGGACGACGCGGTTATGCCGTGCTGTTTGGCTCCTAAAACCTTGTGTGTCTTTGTCAACTGATGGTAGGGCCGTGGGACTCCACATAATACTTTACCAGCTCCTCCAGAAGCTCGTCCCGCTCCAGCATGCGTATAAGGTATCTGGCGTTATTATAGCTGGTGATGTATGTAGGGTCTCCGGAGATCAGGTAGCCAACTATCTGGTTGACGGGATCGTAGCCCCTCTCTGACATGGCCTCATATACCCGCATGAGCACGTCGCCAGCTTTGGTACGTTCCTTTTGGATCTTGAAGTGTACGGTTTCGTTTGTCTGGTCGCCCATAATCTTGAACCCTCCATTCACCTAAATTATACCCTTTTTACCATATTTTTGTAAACCGGCAAAGAGGCATTACACAAAAAATGACCCGTTATTCACAAACAGGTCATCTTTTCGCCGGTCTGCGGCCTTATTTGAGCACGCTGTTCATCATGCGTCTGCCACAGCGAACCATCTTTTTGGCATCCCTTCCCATTCTCTTGGGTACATCGGGGTATGCTGCGGACAGCGCCGCGCCCGCCATTACCATGCCGGCTGCCATTCCCGCCATAAACGATACGGTTTTCATAAAAAAGCCTCACTCCTTTCGGGCTTATTCTTCCCACAAAGGAGCGAGGCAACTATGTTAAGTTATGTATGCACTGCCAGACTTTATTCCTGAACCTCGTGTACGTCCTTGTGCTCTGCCTTTTTCTTAAGTTCCTCAGGCATCTCGACGCCCTTGCGCTTATAATAATCCTCAAGGGCGGCTTTTACTGCTTCCTCAGCCAGCACGGAGCAATGTATCTTCTGGGGGGGCAGCCCCTCCAGCGCCTCAACTACCGCGGCGTTGGAGAGCTTCAGCGCCTCGTTTATGCTCTTACCCTTTATCATCTCTGTGGCCATGGAGCTGGTGGCTATGGCAGCGCCGCAGCCAAAGGTCTTAAAGCCCACGTCCTCAATTATGCCGTCGTCGTCTATTTTAAGGAACATCTGCATGATGTCTCCGCACTTGGCATTGCCTACCATGCCTACTCCGTTTGCGTCCTTAAGCTCGCCCATGTTGCGGGGATGGCTGAAGTGATCGAGTACTTTTTCGGTATACATATGGCTGTTCTCCTTTTATTTTGTTATTTTATCCCTTGTACAGGGGGGACATGGCGCGAAGCCGCTCTGCGGTCTTCTTCAGTACCTCTATTACGTAATCCACATCTTCCTCGGTAGTGTCGTCGCCCAGAGTAAGCCTCACGGAGCCGTGTGCTATCTCGTGGGGCAGTCCCAGGGCCAGCAGCACGTGGGAGGGATCAAGCGAACCGGAGGTGCAGGCAGAGCCTGATGAGGCCGCTATGCCGTTCATATCCAGCATCAGCAGTATGGACTCTCCTTCTATGAACTTTATGCTGTAGTTCACGTTGTTGGGAAGGCGCTCTGTGCGGTGGCCGTTGAGCTTTACATAGGGTATTTCGCGCTCTATGCCTTCCATGAGCCTGTTTCTCAGTGCAGTCATGCGCCTGGCATTTTCTTCCATATTGCTACATGCAAGCTCTATCGCTGCGCCGAGGCCAACGATGCCTGCGGTATTTTCGGTGCCGGCCCTGCGGCCCCGCTCCTGCGCACCGCCCATTATATGGGAGGGAAGTCGTATGCCCCGGCGGACATACAGCGCACCCACGCCCTTTGGCCCGTGGAACTTATGGGCGGAGAGCGACAGCATGTCTATATTCATGGCCTTTACGTCTATGGGCACATGGCCTACCGCCTGTACTGCGTCCGTGTGGAAGAACACGCCCTTTTCCTTACACGCTTTGCCTATCTCGGCAATGGGCATTATGGTTCCCACCTCGTTGTTTGCAAACATTACGGATACCAGTACGGTATTGTCCCTGATGGCGTTTTTTACCTGCTCCGCCGTTACCATGCCGTTTTCATCCACGGGAAGATAGGTCACCTCGCAGCCATGTTTTTCAAGGTATTCGCAGGTATGAAGTATTGCGTGATGCTCGATATTTGTAGTTATTATGTGATTTCCCTTGCTCTTGTAGCGCTCGGCAACGCCCAGCAGCACGGTGTTGTCGCTCTCTGTGCCGCAGCCGGTGAAGATTATCTCGTCCAGCTCTGCGTTGAGGGCCTTGGCAAGCTGCTGTCGGGCTTTGTCCACTCCCGCCTTTGCCTCCCGCCCGAAGGAATGCACGCTGGAGGGGTTGCCGTATATGTTGGTAAGGTAAGGCATCATCTGCTCCAGAACTTCCGGTGCAAGGGACGTTGTGGCTGCGTTGTCCATATATACTCTTCTCATGTCAGTTTTTCCTCTCCTGAGCGCTGTCAAAGCGTCTCAATTGTGTTTTATAGTCCTCCGCCATATCGGCGAGTGTAGTCGTATCCAGTACCTCGTCTATTCTCTTTTGCAGCTTGAGCCACAGGGGCCTGGCACTGCAGCTACATGCATTGTCGCAGCTTGCGCCGTTCACGTCCACGCAGTCCATTACGGAGGTGCTGCCCTCAAGCGCGCGCAGTACCTCGCCCACATCTATATCCTCAGGCTTGCGCGACAACGCGTATCCGCCCTGTGCTCCCCTTACGGATTCAACAAGGCCCGCCTTTTTCAAGGATGCTATCAGCTGCTCCAGATAGGATTCGCTTATGCCCTGCTGCTGTGCCAGAGTAGCTATGCTCACATATCCCCCGCCGTATGCCACGGTAAGATCCACCATGGCCTTCAGACCGTATCTGCCCTTTGTAGACAGCTTCATGGGCACGTCACCTCAATTCCCACCTGTATACTATGATTTTCTACGGCTAAGTATACCATCGCCAGCTTGCCATGTCAATAATTCCCACCTTTTTAATAGGAATTATTTTCTGCGGTTAACGACGACATTATTCCTGTTTCTCGTCCTTTTTCACCGGCAAAATATGTCAATTTTCACTACACCCTTGTTAGATTGGGCTTCACGTGATAAAATGCACAATGTACATATATGTAGTTATATATGTCGTTACCATTATTTATTTGTACCGGCCAACTCACACTTTGTACTGTGCCGGAACAATGAAAGGATAGTTGAACTATGGAAACCGATACCCCCGTACGGGAAACTGAAAGAATACTTACAGACGAGGAAGCTGCGGAGCGCGCGGCACGCAAAGAAGCCGCCCGCGAAGCGCGCAGGAAGAAAAAGCAAAGGAAAAAGCGCATAAAGACAGCGCTGCTCATAGTGCTTGCAGTAATACTGGTCATCGTAGCCGCTTTCGCCGGCTTCCTGCTTTACCTCCAGAAGTGCGGCACCGAGTACGATAACATCACCGAATGCGTACAGAGCCAGCCCATGGACTTCACACAGCGTTATGCCTTCTCCTCTGCGGATAAAAAAATGTCCGTAAGGCTTGACAAGAACGACCTGTGGTGGCTGCTCTACCAGACGGGCGCCATTGAGAAGCTGGAAAAGATGGATACCGCGCTGGCCGGCAAGAATATACGTCTCTCCGGCATGGGAATATCCACCGACAACAATGCCCTTACCGCAAATGTTGAGCTTACCTGCTTCGGCAGCGTCCGCATTCCTCTATCTGCCAACTGCGGTGTGTCCGTAGACGATACCGACATCACTATTTCCGTAAACAGCATAAAGCTTGGAAACGGCTGGGGCCTTCCCATGAACTTCGTATGCGGCCGCTTTGACATCGAGCCCTCCGCGCTCAACGTAAAGATCAGCCGCAGCATACACCCCTTCCTTAACGACCTTACCCAGTTGACCGTTGCCGACGGCTGTGTGGTGATAACAATGAATGCTACCGATAAGTTGTTCGCGGAGGCTCTTGCAAACGCGGATCAGGTAAGGGAGCTATCAAAGTTCGGCATTGAAAGTCCTGCAATAGCTGCCGTTGTGGAGGCAGCCTCCGGCACCGGCGACACAGCCTTCCGCACGGCACTTGACTCTTTTGCCGATGCAAATACATATGCGGACTTCCGCACCAGTGCCCTGGCTCTGGGCACCGTAGACGCGGCTTCCGCCTATATGTCCAGTCAGGATTACGCCCCCTATATTCAGCGTTTCCTGCCCAGCCTCACTCTGGAGGGCGTTACCAGCCTGAACTCCGAGCTGTACAGCCTTTCTGCCAACCGTGAGCAGCTGCTGGAGACACTTGCCACCAATGTAAATACCGCGTATATAAAGGGCACCATAGGCGAGCCCAAGCCCGCCGAGGAGACTGCCAAGGACAGCAAAGATAAGAAGAAAACCGAAGATACCGCGGCCGATGCTGCCGCCGCACCTGCCGGTTCCTTCGTCAGCTACACCGAAGGCAACCCCGCCCTGACAATGGAATCCATGTCCGGCAATAACTGGGCAAGCTACTCAGAGTGGATTACCGAGGGCGATTTCCGCGTGGTATACCTCAACGGCTTCCCCAACGTATCCGTACAGATAGAGAAGGCCAAGGAAGATGACGCTTCCGAGAAGGATAAGAAAAAGAAAACCGAGGAGGAAGCCTCAGCTTCCGAGACGGTAGCTTCACCCGAAAAGCCCATAGGCTTGCTGGTACGGCTCAAGGACGGCAGCTTCCGCCTGTTCTACCATGCGGCTGCTCTGAAGGAAGGCTCTAAGACCGATGTACAGTTTACCATAGCTCACATCGACCTGGACTCCGCCGCAGGCGAAGAGTATATGGCGCTCTCCTTTATCCCCTCCGTTACCTACACCGCGCCCGCCGTGACCCCGGCAACTGAGGCCGCGACGGCGGAGACCCCCGCAGAGCAGGACGGCGCGGCCACAACGGATCAGGCCGCCGCATAACGCAAAAAACCGCAGCCAAGGAGCCGGTCATCCCCGGCTCTTTTTATTTTGTAACCTTACCGTACATATCCTGCATATTATGCCATATATAAATGCCCTGTAATACCATGTAACAGGGCGCTAAGGAGGCAAAACCGTGAATTTGAAAAACAACACATGCCGCTGCGCAGAGCTTACCTGCTCCGACAGCGGAATACTTGTGGCTGCCGGCACCGCAAGCACCCAGCCCTGCTCCGGCTGGGACAGCGGCGTCAACCTTGCATCAGCCGCAGGCAGCATTCCTCTTGCTACCGCATACTTCCCGGATCAGGCCTACCTTCAGGGGTTCTGCCCCTGCGAGGCTCTGAACAACGGCGCGCTCTTTCCAGAGCTTGTAATGTAAGGAGGCCGCAATGGACGACATGACAAGATGTGAACTGCTTAAAACCATAAGCGAATATCAGTTTGTTGCCGTAGAACTGAACCTGTATCTCGACACCCACCCCGGGGACGCCGCTGCCCGCAGCGACTACCTGTACTACTCCACCCGGCTTAAGGAGCTCATTGCCGCCTATGAGGAGCAGTACGGCCCGCTTATGAACTTCGGCCACTCGGCAACTGCTACGGGCTGCTACGTTTGCAGCGAATGGCCCTGGGATTAAGGAGGAAAAGACTAAATGTGGATCTATCAGAAAAAGCTTGAATACCCCGTAAACATCACCACTCCCAACCCCCGCATGGCAAAGGCGCTCATGGCCCAGTACGGCGGACCGGACAGCGAAC
>ENA-ORNK01000128-ORNK01000128.1-human-gut-metagenome-genome-assembly--contig:-NODE-128-length-113185-cov-11.771210_pt1 | contig 113185 bp, 94 predicted proteins | sample MGYA00242115_ERZ509022 | MGnify/ENA primary metagenome ERZ509022 (study PRJEB26280, sample SAMEA2338690) | human gut metagenome | biome: human gut; feature: human-associated habitat; material...
TCAGTAAGGAAATGTGCAATGAACTGGCTGGGCGCGGCATTCATGTCAACTGCATTGCGCCCGGATATATGGATACGGAGATGAATGCAGCGCTGACGGAGCCTTCCAATCCTCGTTATGCGGAGATCACTGCCCGGATCCCGGCAGGACGCTGGGGTACGCCCGAGGACATGAAGGGCACTGCCATATTTCTTGCCTCGCACGCCTCGGACTATTTGAATGGCGCGGTCATTCCGGTCGATGGGGGATATTTGGTGAAATAGGGAGAAACGGCAATGGAACAGTATAAAATCGTTTTTACGGACGACCGCTTTGGCGGCCGTTATCAGGAATATGAGCTTGCACAGCTTCATGAGATGGATATTCTGCCGGTAATATACCCGGAAGGGGCATTCAAAACAGATGCAGATGTGATAGAAGCCTGTAAGGATGCGGATGCGATTTTTCTAAATTTGCTGCCTAATTTTAAAAACGAAACCGTGCTGCGGGAATTGACGCGGTGTAAAGTGATCAATCGCTATGGTGTAGGGTATGATAATGTAAATGTCCCTGCCTGCACAAAACTGGGAATTCAAGTAACCTATGTGCCGGATTATTGCATGTACGACGTATCCGATCATGCGCTTGCACTGATGCTTGCCTGCTTGCGTCAGATCCCGCAGCGGGACTGTGCTATACGAGCAGGCAATTGGAATATTCCGAGCAATGGGCTTAGCCACAGACTAAAAGGAAGTACACTTGGATTGATCGGATGCGGACGAATTGCACGCTGCCTTGCAAAAAAGGTTTCTGGATTTGAAATGAATGCAATTCTTGGCTATGACCCGTATATTTCTACAGACACGCTTGCAGCAATGGGAATCAAAAAAGTGGAGCTGGAGGAACTGTTGGAGCGTTCAGACATCGTTTCGCTGCATATGCCCGTCACGGATGAAACGCGCGGAATCATGAATGCACGGACGATCGGAATGATGAAGAAAACCGCAATTTTGATCAACACTGGGCGAGGGCCTTTGATTGAAGATGAGGCATTGATTGACGCACTGAGAAATCATGTTATTGGCGCAGCCGGTCTCGATACGCATTGTGTCGAGCCGCTGCCGAAGGACTCTCCCTATTTTCAACTGGAAAATGTCGTCCTGACGGATCATGCAGCCTATGGGACGGTAGAGGGAGAACGGGAGCTGCGGATAAAGTCCGGCAGAAATGTTGCGCATATCCTGCAGAAAAAGCCGCTGGAATCTATCTATATGGTCAATACAGTGGAAAATGGACGGACGTGAGAAAGCAAAGTGTGAAAATTGTCTTTCTTGGTGACTCTATTACAGACGCAGGAAGAAGTCTTGCGGGCGGAAGTATGGTGTCGATAGGACAAGGCTACGCAATGCTCATTGCAGCAAGACTTGGACTAAAATATCCTGGCCAATTTGAGTTTGTAAATGCAGCAGTTTGCGGCAGTCGAGTGACTGATTTGTATGCACGGATTAAAACAGATGCGTGGAATCAGAAACCCAACATCGTCAGTATTCTAATTGGTGTAAATGATGTGTGGCATGATTTTGATGAGATTCCGGCTGGCGTAGAAACGTCTCGTTTTGAAAGAATTTATCGTCTGCTGCTGGAAGATACAATAGAACGTGATCCGAAGGTGCAGTTTTTGTTGCTAGAACCGTTTGCCTTGCGCGCATCTGCGACGGAAGCACATTGGGATGAATTTCATGCAGAAGTATTACTTCGTGCTGAAGTAGTAAAGAGAATTGCAGAGGATTTTCATGCGTACTTTGTCCCTTTACAAAAACCATTGGAGGAGGCAAGTAAACTGCAGCAGGAAAACTATTGGCTGGCAGATGGTGTGCATCCAACACCAGCGGGACATCAAATAATTGCAAACGCATGGCTTAATGCTTTTGAAAAAATATGAAGATTTGAAAGACTACTGGCATATAAGACTGAAGGGTTATGCGTTGGCAGAGCGCTGTTGAATTTGGAAAAAACTAAAATGCCACATTTGTTGTACACAACAACGGGGTTAAAATGAGTGAATTTTATAAAAGTATAAAATATTCACGAGCGACGTTGACAATGTTTACAGGATAGTGGAAAATTAAATAAAAATATGGCGAGATACAAAGAAGAATTACATGAAACGGAGAAATGATCAAATGAGGAGCAGTGCAAACGGACCAAAGGTAATTCTGGATATCCTAATTATAATTCCAGCGGAAAATAGAAGATTCCGATCAGGAACAGCTTGCGTTTGCAAGTGGGAACTGGACGATTGAGGATCATGCGCTGGTCGGGCGCTTCCGCTGGAATGGCGGCGGGATCTGCTATACCAGAGAGAGCTTCCCCGGCGACATTCTGATCGACTATTATGGGACGATGCTTTCGCCGTGCAATAACGAACTGAATTTCGTTCTGAAGGCTGCGGGCTGGGACTATGAAATGATGCGGTATGCGGCTTTATCGGCGGACTGAATGGCTGGTACAACCGGAAGGCGGGCTTTGAAAAGTATCCGTTCTGCGACACGCAGGCGCTCGTCGCCTTTACGCGGAATCTGACCGCGAATATCACATTCAGACCGGGTACTGCAAGGATGGAACAGCCATGAGAGTATTGGCAGTCGGCTGTCACCCGTTCGATCTGGAGATCGCCTGTGGGGTACGTTTTGGAAATATGTCGAGCAGGATGCGGAGGTCTAGGTTATTCGGCGCGACCATTTATATACTGCTCTCTATACGCACTTGGCGTAATTCTGGTTTTTTCCTTGAATTCTTTAATAAAATAGCTCACATCACAAAAGCCGGTTTTTGCAGCAATTTCAGAAATGCTCAACCCCGAAGTTTCCCAAAGCCCCGCCGCTTTCGATAGTCGGTACTCCAGCAGATATTCTGTAATGGTCATATTCATCATCTGCTTAAAATACCGGCAGCACTCATTGCGGCTCAAGGATACACTGTGTGCAAAGGCTGTCAATGAAAATTTTTCTGCGTAGTTTTCATTCAGATAGCCGATCAGATCAAATATTTTCCGTGTGTGCTGCGCGGCAGTTCCCTGAATTTCCTTTGGAAGCTTTTCAGCGAATAAGGCCCATACGCTTTGCAGCACGTGCTGTATTTTCAATCGGGCTGCGGGGTCGGTCTCATCAGCATGGTTTGCGATCCAGCGCAGCTGCTGAAATGCATCTTCCGTCCACGCGTTATTGGAATGCAGCAGATAGAGCGGCGCATTCCTGTCAAGGAACGGGCTGTAATAGGCTTTTTCATAATAGCTCCCATGAAAACCGTAAAGAAGCTCCGGATGAAAGATCAATGTGAAATATTGGCCGTTTCATATCCCGGAGCAGGACAAATCGAGTGCAGAAAGCCCGGCAGAATGAAAAAACCGTTTCCCGCGGTAACTGTCTGTTCCTGCTCCAGCACATATACATTGACGGCTCCATCGTAAACGACCGATACTTCAATGGTCGGCTGTTTGTGCCAGTTCACAAAGCCTTTGTTGTATTCGCTCAGATCATCCCGTGAGAGTATGAAACGAAGGATCGAATTGGACAATCGCATTCATTTCCTTATCGATTGGAACCTGCCGGTTTGTCATAGCTGCCTCCGAATGTGAAATTGTTATATTTTCTGGTGATATACCGTATTTGTTGAGCTGATCGGCCTTGTGTGGTGTATTGCCGAATCCCATCGTGCGGGCAGCATCCGTCCCGATTGGAAGGGCTTCCGGTGGCATTCTCCTGCCGTTATGAAGGATTTTATGAAGCTTTCCCTGCCTATGCTCGGCAGCAGTCTTGCCTGAGGACTTGGTTTCTCCATGCACTCGCTGATTATGGGGCATCTCGGCTCGGATGCCACGGCTGCTGCTTCCATCGCCTCTGTGGTACAGGGAATCGTTACCTGCGTATGCAAGGGCGTTTCCGTAGGCGCTGGAATTATGATCGGAAAACTGCTCGGTCAGGATCTGTTCGACAAAGCAACGGCTTACGGAAGAAAGCCCTGCCATGTTTCCTTTTGGGTCGGCGGGATCCATTTGCTTCTGCTCTGTGCCATTGGTCCGGTGCTTGCATACTTCTTTGTGCTGACCGAAACAGCGCGGCAGTATCTGATTTTCATGCTGCTCTTTATGGCGCTGTATGTGTTTGCATATTCCATCAATACCGTTGTCGTATGCGGTATTTTCCCGGCGGGCGGCGATGCGAAATATGACGCTGTCAGCGTGTTTTTTGCATCGTGGTGCTTTTCTCTGCCGCTTGCGCTGCTCGGCACGTTTGTATTTGACCTGCCCGTTATGGCAGTTTATATCCTGATGTGCGCCGATGAGATCGTAAAGCTGCCGTTTGTTTATCCGAGATACAAAAAGTATCTGTGGCTCAATAATCTGACACGGGAAGAAAACGAATGAGCGAACAGCAAAGAGATAGAAGCCCGGCGCGAAAGGAGAAGCCATGAACGTCAGAAAACCTGCGGATTCCAGCACAATGTGCCGGGAATCGCCCGCAATTCTCGCACAGATTCTTCCGCAGATGATTGAGGTCTGCGCCATCGGCAGAGCCGTCAGCCAGCGCCCGGAGAAGGGCGCTGGCTGACGGCGTTTTTGCAGGCGGATTTCTCTGACCGCACAGGCGTTTTCCCGCGCAGCATGCGCCGGATGCGCGATTTCTGTCGGACGAATGATGAAGAAATCTTTATCACAGTTTGACGCGCTATCTGTCTTTGCAAAGTGGTGATCTTTCCACGTTCCTGTGTAAAGCGGAACGCGCGCTTACAGCTTCCAGCCCACGGCCTGTTCCCGGCCGCTGATAAAGCGGCGGTAAATGCCGTCCTGCGCCATCAGCTCCTCGTGTGCGCCGCGCTGCACGATCTGTCCCTTGTCCACCACAAGAATCTGATCGGCGTGACGCACGGTTTTCAGCCGGTGCGCGATCATGATGACGGCTTTCTCCTGCGTCAGCGCAGAGATCGCCTCCATCAGCTCCTTTTCATTCTCCGGATCGACATTGGCGGTGGCCTCGTCCAGAATAATGATGGGCGCATCCTTTATCAGGGCACGGGTAATGGAGAGCCGCTGACGCTCACCGCCGGAAAGCGTCCCGCCCGCCTCGCCGATGACCGTTTCATAGCCCTGCGGCAGCTTTATGATAAAGTCGTGACAGCGGGCTTTCCTTGCCGCTTCTATTACCTTTTCCATCGGCGCGTCCGGCTGGCCGAAGCGGATGTTGTTGGCAATCGTGTCATGGAACAGGTAGACGTTCTGGAGCACAAAGCTGAAATTCCGCATCAGGCTGTCCATGTCGTAATCCCGCACATCATGCCCGCCCAGCGTGACCCGTCCGCCGTCCACATCCCAGAAGCGGGAGAGCAGATGGCAGAGCGTGGTCTTGTCGCCGCCGGAAGGCCCGACGATCGCCGCCGTTGTCCGCTCCGGGATGTCCAACGAAATGCCGTTGATGACAGGCTTTTCACCATAGGAGAAGCAAATATTTTCCGCATGGAGGTCATGGCGCTCCGGCGTAAGCTCCGCGCCGGAAATATCCATTGTGGGCAGCGCCAGAATATCCGCTGCTTGATCCACGCAGGTGTCCACCACCCGCAGCAGGCTCGACTGCGTACCGGCCTGTTCCAAGCCCTCTGTGAGCAGGAAGGAGCAGATACAGAGCATGACGCAGCTCAGAAGCTCCATTCTGCCGCCAGTGTAGAGCATGAGCGACAGAAGCACCACGCCCACGTCTATGAGCTTGGCAGCGGAACTCTGCATGAGCATCCACGGCAGCAGCTTCAATTCCATGTCAATATTGGAATCCACATTTTCATCAATCGCGGCTTCCAGCCTGCGGTTATATTTCCCCGTCAGGGAATACCCTGATCTTTATTTTGACCTTCCGGCTGCTTTTCAGAGCGTCGATCAGGCGACGGATTTTCCGGCCATGTCCAAGCTGCTGTTTGAGATCGAGAATTACCGTGGCGAAGGCGCGGCGGCAGCGCTTTTTTACGAGGCCAAGGTCACAGAGGCAATCGCGCTGGTCGTGGACGCATGGAAGCGGCAGGGCCAAAAGCAGGAGCGGCCTCTCTCAAGGCAGGACGCAGAGAGCCTGCAAAATGTGGTCAGCTACATCGCCGATCACTATGCCTTTGATCTTCCGCTCGGGCGCCTTGCGAATATCGCCTGCATGAGTGAAAGCAAGCTGAAAGGCTGTTTCAAACGGCAGTTCGGGTGCAGCGTCACGCAGTACATTCAGGGCCGGAGAATGAGTCAGGCGGAGCACCTGCTCATAGGCACCGACTTCACCATGGGACAGATCGCTCAAATGATCGGCTACACCACCGCCAGCCGCTTTGCGGAGCTGTTCAAAAAGAGCACCGGTATTCTGCCGATTGAATATCGGAAAATTGCAAGACGTGGATAAGCTTTTCGCGCGGCACAGAGGCGGCTGCAAAATTCGTTATGCGCAAAAACAAAAAGCTGCGGATTCCGTTCAGATGGAATTCGCAGCTTTTTTGATTATGTGTATACAGCGGCACCGTCTTACCGCAGGACCGATACGGCCAGATTGACGGCTCCGGCCAGCAGCATGACGAGAATCGGGCTGAGCTTTGACTTGCGGAGCAGGAAAAATGCGGCAAGAAAGATGGCAAGCATGACCCAGTTCGTATCAGGAATGCTGAACGCCTGCGCCCAGAGCGCCTGAACCAAAATCAGCACACCGGAGGAGGCGATCATTGCCACGACGGCAGGACGCAGTGAGCCAAGAATGTCCTGAAGGACGGTCAGATTGCGATAGCGGAGATAGAGCCGGGCGAGAAGCGTAACAAGAATGCAGGACGGCAGCACGCACCCGGCGGTCGAGACGAGCGCGCCGGGAATTCCGGCAATTTTTGTGCCGACAAAGGTCGCTGAATTCACGGCAATCGGCCCGGGCGTCATCTGCGAGATCGTAATGAGATCGGTGAATTCCGTCATGCCGAGCCAGCCGTGCAGATCTACGATCTGTGCCTGTATGAGCGGCATGGCGGCATATCCGCCGCCGAAGCTGAGCGCACCGATCTGAAAAAAGCTCCAGAATAATTGCAGATAGATCATGACCGTTTCCTCCCACGCAAAACCAGCGTCCGCGCAGCGCCGAGCAGAATACATCCAAGAACAATATAGATCACGTTGACCTTGCACACGCTGGTGAGCAGAAACGCCGCCAGCATGATGAGAATGGACGATACGGACTTCGATTTTACAACCTCCGCGCCCATGTCCCACACGACAGAGGCGATCACAGCCGCGACGCCTGCCTGCATCCCGGATAGCATCGCCGCCACATACGGATTGTCACGAAAAAGCTGATAGAAAAAGGAGATCAGCGTGATGATGGCAAACGGCGGAAGAATGGTGGCGATCACCGCGAGAGCGGCGCCTCCCAGCCCGGCCAGCTTGTAGCCGACGACGATCGAGCCGTTGACGGCGATGGCGCCGGGCGCGGACTGCGCAATGGCGATCAGATCCAGCATCTCATTCTCTTCAATCCAATGATATTTGTCCACGAACTGCTTTTTCATCAGCGTGACAATGACATAGCCGCCGCCGAAGGTAAACGCGCTGAGATACAGCGTGGAAAAAAATAATTTCAGCAAAATATCGCGCTTTTTCATTTACATCCCTCCTGTGTTGACTATATCATGCCTTGACGCATATGTAAAATATTATTATAATATAAAAACAATATATTTTTCGTTATGATACGACGCAATGGAGGGATGCGCATGACGCTTCGGCATATGAAGATCTTTTCCGCGGTATACCGTACCGGCAGCGTAACAAAGGCGGCACAGGAGCTGCACCTTGCGCAGCCATCGCTCAGCGTGGCGATTCGTGAACTGGAAAGCTATTACGGCGTATGCCTGTTCGAACGGATCGGCCGGCGTATGCATCCGACGCAGAGCGGGGAGACGCTGTATGGCTATGCCAGTCATATTGTGGCGCTGTTCGACGATATGGAAAAGCAGATGCGCAACTGGGACAGCCTCGGCGTCCTGCGCGTCGGTGCGAGCATCACCATCGGAACCTATATTCTTCCCGCGCTGCTGCACGAATATCAAATGCAGACGCCGGAGCTGCGGATCGAGGCGACAATTGAGCGTGCAAGCGGAATTGAACAGCGCCTGATCGACAACACGGTCGATATTGCGCTGCTCGAACGGCAGCCGGAGCATGCGGAGCTGCTTGCGGTACCGTTTATGCAGGATGAGCTTCGGCCCGTCGTACCGTGCAGCTCACCGCTGGCGGAGGAAACGGCTGTCACGCTGGAGCAGCTGGCAGAGTATCCGTTTCTGATGCGGGAAAAGGGAAGCTCCGTTCGCTCCGTGCTGGAGGCCTGCTTTGCGCTGCGGCAGATGTCGGTTCATCCCGTCTGGGAGAGCGCCAGCACGCAGGCAATTGTAAAGGCGGTCGGCGAGGGCCTCGGCGTCGCCGTGCTGCCGCAGATGCTCGTGGAACGGGATGCGCAGGAGGGGGCGGTGCGGATGCTGCGGTTTCGGGAGCCGCTGCGCCGGAATCTCAACATTGTGTATCATAGAAGCAAATACCTGACGCGCAACATGGAACGCTTTATTGAGCTGTGCCGGAGCAGTGCCGCGCAGCCGTGCATCGGAGAGAAGGGAGCGCAGCAAACATGAAACACTATACCGTTATGCTGAAGCCGGCGTCCTCGCTGTGCAATCTTCGCTGTAAGTATTGCTTTTACTGCGATGTGGCGGAGCAGCGCGAGATCCGTTCGTTCGGCAAAATGACAGACCTGACGCGCGAGCGGATTTTGAACCGGCTTGCGGAGAGCCTGGAGCCGGGAGATCAGCTGGAGCTGGCGTTTTAGGGCGGAGAGCCGATGCTGGCAGGGCTGGAATTTTACCGCGCGTTGGTCAGACCGTTTCACAATGGGGCAGCCGCATCCATGTGTCCTACGCGATCCAGACGAATGCGACGCTGCTGGACGAGGCGTGGTGCGAATTTTTGAAGGAAAACCGCTTCCTGGTCGGGGTGTCGTATGACCTGCTGCCGGAACAGCATGACGCAGTCCGCGTCGATGCTGCGGGAAGAGGAACCAGCCGCGCGGTCAAGCGTGCGATCACGCTGCTGCGGATATGGCTGCTTCCTGCGGGAAAACGCGCCTGTGCTCGAACAGATCGCGCTGGCTGAGCGCCGCGCACGCGGCCTTGGCTGAGAGCGCCTGCCGGAGACACATGCGTTGGCCTGCTGCGGAAGAAGCGGCCTCTTGAGATATGGAAACCCGGCTCCATCGCGCTGTTCAGGCGGCGCGGTGGGGCCGGGCATTTTTTCGAAAAACAGCAGCGAGTCAGCGCGCGAGCAGAAGAACAGCCAGATCGTTGACATTCGTGCCGGTGGGGCCGGTCATAATCAGCCCGCCGATTTTTGCAAGGGCAGGATAGGCGTCGTTCTGCCGAAGAACGTCGCCGGGGTCGATTCCCGCTGCCCGCAAGGCGGAAAGGCTGTCCTGATCGACATAACCGCCCGCAGCGTCCGTTGGGCCGTCGGTGCCGTCGGAGCCAAAAGAAAACACGGCGGTTTGTGAAAGACCGGAGATACCCTCTGCCGCGGCAAGCGCAAGCTCCTGATTGCGGCCGCCGCGCCCATGTCCTGTCAGATGGACGACCGTCTCGCCGCCCGCCAGAAACGCAAGCGGCCGCGCCGTGTCGGCGTGCGTTTTTGCGATGCTTGCAAGGAAACGTCCGGCCTCACGGGCCTCGCAGTTCAGGCAATCGGTCAGGCGGGTACACGAATAACCGAGCGACTGCGCGGCCTTCTCGGCGGCGGCGCATAGCTCACGGACGCTTCCGGTCACATGCGAAGTGACATTTGGAAGCGCCTTCGGCGTCTCCTGCGCAAGGCACACCTTCGCCGCGTCCGACAGGCGCAGCTGATATTTTTCCGCAATGGCCAGCGCCTGCTGACAGGTGCTGCCGTCGGGATAGGCGGGGCCGGAGGCGATCATATCCAGCGGGTCGCCGATGATGTCGGACAGAATGATGGAATAAACGGAGGCGGGCTGGCAGTGGAGCGCAAAGCGGCCGCCCTTGACGGCGGACAAACGCTTGCGGATGGTGTTCATCTCGACGATATCCGCGCCGCAGGCAAGCAGCTGCTTCGTGATATCCTCCGTCTCCTCAAACGGCACAAGCGGGGACTCAAACAGTGCGGAGCCGCCGCCGGAGATGAGAAACAGCACGCAGTCCTCCGGCGAAAGCCGTTCCGTCAGCGCCAGCGCGGTCTGCGCTGCGCGCACGCTGTTTTCGTCAGGCACCGGGTGTCCGGCCTCAAGGATCTGCAGGCTGCCGATGGCACCCTGACTGTGCCCGTATTTTGTAATGACTGCGCCGGAAGAAATTTTGCCGCCGAGAACCTGATAGGCGGCGTTTGCCATCGACCATGCGGCCTTCCCGATGGCAATGAGGATGACGCGGCCGGTGCAGGAGAAGCCTGTAAGCGCGCGCTGCACGGCGGCATCCGGCTGGACAGCGCGGATCGCGCTGGTAATGATCTGATTGGCGGTATCTCGAAGCGTCATGGTGAACATTCCTTTTAGGCAAAGCTATGCGTGTGTGGATTGACGGACGACAAGCTCGCTTTTCAGCACAAGCTTTCTCACCGGCATCTGCGGGAAGTGAATGCGGTCAAGCAGGATCTCAATGCCGCTGAGACCGATGGCGTACAGCGGCTGAGCCATGGTAGAGAGCGGGATACGAAGATAGAGGTCACCGGCGGCACAAACGGCTTCCGAGGCATCCGCTCATTTATGGTCGGCGGCCAGAAGATGACAAAGCTTCAGCTGTATTACGTCGTGCTTGTGGTTGCGGTGCTCTGCGTGGCGATCCTCTATCGGATGATCTATTCCAAAACCGGCCGCGCATTCCGCGCCGTAAAGGGCAATCCCATTGCGGCGGAGTCCATGGGCATCAACGTAAACATGTATAAGATGCTTTCGTTTGCCACATGCGGCGCGTTCGCGGGCCTTGCCGGTGCGTTCTACGCGATCCAGGTCGGCTATGTCTCGCCCGAAGCGTTTACAACGACGATGTCCATTAAAATTCTGACAATGTGCGTCCTTGGCGGCCTTGGCAACTTCTATGGTGCGGCGGTGGGCGCGGTGATTATCGGCGTCGGTACGGAGCTTTTGGCGGCGTTTGAGGACTATCAGATGATTATTTACGGCCTGTCCATCATTCTGATTTTGAAGTTCGCGCCGCGCGGTGTGGCCGGCGGTGTGCAAAGGCTGGCGGAGCAGATCCGAGGCCGCGCGTCAAAGGCTGCATCCGGCAAGGAGAAAGGAGAGCGGGTATGAGCGTTTTACTGGAGGCAAAACAGCTCACAATGCAGTTTGGCGGTCTGGTTGCCGTCAATCACGTTGATATGCAGATCGAACAGGGGGCAATATCCATCTGCTGATTGGGCCGAACGGTGCGGGAAAATCAACGCTGTTTAACGCCATCACCGGACTCTACATCCCGACCTCCGGCAGCGTCTGGTTTCAGGGCGAGGAGATCTCAAAATACAAGCCGCATACGATCACAAAGCTCGGCATCGCCAGAACGTTCCAGAATATCCTGCTGTTTGATGATCTGCCGGTTGTGGAGAACGTTATGGTCGGCCGGCACTGCCGCATCGGCAGCAGCATCCTGACGGATATCCTGCGCACGCCGAAAATGCGCAGAGAAGAGGCGCAATGCCGCGAACGGGCGGAGGAGCTTTTGGAGTTCGTCGGGCTAAAGGACAGCATCCACACCAGCGCGGGCAGCCTGCCCTATGGCCGCAAGCGTATTTTGGAGATCGCCCGCGCGCTGGCGTCCGAGCCGAAGATGCTGATGCTGGACGAGCCGGCGGCCGGTATGAACCCGAAGGAAACAGAAGAACTGATCGAGCTGATCTATAAAATCCGCGATTCGGGCGTGACATTGGTGGTCGTTGAGCACAATATGCGCCTTGCCATCGGCATTGCGGATGTGGTGACGGTCATTGACCACGGCACAAAGATTGCCGAGGGACTGCCGCGCAGCGTGGTGCAGGAGCCGCAGGTCATTGAGGCTTATCTTGGCAAGGAGGTGGAGTTCGCATGATCGAGGTTGAACATATGCAAGTAAAATATGGAAATATTGTCGCGCTGTCGGACGTTTCGCTGAGTATTCCGGACGGAAAGATCATTTCCATCGTCGGTGCGAACGGCGCGGGTAAGACGACGCTTGTGCGCACGATCTCCGGGATCCTGCGGCCAAGCAGGGGTGCGATCCGCCATAACGGCGAGGATATCACCAAATGGGGCAACGACAAAATTGTCCAGAACGGGATCATTCAGGTCCCGGAGGGACGGCAGATCTTCAGCGAGCTGACGGTGCTGGAAAACATCCGCATGGGCGCGTATTGCAGGAAGGACAGCCGTGAGGCGATCGAGGCGGACATCAAAGAGGTATTTGCCCTGTTCCCGCGGCTGGAGGAGCGCGTCAGTCAGAAGGGCGGCAGCCTTTCCGGCGGCGAACAGCAGATGCTGGCCTTTGGCCGGGCGCTGATGAGCAAGCCGAAGATCCTGCTTCTGGATGAGCCTTCGATGGGCCTTGCGCCGATCATTGTGGCGGATATCTTCCAGTGTGTTAAGAAAATCGCCTCGCAGGGCGTGACGGTTGTCGTCATTGAACAGAACGTCAAGATGGCGCTGAAGGTTTCAGACTATGCCTATGTGCTTGAAACCGGCGCCGTTGTAAACGAGGGGCCGTCGGTGCAGCAGCCGGGTATCTTCCTCTGGAACGTACCTCGGCAAAGTGAGCCAGCGGTCAAGACCGTAGTTTGCCAACTTTACGGCATCCTTTCGGTCGGTCTTGACGCGTCTCAAATCGTTGTTCCCGTAACCATGCACCAGCTTCGCATTGACGACGGAAACATATAGCCCTGCGTCGTGAAGCAGCTTTGCCACCGGCGCGTGGTAATTTCCTGTGGCCTCCATGACCACGCGAGTCTCACCGTTCAGGCTTTTGAGCCGTTTTGCCAGTTCGCTCAGTTCACTGTCGGTGTGACGGACTTCAAAGGGCGAGATGACAACCTCTCCAAAGGGACGCATGACGGCAATCGTGCTTCTTCCTTTGGAAATGTCAATACCAACAGAGTTCATTTGCATTCCTCCAATCTGTGAATCGCAACCGGAATCCATCTTTTTCTCATTGCCGATTCAATCTATTGGGTGACGCGAACTCTATGGCTCAACCTGCTCAAATCGAACGCTGCAATAAGGGGATGGCTGACAGTCTCTGTATCGGACATGGAAGCCCAAGGAGGTATTGGTCAGCCAGTTGCTCCCCTTATTGTAGCTTCGGCATGAGATGGAAAGAAAGCCGGACTGGCTGCCCGGCTTTCCTGTCCAAATTTATTGTAATAGGAGCGAGTGCAAATGAAACTGCAGGACCGCCGCGCCATTGTAACCGGCGCGGCACAGGGAATCGGCTTTGCCATTGCAAAGCGGCTGAACGAAGAGGGCTGCCGCGTGGCACTGCTGGACATCAACGAGGAAAAGGTGTGCCAGAGCGCACAGCAGCTAAACGGCTGTATCGGCATTGCCTGCGACGTATCGAGTCCGGAAAGCATCGAAAACGCGGTCAGCGCAGCGGCCGCTGCATTTGGCGGACTGGACATCGTGGTAAACAACGCGGGTATTCTGCCAAGCTCCGCGATCGAGGATGTGAGCGAGCGGGAGTGGGACAGAACGATGACAATTAACCTGAAGAGCGTGTTCTTTATGGTGCAGAAGGCGCTTCCGTACTTAAAGAAGTCCGCGCACGCGCGCGTGATCAACACAAGCTCACTGGCCGGAAGAATGGGCGGCGTTGAGACGTGCCTTGCGTATTCGGCGTCAAAGGGCGGCATCAACGCGCTGACCATGGGCTTTGCGCGGCAGCTTGCACCGTTTGGGATTACGGTGAACGCCGTATGTCCGGGAACGACGGAAACGCCCATCACGAAGGCGTTTTCTGACGAGGCGATGCAGCGGCTTCTGACGCGCATCCCGCTGGGACGGCTTGGAAAGCCGGAGGACATGGCGAACGCGGCTGCGTTCCTTGCCAGCGACGACGCATCGTTTATCACTGGCCATATGCTGGATGTAAACGGCGGAATGTATATGGCGTGAGAGGTGTGCGATGTATCAGTTTCACTACGGAATTTCCTGCGCGCTGGAGCCGCAGCCGCAGCGCCAGCCGGTGATTATCCGCGGCGAGATCGAGCATGTGGCCGCCGAAGTCAGACGCGCGGGCTATGATGCGATCGAGCTTTTTATCCGCGATGCGGCGCAGTATGATGCGGCAAGGCTTCTGCGCGCGGCAAAAGAAGAGGACCTCAGCTATTGCGCCATTGCCACCGGCATGGAGTATAACCTCAACGGCCTGTGCCTGATCAGTGACGACGCGGAAAATCGCAGAAAAGCGGTTGATGCGCTGAAAGCGCATCTGGATTTGGGCGCGGAGCTGGGCTGCCCGGTGATCGTGGGCATTATGCGCGGCAATATCCCGGATTTTTCGCGGTATGACGAATATGAGGCGCGCTTTACACAGGCGCTGACGGAGCTGAGCGGCTACGCCGTGCAGACGGGCGGCAGCATTGTGGTTGAATCGATCCTGCGTTATATCAACAATTACCTCAACAGTGCGCCGGAGACGGCGGATTACCTGCGGCGGATCCATCTGCCGGGCGTCAAGCTGCATATCGACACGCATTCGATGATCCTGGAGGACAAGAACCTTGCGCAGAGCGTGCGCCAGTGTGCGGATATTCTGGGCTATGTGCATTTCTCGGACTCGAATCGCGGCTATCCCGGCGCGGGCAATATTGACTTTAAGTCGGTGCTTGGCGCGCTGATGGACGCGGGCTATCAGGGGTATATCTCCACGGAATGTCAGCCGTACCCCACGGAATTTGACTGCGCGCAGCGCGGCCTTGCATACATGAAGAATTTAGTCTCCATTTTGGAGCTGAAACGGAAAATCAAAGAGAGGGAGTATAAAAATGAGCGAGCATAAGTATCTGAAATGGTTCAGCAGCCAGACAAAGTCCATCTACTGGCACGATTCGGCGATTCGAGAGGAACAGCTTGCTGCGTTTTCCAACGGAGCGGTCGGCATGACGACAAATCTGTTTTTGATCCAGTCCACGCTGAATCAGGACAAAAAGTTCTGGAAAGAGCGTCTGGTGCAGATCCCGGAAAGCCTGAAGGGCGATGAGAAGGTCTATGCGCTGATGCGCTGCGTGACCGGCTATTATGCAGAGCAGGTTCTCCCGATCTTCGATAAGGGCGTCCCCGGCGAGGGCTATGTCTGCGCGCAGACGAACCCGAACAAGACCGGCGACGCGGATTACATGATCGAGCAGGCAAAGATCCTTGCTTCGTGGGCGCCGAACATCGTGGTCAAGATGCCCGCGACCAATGCCGGTATCAAGGCGTATGAGGAGTGTGCGGCGCTGGGCATGAACGTTGCGGCCACCGTCAGCTTCACGGTCCCGCAGATCCTTGCCGTCGGCGAGGCCGCTGCGCGCGGCAAGGAGCGTGCAAAGAAGAACGGCATCAAGCCGGGGCTGACCATTGCCGTTCTGATGTGCGGCCGTCTGGACGACTATCTGCGCGACGTCGCGCACGACAGCGGCGCGGCCGTCAGCGAGAGCGATATTACGCAGGCCGGTATTGCCTGCCTGAAAAAGGCGTATCGGATTTTCAACGAGCGCGGCTATGACACATACCTGATGCCCGCCGGCTGCCGCGGCGCGAACCAGATCATTGAGCTGGCCGGCGCGAAGATGATCTTCTCCATCGCGCCGAAGATCGTCAAGATGCTTCCCAGCGACACAAAGTGCGAGGAGCGTATCGATATTCCGGTCGCGCAGGATGTGATCGACCGCCTGATGACCATGCCCGAGTTCCGCAAGGCGTATCTGGAGGACGGCATGACGCGCGGAGAGTTCATCACGTTTGGCTCTGCCAACCGCACGACCGACCAGTTTATCAACGACGGCTGGAATCCGCTGGTCAACTTTAAATTCTGAGCAGAGGTGCAGATATGAACTATTTGGAGTGGATCAACCGGTGTACCCCGACCAGATGGTGGCATGACTCCGGCAACCCCGATGAAATTGAGCTTGCGCTCAAGCGCGGCGCAACCGGTGTGACGACGAACCCGGTCCTGACGTTCCGCTCGTTCCATTCGCAGCCGGAATTCTGGAGTCCCAAGGTGCTGGCGCAGGGCGATGATTTTGAGCCGGAGGCACGCGCCGAAGCGCTGCTGCGGCTGGTTGCGACCTATGCGGCGGAAACGGTCCGCCCGATCTATGAGGTCATTGCGTTTGACCCGTTTGCAAAGGAAGCGCTGGACGATGTTGTCAGCTGCGGCGCAAAGCGCGGCGAAAGCAACGCCGATGTCGCCTCGAAGAGCGACGTGGTCATCACCATGGTTCCCAACTCTCCGCACGTCCGCGCGGCGGTTCTGGGCGAAAAAGGTGTTGCCGAAGGCGCAAAGGACGGCCTTGACGTGATCGACATGAGTTCCATCGCGCCGCTGGAATCCAAGGCCATCGCCGCCGAGTGCCTCAAGCACGGCATCCACATGATGGACGCGCCGGTTTCCGGCGGCGAGCCGAAGGCAATCGACGGTACGCTCTCGATCATGTGCGGCGGACCGAAGGCACTGTTCGACAAGTACCATGAGCTGCTGATGACGATGGGCGCCTCCGCCGTCCACTGCGGGGAGGTCAACGGCGCGGGCAACACCGTAAAGCTGGCAAACCAGATCATTGTCGCCTGCAACATTGCCGCCTGCGCGGAGGCGTATTCGCTTTCGACCATGGCGGGCGTGAATCCGGAAAAGGTCTTTGAGGCCATTCGCGGCGGCCTTGCCGGCTCGACGGTCATGAACGCGAAGGTTCCCATGATGATGGAGGGCAATTTCAAGCCCGGCTTTAAGATCGACCTGCATATCAAGGATCTGAACAACGCGCTCGACACCGGCCACGGCCTCGGCACGCCGATGCTCCTGACCGCGCAGGTGCAGGAAATGCTTCAGTGGCTGCACAACAACGGCTGCGGCCAGAACGATCACAGCGCGATCCTCAAGTATTATGAGAGGTACGCAAGTAATAGACAGGGTTCCTTCGGAAAGGCCGGCGCGCTGCGCCGGCCTTTTCCCGGAAAAGAAAGGAGAGCGGACGTTGGAATCTGGAATGATTATTTTAAGGCAGCTTTTGATTATGGGGATCTATTGCTGCATCGGTTATGTGCTGCATCGCGCGAAGCTGGTTTCGCAGGATGGGTGCCGCGCTTTTTCGCGGCTGCTGCTGCACAGGCAGCCGGTGGAGGAATTTGCCGCCAGCTTTTCAAATGCCGGCTTTATGGGGATCCCACTCATCAGCATGGCGCTTGGCAGCAGTGCGGTGCTTTATATTGCGCCGTTTACGGCGCTGCTCAACATCTTGCAGTGGACGTATGGGCAGAATCTGCTGCTCGGAAGACGGACGGGGAGCGTAAAAAGCGTGCTGCTCAATCCGCTGGTTTTGGCGCTGGCGGGCGGTCTGCTGCTTTACGCACTGCCGATGCAGCTTCCGGACGCGCTGCAAAAGGCGGTCTCGTCCGTCGCGGCCTGCAATGCGCCGATTGCAATGATTATTCTGGGCTATTATCTGGCAGAGGTGCCGCTCAAACAGATTTTCACGTCCGGCGCCGCGTGGCGCGTCAGCGCCATGCGGCTTCTGCTGATCCCGATCATAAGCGCGCTGATGATCGTGCGGCTTCCGTTGATCGGAGCGGAGATGAAGCAGGCCCTTGTCATTGCGGCCAGCGCTCCGGTTGGGATCAATGTGGCAATTTATGCGGAGCTGCTTGGAAAGAACTATAAAAAGGCGGTTATTCTGATTTGCCAATCCACAATTCTGCGCCTGATTACAATGCCGCTTGTGATCGTACTGACGGAACTGCTGATTGCATAGCACGCGACACAGCGTGAAACCGTCCATAGCAAGCGTCTGATCGTGCGTCTTTTGCCGTGATGGCAGAGCTTGCGGAAGGTTTTTGCAATATTCAAAGGGCCGCACCTTTCGGTGCGGCCCTCTTTGCTGTATCTAGTTGGGGTGTGCCGGGGATTCAGCGCAGGCCCAGATAGCGGACGAGGATCGCCGCCACCTGCGCACGGGTCGCATAGCCCTTCGGGCTGAGCTGGCCGTTTGCGCCGTTGATAAGGCCCTCGGACACGGCCCACTGCATCGCACTGCGCGCATAGGACGAGACCTGCGCCGCATCACGGAACGCATTCAGCGATTCGCCTGCGCCGGTGCTTCTGCCGGTATAGTTGGCGTAGCGGTACAGGATCGCAACCATCTGCTCGCGCGTGACCGGCTGCTGCGGCGCAAAGCTGCTGCCGCCGACGCCGTTGACGATGTTGTTCTCCGCCGCCCAGATCACGGCGCGCTCATACCAGCTGCCGCTTGCCACATCGCTGAAGCGGTTTGCAGCGAAGACTGCGGGCGTGCCCTCCAGACGGTACAGGACCGTCACGAGCATTGCGCGCGTCATGTTGTCATTCGGCGCGAAGCGCTCGGCGGAAACGCCGCTGAACAGGCTGTTGCTGACTGCGCTCAGGATGCTGTCCTCGGCCCAGTGTCCGCCAATGTCGGTGAAGCCCTCCGCAGGAAGATTCGGGTCGCCGGGATTCGGCGTCTTGTCGTCGTCCGCCGCGATCACCAGCAGACCGAGCAGCCGCAGCATTTCTTCGCATTCCTCGAGCTTACCGATGTTCCAGACCAGCGCCTTCTGCGCCGGGGTCAGCGCGTCATAGGCCGCTCTGGCCTCGCGGATCTGCGTCATGTCCTTCAGGCGCACATCCGACGGATCGGGAAGCGCTTCGATCAGGTCGATGACCGCAGCCGCAGACACATAGTCGATCGCAGTCAGAAGGTCTTCATAGTTGTGGACAAGCTTCTTCTGTGCCGGGGTCAGACGTTCATAGTCCTCCAGCACCTTCTTGACGCGCTCGGCATCCTCCGCCGTCAGCTGATCGAGCGGCTTGAGCGCTTCGATCTCGCGGATGACCTTCTCCGCCGCAGCTTCGTCAGGATTCGTGGGATCGGCGGCGATGTAGATCGTCGTCACCGCGCCCGCACCGTTTTCTCTGGCCGTATAGGCCGTCACGCGGTAGGCATAGGTCACACCGAACGGAAGCTCCACCGTATCCAGATAGGCCGCCGTCGTGCAGCCGCTTTCCAGCGTCGTGAACGTGCCGTAATCCCAGGTCTGCTGCACGCCGTCGCTGATGCGGACGGCCTGCGCACGCTCGACACGGTAATAGACCGTCTCGAACTTCGTCTCCTCCGCCGCCGTCCAGCTGAGCGCGACATTGCCGTTTTCATCGCGTACCGCCGTCAGATCCTTCACGGCAAGCAGGCTTGCGTCCGCCGTATTGTGCGTGCCGAAGAACGCCTTCCAGAGGCGCGTCTCATAGCCCTGCGCGCCCTCGGGTGCATAGAGCGTCAGACCGAGATCCTTTTCAACGACCTTGCTGTCAACCACATCGAAGTAGTAATCCTTGAAGTTGTTGTAGCGTGCGATCTGGAGCGCATTGGCGCTGATGTACTGATAGCATTCCAGAACCGGAGCGGTCATGCTCTCAAAGCGATAGTCCGTCAGATTCTCGCAGCCGTAGAAAGCCGCGTCGCCGATGCGGACGACCGTGGAGTTGAGCGTCACGGAACGCAGGCCCAGTGCGCCGTAAAATGCGTTTTCGCCGATACGCGCCGTTCCCTCGGGGACGATGTAGGCGCTGCCCGCCTTGGCCGCCGGGTAGTAGAGGAGCGTCTTGCCGGAGGCGTCAAACAGGACGCCGTCCACGGTCTTGAAGGCCGTATTGCCGGAGGCTACGCGGATCTCTTCGAGCGCCGTGCAGCCGATGAACGCCTGCGCCTTGCCGAAATCGGTCAGTCCGGCAGGAAGCGTGATGGTTTTCAGGGCCGTGCAGTTCTGGAACAGGTATCGCGTAAGCGATTCCAGTCCGGCCGGGAGCGTCACATCCTCCAGCGCCGTGCAGCCGGAGAACGCGCCGTTTCCGATGGAGGTCACGCCGTCCGGAATGCGGATCGACCGAAGGGCCGTGCAGCCGGAGAAGGCGTTGAGGGAAATGGTGGTGAGCGATTCGGGAAGCGTCACGCTCTCCAGAGCTGTGCAGCTGCCAAAGGCCGAGGTACCGATGACCGTCAGGCCCTCGGGCAGGATGAGGCTCTTCAGCGCCGTATCGCTGTTGAACGCGCCGGTGCCGATGGTCAGCTCCGTCGTGCGCGCTTCAAACGTCACGCTTTCCAGATTCGTGCAGCCGCGGAAGGCGTTCGAGCCGATGACGGTGACGCTTGCCGGAATGACGAGCGTTTTCAGCGTGGTGTTGTTCTGGAGATAGCCGCTCGGGATCTCCGTCACATTGGAGGGAACGGTAAAGTCCTCCGTGACCGTGGTCGTAGCCGTCGGGACGATGAGCACGGAGTTGTCCGCGCGCTTGCAGACCGCGCCGCTCTCATTGTTGTAATACGTTTCGTTGGCCGGATCGACCGTGATGTTTGCAAGCAGGGTGCAGTTCTTGAACGCATCCTTGTGCAGGTTCTTGACGCTTGCGGGCAGGTAGACGCCGGACACATGCGGGTCAGCGGCCGCCTTTCCCTGGTCCATGTTCGCAAACGCGCTCATGCCAAGCTCCTCGAGCGTATCCGGCAGGAGCAGCTCCGTCACGGATTTCAGCGTCGTAAAGGCGCTGGACTTGATGACCTTGATCTGCGTGCCGCTCAGGTCCACCTTTTTCAGGGAGGTGAAATCCGCAAACGCGCTCGATTCCAGATTTGTGAGCGATGCCGGGAAGTGCAGCTCGGTCACGCCGTTGCCGCGGTAGGCGCTGGTGTAGAATGCGCTTCCGCCGACGCTTTCCAGAGTTTCGGGCAGGGTCAGCGTTTTCAGCGAAACGGTGTTGTAGAAGGCTCTGCTGGCGATCTCCTTCACCTGCGTCGCGCCGAGGCTGATGGTTTGCACTGCGTCGCAGCCGTCAAAGGCGCTCTTGCCGATGGTTTGCAGCGTCGCCGGGAATTCCAGCGTCTGCGCCTTCTTGCAGTTGTAGAACGCGCTTTCTCCAATCGACTGCACGCCGCTGCCGAAGGTGATCTCCTCTGCATTCTGGCACTTTGCAAAGGCATACGCGCCAATGGTCTTTACGCTGTCGGGGATATGGATCGCTTTCAGCGCCAGTGCCTTTGCGCTGCTGCCGCTCGTCACGACGCCGCTTGCAAAGGCATGTTCGCCGATCGTCTCCAGCGTGCTGGGAAGATTCAGCTCCGTCAGGCCCACGCAGCCGGAGAAGGCCGCCGCACCAAGATACTTGACGCCCTCGGGGATGCTCACGGAGGTCAGCTTTGCGTCATGGCTGCCGTCAATGAGATACGTTCCGTTCTGACTCATCAGCCAGCCGTTTTCGTTGATCTTGAGATAGCGGTTGCCGCTTTCCACGATATATCCCTCAAATGAGGTGCAGTTGGAAACGATCGCGCCGCCAAGAGTCTCCTCGGTCGCTTCAAATGCGCTGTCCGCGCCGAAGATGATGTGCTTCAGGCCCGTGCCGTAGACCATGGAGCCGTCGGGAAGCTTTGCGCCGCCGGTCGAGGCATTGGTTTTCGTGAAAGCGTTCTTGCCGATATAGGTGACCGTATCCGGGATCTTGAAATCGCCCAGAGAGCAGCCGCCATCAAACATGTCGTCGGTGATCTTGGTCAGATTGCCGGTGACCTCTTTCAGAGAATAGCAGCTGGAGAAGATCTTTCCGATATTCTCCGGCGAGCCTTCAAAGTGGACGCTTTCCAGACTGAAGCAGACCTCAAACAGCTTATCGCCCAGCGTCTTGACCGACGCGGGGATGGTGATGCTCTTGAGCATCTTGCAGTAGCCGAAGGCATCGTAATCGATCAGCTCCACCGTATCGGGAAGCGTGATGCTCTCAAGCAGCTGGTCAGAGCGGAAGGCCGTTCTGCCGATCTCTGTTACCTGCGATTTGCTGAGGTCGATCTTTTTCAGGTTGTCGCAGTAGCCCAGCGCGCTTTCACCGATCTTGGTCAGTGTGCTCGGCGCATAGACCTCTACGATGTTGTCATTGTCATAGAAGGCGCGCTTGCCAAGCTCCTTGACGCCCTCGGGGATGACGACGATGCTGTCCGTGCCGGTATAGGCCGTCAGAACGTCGTTTTCATCGATCACGAAGCCGCCCGCAGAGCCGGCCTTGACTGTCACGGCGCAGCTGGCGCTGACGCCGCTGGGCGCTGTGGCCGTAATGACCGCACTGCCCTCCGAAAGGCCCTGGATCAGGCCGTCTTCTACACTTGCCACCTCCGGCGCGGAGCTGGTCCACGTCAGCGTGCGCTCGGTCGCGTTATATGGCGTATAGGTGACGGTCAGCTTCTGGCTGCCGCCGGCCGACATGGAAACGCTCGTTTTGCTGAGCGTCAGCGCCGTGACCGGGATACCGCTCGCGGCCTTGCCCGAGACGGTGATGGTGCACGCCGCCTTCAGGGCCGCGTTGGACGCGCTGGTGGCGGTGACCGTCGCCGTGCCCTCCTTCAGAGCCGTGACCTCGCCGTCCTTGACCAGAACGACGTCCGCATCCGTGGTCGTCCAGTTCAGGCGCTTGTCGGTCGCCTCTGCCGGGGTGAACTTCACGTCCAGCACAGACGTCTCACCGACCTTCATGGTCTTTTCCGGCTCCGCCATTTCGATGGCCGTGACTTCCTGCTTCGCAACGCTCACCTGATACATGCAGCAGTTGAGCGCATAGTCATAGGCCACGATGAAGAACGTGCCCTCATACAGCTTGTCATAGAAATCGGTCACATCATACGTCACCGAGATCTGCGTGCCGGGCTTGGCGTCGCTGCCGTCTTCATTGACCAGCGGCGTGAAGTAATCATAGTACATACCGGCCACGCCGATGCCGCCGGTCAGCGTCATGCCCGCCGAATACAGCGTCGCCGCCATCAGATACTGGTTGTCCTCAAACGTGACGTCCAGATACATCCGGCCGTCCTCGCCCTCGTAGAACGCAAGGCCGTTGCGGTTGACGACATACGGCGCTTCATAATCGACCGTCATATTGAAGCCGAAGGTATCCTTCAGATTCGCATCCGTATCCTCCGCGTCCGGCGAGACCTTCGCCGTGATCGTCAGGCGGGTATTGTTGTCCAGACCGGAGGCCTTCATCGCATCCCAGTCGGGGTAGATATCGCCCACGAACGCCGGATACATGATGTTCGCACTCTGGTTGAACATGGCCTTGCGGATGTTCAGGCCCTCATAGGAATAGTAGACCTTTCCGGTATCCCGGTCCGCGATGCTCACGCTGGCATGCTTTGCACCGCGCAGCAGACCCAGCGGCAGAGAATACAGGTAGCCGTATGCGTTGCCCGCATCCAGCGCCATGGCGATCTTCTCCTCCGAGAAGGCAGGCTCTTCCACGCCCTCCCGAAGCTGGAGCGCATAGCGGCCGGGCAGCATCAGAGACTGGTTGCCGTAAACGCCGTAGACCGTGGATGCAAACACATCCGCCGTCTCGCCGCTGAATTCATCGGCGTCCAGCATCGGGGCCTGCGCCCAGTTGCCGTAGAAGCCGAGATACGGAATGGACAGATCCGGCTGCGTTTCCGAGCTGAGAGTCACAAAGCCCTCGACATAGCAGCCGTTCGCATAATACTTTTCAAGGTAAGCGCGGTCAGAAGCGCTCAGACGGATGGTCACCGTGACCAGTGCGTCGGCGCCTGCCTCCACAAGCAGCGTCGTACCGTTCAGCGACGCGCCGGAAACCGTCACGTCCGACGTATCCGCCGACAGAACATACGGCTTCTGCGCCATGTACTTACCGTCGGCAGAGACTGCCTCGGTCAGGACGCTGGTGCTGAGCGTATAGCTCTGCGCCTCGCTGCCGGTGTTCTTCACATGGAACTGCACGGCGTAGGTGCCGGCCTTCTGGGGATCGTCGCCCAGCTCGACCTTCGTGCGCTCACTGCCATCGACATAAAGGTACGTCTCCGAGGTCAGCGCCGCGTTCAGATTCACAAGACCCGCGCCCTGCTTTCTCGGGGAGACCTGCACGCCGTTCTGCGTCACCGGCACAGCCGTGGACATGAACAGACGGTTTGCAAGCGTTTCCACCTCACCCGCGCTCAGCGCCGGGTATTTTTCATTCAGGTATTCCCGCATTGCCGCAGAAACGCCGGACATGTACGGCGCCGCCATCGACGTGCCGGACATGTAATCGTAAGCGTTGTTGAACGGGACGGAGGAATAGATTCCGCCGCCGGGCGCCGTGATCTCGGGCTTCAGCTCCAGAGACGGAAGCGGGCCCCACGACGAGAAGCCGGACATCGTCGCCTCGCCGACGTTGCTTTCCTCCAGCGTGATCTGCTGCGTCTCGGCCGAGGCCAGCGTCTCGCTGCTTGCCAGCGTGATGGAGGCCGTCGGGATGCGGACCTCCGTGATGGCCATGCCGGGAGCCTCACCCTGACGGTTGTTGTAGATCAGGCATGCAATCGCACCGGCCGCAGCCGCGTTCAGCTGCTTCTGCTCAAAGGAAATGCTGCCGCGCTGAATGACGGCGATCTTTCCGCTGACATCCAGACCGCTGAAATCGCTCACATCGCCCGTGCCGGGAATCATGACATACGCATAGCTGCCCGCGCCAAGCTCTGCCGCGAAGTCGTGGCCGGAGAGGTCGGTATAGGTGATCTTCGTACCGGCCGCGCTGAAATAGTGGTCGCCGGCAGCGTTGATGCTGGCCACGCTCAGATTCATCTTATAGCTCGAGGGGGAAGAAACGATGCCGTAGTCCACATTGGACGTCGTGGCATAGTCGCCCGCCGGTGCGCCATAGGCCGAAGAATAGCTGTTGCCTGCGGAAACGCACATCGAAATGCCGCTTTCGTCCATCAGGCCGTAGACCTGATCGAGCAGGCCGTCCGATTCCTCCGCGCCGAAGCCGCCGGCCGAGCCAAGGCTCATGTTGACGACATCAACGCCGACCAGAACCGCGTCGGAGAGCGCCGCCAGAATGGCCGCCGTCGTCGCGCCGCTGCTGCGGTCGCTGAATACCTTGAAGATGGCGAGCTGCGCCTCGGGCGCTGCGCCGGAGAAGGTCACATTGCCCTCTGCGTCCACAGCCTTACCGGCCGCGATACCGGCAACGTGTGTGCCGTGGTTATTGCCAAGGTTTTCGACCGCATATTCCGACGGGCAGATATCCGGGTCGTAATCGGCATAGTCAAATGCAAACGGCACCTTGCCGTTCTTGTAAAGCTCGTCCGCCGTCAGAAGGTGGCCCTTACCGGCTGCGCTGAAATACGCCGCGTAGGAATGGGCCGTCGTCTGGCCGTCCTCCGTCGTGTAAAGGAGGCTCTCCAGATCGTCCTTGTGCAGCTTCTGGCTCTGCGGCTCGTTTACGAAGGCCTCATGCGTCGTATCCAGACCGGTATCCAGAATGCCGATCAGCATACCTTCGCCGAGGTAGTCCGTCGTATTGGCAAACGACGCGCCTGCCGGATAGACGGCGTTGTCTACGCCCTCGTCCGGGAAATACTCCGTCTTTTCCTTTTCGTATGTAACGGAGAGCACAACGTCGCGGACGCCGCTCAGCTCACGGAGCTTCGCAATGTCGCCGTAGCGCACCCGGGTGGCAAAGCCGCTCAGCAGCGACGCATAGGTATACGTCGTTTCTCTGCCCATCTCCGCCTCTTCCATCTGGGTCTCGACCGCAGACTGGACCGAGGCAATCTGCTCCAGCTGACGCTGCGCCGCAGCGGTCTGCATGAAATCGCTGAAGGCCATCTGCTGCTGGTTCATCTGCTTCTGCACATCATAGAGCGAATCTACATCCAGAAGCACGATGACATCCACCATCTCGTCCTGAGACGGCAGCAGATCCTCGCCCAGCTCCTCCGGATCGATCAGGCGGCTCTTGTCCAATGCCTGCTCCAGAAGCTTTGTCTGTTCTTCCGCAGTGAGGTTTTTCACCTGTTCACTATAGAGCGGAATATTACGATCCTGAGGCTGTGCCGCCGCAGCCATCGGAACTGCGGAAAGCAGCATGGCCACAGTCAAAGCCAGCGCAAGCAGGCGCTTCATCCTGTGTTTCATCTATATCCTCCCTTTCATTCGGCAGTGTGGAGTTCTCCACTCTGCTTATTTAAATAAATAATATCAGAACGGTGGATTTGAATCAATAATTATGAGCTTGAACGTACTACAGGGAATAGAGATATGTTTAACTTTGCGTTGATTTTTCCTGAAAATCAAGTAAAATAGAAATATGAATTTCTAATATCCGCGATTGCCCCATCTGAATCCGCGCGGATTCCCGCGAAACAGTCAATCTCTAGTTGAACTTATATTTCATGCCATTCCGGCATTACTACAGGAGGAAAAGGATATGCAGGAGCTTTCCATTGGTCAGACGATCGCCCAGCTTCGCAAGCAGGCGGGCATGACGCAGAAGGAGCTTGGAACCGCCGTCGGCGTTTCCGTGCAGGCGGTCTCCCGCTGGGAGCATGGCGGGACGCCGGATATCGAGCTGCTTCCGCGCATTGCCGCCGTGCTCGGCATCTCCACCAGTACGCTTCTCAACGAGGCCGCCGACGGCCCCGTCGATCTGGAAGCGCTTATCCGCCGGGAGCTGCACCGCCTTCCGCAGAATCAGCGCCTGCGCTTCGCCAATCAGCTGGCATGGATGATTATGAAGGACGTGACCGCCGAGCTTGACCCCACCGGAGATTCCTGCTATCAGTACATGACCGGAAGCGAAAACGCCGACCGCCGCGCACCGGTGCCGGAATCCGTGCCGTCCGTCGTCTATGTTTCGCACAACACCGGTATCATGCAGGCCTCCGTTGCAGCAGATTTCCCGTACACGCTTTTCATGCCGGAGCCGGACGACGGATACGCCTCCATCATGAAATACGCCGAGGACAGCCGCCGCTTTTTCGCGTTTCTCTCCAAGCCGCACCGCGTTGAAGCGCTGACGTTTTTATATTCGATGAAGCCGCAGCAGTATTTTACCGTCCCCTTTGCCGCAAAGCAGCTGCACATCAGCGAGGCGGAGGCTCAGGAGATCGTGGACGAGCTGTATCAGAACCGAATCATTCTCCGCGAGAGCGTGGAGACGCCGGCCAGCGAGGTCAGCGTCTATCAGCGCATTCAGGATACCGCGTGGATCCCGTTCCTCTATTTTGCCACGGAGACCATGCGCGCGCAGGATGTCATCAGCGCGCTCCATCTGCGTACCAAACCCTTTTTCACCAGCCCACTCGGCACAGGCTGCCCTTCTCCGCGCTGGCGCACGCGCTCTGACGTGGAGGCCGAAGCGCCTACCAGCAGCCACGGCTGCATGGACACGATCTGAATCCGGAGATTCTGCTATCCGGCGCCGCAGCAATGCGGCGCCGGATGGCATAAACGGACAGGACTGCGCATTGCGGCCGGGGGCGTCCGAAAGCACTTGACAAGAACGGGTTTATCCTGTAAGCTATCTGAGGTTAATGTTATTTAACCGCTCTCTTTTCCTGCGAGTTAGATTACCTTAACCAAAGCTATCTGAACAAGGAGAAACGCATATGCTGAAAAGACGCGCACTGAGTCTCCTGTTGGTGTTTGTAATGATCGTCTCCCTGCTTCCGTCCGCCGTTCTGGCGTCCGGGGAGACCGACGCGATCGCCATTCAGGAGAAAACCATCACCACGTCCACCACAACGGTCACCGTCAAGGTGACCGGCTATGAGGGCCTGTCAAACGCCACGCTCCGTCTGAGCGTCGGCCCGGACGGCACCGAGTCCGACTGGGGCATAAGCAATCCGCCCCGGACGGCGCTTGGCAGCCTCAAATACACAGGCCCGGATACCTACACCTTCGCCATCGACCCGGCCAAGCTGGCCGCGGGCAAAAACGTGCAGGCGTATCTGTATTACTGGAGCGACTCGCGTGACGACTGGGCCTACACCTACGGCTATCCCGTCGAGATCACCGACGGCGATCCCGTGCCGTCTGTGTCGATCGGCACCCAGAACGTCACCAACCGCACGACGGAGCTTTCGGTCACGCTGAAAAATCTCCCCGCAAGCGGCATTTTCCGTGTGATCCAGCTGGGCGCGGAGGAGACGTATGACTCCGCCAGACTCAACAGCTACACGAGCCTGTATTTTTCCGTCGTCGGAAATCTGCATGCCGGTGAAAACACGCTGACGCTGACCGCCGCGCCGGAGGCCGGGAGCAGGCTGCTTGCCGTCCTCCGCGACAGCAGCGGCAGTGAAACGAAGGACTATATGTCGCAGCCGGTCACGGTCGCGTATGAACAGGAGCCGTCCATCGTCTCCATCGTGGGCGAGGTGGACAGCGCCTCCACGACTGTGAAGGTCAGCCTCACGCGCGTGCCGTCCAGCGGCATCCTCAAGGTCATTGCGCTGGACGCGGGTGAGGAGATCCCGTCCAACGTTTTCAATTTCGATTACAGCGGCGCGCTGTATACCGGCTATTTTGCCGCCGGAGGACTGCATACCGGTGAAAACACGCTGACGCTCAGCGCCGCGCCCGCAGCAGGCAAGATCCTGTACGCGGTCGTGCGCGACTCCTCCGTCACGCCGTCCGCCGACTATGTGTCCGAGGGCGTCGCGGTCGCGCAGGCATACACGCCGTTCGCCATGTATATCAAGGGCGAGCTGACCAACAGCAGCACCACGCTTTCGGTGTTCCCGAAGATGAAGCGCTACAACGCCCAGCCCAGCGTGCTGGAATCCGCCGCACTCTTCCGCGCGGGCGTGCAGACGCCGCTTGCGGAACTGGAAGCGCCGAAGATGGGCGAGCTTATGACGTTTACGGGCCTGAGGGGCCTGACTGCGGGCGAAAAGCTGACGCTCACCGTGACCTATGACGGCGGCAGGACTGCCGCGTGGGAATATCTCGTCTGCGACGCCGCGGAGGAAAACAGCTTCGAGATCGTGGAAAAGACCTTCACCACGACCTCCACGACCGTGACTGTCAAGGTCTCCGGCTACAACTGGTACAATAACCGCGAGGATTGGAGCCGCATTTGCATCACGACCGGAAGCGCCTCCCAGACCGAGCCGGGCGACGACGAGGGCCGCGAGGATCTCACGAGCCAGGTGTTTACCGGGAAGGGAACGTATACCTTCACCATTCCCGCCGATAAAATGTCCGAGCTTCAGGAGGGCAACTCCATCATGGCGGCGCTCCGCTTCTACGACGGCCACGGCGTCGAGGGAACGGTCGATTTCGAGTGGTACGCCGCAGCGGACAGCGTTCTGATCTCCGCCGCAAGCAAGACGCCGCTGGAGCGGCTGGAAAACTGCTCGGTCACCATGCTGAAGGACGGCCAGCCACGCACGGAGACCTTCCGTCAGGAGCAGACCAGCATCGACTATGCCGTTACGCTGGACAACGAGATCCCCAGCGCGACGCTCGGATTCTACGCCTATCCCGGCACAGTTGCTTTTGACCCGGATGGAGGCCATAAGATCTCGCTTGGCAGCGTGAAGGTCACGCAGAGCGGCACCGGAACGATCCCGGTCGATCTGACGAACGTTCCCGCCGGCTATCGCGTGATCGCCAGCCTCTATGTCTGCATCGACGGCGACGAATGGTACCGCCACGTCAATTCGGCGCAGACGCCCGAGGTCGTGGATGAGAACGGCAAGGGCTTTGAGCCGTATGTCTATCCCGACGCGACGATCGACGAGACCGAGCTTTGGGCGGGCGACACGTCGCTGCATATGAGCCTGACGGGCGACGCGCGCTTCTTTGAATACGCTGCGCAGGGCAAGATCACCATCAATGTTGCGCTGGCACAGTATCCCGCCGATGAGGACTTTGATTTTGAGGGCAGCGATCAGATCTCGCTTGGCAGCGCGTTCCGCGTGACCGAGGCTTTCTCCGGCAGAGAATTCACCTTTGCCGACAAGCCCCTGCGCGAGGGCTACCGCGTCCGCGCGGTCGTCTACTGGACGCAGAATGCCGACCTATTTATTGCGCCGGGCAACGACTATGAAGCAGTTTTTAACCTGCCGGATGATTCCGTGCTGGTTTCCGGCTCTGCGCAGAGCGCGCCTGGCGTAACGACGAAGCCTGTCACAGCGGGGGATACTACTGTTGCGTTTACTGTGACAGGTACAGTCCCGGAGGGCGCACTCCTGCTGGTCAAGAGCTATGACGCCGGAACGACCGAATTCCTGACGACCGGCGGCACGCCGCTTGGCGTTGTGAATCCCGTCTCCGCCGGAGATGTGACGCTGCCGGTCAGCGGCGACGCGCTGACGGCCGGACGCATCGTGGTCGCCTTCCTTTTGAAGGACGGCGCGGTGCAGGCGCAGTCTCAGCCGGTGACGGTCAGCGAGCCGAAGCCTGCCGTGCTGTTCACCGTTACGCCGAAGGGCGCTTTGACGGTCGGAAGCGCCAGCCTTGCCTTCACGCTGGAGGCCGCAGACCCCGCGAAGGAGATCAACGCCGTGTATCTCTACCGTCTGACCGGCGGCAGGATCGCGGATTATGACGAGCCGCTTGCGACAAACAGAAAGGCCGTCGTGGGCGATAATACCCTCGCCATCCCCGCAGGCGCACTCACCGCCGGTGAGACGCTCCGCTTTGTTGTCCAGTATTGGAAGAACGACGACCTGCGCTATTTTGAAGCCGGCGACGTCACCGTCGCGGCAGAACAGGAAGCGGATTCCATCGCCATCCAGGAAACGTCCTTTACGGTGAGTTCCACCACTGCGACGGTCAACGTCAGCGGCTATGAGGCGTATCAGGGCGGCCTGCTTGTCCTGACGACCGGCAGCGCGTCCACCAACGGCGACGGCGACAGCCGCACCCGCCTTGGTTCGAGAACCTATACCGGCTCCGGAAGCTACACCTTCGATTTTGGAAGCGGAAAGCTGACGGGCGGAAATACCGTGCAGGCGTATCTTTACCGCTATGACGGCGACGCCGACCGCACCTATTATCAGTACAGCGAGGCGGTTTCCATTGAAAAGGAAGCCACGGAACCCACGGTTTCCATCGTCACAAAGAACGTTACCACGGACACAGAGGCCGTCTATGTGAGCGCGGAATTTGACGACAGCGCCCTGCTGACGCTCTATGGCTACACGGGAGACAGCTTTGACGCGGCCGCGAACGCCTCTGATTACTGCGGCATCCAGTATCTTGCCTCTGCGCCCAGCAACTCGCAGAAGGTCACACTGACAAGAGCGCTGACAGAGGGAGAAAAGCTGATTGCCGTCCTGTGGAGCGGCGGCCTTGGCAAGACAATTCTGGCGCAGTCGCAGCCGGTAACGGTCGAGGCGGCCCCCGAAAAGCAGAAGCCCAGCGCCTATCTGCTGACGCAGAACGTCACCGCAGGCATGACGAAGCTCACCGCGTCCATGCAGTTTGACAGCAGCATCAAATATGCGGAATACAAGCTCTATCAGTTTGACGGCGATACGCTGAACGCTGAAACGGCGGAGGTGCTGGTCTCCGGCGGCCTGTACCGTTCGCAGACCAATCAGACGCTTTATGTCGGCGTCGGCCGTTTGAAGGTTGGCAGCAAATTGCAGCTCGTCCTGACGGCGGGCGGCGAAGAAGCGCGTTCCGCTGCTGTCACTGTGCAGCCCTCGCCGGATTGGGGCACGCCCTACGCGGCGTTCTCGGTCAGCGCGGTCAAGAGCGACGCGGCCTCCGTCTCCCTGACGGTCGATTACTCTGACCAGTATTTGACGATGGGCGACGAGTTCTACTGCGACGTGACGGTCTATGCCTGCTCCGGTGAATATTCTGACGATGAGATCGAGGACAATGAGCTTTGGGAGAATTTCCGCATCTGCCGCGCGGTCGCCAAGGCCAACTCCCGCATGGGCGGCGAGACTAGGGGAGAGCTGACGCTCGACTTCTACGACACGGCGGCGCTTCAGGCGGGCGAAAAGCTCTTCATCAAGCTGCGCCTGCCCCATGTGGAGTGGGAGGGCGAAGAGGTAGACTATGTTTCCGCCTCCATCCCGGTCATTGCGGCGGACGATGAGATCCCGGAATACCGCGTCGTCCTGTATAACCTCGAAAGCGACACCTCGCGCGGAGCGCGTCTGCGCACGATCCTCTCCCAGCTTAATATCCCGGTCATGGAAATGACCTATGAGAATCTCAACCAGTCCGTCGGCTATCTGGCCGGACTCGAGGGCTATGAGGCGGCGGCCTCCGCGTATGACGGCAGGGACTACGACGCCGAATTCATGCTCATCTGCAATCTGCCCGAGTCGCTTCTCGACCGTTTCCTCGACGCGATGCAGTTGGACGGTCTGCGCATCGACCACAAGGCGGTCGTCACCGCCTATAACCGCGACCGGCTCTATTATAAGCTGATGGACGAGATCGCGGACGAGCACAATGTGTTCCAGATGCTTTTGAAGCTCAACGATCTGATCGCACAGAGCAAAAAGCTGACGGAGGCTGAGTACGGCGCATCCGACCACTGGGACGCGCTGCAGGAGGCCATTGCAGCCGGGGAAGCCCTTATCCGCAGCGAGGAGCCGTCCTACGAGGACATGCTCGAGGCGTACGAGCGGCTCAAGGCGGAGTATCTCGCCGTGACCGGCCAGACGGAGATCGACGGCATCGCAGCCATCACCATTGCCCCGGAGGCGGGCGGAACGTATACCATGACCGCGTCCGTCCTTGGCGGCAGTGCTGCGCGCCAATATGCCTATACATGGTCGAACGGCAGCAGCGCCCAGACCCTCATGGGCATCCCGGCAGAGGGCCTGATCGGCACCACCCTTACGGTGACGGCGGCGGGCTGCTACGGCAAGCTCACCGCGCAGCTCATGGTTCCGGCCTACACGGCGCCGGAGGTCTCTGCTGATAAAAATACCGTCACAGTGAAGCTGCATCCGGCGGAGGCGGCGACGAACACGCCTGCCGCAGAGCAGTATATCGTCATGCTGTATCAGGATGAAACGCTGCTGGAGACAAAGACAGTCCAGACCGCGCAGAGAGTCGTGTTCAGCGGTCTTTCCGAAAAGACGGCTTACACCGTGAAGAGCTATGCCGTCAGCCCGGTCGGCCGGAGCGACATCCTGACGCAGGCCGTGACCACGTCGGCGGGCAGCTCCGAAAAGCCCGGCGATGACGAGAGCAAGACCTACGCCGTCACGATCCTGCGCAGCCGGAACGGCAGCGTGACCGCGAATTACAGCCGCGCGGCTGCGGGTGATGTAATTACGCTGACCGTCCGCCCGGATCGGGGCTATACGCTGAGCAGCCTTATGGTGCTGAACAGCAGAGGCTGGCAGTGCAGCCTGACCGGGAAGGAAAACGACCGCTACAGCTTCGTCATGCCGTCCTCCGACGTTACGGTGGAAGCCGCCTTCAAGGCGGAAAGCACCATCCGGAGAAATCCCTTCACGGATGTTCCCGATGGCGCATACTATGCGGACGCAGTGCTCTGGGCGGTCGATCAGGGCATTACCACCGGCGTGAGCGCGTTGTCCTTCGATCCGAACGGCGTCTGCACCCGCGCGGAGGCGGTGACCTTCTTCTGGCGTGCGGCGGGCCTTCCCGCGCCGAAGTCCAAGGCCATGCCGTTCACGGACGTGAAGGCGGGAAGCTATTATTACGACGCCGTCCTGTGGGCTGTAGAAAACGGCATTACCAAGGGGACCGGTGAGACGGCATTCAGCCCGGATGAAAGCTGCACCCGCGCGCAGATCGTCACGTTCCTGTGGCGTGCGCAGGGCGCTCCGAAGTCCGGCAGACGTAATCCCTTTGCGGACGTAGCGGCGGATGCCTACTATGCGGAAGCGGTTCTGTGGGCCGTGAAAGCGGAGGTTACCAACGGTACATCGTTCTCTGCGTTCAATCCCGATGCGGACTGCACCCGTGCACAGATCGTCACCTTCCTCTGGCGCGCGCTGACTGCATAAGCCATGGCACAAAAGCGGTCAGGCCTGTACAGACCTGACCGCTGAGCGCGCCGAAGCGCAGCGCCCATACTGCAAAGGCAGCGCTCTCAGAGAACACCGACGCGCTGAATTTCCGGCGCCTGATCCTTTCGGTTTTTATGCAGCGGCTGAATATTGGCCCCGCTTTCATCGGCCCGCTCTTCCCAATTAGCCAGACGGTCTGCCAAATTGCAAAAGCGTTGAATTCCCTCTTGACAAAGCAGGAGTTTCTTACTATAATAATCGGGCTGACGGGGTGTGGCGAAGTTTGGTATCGCGCTTGGTTCGGGACCAAGAGGCCTCGGGTTCGAATCCCGACACTCCGACCATATTAACGAAACGGTATAGATGCGTCTGGCGAAAAGCCAGGCGCATCAACCGTTTCCGGGCTTTTTCGGGCCTGGATTCTTTCTTTCAAACCATAGATGCAAATCGCTGTTTCAGAGCGTCTGCCCTGATTTGAACCGGGCGGTTTCCCTTTTCAGGCAGATGCATTCAGCCAGTGCCCTTTTTGAACGGCGTTTTTTCTGACTGGCAGCGGTGTTTTTCTTAAAAAAGAATTACAAAGATTCGGGCGCCGTTTTGTTGGTCTTGACGGACTGAGAAAGCGGCGCCTTTTTTCATTTCAAAAAGGGCGCTGGTCGCAGCGCCTGTATTTGAAGGCCGGAGCAATCATGCTCCGGCCTTATTTTTTATGCACGGGAGGAGTTACATGAGCATCAGCACAGAAGAAAAGGACCGTTACCTCAGAGAAACGGCAATCGTCCTTGCCCGAGAAGGATTTCAGACGGGCAAAACTGATACCGGCAAGCTTCGTGTCCTGCTTGACGGTGTGCCGCTGTGCGAGGTGACCGAGAACGGCGGCATCACCTACCGAAATGAGGACATTAATGAACCGGAACGGGTCGCCGCCAAGGACATGGTGTATGAGATCGTCAGAAACACAGCGGAATATATGCGGCAGATGGAGACGGCGCCCTTTTTGAAAGCTGATGGTCTGGAGGATGGCTACAAGGTGTTGGCAGATTTCAATGGCATCGTGCTGGCCGGTATCCAGAGCAAATACGGCGTCCAGTTCGTTACCTGGGACTGGAGCTTTGACCGCAAAGGCGTATGTCATGGTCATTACTACACCGGACTATATTCGTCTGGCAATTATGACGCGGCAAAGCGGGACTTTGCCGTTCGCTCCGGACTGATCCCCGAGCGGCAGCTCTTCCAGGAGACGCAGCTCATTGAGATCTACCGCTGCTGTACGGACACCCTGCAGGGCAGCTTTGAACTGTCATACAATCAGGAAAAAACGATTCAGGATGTGCGGAAGCAGATCGAGGAGTGCCTGCCTGACATCATGGAGCGCATCCAGCAGCAGGACGCGGAACCGACGCAGGAACAGACAATGTAATATCGAACGGTAAGAGCCGGAGTCTTAGCAATAAGATTCCGGCCTTTTTTCATTTCAGAGAGGAGTTCACTTATGCCGCGCTATTTCATGCGAGACACGCCGCTGCAGGCGTTGGAGCAGTTGATGATGTCTCAGCCCGGTCAAAAGCCCCGAGGCGGTGGGATATACCGCAGCCCATTTCGTTACACGCCCGAAGATGTGGCGTGTGAATACTGCCAGAACTATGACCGCAAGCATCCGTGCCGCCTGTGTGAATGCACCTGTCTGGAGGAACGGATCGAAGCAGGTGTACTGGAGCTGAATGAGTTCATGCGGGAGTGCTTCGCACCCTCTATGGGGCCGCAGCTCCGAAAAAGGATGCATCAGCAATTCAGAGAGAGGAAACCTCTCCAATTCTTCCTGTCCGATGCCCACCGGCGAAGATGGACACACTGGCGGGAACGCTGCTGGCGTCTGTCTGACCGGAACAAAGCCTCCCTCTACCTGCTCACAGCATACGAGAGCCTTTGGCGCAGGATGGTTTGGAAGTGCGGGAACGACGGCTTTGACTTCCGAAACGTCCAGCTCGGAGGGATCGAGCCGGAGCTCTACAGCGTCTACCAGGCGGCGAAGGCCATTGCTGTCGGCTGCTGCAATATTACTCTTGCAGACCTTGCGTCTCCGGAATTGGTCACAGATGAGGCGTTCCACCTGATCACTGGCGCACTACTGATGGCCAAATACGGAGATGCGGTTTTGAATTTGGAAAAAGGAGTGAATGAAACATGATGATTCAAGCAGTGCTTGGTAATCCGCATCACCCGGAATACGGCGTGGCGACCATCCCGTTCCCCATCCCCCGCGACCAGTACGCACACTGCATGGAGCTGTTGGAGGCGTTGGAAATCGGCGACGCGGTCAAGGCGGACTGCAAGGTGGAGAAGATCGACAGCTTCTATACTGTCCTCAAGCGCACGGAGATGCTCACGGTCAATGTGGAGGAGCTGAACTACCTCGCCAAGAGACTGGACAGCTTCGACACCGGCGAGGCCGCGCAATTTCAGGCGATGGCTCACAAGCTGGAGCTGTTCGAGCTGAAGGATCTCATCAACCTGACCTTCTGCTGCCAGCAGGCCACGGTCATCACCGACTTTTCCGACCTCGCCGCCATCGGCCGTGACCACTACATGAACCTGCACGGCGGCAGCGCAAGCGTGGATGAGCTGAACGAGCTGGACGGCAAGGGAACCGCACGGCAGCTCATAGAAAGCGGCAGCGGCACGATCACCCCCTACGGCGTGGTCTACGACAACGGCATGAAGCTGGAGCAGGTCTATGACGGGCGGTTCTTCCCCTGCTATTACTATGAGCCGAACGCCATCACCGTTGCGGTGACATCCAAAACCGAGCCGGAGGACACGGAGCATATCACATGGCTGTACCTCCCCATGGAGCGGGAGGAGATCGACCGCGCCCTCCTTCGCGGGGGCATCACAGATCCCGCCGATGTCCGCCTGCGGCTGGAGGACAGCCAGCTCCCCAATGAGGTGGATATCCTGTTGGATATGGAGTACGAAACCCTCTCTGACCTCAACGAACTGGCAGAGGCGACGGATGGGTTATCAAAAGCGGATATGGAAAAGCTGGGCACCGTGGTCACGCTGGCAGAGCCAAAGTCTGCGGCACAGATCAAAAACCTTGCGGAAAATCTCGACCTCTTTGACTTTGCTCCCGGCGCACATACGCCGGAGGACTACGGCAAGTATATGATCCGTCAGTCCGGTCATTTCGACTATGACGAAAACCTTGATGCTTTTTATGACTATGAAAAGTATGGCACGGAGCGCATGAATGAGGAGGACGGGATGTTCACCGACCGGGGCTACATCGCGTACAAGGGCTACACCAGCATAGAGGAAGTGATGAACGGCAGCCAGAGCAGCCACATGGTGATAGGAGGGCTTTCACGATGATCATTCAAGCAGAACTAAAGTGTAAACAGACCGGGTGCGAGGCAGACCCCTGTGCCGTGGATAAGGTCATCGAGCTGCCAAGCCTGCGGTTCCAACAGTTCAGCCGCGCACTGCTGGCTGACTATGATTTCATCGCAGAGAATAAAAACGCCATCCGGCACGATGAGGATGCCAGGCACTGCCTGCTCATCCTCGACGCGGAGGGAACGGACGGATTCCTTATTGACCCGCAAGGCTACAACTATGCCCGGTACAGCGCTTTTGTCCCCAACGCCCGCAGTTTGCTGACGCCGGATATGGCAATCGACCGCAGCTATATTTCGCCGGCAGAGCCTTGGCGGGATGAGAGCAGGGATGAAATGCTCCGCATGACGCTGCGCGTCAATGGAAAGCCGGACTACACCCTCGTCCTCCCCGCTGACGAGGAATACCTCGATGCGGTGAAAAACTATCTTGATATCGATGTTTTCGCGGATGCCATGCTCTGTGATATTCACTTCAAGGTGCCTTACATCGGTGAGCTGATCCGTGATACGGATTGCCCCGCCGTGGAGGATTACAACGATTTTGCCGAAGCATTGGAGGACATCTGGCAGAAGGACGGGATGCTTCTGACCTACGCCGCCGTGCTGGAGGCTGAACGGCCGGATACGCTGCGCGGAGCCTGTGAGCTCCTGCGAAATCTGGACAACTATCAGCGCATCACGGAGGATGCCTACGGTTACGGTCAGCAGCGATTGCAGGAAACGCTGGGGCTGGATGATGAGGCCATCTATGAGCTGGAGGGCTACATGGATTTCGAGAGATACGGTCAGGACTGCATGGAAAACGACTGCGTGACAAAAACAGAGTTCGGCCTGCTGCGCCGCTTGGCCCCGCCCTTCCCGGAGCAGCGGCAGGGACAGCAAATGTTTCAGTAGACTTTGCGGCAGATGTGTAGTATGTTTGCCGTTACCAAAATAGAAAGGAAGGAAGACTAATGGCTGTAAACACAAGAACAGAGGAATTCCAGCACATTGAAGTATTTGATAAGCCCGCGTTGTTCACCAACGGGCGCATCGCCCGTGATACCGTGCCGGAGGGCTGGTACTGCTATGACATTCGCGGCTCTGACGATGATCCCGGTGCGCTGTGCTACATGGAAGAAAATGTTGTGGTCAACCACGCAGGCTCGGTGCTGATGCCGGAAAAGCTGGTCATGCCTAAGTCTGGGCGGCTGGATGTGCGGGATGAGCTCGGTTTTCTCGATGAAGGCAACATGACGCTCCGCGAGTTCTGCGAGGCGCATCAGATCCCGCATCCTACAGAGGAGAAAAAATTTCATATCCGTCCTGCCCGCCCGGAGGAGGCGGGCTTATTTTATACCCCGCACCCCGAAGAAGATAAGCGGCTGGGTACCGTTGGACATGTCCGGATGGACTTCGGACGCAGCGGAAACGAGTTCTGGCATACATGGTGGCCCCGTGGCCCGGAGGAGCTGAACAGCCCCGCATTCAAGCTGGAGCTGCAGGAGGTCGTGGACACGCTGCGGGAGAGTGTGCTGAAAAACCGCTTCGCTATGGAGCGTTTTTGCTATGAACACGGCGGGAAAATCAGCGGCGGCTGGACACAAAACTACGGCTACATCGTGGAAACCGAGCATTACCGCTACTGCCTGCGCTGTAATCCGTCCCCTGGTGACTATAACGGGTATCTGACCTGCTTCGACCTCAATGTCCAGAGGCAGAACATGGCGCGGGACAAGCCGCTGATGGGCCGCGTCACCTATGCCAATGGCGATGCACAGGAGTTTACCGATGCTGAAGCCTTTCTCGAGTGCGTGCGGGAGGAGCTTCCGTATCGCCCCACCACAGGCTTCCGGTACGAGGTACTGACCGACGATCCCACCGTCCGCAAGCAGGTGGATGACATTATCTTCGACTTCTACGGCGAGGAAGCCCCTTGCCGGCAGGAGGATCACGAGCCTCGACCCGAACAGGGCATGACCTTCGGGGGAATGTAATGGACGCCTCAAAAAAGCAGCGAGAGCCGGTCGCGTTCAAAAGCCTTGCCGAGCTGAAACGGTTCATCCGCCCCGGTGTGGAGTTTAAGACCGTCAGCCACGCCAATCACGCGGATATGGTGGGGCTGACCCGTGTGGTGACCACGGTGCAGACGGTGGGCTTTTACTCCAAGATCAAGGATCAGCCGGAGCATCCCTTCTCCACATGCAACCACGGCAAGGGCTTCTACACCGATTTTGGGAAAGCCGGCAATTACATCTTTGATGGTACGACGGTCAAGGTGAAGGATACTCGAAAGCAAGATCGCGGCGTGATCTACGAGCTGGAGTTTTACGACAGAGAGCAAAACATGGAGGAAACGATGATGGACAGAAAAATGGTGAATTTTATCAAGGAGCAATATCCCCCCGGCACCCGCATCCGGCTCAATTCGATGGACGATCCCTACGCGCCCATTCTTCCCGGCACCGAGGGTGAGGTAGACTTTGTAGACGATGCGGGGCAACTCCACATGAAGTGGGATAACGGCAGGTCGCTGGCACTTATTCCCGGCGAGGACAGCTTCACGGTGCTGCCGCCCAAGCTGACTACACTCAAACTCTATATGCCCCTGACCGCCGATCTCTACGAGCGGAACGAGTACGGCGACTTCGACGACAGCAGCACATTGCTGGAGGGCCGTGAGCTGCGCGGCTATCAGGATCAGATCACGGCGGCGCTGGTGAAAAACCGGATGCCGGAGGAGACCGAGCGAGGTCTCATGCATTGGTATGATGAAGCCGACAGCGTTGACCGCAAGGTACGCTCCGCCGTCTTCACCGTGGAGAAGCGTGACCGGCAGCTCTGGGGCGTGGCGGAATGCCGTGTCGCCGGGGAATTATCCGACACAGAACTGGAAACCTTAAAGGAATATCTCACTGGACAGGCTTCGGATGGCTGGGGCGAGGGCTTTGAGCAGCGTGAGATTTCCATGGATGACGGCGGTGAATTGTATGTCCACTTTTGGAACTCGGACGAGTGGAGCATCCAAACGGAGCAGGAATTGTTCACCCCCAAGCTGGCGGAGGGGCTGCCGGAGTTGTGCTTCTCCACCCTCCCCGGCACCGGTGAACTCATCTGTATCAAGCGCGGTGAAAGCGGATACTACCCCAGCGACTGGTCTACGGATGATCCCGCCCAGAACCGTGAACTGGCCGATTATAACAATGAACGGCTTGGTGTGACGCAGGCACAGCGGCTGGCCATGGAGTGCGGCAGTATGCATGGCTGGGATGTCCCCGGTGCGGATCCCTCCGCCTACCAGCAGACCGAGCCGCAGATGGGAGGGATGAACCTTGGCTAAAAAGATATTTGGCGTCTATCTGGCAAAGCTGGATGCGCCCAACAGTGAGGCCCACGCAAGGCTGGAACTGCCCGCCTCTCCGTGGGAACTGCACGATGCAATGGACAAGGTGCAGCTTCAGGAGAACGAGGAGCTGTATCTGGAAATCGATGATTACTATGGCTTCGAGTATCTCGCCCCTCACCTGATGGAACTGGACGCCAGTCTCAATGAGCTGAACGATCTTGCCGGTCAGCTGGCTGTACTGGGTGAAACGGAGCAGGAAGTCTTTGACGGCCTGCTTCGTCTGGAAATCCAGAGAAAGGTAGAATCCAACGGCGGTATTCTTACTATGCAGGATTTGAGAAATCTGGCGGTCAGCGCCGGTGCGGATTGTTGCCATGTGGTCGGCGCGACCAGTGACGCAGAATTGGGCCGCTTCTATGCGGAAAACGGCTTCGTGGAGGAACTGGACGGTCTCTCCGACGATGTGTTCGAGATGCTGGATTTTGGAAAAATTGGCAAAGCCCTGCGTGCCGGCGAAAACGGCACATTCACACAGAACGGCTATGTGGTGCAGCACAGTGAACTGGTCACCGCACCGCCCTGCACCAAGGAACTTCCCGAAAAGCCGGAATATCTCTTCCGTCTTATCCTTGGCCTCCACCCCGACCTTGAAGATGACCGCACCATTACGCTGGAATTGCCTGCGTCTGCTGAAGCATTGAGGAATGCGCAGAAGCAGCTCGGAGCAGACGGCTGGGAGGGTGTCGTGGTTCTCGACTATGACGGGATCATCCCGCAGGCGGCGGAGTTTGCTGACCTGCCAATGGAGCTGGATGCCTTCAACGATTTTGCAGAATCTGTGAAGGCTACGCCTTCCCGTGAAAAGCAGCTCCCGAAGCTGAAAGCTCTGCTGGAGCATTTCGGGGTAACGGATCTTGCTGCCGCCGCAGGCCTTGTCGAGCATATTGGGGATTACATCCTCACGCCGGAGATCAGTTCGCCGCAAGAGGCGGCCATCGATGAACTGAACTTCACAATGGATGCCCATTCGGCGGAACTGCTCCTGCCTCATGTAAATCTCTTCGCCTACGGGAACGAGATCATCAAGGATGACAATGCCGCACTTACCTCCTACGGTCTGCTGCATCGGGAGGACTATCAGCCAATGCAGACACCGGTGCAGGAGCGTTTTGAAATGGATATGCAGTAACTGACATGATTCTATCCTGCCAAGCCAGCAGATAGAAAATACAACAAGGGGCCGTTTTCCCGGATGGGGAAAAGCGGCCCCTTCTTTTTTGCGCTCTTTTTGTCTCCTATTCCGGGATAACGGCTCCGGAAAGGAGGAACTGTGGCAATCAACGAAGCCCTTGCGGAATATCTTTCGCTTTACCACAAGGGTGAAGCAAATGCCGTCACCAGCCGGGAGTTGGAGTGCAGCTTCCAAATGCGTGGTTCTGAGCTGCGCCGGGAGATCAACGCCCTGCGCGGTGACGGCATTCCCATTTGCAGCTTTGAGGGCGGCTACTATTACGCCGCCACCGCCGAGGAGCTGGAGCGCACCATCCGGCAGCTCCGCAGTCGGATCAAGAAGATCGCATTTGCAGAGCGTGGTCTGTCCAGCGCTTTGCCGGACTATGTGGATACCGGTCAGCTTTCTCTCCCGTTGGATGGGGGTGACGCCCCTTGAACAGCTTTATTCCCTGGGTGGGCGGCAAGGGCAAGCTGCTGTGGATCATAAACAAGATGGCGCCGGATCACTACACCCGGTTCATCGATGTCTTCGGTGGCAGCGGCACGGTGACCATGAGCCGTCCCATCCAGCCGGGCTGCATGGAAGTCTACAACGATTTCAACAGCAATCTTACGAATCTCTTCTGCTGTGTTAAAAACCGCCCCTTAGCGCTGCTGGCGGAATTGGGATTCCTGCCTCTGAATACGCGGGATGATTTCAATGTCCTGTACAAGTTCCTCTCCAAGGGCGAGATCACGGATGACTACCTGCAGGAGGAAATGGAACTGACCGAGATCCTGCTCAAACCGCCCGAAGCCGAAGCTATCTGCACTCTTCTGCTGGAGCGTGCTCCCCGCGGAGATGTCCGCCGTGCTGCAGATTTCTTCAAGCTGGTTCGGTACAGCTTCAGTGGCAGCTCCAAATCATTCGGCGGTAAGCCATGCGACATCCGCCGCTTCTTCCACCTGATTTGGGAGTGCTCTCGCAGACTGGCGAATGTCATTGTGGAGAACAAGGACTTTGAGGATGTCATCCGCCAGTATGACCGGGGCGATGCATGGATCTATTGCGACCCGCCGTATTTTGAGGCCGAATGCTATGAGGTAGCCTTCCCAAAGGAAAATCACCAGCGGCTCCATGATACGCTTCTGAACTGTCAGGGGTATGTCATGGTGTCCTACAACTACTGCCCGTACATTTGCGAGCTGTATCATGAGTTCTATATTTTCCGCGTTGTGCGCCCCAACAGTATGTCCCAGACGGCGGGCAGTGAATATGAGGAAGTCATCATCACCAACTACGACCCCCGCAAAGCCTGCTGGCAGCTCAGTTTGGAGAGCCTGCTGAACTGCGGCAGCGAGGCCCGGTATGAACTGATCCATGAGCCGGAAAGACCGATCAAAACGACAAATTAAAGGAGGGTCCCCCATGAATTTTATGAAATACCCCACGAAGAACGATATCAGCATTTCCAATGCCGTTCTGAAGCTGGCCAAGCTCCAGAATGCGGAAAGGCTGGAGCTCACAGCGGCCACGGGCGCAGTCATTGTGACCAGTGGCAGGATGACAGCGAAGGAGCTCCTCAGCACAGTACAGTCGCTGACTGGGCGAGCTGCCGAGCTTATGACCTTGCTCCGTCTCACCTGTGGCGACTGCACAAATTGCAGCGAAGAATGTGCGTACCGGGATAGGCCAATCACCGAGCTGAGCCGCCCCGCTGTGGTCGTTCCCGATTGGGCGCGGCAGGATGCTGGTTTGGCCGGCGATGCCAAGCTGGACTGCTATGTGGACGAGGACACGCACGAGCTTACCGTAGTGGAAGCGGACTATGCCCACGACCTCTCCGATGTGCCGCCTGAGCTCCTGTTCGCCCTGCATCAGAGTGGCTGCTGCCTGTCTGCGTTGGAGGATGCGCTGATGGAGGACGATGTCATTTACGATAAGTGATACGAAAAAACAGAAGGAAGAAAAGTGAAATGAACGAAACCTATCTCTATCCCTACTCGGCACAGGAGGCCAGAATAAGAAATCAGCTTCCCATGTGGCGCGAGAGTTACCACGCCAATGTTGCCTGCCGGAATGCCATCGAGGAGACGATCCGTCAGAACTTCAATGGGATGAATCTGAAGAAGGACTGTCTTGAACCTGTGCTTGCGGAATATGGCTACAAGCGCACGGAATGGGTACTGGCCACCACGCTGCAGGAACTTTCCTGGGACGGGCGTTTCAGCAGAGCAAACAAGCAGTGGGCGGCGCGACGATATATTCCGCAGGACGAGCGGCACAATGCCGAGATCACCGTCCGAAGTCACCCCGCCATACTGGATGGCTTCGTAGACCTCTATCGGGAAGCGTATCAAAAGCTGGGGCTGTTTGGCCCCGAGTATTGCGTCGGTGACCGTGCCGAGCAGGATTACATCGGTAAGGTGCTGGTACTCAGCCCCGATACGCTGAAAGAGTCCTGCTGGAGTCAGGAAAACCAGCTGTGGTATGCCCACGACGGCTTCGGATGCAGTCCCCACGCTATTGGGCGCTCGGTGCGCTGCACTTGTCTGAGTGACGGTGAAATGACCAGGTGGAACCGGGATGAGTTTGTCGGCGTGCTGGATGAGAAATTCCTGCCCGATTGGGCCAAAGAGAGTTTGTCGCAGTTTCAGCAGGAAGAAGCCGCCGAATCCCCCGGTATGAACAATCAATCTATGTAACAGGAAGGAGAAAAAATCTATGGCAGCAACGCAGAAGAAAAAGCAGCAGGAAGCCCCTGCGCCCCAGGTCGAGGCGAGGATCGACCGTATGGTGGACGGCGACTACAAAACCAAAGCCTATGCCAGCGTTACCATCGCCGGCGCATTTGCCGTCCACGGCCTCCGTGTCATTGAGACGGACAAGGGGCGCTTCATCTCCATGCCCCAGGAGTCCTACAAGAAAAACGGCGAGACGGTGTATAACGACACCTTCCATGCCGTCACCGCCGAGGCAAGGACTGCGCTGGTGGATGCGGTCAACGATGCTTACGAGCAGAGGCTGCAGGAACGCATGGAGCAGAGCGAGGACGTACCCGCTCAAGGCATGGAACAGCAGATGTAAGCGCTACGGTGCGAAAAGGAGGTGACGAGCCTTGGTGCGATTCACCGTGGATAACCGAAATCGGCTCATCTTTTACGGCAATCCTGTGGGCTATGTGAAAGAGGATACCGCCGTGGTGGACGAAATGTTCCGGACGGATGAGCTCAACCAATATCTGAGCCGCATGAATCTGACGCCCCGGTGGGAGGACGGGATCTTTGACCGTCTCGTATCCGGCGAGGTGACCGGCGAAGAACCGGTGCAACCGCGAAAGGGCTGCCGCATCTGGCAGCTCAAAAAGGATGTGGACGTAGCGATGCGCTTCATTGGGTACGAGGATCAGGTGCGGAAGTTCGGAGAACCGGATGCCGGGAACTACACGCTCGTGTTCGACGGCGACCTCGGTACCAGCGATCTGGAGCAGATCTATACCATTTGCCGGGACGCTCCGCCTCCCGGCTATCAGGGCTACCGAATGGCGCTGTCGGATGTGGTGGAGCTGTACGACGATTCCGGCAGCGAATTTTACTACTGCGACCGGGTAGGTTTCCAGCCGATCCGGTTCGAGCAAAAACAGGACCCATGCATCGATATGACCTTATGAGCCGGACGGGAGATGACCGCCCGGCATTTTTGCTGTCTGCGCGGGGCCGTGGGCCTCCTGCGACACGCAAATGACCGAACTCACCAACAAAAAACTTTTGAATTTACAGGAGGAATATTTCATGAAGAAGTTCATCAAGAAGATCACCCATACCGCCAAGTCCGCTGTTACCTGCGTCAAGACCGCCGTGGGCAATTCCATGTCTGCCGTGCTTGCCTTCAACCGCCGTGCCGTCTGCGGCAATGCCGGTGAGGGCTACATCGACACCGCCGTCAAGGTGCTGATCGCCGTCGTCCTGGGTGCGCTGGTTCTGGCTGGCCTCTATGCCATCCTGAACGACACGGTCATGCCTACGGTAACCCAGAAGATCACGGAAATGTTCAGCTATAATGGCTGATGCGCTGGGCGCAGGCGATACTCTTCTGCGGCGGACTCATTTACGCCGCAGTGGATGACCTAAAGACCCGGACTGTCAGCAACATTGTCTGCATCGTCATTGCTTTGGCGGGGCTGATCACCATCAGTCCCGCCTCCTTTTTGGGGGCGCTGCTGGCAATGCTCCCGTTCTACCTCTGCGCAGGCTTTGGCCTGATGGGCGGCGGGGATTGGCGGTTGGCTGCGGCGGTAGGCTTTGTGTTGGGAGTGGGACGGGTACTCACGGGATTCTTTTTTATGGCCACCGCACTCCTGCTGACATCCCTTGTCATGCGTACATTCCCGGCGCTGCGGCAGAGTGCGGCAAAGAAGCAGCCGCTGGTGCCATACTTCGCAGTGGCTTTTATTCCCGCATACTTTTTATGAGGAGGACAACGATTTGAAGATTTTTAGAAATCGCACCGTCATCGGTGTGCTGTGTATCCTGTTGGCGCTGATCATCTGCTTCGGTGTTACGCCGCTGTTCAGCCGCAGCGCCAGTGAGAAAACGGAGATCGTCCGTGTGACGAAGGACATCAAGGAAGGTGACGAGATCACCGCCGAGATGGTCCAGACGGTAGAGGTCGGCGCCTACAATCTGCCGCAGAATCTTATGACAGACAAGAAAGAGGTCGTCGGGAAATATGCGACCGCTGACCTGGCGGCCGGAGATTACATTCTTTCCAGCAAGCTCTCAGCTGTCCCCGCGGCAGAGAATGCCTATCTCTATAATTTGGACGGAACAAAGCAGGCAATCTCCGTTACCATCAAGAGCTTTGCGGTCGGCCTTTCGGGTAAGCTGGAAAGCGGCGATATCGTCACGGTCATCGTGGCGGATTATCAGGGCAAGGGCGAAACAGCCATTCCTCCGGAGCTACAGTATGTGGAGGTCATCTCGGTGACCGCCTCCTCCGGATACGATGCCAACACCGGCGAAGTGGTGGATGAAAAGGAACTGCCCTCTACCGTGACGCTGCTGGTGACCACTGAGCAGGCCAAGGTATTGGCGGAGCTGGAACAGGATAGTGAGCTGCATCTGGCGCTGGTGTATCGCGGAACGCCCGAAAACGCCGCTAAGTTCATTGCGGCGCAGGATGCCCTGATCGAAGAACTGTACGCAAAACCGGAGCCGGAGAACAGTGGCGAAACCGCAGAGGGTACGGAATCTAAGGAAAGCGAGGGCGCGGAGCCTTCCGCAGAAAGTGAGGCCACCGAATGAATTTCTTGAAAGGCAGCCTCTTTCGCCGGAACATGGAGCCGGAGGAGCTGGAGCCGATTGAGAAGTCCGGAGGCGGCATTCTCGCCGTTTGGGGCAGTCCCGGCTGCGGCAAGACGGTAACGGCAGTCAAAATCGCACAGCATTTGGCATCCCAGAAGAAAAATACGGTGCTGCTGCTCTGCGATATGACCGCACCTATGATGCCCTGCATTTGCTCTCCCTCGGAATTAGAGGTCGATAAGTCCCTCGGCAGTATCTTTGCCGCCCAGCATATCTCCGTAAACCTCATCAAGCACAATCTGACCACACTCAAACGCCTGCCGCACCTGACGATGCTTGGCCTTCGCAAGAAAGAAAACGAGTACACCTATGCGCCCTGCACCAAGCAGCAGGCGGAGGAGCTCATCCGCGGACTCCGCGAGATCGTACCCTATGTGGTCATTGATTGCTCCAGCTACATCGCCAACGACATTCTCTCCGCTGTGGCGCTGATGGAGGCGGACAGCGTTCTGCAGCTCGCCAGCTGTGACCTGAAATCGGTCGGGTACCTCTCCAGTCAGCTTCCGCTCCTGGGGGAACTGAAGTGGGACAAAGATAAGCAGTACCGGGTCGCATCCAACATCAAGCCCTTTCAGGCAGCAGACCGCATCGGTCAGGTGCTGGGCAGTGTGGTCTTCCGACTGCCGTATTCGCAGGAACTGGAGGAGCAGTATCTGGCCGGCGAACTGCTGGCGGATCTCTCCATGAAGGACAGCCGCGCATTCCGCAAGGAGATCGACCGGATCTGCGAGGAGGTGTTCTGATTGCTTGGCGAAAGACGATGCAACTCCCTGTTTGCCCCGACCGCCCCCTCAGAACCGGAGAGAAAGCCGGAACAGGCAGAGGTACATGACATCTCCTTTGAGGAGCGCACCGGACGGGCACTTTTCGCGGGAAACGCAACAGCACCCCGTGCAAGCGAACTCTTCTTTGCCCCACAGGAGAAAGGCGTCACCTTTGCGGAGGCACTCAGTCAGGTGCAGGGCTATCTCTCGGAAACCTACGCCACCCTTATCACAGAAGATAACTCGGATGCCAAAGAGCAGATGAAGCGCCGCATGGCACGGTATCTGCAGGAGAATCGCATCGCTGTGGACGGCATGACAGCCTCTGAGCTGGTGGACGCTCTGTACACGGAAATGGCAGAGTACGGATTTTTGACCAAGTACATCTTCGCAGACGGCATCGAGGAAATCGACATCAACTCCTGGCGGGACATTGAGATCCAGTATTCGGACGGTCATACCGCCAAGCTGGAGGAGCATTTCGATTCGCCGGAACACGCCGCCAATGTCATCCGCCGTATGCTGCAGAACTCCGGCAAGGTACTGGACAATGCGAGTCCCATCATCACCTCCCGACTTGCAAGGAACATTCGTATCTCGGTCATCAAAACGCCTGTGTTGGATGAGGACGCCGGCGTTGCCGCGTCCATCCGTATCGTGAATCCCAGGAATCTCAGCAAGGCGGACTTCGTGCAGAGTGGCACAGCCACAGAGGAAATGCTGGACTTTCTGTCCGCATGCCTGCGCTATGGCGTGTCTATCTGCGTGGCGGGAGCAACTTCCTCCGGCAAGACCACCGTGGCGGGCTGGCTCCTCTCCACCATCCCGGACCGCAAGCGCATCTTTACCATTGAAGATGGATCAAGGGAACTCCAACTTATTCGTGAGCGTGACGGCAGGGTGACGAACTCCGTCGTCCACACACAGACCCGCGACAGCGAGAATGAGCGCCAGCGTATCGATCAAATTGCATTGCTGGATATTGCCCTGCGTTTCAACCCCGATGTTATCTGCGTAGGCGAAATGCGCGGCCCGGAGGCCAACGCAGCGCAGGAGGCTGCCCGTGTGGGCATTGCGGTGCTGACCACTATCCACTCCAATTCAAGTGAGGGCACCTACCGCCGTATGGTGTCCCTCTGCAAACGTGCCGTGGATACTCCGGACGACACCCTCATGGGATATGTCACCGAGGCATACCCCATTGTGGTCTACTGCCGTCAACTTGAGAATAAGCAGCGCCGTATCACCAACATCTCCGAATGCGAGATCCTGCCGGATGGAAGCCGCAGACTTCACAAGCTCTATGAGTATCACATCACGGACAACCATCTGGAGGGCGATCGCTTCGTCATTGAGGGCGAGCACCGGAAATGTGAGGAGATTTCCGAGAGCCTGCGGCGCCGCTTTATCGAAAACGGGATGCCGCTTGGAGAGTTGGCGCAATTCATTCAAGGAAAGGAGGAAGATGAATGACTATGATCCAGCTGATCGCCTGCATCGGCATGATCGCAGGGCTTTTTATGGTGCTGCATGTCTCGCCGCGGGAACTGAGCGACAGCCTCTTTGCCCGTTTGACCGCAGCTCCCGGCAGTATCCGTGCCGATATCAACGAGACGACCAGGCGAAAAAAGGCGGGGTTCCTCCGCCGTGAGATCACCGAGGCGCAGGCGGTCTTGGCAGCCTCCGGACGGGCAGACAAGTTTCCCATGGTGTGCTTCACATCTCTGCTCTGTTTTGCGTTGGGAGCCTGCATCGCCATTGCCGCGGGAAACGCTTTCCTTGTGCCGGTGCTGGCTGTCGGTTTGATGCTGACCCCATTTTGGTATGTCAAGCTCACAGCAGGCAGCTTCAAAAAGGATGTGGCGGCAGAACTGGAAACAGCGCTGTCCGTTATTACCACAGCCTATCTGCGTACCGAGAATTTTCAGCAGGCCGTAGAGGAGAACGTCCGTTACCTGCACCCGCCGGTGCAGGAGGTGTTCCAGCGCTTTCTGATGCGCATTAAGCACATCGACCCGGATATGGATGCAGCGCTCACTGACCTGAAAGCCGCTATCGACAACGAGGTTTGGCAGGAATGGTGCGATGCCGTGATGGCCTGCCAGGCAGACCGAAGCCTGAAAAGCATCCTGACGCCCATCGTCAGCAAGCTGTCGGATATGCGGGTAGTCAATGCGGAACTGGAGAATCTGGTGTTTGGCCCCCGCAAGGAGTTCATCACCATGGCTATCCTCGTGCTGATCAACATTCCGCTGGTGCGCTTCATCAATAAGGACTGGTATCACACGCTGGTAGCCACCATCCCCGGTCAGGCAGTCATTGCCGTCTGCCTCGCCGCTGTGTTCGTGTCCTTCGCATTCGTGGTGAAGCTGACGCAGCCCATTGAGTATCGGAGGTGAGAGAGTGAAATTGCTGTTATTCCTGTTCGGTGCCGCCTTGGCTGCCGGACTGTATTTCGTTTTGGCGGATCTGCTGAAGATCCCCAGGCTGGCAACGGAGCGCGCCCTCATCTCCGCAGGGCGCAAGGAACGAAGTCTTGTGAAGTCTCTGGAGGCGCTCATTTTGGGATGGTCGCTGAAGCTGGCTCCGCTGATCCGCTTAGATGCCTATAAGCGCAGACGGCTGGAAACGAAGCTGACTGCCGCAGGGCTGGATATGACCCCCGAGGTCTATACGGCTTACACCGTTTTGAAGCCCTGTCTCATCCTGCTGGGGATCATCCCGTGCCTTCTGATTTTACCCATTCTGACACCGCTGGTGGTGGTACTGGCGCTGCTCACTTATTTCAAGGAAAGTCGCCGGGCGGACGAGCTGTGCAAGGCCAGAATGGAACTGGTGGAGGGTGAACTGCCGCGTTTCGTGGCGACCATCCATCAGGAATTGGCCGCCAGCCGGGATGTCCTGCGCATTCTGGAGAACTACAAGAAACATGCCGGTCCTGATTTTGCCCGTGAACTGGATGTGCTGACGGCGGATATGCGCTCCTCCTCTTATGAGGCGGCGCTCATCCGCTTTGAAGCCCGTATGGGCTCGGCCATCATCTCGGATATCGTCCGCGGTCTCGTCGGTATCCTGCGGGGCGATGACGGACGGATGTACTTCCAAATGCTCTCCCACGATTTGAAAGCATTGGAGCTGCAGCGCCTGAAAGCCAAGGCGGCGAAGATCCCGCCAAAGATCCGGGTGTTCAGCTTCCTCATGCTCATGTGCTTCATGCTGACGTACATCGTCATTATCGTCTACCAGATCATCAACTCGCTGGGTTCGCTGTTTTAAGGAGGAATGCCTATGAAGAAATTACGAAAACGGCACTCCGGCGAGGGCTATATCGATGTGTGCGTGTTGGTGGTCTGTGCCATGCTGGTGCTGGCACTGGCGGTGCGAATCCTGCCGGTATTCGTCGCCAAGCAGCAGCTTGACACCTATGCGGTGGAGCTGGTACGGGAAGTGGAGATCTCTGGCAGAGTCGGAACGGAAACCAGCCGCCGTGCCGCAGCACTCACCGACAGCACCGGACTGGATCCCAACATCCGCTGGTCGAAAACGGGACGCATTCAGCTCAATGAGGAAGTCACCGTAACGCTGACATTGGACATGGACATCGGCCTGTTCGGCGGCTTCGGCTCATTTCCCATCACGCTGCGGTCGGAGGCCACCGGAAAGTCGGAGGTGTATTGGAAATGAGCAAGCACTGTTTCCTTCGCCGCCACCCCGGCGAGGGCACCCCAATGATCCTCGCCATCGTGCTGGTCCTGCTGATGCTTTTTTGCACGGTCGTGGAGTTCAGCCGGGTGTGGATCATCGCCCAAGGTGTCAAGGAGGCTGCCCAACAGGCGGTCATCTCCACCATCAACGACAACTATGATGATGTGTACCACGCTGTGCGGGAGGGCTATGCCGCAGGCTGGTATCCGGACGGCACAGGCCGATGGGATGAGAGCGTGGATACCGGCGATGTGTACGGTCAGCTGGCATCAACGCTTGGACTGGAGAACACCGGCAGCGGATATCAGAAGATCTCAAACGGAAACGTGGAATATACCATCTCCGGTCTGAGCGTGGAGCTGAGCAACAACGCCCTCAGTTCCGGCCAAAGCAAGGGCTATACCGCCGCAGTGGAGATCCGCTTGGAGGTACCGGTACGCTTTCTTGGAAACCTTTTGCCTGCGGCTGAAATGACGCTGCACACGGAAGCCAAATATGTGCCGGTATTCTGAAAAAGTTTCGCTTTCCCAATAGACTTACGCCGAAAGGTGTGGTATTGTCCAATCAAGAGATAAATCAGAAAAAGGAGGAAAATCAATGAACGACAAGACGAAACGGATCATCCTCATCACCGCCTGCTGCCTGCTCTGCGGTGTGGCCGTCATCGGGATCGCCGGACGCTTCGGTGGAAATACGGTGACGCCCTCCGGAACGGTATCCGGCAGTCAGCCGGACAGCAACGATCCCAATGTGAACATCAACAATAGCCAGGGAGATGTGAATGTCCCCTCGCTGACGCCGGAGCAGAGTGACCCCGGCCAGGGTGCAAACTCCAACGGCACGGAGCAGACCATCCAGGCGAACCCTGTTAAACCGGACGCTCCAGAAAAGCCGGAATCGCCCAGCGGCACGGCGATACTTCCGGATGATCACAAAGCGGAGGATGTGCCGACCTCGGAACGCAAGACAGAGGATGAACCGCACCCCACATATCCGGAGCAGCCCACCTCCAAGCCTGCGGAATCCCAGCCTGCCGCGGGAAGCACGAACTCCTCCGGTCAGGTATATGTGCCGGGCTTCGGCTATGTAGACAGCAGCGGTGATAACACGGTCATCGATGGACAGGACATCTACGAAAACGGAAATAAAATCGGTGAAATGGGCGGCGGGAACTAACAGTACTCCCAATCAGCATGGCGCAGTCAGAAATGGCTGCGCCTTTTCTTTTTTCGAAGCTTTGAAAGGAGGAATCCATGAAGCGACTTCTCGCACTTTTTCTTTCCCTTGTGCTCATGCTGTGTGCGGCTGTTCCAGCTTATGCCACCGGTGACGGCAACTTCGACGGCGGTGGCGGCGGCATGGGCAGCGGCACATCCACCAACTACTGGAATCCGGGTATGGACGGTGTCCGCATTTCCGTGGTGAATGTGGACAGCCACGCTGTCGTGGGGAACACCATTGACTGGAGCAATCAGAATCCGAGCACCAACATGATCCACTTCGGAAAGGTATCCAAGCTCTCTTATAACAGTGGGCGGGCGTTGTCACCTGTCGTAGGCGGCTATACCTGTATCCGTCCGGCGCAGAGCTTGCCTCGCATCATTTCATCCGGCGACTATCCAGCAAGTATTGCGGCCATTCGAAGCTACTTTACAGACGAGCAGGTCATTCGGGCGATTGCCGGATATGTGGGAATAGACTTTGATACGCTTATTGCCGGCGATTACAAAATCGTTGTCGAGCCTATCGCCTACTTCGTCTACGGTGGAGCCTACTATGCCATGACGGCCACGGAAGCGGCGCTTTATGATCAAAAGGTAAACGGAGATCTCCGAAGCAAGATAGGATCGCTGACCCATAAGAATCTACCGCTGGCCATTTTCCTTGAAGAAGCAGATCTGGGCTATCCTGCATGGTCTGGCAGCACCAACAGCAAGGTTAGCAACGATCAGATCATCTCGTCCCTCGGCATCGGTGTCGTCCGCTTCAACGGTGAGCTGGAGCCGCCCGATGTAAACGACTTCGACTATGAATACCGAGTCGATACCGACGTGATCTCCTCGGTGGAGGTGAGCGGCGGGCAGTCCGACCCGGATAATCCTGTGATTGTCCGCTTTGTGATTCAAGGCAGAACTTACACCGTCAGCAATGTCTACTATCCGGACGGCGACAGTCAATTGGTATGGGTAAAATGGCACACGCCGTCAGAGCCATGCGTCATCACGATTGCCGTCAGCGTGTCTGGCGGCGGCACGGCGCAGAGCACGATCACCTGCAATGTTGTGGACTTGGACGGCAACGATCCGCCCAACCCGGTGGCGGATGACCGCAACGACCGTTTCCGTCTGGCCTCTATTCCAGAGAAAGAACAGGTAACATCCGCTTCCTGGGGCATTTGGTCACCCTGGTGGCAGGAGAATTGGGAGTGGGTAGAAAACTGGCAGAAATGCTGGCACACAGACCGCTGGACGGATGCGGACGGCAAGACCCACAGGGACCGCTGGTACCATTGGGTGGATAACGGCTGGTGGGAGGATCATGGCTGGTGGGAGTTTGACTACAACAGCTACTCCGCAGGTCTGAGCGCATCCATGCGCATCACGCCGGACAGCCTGTCACCCACTGCGACTGCAACTACCATGAAAAGCGGGTACGGAATTCAGGAAAAAGTGACGGCCAGAGTAACGACAACGCAGAGCGCGGCTGTCACGGCGGCGCAGAATGCGGTGACTTATTTCCCTGAATTCGGGTACGAAGGATTCTGGAGACTGCTGAACCGCAGCATCAGTGGAAAGAGTACCGCCTTCGCTTTCAAAAATAACCCCTACAGCACCTATGACCGCCCGACCCACTTCACACCTATCTGGTACCCGGACGGCAGCTACACGCCGTATACCTGGCTTTTGGACTGCTGGACCCCCACAGGAATGCTCAGTATGAACCTGACGGATTCCGTGCGCATCGCCGGTGACCTGTGGGAAGAATGGCATATCGCACCCTCAAAATAACAACAAAAATTGGAGGTATCTATGAGCAAAATGAAATGCAAGCGCCTTTGTGTGATGCTGACCCTGTCCCTGCTGCTGGCCTGCATGATGGGAACAACGGCCTTTGCTGCCGGCACCGGTGATGTAGCCGGAGCGGTGGAAAGCACCTGGGCCACGGCATCCACGCAGATCAAGACCGCCGTCAACAACGTGGTGTTTCCCGCCATTGACCTGATCCTTGCGGTGTTTTTCTTCGCAAAACTCGGCACAGCTTATTTTGACTACCGAAAGAGTGGTCAGTTCGAGTGGACGGCTCCCGCCATCCTGTTCGCGTGCCTCGTGTTCATGCTGACGGCGCCGCTGTACATCTGGCAGATCATCGGGATTTGAGGTGTAGGCAATGACTTTCTACGAACAGGAACTCCGGAAGATCGTCGGAGAGCAATATCCGGATGCCACCTATGTGGGCAGAGCCTGTTATGTGCGCCTGAGTGATATGAACCGGGCAAAGATTCAATTTGTCACAGGGATCGTCGCCAATCAGTACAATGCCCTGCAGATGACGATCCTGAACCGCAGTGAAGGACAGGTGGATACCTTGCGCCTTCGCTTTTCGGATCTGCTGGGGACGAAGGCAACTTCCAACCCCAACTTCCGAAATGGCGTTGACCCGCACATTTGGGATGACTATGGAAAAGTGGACTGGTATGTGTATCACCCCACCCGGCAGGACTACGAGAAGCTCTCCAACGCAGTATCGGACTATCTGGAGGTATTCCAGGACATGAGTCAGTCTGCCGACCAGCAATGGGCGCAGATAATGTAAACCGAGCATGATTTGAAGGCCGTACCGACTGTACGGCCTTTGCCATATCCCAAGCAGTTGGTACGGCCTCACCCGGAGGAGGTGAAACCGATCAATGTTTATTTGGGATTTTGTTGCCGATAAGATCCTCGGTCAGATCGTGGATTGGTTCTACGGTCAAGTCGTGGGTTTCCTTGGAAACTTCTTTGCAGAGATGGGAAACATGGGCGTTGAACTCTTCGAAATGTCATGGGTGCAGAGCATTGTGTTGTTCTTTTCGTATCTCGCTTGGGCGTTGTACGGGACCGGGCTGGTCGTGGCTTGCTTTGAATGCGGCATTGAGTATTCCAGCGGACGGGGCAACATCCGCGAAACTGCGCTCAATGCCATCAAGGGCTTTATGGCCGTAAGCCTGTTTACGGTTGTTCCGGTTCGGCTCTATGAGCTTTCAGTAACACTGCAGGGGCAGCTCACCGCGGGGATCACCGGCTACGGTGCATCCATCGGAGATGTGGCAAGTGATATCATGCAGGAGTTCAGCGCCGTGGAATCGCTGACCGATTTGACATCCGGCCCGTTTCTCGGCTTTGGCAGTATCACCAGCGGGATCATGATCCTATTCTGCATCATCCTTATGGCGTATGCGATCATCAAGGTCTTCTTCGCTAATCTCAAGCGCGGAGGTATTCTGCTGATCCAGATTGCCGTGGGAAGTCTGTATATGTTCTCTGTGCCCCGTGGCTATACGGATGGCTTCATCCAGTGGTGCAAACAAATTATCGGTCTGTGCCTGACCGCATTTTTACAGGCGACGATCCTCATCGCCGGACTCATGGTGTTTAAGGATCACGCACTGTTGGGACTGGGGCTGATGCTCTCTGCCGGTGAGATCCCCCGCATTGCCGGAGCATTTGGCCTGGACACAACGACAAGAGCCAACATCATGAGTGCGGTATATACGGCACAGGCCGCCGTCAATACCACGCGCACGATCGTACAGGCGGTGTCAAAATGAGCGGGCTCACTATGGGAAGCCTGTTTGACGGCATCGGTGGTTTTCCCCTGGCTGCCCTTCGCAGCGGCATTACGCCGGTGTGGGCTTCGGAGATTGAAGCCTTTCCCATTGAGGTCACGAAGCAGCGCTTTCCAAGCATGATCCATGTGGGTGACATCACAAAGCTCAACGGCGCAGAACTGCCGCCCGTAGATATCATCTGCGGCGGCAGCCCGTGCCAAGACTTGTCCGTGGCTGGAGCGAGAGCCGGATTATCTGGCGACCGCTCTGGTCTTTTTATGGAACAGGTCAGGCTGGTAAAGGAGATGCGAAATGCAGACAAATTACGAGGCCGAACAGCTCTCGATGTTCGACCAAGATTTATGGTATGGGAAAATGTTCCCGGTGCCTTTAGTTCAGGAACGCCAAAGGGCGAAGACTTCCGAATCGTTCTGGAGGAGATCGTCCGCGTTAAGTGCGATTCCGTTTCAATCCCTCGACCTGACTCCGGGCGCTGGGAATCTGCTGGGCGAATTCTATTGGGAGCTGATTTCTCCCTGGCGTGGCGGGCCTCGACGCTCAATACTGGGGTGTCGCCCAAAGACGCAAAAGAATCTTCCTTATCGCAGATTTTGCAGGCAGATCCGCCCCTAAAATACTATTTGTCCCCGAAAGCCTGCCTGGGCATCCTGCGCCGGGCCTTTGAGCGCGGCAAGGAGCTGCCGAAGAAGCTGGAGCGTGCCCTAAAGATCCAGGCGGGGCTTATGCGCCCAGACAGACAGCCCACAGGATTAGAAGCGTACCACATCAACCAGCGGGATGAGGGCATCGACCTGCACGGCGTATCTGGCGCGTTGATGGCAACCACCAATATGCAGATGCAGACCTTCGTGACACAGCCGGATGAAGCTGTTGAGGGCTTTGACGGCTACAACGGTGATTTGACTGGCGATGTGGCGGCCACACTCGGCGTCAACTGCGGGATGTCCACCGGCAGAAACGGAGTCATGGCCTTTGCTGCCAACCAAAGGGATGAGGTTCGTGACTTACATGATGTTGCGGGCGCTCTGAATGCACAGCCGGGAATGAAACAGCAGACCTTCGTGGCGGCTGCATTCTCGGCAGGAGCTGGTGCCTCTGCTGGGAGCATTGGGTATGGTGAGGAACTGGCGCCTACGCTGAAAGGTTCTGCCAGCGGAAACTGTATGCCGTCCGTCCTGTGCCTGAATGACCAGGGCGGAAGCGTGATGGAGTGCTCTGAGAATGTGTCCGGTACTCTGCGGGCGCAGGAGCATGGGCATCAACCGCTGGTCTACGAAAACCACGGTATTGATGCCCGATACACAGGACCTCATCAGGTGGCGCCCACCATGTCCGCAAGATACGGAACAGGTGGCAACAATGTGCCGCTCGTAGAACAGGAAGAAACCTTCTGCATCACGGGAAACGCCATCGACCGGCAGCCGCAGAACGGCGGCAACGGGATCGGATATCAGCGTGACATCGCATATACGTTGACGGCCACCGATCATCATGCGGTCTACAGTCGCCAGCGTGTGGATGACTTCCGTGAGAATGGTGTGGTCAGCACACAAAGCGCCCGCCAGCACAAGGATGCCACCGATCTCGTTTGCCAAAAGGCAGAAGCCTATGCCTATCTCATCCGCCGCCTGACTCCGTTGGAGTGTGAGCGCTTGCAGGGCTTTCCGGATGGCTGGACAGATATCCCCGGTGCTTCGGACAGCGCCCGATATAAAGCGCTGGGCAACAGCGTGGCGATACCCTGTGTGGAGTTCATTATGGGTCGGATCGCCGCAGCCCTTCGGGCGGTATAGCTGCCTTGGTGGTTTTGCTTCCGTTTCGCATAGCTTCTTCGTTGAGTTTGGTGAATAGCTTTCCATGACTTCTTCCGGTATGCTTTGCTTGCAAAATCAAGGAAAGGAGCAGACCGATGGAGGGCAAAAAGAACCTCTGCGCCGTGATCCCGGCAGAGCTTCACGCAAGGATCATGGCAGAGAAAGAAGAAATGAAGCTGGGTACACTGGCGGAATATGTGGAGCGCATCTTCACAGAACACTTTGAAGGAGGAAACGATATGCAGACAGAGCGGACCCTTGCGGTGAAGATCTCCGCAGAACTCTTCGACCGACTGAAAGAGTATCTGGAAAAGAATCACCTGAAGCAGAAGGACTTCATCACGCAACTGCTCCAGCAGGCGCTGGACAACGCAGAAGAATAATCAACCCACTGGATGGCCGCAGGGAAACCTGCGGCCATCTCTATTCTCCGGAGGTGAGAGCAATTTATATTTACCCTGATAATTTGACCGCAAAAGCCATGCTGTGGCTTTGGGAGCTGCGGGACATCGGCATCATCGGCGTGGGACTTCTTATCTCTGTTCTGGCGCTGACCCAGACAGGTATTGCCCTGCCGCTGGTGCTGACGGCTGTTTACGCTTTTCTCAGCATCCGGTTCGACGGTACCAGCATATTGGATTTTCTCAAATATGCCGCTGCGTTCCTGATTACAAAGCAGCAATTCTATGATTGGAGGTTGGAGTCGTGAGTAAAAAGCAGAAAAAGGACAAAGCGGCCCGTTCCACACGGCAGCTCATGGGCATTGAGGAGATCAAGGACTACTGCATTGCCACCCGCATGGGAAATCTCGTGTTCTTCATTATCAAGCCCACTAACATTTCCGTCTTGCCGGATTCCAGCATCAGCGCCCGCATCTATGCGCTGCTGAATGTGGTCAAGGGACAGGCGGAGATCGAGATGCTGGCGCTCAATTCCAAAGAATCCTTCGAGCGCAATAAGGACTTTTACAGGGAGCGTCTGAGTCAGGAGGAACTGCCAGCAGTCCGCAGACTGTTGGAGCAGGACAGCAAACACCTGGACCGTATTCAGGTGCTCATGGCATCCAGCCGTGAGTTCTATATTATCATCCGGCTGCGTGGTGAACAGGAGTCCGATGTGTTCTCCTACCTTTCCCGCATCGAGCAGAATATCAACGACAACGGCTTCACGACCCGTCGAGCCGCCGAGCAGGATCTCAAAAAGATGCTGGGTGTTTATTTCGAACAGAATGTGACGACAGAAAAATTCGAGGACTTCGATGGTGACCGTTGGGTCATTGTTGGTGAGTAAAGGAGGGATTCATTTGGCAAAGAAAACGAAAAAAGCAGCGCCGCAGAGCCGGGAGACTGCAGGAATCAAATCCTTTCTGGATATGATCGCGCCTTCCGTGGTCAAGTTCGAACCGGACCACTTCATCTGCGGCAACACATTCCGCTGCGTCTGGGCGCTGCGCGAGTACCCCACCCAGACCGATGAGCAGGCCATCCTTCGCCACCTCGGTGAAAAAGATGGAATCACGCTGCGTATCTATACCCGCCAGGTAACACCTGCCGAGGAAAAGCGCATCATTCAGAATGCCGCAAACAAAAACCGAATGGGCAGCTCCAACACCAACGACCTGCAGCAGACGATCACCGCAGAAAGCAATCTGCAGGACGTGGCATCGCTGGTAGCTTCCATGCACCGAAACCGGGAGCCGCTGCTCCATTGCGCCGTCTATATCGAACTGACGGCTTCGGATTACAACAAGCTCAAGCTGCTTCAGACCGATGTGCTGACGGAACTGGTGCGGAGCAAGCTCAATGTGGACAGGCTCCTGCTCCGCCAGCAGCAGGGCTTCTGCTGTGCCAGCCCCGTGGGATACAACGCCTTCGGCCAGCAGTTCGAGCGTGTCCTCCCGGCAAGCTCTGTGGCCAATCTCTATCCCTTCAACTACAGCGGTAAAACGGACGCAAAGGGCTTCTATGTTGGGCGGGACAAGTACGGCAGCAACATCCTCGTGGACTTCGATCAGCGCGATGAGGACAAGACCTCCGCCAACATCCTCATTCTCGGTAACTCAGGACAGGGTAAATCCTATTTGATGAAGCTCCTGATCCTCAACCTGCTGGAGTCCGGAAAATCCGTTATCACGCTGGATGCCGAGCATGAGCAGCAGGAAATGTGCGAGGCTGTGGGCGGCTGCTTTGCTGACCTCATGGCGGGAAAGTATATCATCAACGCCTTGGAACCCAAGTGCTGGGATGACGGCGGTGACCCGGACGATACGGCAGCGCCGGAAGCCTTCCGCAAAAGCACTTTGCTGGCGCAGCATGTATCCTTTCTCAAGGACTTCTTCCGGGCCTATAAGGATTTCAGTGATGCCCATATCGACACCATTGAGATCATGGTATCCAAGCTCTACGCGAAATGGGGCATCACAGAGCGAACCAACTTCCGCCGTATGCGACCGGAGGACTACCCAATCCTCTCCGACCTCTATGACCTGATCGAAGAAGAATTCAAACGCTACGATCCCAACGCCCATCTGCTCTATACGGAGAAGCTCCTGCAGGAAGTCCTGCTGGGACTGCACTCTATGTGCAAGGGTGCGGACGCACAGTTCTTCAATGGGCACACCAACATCACCTCCAGCCGCTTCCTTGTTTTCGGCGTCAAGGGAATGCTGAGTGCCGCTAAAAATGTTCGCAACGCCATGCTGTTCAATGTGCTGTCCTTCATGTCGGACAAGCTTCTGACGGTGGGCAATACCGTGGCAGCGCTGGACGAGCTGTATATCTGGCTGTCCAATCCCACAGCCATTGAGTACATCCGCAACTGCCTCAAGCGCGTGCGCAAAAAGGAATCCGCCATGCTACTGGCCTCGCAGAATCTGGAGGACTTTGATCAGGAAGGCATCCGCGAGATGACAAAACCGCTGTTTTCCATCCCGCCCCACCAGTTCCTGTTCAACGCGGGATCCATTGATAAACGCAGTTACATGGAAATGCTCCAGTTGGATGAAGCGGAATACAATCTCATCAAGTTCCCACAGCGCGGTGTCTGCCTGTACAAGTGCGGCAACGAGCGCTACCTGTTGGAGGTACATGCCCCTTCATACAAGGAAAAGCTGTTTGGCACGGCGGGTGGTCGCTGATGGCAGTATCTGCAGGCATGATCGCAAAAGCCGCGGCGACGGTGCTCTCTAACGAAAAGCTGCGCAAAGTCGTGGGATGGACGCTGGTCGCAATTCTCTCGCCAATCTTTGTACTCATCGCACTCCTGTGCTCCATTGGCTCCGGAGGTGCGGATCACAACAACCAGGCGGTAGCTGCGTCCTTCTATGGTGTGAGCTACTCGACAGAAGTACCCGCAGAATTCCGGCATCATATTGAGGAGATGCGTACCGCTTTTTCTCTTCTGGATTCGGCAGTGGCTTCCGTCAATGGGCAAACGGAAAGCGGAAACGGCCTTGACCCGATTCGGATCAAGGCCGTTTTTTATGCCCTCTGCTTTGGCGAAGATGCGCCGTCCGCACGGGCGGCGAACCGCTTCGTAGAATGCTTCTACACTTGGGAAACCCGTACCCGCACGGTAGACATCGAGAACGACGATGGCACGGTCACCAGCACGGAAGAATACACCGTTGCAGTTCCAGTCTCGCTATATCAAGCGTATGCCAATTTGGAAGCAGAGCTTGGCAGGACGATCACAGAGGATGACAAGAGCAATATCAACCACATTTATTCTATGATTGCCGGTACGGCGGGCAGCGGGAATTACAACGGTGAGTTCCTTCGCGGAGATGGCAGCAGTATCGACCTGGACATCTCAGCCTTTGCTGATCCCAACAGCAAGAATGCCGCCGACCTGGTCACCTATGCTATCCACGCATGGGAATCCGGCTGGGGCTATGTCTGGGGAACCTACGGCGATGTGCTGACCGAATCGCTCTTTGCCTACAAGCTGGAACAGTATCCTGACGGTGTCGGCAGCTACGAAGATTTTATCCGTGCCAACTGGCTGGGCGGCAGGACTACCGACTGCGTGGGACTCATCAAGGGATACGGATGGTTGTCCCCGGAAACGATGACCATTGACTATGGTACCCACGGGATGCCGGATATCGGTGCCAACCAGATGTACTACAGCGCCACAGAGTCCGGCACCATCGATACCATGCCGGATATTCCCGGCCTTGCCGTTTGGCATGACGGGCACATCGGCGTTTACATTGGCGGCGGTCAGGTCATCGAGGCTATGGGTACCAAGTACGGTGTAGTGAAAACGGAACTGGCGAACCGTGGTTGGACGCACTGGCTGAAAATTCCGTATATCAATTATGACTGAGGAGGTACAGTATGAAGAAAGTAAATATTACACTCACCTTTGACGATGACAAGCTGGATGCACTGGAGTTTTCTCTCCGCAAGGAACACTCCTCTGTGCAGGCCCGCATGGACGATGCGCTCAAGCAGCTCTATGAGCAGACGGTGCCGGAAGCTGTGCGGGAGTATCTGGACAGCAAGGCTGTCCCTGCTCCCAAGCCTAAGCGCACTGCCAAATCTGCCGTACCCAAAACGCCGAGTAGTGAGCCGAAGCCCATGGCGGTCACGGTGAAGGAGGGCAACTGATATGGCACAGCAGGAAGAAATCGTTCTATGGATCGACCAGCGTTGGAAAAATGCTATCGAGAAGCATCTCAGGGACGAAACTCTGCAGGAACATCTGGAGGATGTTCTGGACGAGCTGTGCAATCAGCTTCCAGAGCGGGAGTATGAGCGCATCAGCCGTGCGATCCAATCGGAAGCCGCCGCGCAGCGTGCGGAGGAAGAAGCGGCCCGCACTTATGCCGCCTACCATGTAACGGAGCGTGGCAAGGAATGGTACTTCAAAACCACGCCCGGTGAGGAGCTGTTGGCGGTCGGGAAAAAGCTGCGCGGTTATATTACGAAAGACAATGGCGTGGCGCCGGACAAATTCATCGGAATGTTTTTCGGCGGGCAGCCCATCACAGCAAAAGAGTTTGACGCTCTGACAGCCCTTCGCATGGAGAACACCGGGAAGGTACGCGGCGTGTTCGATGTGAACTTCGACAAGCGTGAGTTCTCCGCTGTTCACATTATGGATGGCTGGCAGACCTGGGCAATGCGTGATGTATCGGTGGCGGTCTATCATGCCACCCGGTCGCAGTTCGCATCGGGCGATGATAAGTGGCACAAACTGTTGGATCATCTGAAGGGCAAAGAGATTACCTCGGCAGGTCATCTCTCTGCACAAAATTTTTCCTTCGGTGAGGAGATCATCGAATCGGACGGTAAGCTCAACTTTTATCTGCAGGCGGACTTCGATGTGGATGCCGCCTTCGGTACATTCGTCTGCACCGATCAGAACGATGACTGGCTCAATATCTATGCCAACTATGACATGGAGCAGGATCGTCTGTGCGACACACTGGAACTGAACCTCTGCAAAGGAGACGGTTCGGAAGAAAGCTGGAGTTGCCCGCTCAATGCCGCTGAACAGGAAGTCCTACTCCGCAAGATGGAGGCGTTCTGCCAACAGCAGACCGGTATGAGCCTGCACGAGTACGCCCAGCAGCTTCGGGATAGTGAATCGCAGACCCCTGAGATGCAGATGTAACCGCCGTGTCCGCCCCTGTGGGCCGCTGTGTGCGCTTTTTACAGGCAGCCCGAGCGAGTACCCCACCGTGGGGGCTTGGGCGGGCTTTGAACCGCTTTGTGGGGATATCAGCATCCGACGAAAGAAAAGCAGGAGAAAGAGCCGGGGACAAAGCACCCCGGCTCGACCCACTTCTGCCCGCAGTGCGGGCAGTTTCCGGCTTTTTAGGCTGGGGACAAAATAGTGCCTTGCGGGGCGGCTTGGACCCTATAAACTGGAAAATCCCCGTGTGGCAAGGGGTTCCGGCGGAGACAACACGGAAATAAGGAGGAATTTATCAATGGAACACAACGACAAGATCAAAAAGGCTTTCTGGATCACTGAGGATATGGACAGAGAGATCGACATGCACCTGAAGCTGGATAACTGCAGCAGCCGAAGCGAGTTCGTGATGAATGCGCTCAAGTTCTATGTCGGCTACTTGAACACGAAGAACGCCAGTGCGTTTCTGCCTGAAGTACTCTCCGCAACGCTGACCGGAACGCTGGACGGTTTCGCAGGCCGCATCAGTTCTCTGCTTTTCAAGCAGGGCGTGGACATCAACCTGATGGCGCAGATCATTGCCTACGATACCGACATCGATGAAGGAGCATATGAGCGTCTGCGCGGCAAGGCCATCCGGGATATGAAGCGGACCAATGGCCGCATCTCCTTCAAAGATGCGATGGACTTTCAGAAATCGGTGTAAGCGATGGCAAAGCTCGTACAGAAAAGCGGCTATATCAAATCCGGAAAAGCCAGCGGGTACATGCGCTACATCGCTACCCGTGAAGGCGTGGAGAAGTTGGCCGGAAACGGTGCGGTCACAAAAGGTCAGCGTGAGCTCATTCAAAAACTGCTCACGGACTTTCCGGATGCGGTGGAACTGTTTGAGTACGAGGACTACTGCAAAACGCCGACGCTTGGTACGGCTTCCGCATTTATCAGTATGGCACTGGATGCTAACCTTCACGAAATTGATTCGGAAAGCGGATATATGCAGTACATTGCTACCCGCCCCCGCGTGCAGAAGCGAGGTACTCATGGCTTGTTCAGTTCTGCCACTGCCGTAGATCTTGCCTCGGCAATGTCAGAGCTGGAAGCGCATGAAGGAAATGTGTGGACCATCATCTACTCTCTGCGCCGTGAGGATGCCGCCCGTCTGGAATATGACAACGCCGATGCGTGGCGCACGCTCCTCATGGAGAACGCACCGGCGCTGGCGAAGTCAATGAAGATATCGCTCGATAACTTCCACTGGTATGCCGCCTTCCATAATGAAGGGCATCACCCGCACATTCATATGATGGTCTGGTCCGATGATCCCAAGGAAGGCTTCCTGACCAAGGGCGGGATAGCAGCGATACGCTCCAAGCTGACCAATGCCATCTTCCGGGATGAGATGCAGCAAATCTATGAGCGCAAGGATGTGGCCTACTCAGACTTGGTGGGGGCGGCGCAGAATGCCATGCGGGAAATGATCAGCCGGATGCAGCACCAGATCTGCGACAGCCCGATCATTGAGGATAACATGCGTCAGCTTGTGCAGGCACTGGAAGCGACTACCGGAAAGAAACAGTATGGCTATCTCAAGAAGCCGCTGAAGCAGCTTGTCGATACCATCGTGGATGCGCTGGCGGAGCTGCCGGAGGTCTCTGAGTGCTATGAGGTGTGGAATCAGATCCATGAGGAGCTGAACGAGTGTTACGGTCACAGCACCCCGTGGGAGCGACTCCCGCTATCCCAACGCAAGGAGTTTCGCAAAATCAAGAACGACATCATCCGGGAGGCCGAGAACATTCGCCTCGGCCTCCCAACCTTTGAGGATGAAAGGATGCAGGATGAGCCGGAGCCGGAAAGTCAGAAGGAGGAGCATCAGTCCTACAGCGTGTACGAGCAGGCGCAGCGATACCGTGCTGCAAAGGCCGTTCTGCAGGACATCTATGCGCTGGATGCGGAACATGCAGACGCAGTCAAAGCGCTGGAGCAGCTCTGGGAGGAAGGATATACCGTTGCGGCACATCAGCTTGGTAAGTTCTATCGGGATGATCTCTCTACCTTGCGTGACCACGAAAAAGCGGAGCAGTGGTTTCGGCACTCCGCAGAAGCCGGTAATGATTTCTCGGAGTACGCTCTCGGAAAGCTGCTCCTCACACAGAAACGTACAGTAGAAGCAATGGAATGGCTGGGCAAGGCCGCAGACCATGGCAGCCAGTTTGCACGGTATCGGCTCGGAAAGATTTATCTCACCGGCGAGTCCGTGCCGAAGGATGTGGCAAAGGCACTTGCATACCTGACAGCCTCCGCTGATCAGGGAAATCAATTTGCACAGTACACCTTGGGCAAGCTGTATCTCTTGGGGCGGGATGTCCCTCCGGATCGTGAGCAGGCCAGAGAATGGCTGAGCCGAGCTGCGGCACAGGGCAATGAGTATGCGCGATTCTTTCTCGACTGCTTCGACCAGTTCCGGGATCCGTCTGTTATGCTGGCGGCAAGCAAACTGCTCCATCACATGAGCAGGATATTCCAAAACAATTCCATTCCGCCAGTCAACCCGGCGGGGATCCGCATCGATTCCAAACGCCGCAGACGGCTTATGGAGAAGCGCATGGCCATGGGCCACAAGGCAGATGACCATGAGGAGCAGACGCAGTATCAGCAGAGTATGTAAAAAAGGAGGACTCCATGTCAAGCTATATTCATTTCACCGAAGAACAGAAACAGCGCGCCGCCGCAGTGGATCTGGAGGAGTTCCTGCGCTGCCGCGGTGAAAAGCTGCTTTCCTCCGGCAGGGAAAAACGTCTTGCCAGCGACCACAGCGTGACCGTCCGAGGCAACGAATGGTATGATCATGCAGAGGAGCGAGGCGGACACGCCGTCAGCTTTGTGCAGAGGTTTTATGGCCTCAGCTATCCGGACGCAGTGACAATGCTGCTGGGCGGTGAACTGGGAACAGCGTATCCTTCTGCCGGGGAGCGCACCGAGGAACCCGTGAAACCATTTGCACTGCCACCTGCCAACAAAGATATGCGCAGAGTGTTTGCGTATCTCATCAAGCATCGCGGCATCGCAAGAGATGTGGTGGCGCACTTCGCCAAGGCCGGACTCCTGTATGAAGATGCCGAGTATCACAACACCGTGTTTGTCGGCACGGATGCGGAGGGTGTTCCTCACCACGCCCATAAGCGCAGCGCCAACAGCTACGGAAAAGCCTTCCGTCTGAATGTGGAGGGCAGCGACCCGCGATACAGCTTCCATCATGTCGGCACAGACAGAAGCCTGTATGTGTTTGAAGCGCCCATTGATATGTTGTCCTATATCACGCTTCATCCAGAGGACTGGCAGCGGCATAGCTATGTGGCCTGCTGCGGCACATCCATTCAGCCGGTAGTTCAGATATTGGAGCAAGCGCCGCAGCTCGATACCGTTCTGCTCTGTCTCGATAACGATGAAGCTGGTCATCAGGCCAGCCGCCGGATGCGGGAGCAACTGGAAACGCACTATTCTGTGGAGCGCCTGATCCCGGAGGACAAAGACTGGAATGACGACCTGACCCTGAGCGCCGAAAACGCTCAGGGCTTTTCTATGAATGAAATGAGGTGAAATGTTGAACGCAAGTATCTGGATCCTGATCGCGGCGGGAGCAACAATGTTCCTTGTCATCGGCGGGCTGTCCATGATGTCCCATCACTATACCCTTGGCAATATCAAATCCCGCACTGTGGGCGATGGGCAGCATGGTACAGCCCGATGGGCCACCGACAAGGAAATCAAGCAGACCTATGCCCATGTGCCCTTCAAAGTCAGAGAGTGGCGCAGAGGACAGAATCTCCCCACGGAGCAGGGATTGATCCTCGGTTGCAAGGGGCAACCGCAGGAACTCACCGCACTGGTGGATAGCGATGACATTCACTGCCTTATGATCGGCGCCAGCGGTATTGGCAAAACCGCATTCTTCCTGTATCCCAATCTGGAATACGCCTGCGCCTCCGGTATGAGCTGGCTGGCGTTGGACAGCAAGGGTGACCTGGCTCGAAATTACGGTACGATTGCAAAGAACTGCTACGGCTACAATGTGTCCGTCATCGACCTGCGCAATCCTACTCGTTCAGATGGCAATAATCTGCTGACACTGGTCAACCGCTACATGGATATCGCACGAGAGGATCCCAAGAACCTGGCGGCTCGAGCCAAGGCGGAGAAATACGCCAAGATCCTTGCCAAAACCATTGTCAACCCCGATGGCGATGACAGCAATCGCGGACAGAACGCCTTTTTCTATGATGCGGCGGAGGGACTGCTCACCTCGGTCATCCTGATGCTGGCGGAGTTTCTTCCGCCGGATGAGGAGCATCCCCAGGAACGCCGGCATATCGTTTCCGTTTTCAAGTTAGTGCAGGATCTGTTGGAACCCAGTAAGGTAAAGGGCAAGAGTCACTTTCAGCTTCTGATGGGTAAGCTGCCACCTGACCACAAAGCCAGATGGTTTGCGGGCGCTGCACTCAATAGCGCGGAACAGGCCATGGCTTCTGTCATGTCTACTGTGCTTTCTCGTCTCAATGCGTTTCTGGACTCGGAGCTGGAACAGGTGCTCTGCTTTGACAGCGCCATTGACGCGGAAAAGTTCGGCTCTGAAAAGTCTGCCATCTTCCTCATTCTTCCGGAGGAGGACACCACGAAAAACTTCATGGCGGGCTTGATGATCCAGAATCTGAGTCGAGAGCTGTTCGCCGTGGCGGATGAAAACGGTGGCAAGCTGCAAAACCGCGTGGTGCTGTTTTGCGATGAGTTCGGCACCATGCCGCCCTTCGATGTCCTTCCGCTGTTCTCCGCAGGCCGTTCTCGCCGCCTGACGTTGGTGCCGATCATTCAGTCTTTGGCACAGCTTGAAAAGAACTACGGAAAAGAAGGCAGTGAAATTATTCAGGACAACTGCCAGGATACCATCTTCGGTGGCTTCGCACCAAACAGTCAGACAGCGGAAGTGCTATCCAAGGCGCTTGGAAACCGCACTGTCCTATCCGGATCGGTGAGCCGTGGGAAAAACGATCCCAGCCAAAGTCTGCAGATGATGGAACGTCCGCTGCTGATGCCAGATGAGCTGAAGTCTATTCCCAAGGGAAATTTTATTGTCCAAAAGACAGGACAGCATCCCATGCGTACCCGCCTGCGGCTTTTTCTGGAATGGGGCATCACCTTCGAGGAGCCCTATATTGTTCCAGAGCGGGTAGATCGTGCGGTAGCTTATGCAAACCGTGAGGATTTGGAGCGAAATCTTCCGCAGTCAAGCAAGGCGGAGAATGCGGATATGCGTGGAGCCTATGCCGTTTCCGGACGCGGCGGCATTGCCCATGAGCCTGCTGTAGATAAGCCCCGGCGCAGGGGCGGCAAGCAGATGAAAACTTACGGTGAGGAGGATCTATGAGTTACTTTGGAACAATTTATGCCGACACCGAACTGCCCTCCAGAGCGAGGGCAGTTTATATGTATCTGCGTGACCGCGCAGACAGCGAGGGCAAATGCTGGCCAGGAATCAAGACGATTGCGTCCGACATGCGCTTGTCCCGCTCCACGGTCAAGCGGGCATTGACTGATCTGGAGCAGCACGGGTATCTGCAAAAGATCCCGCGCTATCGTGATAACGGCAGCAGTACATCCAACCTGTATTCCGTGCAGTAAGGCCGCAGAAAAGCGCAGTCCTCCGCCAAGGGAGGACTGCGCCTATTTGCTGAACCCAGGGGAGGTTCATGATGGATCTCCCAGAAGGACTCACTCTATCGGAGATTTAATACAGAGAAAGAACAGTAGTTGAGTTACTTCTCAGAATCCGTAAGCTCGTTGATTTGCTCAGAGAAAAGGGATGTGTTGAGAAGATCAGATGGTGTGATCATCAATGCATCTGCAAGATTGAATAGTGTCTCCAAGGAAAAGCTTCTGATCATGTTAGGCGCTTCAATGGCGCTTAGATGAGAGCGGCTCATATTAGCCTTCTCTGCCAGTTGATCCTGAGACATGCCACGCAATTTACGCAGGGTTGAAATTGCGATACCAAGTTGAATAAAACGATCTCTGTTCTTAAAGCTGACGCCTTCTTTGCTCATAAAAAATGCCGCCCCTTTCTGGATAAAATTATATCTTGCCCGGCATTTTTTATCCGCTCTATAAAAAGAGCTATTGACTTATTTATAGAGCATTGTATAATTAAAAAGAGCAGAACGGCGATTTATAAAGCGAGACGAGATAGCGATAGAAGGCGTTATTGAATCACCGCACTGGAAAAACAAAAGGAGATTTCCGCAATGCGAAAATCTCCTAAGTCACAACAAATTACCGTGTTATTTTCGTGGAGTTTGCCACTCTGCTACAAAAAGCAAAGAAAAAGCCCCGCATGGCAGGGCTTTTCCCGGTTTGATATCATCCGATAACACTGATTTTTGACTGCGCAGAGATCACATCCCTGCAGCATTCAGCTTTTGCATATTGTCCCTTTTCAGCTCCAACGAAGAATGCACATATCGGTCCAGCGTGATTGTGACAGAGGCATGGCCTAAGATTTCGGACAAGGATTTGATTTCAAATCCGACCTCAACAGCTCGTGTCGCAAATGTGTGCCGAAGTGTATGAAAATGCACCCCCTCCAGGCCGCATGCCTGCGTGTACTTTTCCAATCGATACTGCAATACCCGTGGCTCCATGAATGCGTCCGTTCCGGTCAAAACATATGCGGCTGAACTTTGCGGCTTCATGTGCCTGCAAAGCCCAGCCGCGTATTCCGTCATAGGGATCGTTCGCACGGAGGTATCGCTTTTGGGTGGACCGATTACGATTCTCGTTCGAGCATTCTGTGATGCGCTGGTGTCACGCAGCCTTTGCAGCGTCTCTACAATTTTGATTGCTTTATCTCTTGTAGAAACGTATTCCCAACGCAACGCGCAGAGTTCACCAATTCGGATGCCTGTACACAACGCCAGCAAGATACCAAATCTGCATGGATCCAAATCGCTTTGCAGATAGGAAATGAAGTGCTCCTGTTCCTCTCTGGACAAAACGCGCATTTCCTTTTTTCCTATCTTCGGATAGTTGATCTCCACGGTAGGAAAGACTCCTTTACACTTTGAAGCAGTGAACTTTAATATCCCGTGCAGCACGACCAGAATATCATGTACGGTCTTTGGTGCCAGCTCATCTTCAAACTGCAATTCTTTGACGAAATCGTCCATCAGTTCCGTAGTAAATCCCAAAGGGCAGCAAGCGCCAAGCTTGGGAATGATGTGCTTTTCAACTACCGTGCTGTACTTGATATACGTTGATTCTTTCACCTTGCTTTTCTTTGCGTGAAGCCACCCCATACAATAGGCGGAAAACAGATTTGGAGTCCTGGATGTTGGCAAGGGATTTCCGCTTGCTAACGCCGCTTTGCACTTTTCTGCTTTCTCTTTGGCCTCACGATATGTTTTTCCATAGCAGTATCCATACTTGATTTTTCCGGATAGTTCGCGCCCTTTGCTATAGCGGGCTTCCCAGCGTCCATCCCGCCGTCTGAAGATATTTTCACCCTTTGCCATTTTGTAATTCCTCCTTGTGCTGTGATCATATGGGTGTGGATCTTATTTTAAATCCATCCAGACTGCCGGATTGACTGCGCTAAACTTTCAAATCAAGGTATTTCTTCGACAAATATTGCCGTGCGCTGATAAAATCACACTTTTTTCTTCCATTTCCTTGTTGAGGCAATTGCATTTCAATGTGCAATATGCTATAATACGGGAAAAAAATAGGGCTTATCTTTCCCGTGGAGTGGCAAACTCCATGAAAATTCCGATTGTGGATCAGCAAATCATTCGCAGTAATAAAAATGATTTGCTTTTTTCTTGGACACAACATAGTGGGCACTCACTCAGTAATAACATCATGTACCATAAATGAGGTAATCGAATGAAGAGGGAACGGAATGCAAAGCAAGCTTTTATTGAGGGGACAGTTCGTGTTGTGGCCAGGGATGGATTAGACAAAACGACAACGAAAGCAATCGCAACAGAAGCTGGCCTGAGCGAGGCATATATCTATCGCTGCTTTGAGAGCAAAGAGGCGCTACTGTGTGCTGCCTTCCACATGGAAGATGTCGCTTTTGCATATTTTCTCAAGCAAAACCTCGTGGGTATGCATATACAGAATGCTCCATGGAAGGACAGAGCGTTTCAACTGTGGTCAGCAAGCTGGAGGTTCATTCTTGGAAGGAAGGACGACTGCCTCTTTTACCTTCGATACTACTATTCTGCGAATTGCCGCACTTATGCATACGAGGAGCATCTCCAATGTTTTCAGGAGCTATTTTCAGCGGTGGAACAGACTTTCAAACCGGAAGCCAATGTCAACATGCTACTTCATCAGGTTTTTGACACGATGCTGTCTTTTGCCGCAAGAGTGCTTGGCGGCGAAATGCCGGATGATGATGCGACCACGCAGTGGGCATTTGAACAGATATACAGCTTTGTTGTACCTAACGTTCGTGAAGAGCTTTTGATCCCATCTGGCTCAACACCGGCCTGACGGTGCAGCTACTTAGAGATTAAGAGTGTAGGGATGTGGGATATATGGCGTCAACAGCGACCGGCTGTTTGGCAGAGAAAAGCTCTGCCGATGTGATCATTCAGATAGCAAAGCCTGTACTGCGGCAGAAGAAGCTGTACCTGATAACGAAGCGTGTTTTTGACATAGTATGCTCCTTTTTGGGCCTGCTGATTTTAGCAATCCCGATGATGATCATTGCACTGATTGTCACCATAGACTCACCAGGCGCTCCGATTTTTAAGCAGGAGCGGCTCGGCATCAATGGGAAGCCGTTTATGATCTATAAATTCAGATCCATGTGCCTTGATGCGGAGGAAAACGGCCCCCAGTGGGCGGATGAACAGGATCCAAGATGCACGCACTTTGGCCAAATCCTTCGGCGCACTCGGCTGGACGAGCTTCCCCAGCTTTATAACATCCTGCGAGGCGACATGAGCTTCGTTGGCCCACGGCCGGAGCGTGCCTATTTCTACAGAGAATTTGAGAAATATATTCCAGGCTTCTCCAACCGCCTGCTGGTCACGCCGGGGCTGACCGGGTATGCACAGGTAAACGGCGGATACTCACTAAAACCGGAAGAAAAAATCATCTACGATATGGAATACATTGAACGCCAATCCATCATCCTTGATATCAGGTGCCTCTTAAAGACTGTACATATCGTTTTTTCTCATGAGGGTGCCAGGTGATATTTGTGTGTTAGGGTTCTTAAACCGGAATAAGAAAAAAGTAAGAGAGATCGTGAAAAAATGAAACGTGACATCCTTTTCCTCTGCCAATTTTTCTATCCAGAATATAACTCCTCCGCAACACTCCCTTTTGATACTGCCAGTTATTTGGCGCAAAACGGATACTCTGTCGGTGCCTTGTGCGGCTACCCAAGGGAATATAACACCAGCGGTGAGGTTCCAGTTAGAGAGACGAAGGATGGCGTTTCCATTCACCGGCTTCACTATATGCAGCTCAGCCGACACAGTAGGCTTGGAAGACTGATCAACTATTTTTCTTTTACACTCTCGGTCTTGCTCCATATTTTCGAAATTAAGGACTACCAAGCGGTCATTGTCTATTCGAATCCACCGGTACTTCCTATTGCTGCAATTTTGGCCAATAGACTCTTTAAAACGAAAATCATCTTTGTGTCCTACGATGTTTATCCGGAAGTCGCTTATGCCTCGGGTAGTCTGAGAGAAGGCAGCACCGTTTCAAGCGTGATGCAGCGAATAAACAGAAGCCTCTTCCAACGCGCTGAATCTGTCGTGGCATTGACCGATGAGATGCGAGAATACCTTCTTGACCATCGGCCTGAGCTTTCTGCGAATCGCGTTGTCACCATTTCCAATTGGGCGCATGAAGCAGCAGATGGCAGCAAGTCCGCAGCACGGGCTGAACTGGGATATACAGATGGGGACTTTATCGTTGCCTACTTTGGCAATATCGGTATCTGTCAGGACGAAACAGCCTTGATTCAGGCAATGAATCAATTGGCGGATCACAAGAATATCAAATTTTTAATTGCTGGGCACGGAAACAAGATGCCATCAGTCCGACAGGCGGCAGAACGGCTTCCAAATGTCCGGATCTGCGATTTCCTCACAGGAACTGCTTTTGAGCATGCAGTCGCTGCCAGTTCCTGCGGCATTGTCAGTCTCGAACAGGGGCTGACCGGTATGTGTGCCCCCAGTAAATATTATAGCTATCTGCAGGGCGGTTTGCCAATTCTGGCTATCGCGGAACAGAGCTCCTACTTATCAAAGGAAGCTTTACATTCTGAAATCGGGCTATATTCAGATGTGGGAAATAGTGTGCAGCTCACCCAGAATATCTTGAAACTGTATCGGAACCCGGAACTGTGCAAAAAAATGTCAGATAATGCAGTGAGACTCTACACAGAAAAGTATGCCAGGGGCATCGGCCTAAGCAAGTATGCCGCCTTGGTTAAGAACGTATTACGCACGGCCAACTAAGGGATTGCTTTTCATGAAATACCTATTCATTAACTCTGTCTACGGATTTGGAAGTACAGGCAGAATTATCGCAGATAAATGTGAACAGCTCAAAAACGAGGGCCATGAATGTGCTGCCGCATATGGAAGGACATGTGCAGATAACGGTGCAGCACAATTGATTCGAATCGGCACAAAGCCGGATTATCTGTTTCACGCAGGAATTACGCGTTTATTCGATTTGAATGGATGCGGCTCCAGAGCGGCAACACAGCGATTGCTTTCACAAATCGAGCATTTTCAGCCGGATGTGATTTGGCTACACAATCTGCATGGCTACTATTTAAATATTGAACTGCTCTTCAAATGGTTGAAAGAGCATTCTCAAATCAAAATCCTTTGGACGCTTCACGACTGCTGGGCATTTACCGGACATTGTGCTCATTTCAGCGCCGCAAAATGTGACCGCTGGAAATCCGGCTGCGGAGATTGTCCACAGTTGAAGGCATATCCCAAAACATATGGGGCGGATCACACGCAGAGGAACTACCGGCAGAAACAGGCGTGCTTTACTGGCCTTGCAAACTTGACAATCATTGTTCCATCGGAGTGGTTGGCCCGGACAGTGAAGCAAAGTTTCTTAAAAGAATACCCTGTTGAAGTAGTACACAATCAGATCGATAAAAGCCTGTTCAAGCCAACACCAAGTGATTTCCGAGAACAATACGGATTGGACGGGAAAACAGTTATTCTGGGTGCAGCCAGCGTTTGGGATAAGGAGAAAGGACTGCTCGATTTTTGCCGGCTGCGGGAAAAGCTGGACAGCCGGTTTGCAATCGTCTTGGTAGGCGTGACGGATAAGCAAAAAAGCAGGCTCTTGCCGGGCATCCTGGCCCTGCCCCGTACAGCCAGTCCCAGAGAGTTGGCCGAAATCTACAGTGCGGCAGACGTGTTCGTCAATCCTACGCATCAGGATACATACCCAACGGTGAACTTGGAAGCCAGAGCCTGCGGGACGCCAGTCATCACCTATGATGTCGGTGGCAGCCCTGAGAGTGCAGGCGGAAAGTACATTGTAAAAGAAAATGATATTGACGGGTTGGCAGAGCAAATTTACAAACTGACGGAGCGAGAAGCGGTGGAGCTATCTGTATGATTATTTTGGGACCATTGTTCCCAGAGAAACGGGAACAGGAAATTATATCCGCATCAAAACGAGGCGTCTCCAATGCAGCGAATAACTTTCAATGGAATCTGATTAAGGGAATCCATGCGAATACAGATGAACCACTGATTGTTATCAATGCCCTGCCAGTTGGAACATGGCCTAAAAACTTCAAAATCTTTCACCTGAAAGATACAGACTGGTCCTGTGAGAACATAGTCGGCCATGAGGTCGGCTGCTGGAATATCCCGCTCGTAAAACAATTCATGCGAATGAGGAAGGTACGGGCGTGGCTGAAGAAGTATCCGTGTGAATCGGAAGTTCTGATCTTCACAGCATATCTTCCGTTTTTGTGGGCTGTCAATAAACTGAATCCCGAATACAAAGTAACGGCAGTGATTACGGATATCCCCGAGTTTTATGATATGCACCGGGTTTCTTCATTCAGGAAACTCTTGCGGAGAATCCACTGCAAAATTGTTTATCACTTTATGGCAAGGGTAGATCGTTTCATTCTCCTGACGGAACAAATGGCTGTGCCTTTGCATGTAGGTGATCGCCCATACCTCGTGATGGAGGGAATGTGCGGAGATGTTGCAGATGAACCGCCGGTTTCAAAGCCTCAACCGTTTTCCATGCTATATACAGGACGGTTGAACCGGCGCTATGGCATTGAATTGCTCCTCCAGGCGATGAAGGAGTTACCGGATCCTGATATTGAATTGTGGCTGTGCGGCTCCGGTGAAATGGAGGAAGAAATTCGCACGTATGCTGCGCAGGATTCCCGTATTCGCTTCTTCGGTTTTTTACCACATGAGGAAGCGGTGCAGTTGCAGAAGCAAGCAACCGTGCTTGTCAATCCAAGAACCAATCAGGGCGAATACACGAAGTACAGCTTTCCTTCCAAGACTATGGAGTATATGGCATCGGGCCGTCCGGTCATGATGTTTCGTCTGGACGGGATACCCGGAGAGTATGATCCATTCTTAACTTATATTCCAGAGGAGAGCGCTGCTTCCATTCGGAATACGGTGGAATCTCTCAGAGAATTAAGCCCATCAGAGCTGGATGCGATGGGCGCGAAAGGGAGAGATTTTGTACTGAAGAATAAAAATCGAAATGTGCAAATGCACCGGGTCCTGGACTTCATTCATAAGGAGCAAAGCAACGCATGACAATTGTACCTCTGTTCCTGCTGACGCTCGGTGCGATCAATTGGGGATATGCATATCCGCTGGTGTTCCTGTTTGTAGCTCTGTTGCGGCAGCGAATGCTTGGCAGAGAAATCTATTTTAACTTCTTGTATGCGCCAGGCTTTTGGCTGCTGCTGTCTGCAGGCATGACATATGCCCTGATTGGAATGCGGACGATCTCGGGTGTGTACCACCATGGAATTCTGCCAGTCGTCGCATTCGCAATCGGTTGGCTCATCGCTGAGGGAAGTTCTGATAAACAAATCCGAGATGGCATTTTGGCGCTGGCAGCCGGATTTGGAACTTACGCAACCTTGAATATGCTGGTCAACATCGGAAATAACCGATACCGTTTGATTGATTTCTGGACAGGTACATATCGAGCTGCAACGGGATCCGGCGCACTAAATACGCTGCCGATCTCAGTTACCCCCTATGCGGTGAAGTTCGAGAAAAGACTCCCGGTAAAGATCCTGTTCCTTGCGTTGTTTTTTGCCACAATTCAGTACATGTTCATGCTGGGAACACGAACACAATTTGCAATTCTTCTGCTGATTGTGATTCTTGCCGCACTGCAATTCGCATACAGCGAGCATGGTATTGCTGGAATTTTGAAATGTCTTGGAATCATGGTCGTTATCAGCCTGATTGCGTTTCTGTTCTACCATTTCAATGTATTGTCCATCAGGGATTATATCCTAAGTACAAATCTGGCGGCGCGCTATGAGCGGCGGGCATCCTTAGAGAATTCGGATTCTTTCCGCTTTCAAAGCTTTTGGATCGGACTGCGTGAATTGATTCAGTACCCGATGGGTGGCCGAGCCAGTCAGATATATCGTCACAACATGTGGTTGGATGTTGGCAGAGTTTCAGGAATTATTCCATTTTGCCTGTTGCTGATTTACTCCATTAAAAACTTCGCCAATGTGACGGTGATATGGAAAAACCCAAAAATCCTTCCGTCGCTGCGATACCTTCTTCTGTTCCTGTATATCGGCGCGTATGTCAATTGCTTTGTTGAACCAATTTGGGAAGGTGCATTGAACTTCTTCCTTGCTCTGTGCGTAGTGGATGGAATGGTCAGTGCAATGATGAGGAGATTAGAGAATGACCCCAATTCAGAAGAAAGTGTTCCAGATGCTTCAAATCTTCACGCAGATCTGTGATCGGTTGCAGTTGAAATACTTCTTAGTATGTGGCAGTGCGCTGGGGGCGGTTAAGTATGGTGGTTTTGTCCCTTGGGATGATGATGTCGATGTCGCGCTATTCCGCAATGATTATGAACGCTTCTGCAAGGAAGCTCCGGCTTTGCTTCCAAAACAGTTTTTCCTTCAAAACTTTCAATCAGATCCTGCATTTCCTGCTATCTACAGCAAACTGAGGGATTCAGAAACGACTTGCATTGAGGAAAGCGTCGCGGCACTTCCAATCAACCATGGAATCAGCATTGACATTTTCCCCCTGGATGGTTACCCGAAAGATAAAAAAGAGCAGGAACGACTGGAGCGCAAGAAAGCCTGGTTTGTCAGAAAGCTATCTATTCCCTGTGTTCGTCCTGAGCGATGGAAAGAAGCAGTTGTGAATCCGCTGCGAGCTTTGGGCTTTGGTAAAAATACCGCACAAACTGCTGCGGCCTATACAGCATTGATCTCTGCATGGCCGGTAGAATCTTCGAATGTCATCGCAAACCACGGGAACTGGCAGGGACACTTGGAATACCACAGAAAAGAAATATATGGCGATGGCAGCTACGGCATATTCGAGGGGCTTCCTGTCCGTCTTCCGGAAGACTGTGATGCGTATCTGAAGCAGAAGTATGGTGACTATCGGCAAGATCCACCGCCAGATAAGCAAAGAAGCCATCACAGATACTTGAAATTAGATACCGAGCGTCCATACACGGAATACTTGTGATTTTAGGGCACACGCCCTGAAGAATATAGCAAAATCAAAAATAAAGGAAGGTTATGGAATGAAAAGAAAGACACCAGTCAAACTGATAGGCTATTTGTTATGCGTTGCACTTTTGTGTGGCCTATTGGCCGGATGCGGCAATGACAAAGTGCAGGAAGAGCAGAATGATAATGTTTCTGCAGATACGATTCCAGAAGATGTAGTCGTTCATACAGACTACGGTGATCTGCATTATCCGGATCGTTGGCAGGAGTATGTTACCATTCGCCAGGAGCAGAACGGAAACACGATTGCGGTTACCTTTGAAACCAAGAGCGGAGAAGAAACCTATGAATTGTTCAAGGTTTTAATTGGTGATGACAGCAGCGAGGTTGTTGGCTGCCTGACGGATGACACAGGAACCCAGCGAAATGTTTATCTGCATGTAGAGGAACTGCCTGCAGACTCTGGCTTGGAAGAGACAGAGCAGACCCGCTTCTACGCAATGCTGGAGGACTTAAATTATCTGATCGATAATTTAAAATAAATGTAAGGAGAAACTGACATGACGAGAGGAACAATGAAAAGGTATCTGTCAATGTGCCTTGTCATCGTCATGCTGCTGACAACGCTACTGCCTGTTGGAGCGTATGCGGCAGATGTCTCGGCAATTGAGGATACCGCCACGAACTATGAAGAACCTGTTGCTTCTGAACTCGAGGATGTCTCCATTGAACTGGAAGACCAGGAATCGGAGCAGGCGGATGAGACATCTACCGTCACTGAGATTTCAGACTATGCGACATTCCTTTCCTGCTTCAAGGTTCTGGAAGGCTATGCCCAGACCTATGCGGAAGAAAATGCTGGTGAGGATGCCAATGCGCTGATCATCAACTATATCCGTACAGGCGTGGAGCGGTACACCTCCGGCACTTGGGAAATGGTCTGCGGCAAGGAGAATACTGCCTTCACCGCCTACGTTTCCGAGCAGGATACCGCGAACAACACTTCGGCCTCTGCGCTGAAGAATATCAACAACTTCACATTGCCCAATGGCAATAAAGTTGACCTTGGCCATGTGTTTGGCGCGATGGATGTGGCCAATTATGCCAAGGTGCAGGGCATGACGGATGCTGTTGTTCTGGCTCGTGCCGACATGGGCAGTTGGGCCGGTGACATTACGGATCTGATGTACTGCGCCGAAAACGTGGATATCGCTGACAAGGTAGATACCACGGAGACTGACGTCGATACGCTTGCCGCCAACCTTCGCGCAAGATACCTCGGTGTAGATTACGGCACGCTCAACGAGGTGGATCACTCCTTTACCGATACGGACCTCTATGGCGACATGGATGCGTTCTATCTCACAACGGAGATGAACCGCGGCGGTGTGGCATTGAGCACGATCATTGAGAACTACTTCACCGCAGGGCTTACAGATACAAGCCGCGCTTCCTACTTCCTGACCAACCGTCTGGGCGGCATGGTCACCAAGGACGGTATTCGGAGCAAGGTTCTGAGCACCTATACCGGAAATACCCTGATTGGTGCGCTGGAGAGCTCCTATTCTTTGACCGACCTTCCCAACTATGAGACGCTGCGTAAAGCGTGCTGCTACGCTTTTGCAGATTATCTCTTTGACCTTGCGGGTGATCCGAACGGTACCGACCCGGTCGACCCCAATCCGGATCCCGAACCCGACCCGGAGCCGGATGATGCATACTACTCTGTGTTCTCTTCGGATACGACGACGGTCGCTCCCGGCGTGACGCAGACGATCAACTATGCGCTGACCAAGGACGACAAGCAGATCGTTTACTACATTGCGACCGCTGATATTTCCCGCGATGATGTGAGCATCCACGCCAATTATCATGCCAACGATCCGAGCCAGGGCTGGGCCATGTCCCGCGTATCCGACCAGATGACTGCGGCCCAGAAGCGGCATTCCGATCCGTCCGATGCGGCGAATTATGTGGAGCATTACAATGCCGTGGTCGGCGTGAATGCGGACTTCTACAACATGACGACCGGCGCTCCCAGCGGCGCGCTGGTCATGGAGGGTGTCGAATACCACAGCGGCGCATCGGCGAACTTCTTTGCGATCCTGAAGGATGGAACCGCCATGATCGGCAGCTCCAGCGATTACGCAGCCTATAAAGACCAAATCCAAGAGGCCGTCGGCGGCAGCGTTTATCTGGTCAAGGATGGAAAGTCCGTCGTGACCAGCGCAGCAGACTATTATAACAGCCGTCATTCCCGCACCTGTGTGGGTATCACCGCTGAGGGCAAGGTTGTCTTGATGGTGCTGGACGGTCGTCAGGAACCCTTCTCCGCCGGCGGCAGTGCTGAAGAACTGGCACAGATCATGCTGGACGCAGGCTGTGTGACCGCAATCAATCTGGACGGTGGCGGTTCCACTACCTTCGTAGCGAAGCAGGAAGGCAGCAATACGCTCACGGTCGTGAACCGTCCTTCGGATGGTTATGAGCGTTCCGTTAGTTCATCTCTGATGGTGGTCTCCACAGCCCCTGTCTCTACGGAGTTTGATCATGCCCTGATCACCTCTGCTTATGATTACTTGACGAGCGGCGCCACAGTCCGCTTGATCGCTTCCGGTGTCAGTGTGTCCGGCAGTGCGGCGGAACTCCCTGCCGATATCACATGGAAGTCCGCGGATGAAACCATCGGTACCGTCTCTGAAGGTGGCGTTTTCACCGCCGTCAAGAAGGGCAGCGTGGAAATTCAGCTTCTGTCCGGTGACACGGTGATCGGCAGCAAGACACTTACCGTGGTCGAGCCGAATGGCCTGAAATTCTCCAAAACGAGCATCAACGCCATTTACGGAGACTCGGTACGCCTTCCTCTGGTTGCAACCTATAACGAGAATCCCGTCGCTGTGTGCGCAGGCGATATCACATTTGAACTGAGCAACAGCGCAGCGGGTACTGTGGAAGCTGCGAATAACGGCTTTGCCTTTACCGGCAGCGAGGCGTCCGGTCTGCGCAATGTGACCATCACGGCCATGATCACGCGGGACTACTCCATCAGTGCCACGATCAAGGTCGCTATGTACAGTGCCAATCAGGCAATTTTCGACTTTGACAACGCCACGAGCGGCGACAGAACCTTCGCATGGACAAGAGATGTCTCTAATGCGGAATACCTCCCCGGCGGCGACGGCGAGACAGACCGCTATCATGTGATCGATCCCAGCCAGCCTATGAACGTCACCTATGTCTTCGGACTGGATATGATGACGATCAAGGTGCCCGAAAAGTTGGAGCCGCTTCTGTCCATGGTTGCTGGCGGCGATATTTCCGGCATCACAGCTTGGGATCTGCTGCTCCAGCTGGCGGAGCGTGTCAGTTCGAAGACCGAGGTAACGGTGAAGTTCCAGTTTGACCAGAATGTCGCTGTGGACATCTCCAACCTGACGGTGTCCAATGATTATTTCCGTCTGACATCCGCATCCTTGGACGAGAATAATCTGCTCACTGTGAAGTGTAACTTCATCAAGCAGAGCCAGGCCATCGATCCTGACACGGCCAACCCCATCTGCATCCTCAGCGGCGTGCAGTTATCCGCCAAGGACGGCGCACAGTGGGATGCGGATCAGTGCCTGAGTATCGAGAACTCCGGTTCGGTCGGCTACGATATCTATCTGGGCGCAAATGCACTCTACAGCATGGCCAAGCAGACCTCCTTCCAGGAGCAGTATGGAATCTATCCCTATGAGGAGCCGGAGAATACTACGCACCCCTGCGGCGGTCATTTCTACTGCGAATCTTATCAGGAGTTCACGGATCGTTTCATCCTGGACAACGGCTCCTGGTCCGGTTGGAAAACGGTCAACGGTGCATCCTACTACTTCGTCGAGAACAACGCCTTGAAGGGAATCCACAAGGTTCCTGGCCTCAACGATGAGAGCAACGAGTATTTCTATCAGTTCAATGAGACTACCGGAGCCTGTGAGGGCAAGGTCACCGGGCTGATTGAAGTCGACGGCGCATGGTATTACGCCATCAACGGTGTGGCCAAGTCCGGCTGGTGGAATCTGACGGATGCAGATGGCAACAACGGTTATTACTACTTTGACCCCGAGACTTTCCAGGGGCTGAATGGTGAGAACAGCAGCTTCTTCCCCAATGTGACCTATCAATTTGAAAACGGCAAGCTGGTGAAGGGTGCATGGCTGGCCACCGACCACGGTAAGCGCTACTATTATGGCCCCGGCTTTGTTCAGGGCAAGTGGTACACCATTGAAGGCAACCTGTATTTCTTCAATCAGAACGGTTATCGCTATGAGGGCCTCCGGTATGTAAAACTGCGCGATAACCATGATGACCCGATTTATTGGTACGACTTTGGAGAAGATGGTATCTGCCATGGCGTATATCAGCACACGGGGCTCTTCTACCTCAATGGAAATACGTATTACACCATCAACGGTATGGTCTGCAATGGCCTGTATCTGGCAGATGACGGATACTACTACTATTTCGGAAGCGTAGACTACACGGCAGTGAAGAACACCCGTCATTGGGTTTCCTACCCCAATGACACTGGCTTTGCACCGGCATTCTACAGCTTTGATGAAGATGGCCGCATGATCATTGATACGCCCGATCCTTCAAAGGATGGCATCGTAAATGAAGACGGCGAACTGTATTACTATGTCAACGGCGTTCGCTTCTACGCTGGCCTGATTCAGATTGACGGCGATTACTACTATGTAAACAGCTCCTGCAAGGTAGTCACCAACCAACGCTACTGGGTGTCCAAAACCAATGACCTGTTGCCTGCTGGTTTCTACAACTTCGATGTAGACGGCAAAATGACAGATGCGCCCATTCCGACACCTGACCCCGATCCGGATCCCAATCCTGATCCCGAAGTGAAGAACGGCATCGTCAGCGAGGACGGCGAGCTGTATTACTATGTCAATGGTGTCAAGACCTACGCTGGCCTGATTCAGATCGACGGCGATTATTACTATGTGAACAGCTACTGCAAGGTCATCACCAATCAGCGTTACTGGGTGTCTAAGACCAATGATCTGCTGACCGCTGGGTTCTACAACTTTGGTGCAGACGGCAAGATGACCGATGCACCCATTCCGACACCTGACCCCGATCCGGATCCCAATCCTGATCCCGAAGTGAAGAACGGCATCGTCAGCGAGGACGGCGAGCTGTATTACTATGTCAATGGTGTCAAGACCTACGCTGGCCTGATTCAGATCGACGGCGATTATTACTATGTGAACAGCTACTGCAAGGTCATCACCAATCAGCGCTACTGGGTGTCTAAGACCAATGATCTGCTCCCCGCTGCATTCTACAACTTTGATGCGGACGGCAAGATGACGGATGCGCCTATTCCGACGCCTGACCCTGATCCGAACCCTGATCCCGATCCCGAGGTAAAGAACGGCATCGTCAGCGAGGACGGCGAGTTGTATTACTATGTGGACGGCGTCAAGACCTATGCTGGCCTGATCCAGATTGACGGCGATTACTACTATGTGAACAGCTACTGCAAGGTCATCACCAGTCAGCGCTACTGGGTATCTAAGACCAACAACCTGCTGCCTGCCACATTCTACACCTTTGGTGCAGACGGCAAGATGGTGAGATGACCGAATAAGCCATGGGGTATGGCGCTAAAAGCGCCATACCCCATGGAAGATACGATTACGAAAAGGAGTACGCTTTGCTTGATCTTGTATTTATCTGGCTGAAAGAGCATTCCCTGATTGTGCTCTTACTGCTGGGAACTATTTTCAATGTATTCTGGCTGTACAGGATGCGGCGGCAACTCCAAATGAAATGGTATGCCGTACTGATCCTTTCGGTATTGCATACTGCTATCGGCGTATGCAGTGTGAAAGTCTTTGCTTTTCTGGAAAGCGGCGACATAGGCAACATGAGTCTGTTTGGCGGTGTGTTTTTTATGCCGGCAGCCTACTGGCTGGGGGCCAAGCTTACCAAGCGACCTTACTGGAAAGCGTGCGATGTACTTACTCCGTGCATGCTTTTTACACTGATGTGTGCTCGGATCAACTGCATCGTCTCTGGATGCTGCTCCGGCTTAGTTATACCGGGAACGCATTTTCATTTTCCCACAAGGGAACTTGAGATTCTCTATTACATTGTGATGCTGATTCTGCTCGTTCCCAGAGTGAAAAAGAGCAAGAACCCCGGCAGTATTTACCCACTTTATATGGCATCCTACGGAGCGTTCCGCTTTCTTGATGAATTCTTCCGGACGTCCTCTACGGGGATGCTGTTCCATCTCTCTCATGTCTGGGCAGCCATCGCATTTGCGGCGGGACTCAGCATTTACATAGAAATAAACGCCAGAAATCATCAAAGAAAGAAGGTAATAAAGAAATGAAAAGCACATTAAAGCGATTCCTTTCGCTTGTGCTCTGCATGTGCATGGTTATGGCACTGTTACCCAATGTGACCATGACAGCGTTTGCGGCAACCAGTGGTACAGTGACAGGCTTAGCTGACGAGAACATCGGCCTGAGCTTCTCCGGCGATGCGGAGGATGCTTGGTCGGCCAATGGTACGAGCATTATCGGCGCAGCTACCAGCGAAGGTGGAGCCTGCGGCAATACATCCTATAAATCCACACTGACAATTACAAATAAGAAGTCGACAACAGCAACCCTTTCCTTTGACTATACCATTGAACAGAATAGTGGAACGATTCAGGTGGATGGTACAGAGGTTTCTTCGGGTGCCAGTTTTACCAAGGAACTGGCGGCAAACGGGAGCGTTAAAGTATACATCAAATCCGGCAGCACCAGCGCCGCCACCAAGATCACCCTTACCAACGTGGTTCTGGTAAGCGATGTCAATGCAACTGCGACTTTCGTGCCTGCTGAAAACGGCACTTATACAGTAGACGGAAAACTCATTACCGAGGAATATAGCAACACGCAAAGCTCCATGACTGCTTATCAGGTAGTGGCGACTCCGGCGGATGGTTATCAGTTCATGGGCTGGTATGATGTTTCTAACGAGAAATATATCAGCACGTCTGCAAAGGCTGCGTTGAACATTGAAAATGACTGCACCATCACAGCGCGGTTCGCAAGTAAAACGGCGGCCCTGTTTGAAACCGGCGGCCAGCGGTTTGACGATCTGGGCGATGCGGTTTCCTATGCGCAGACAAACGGCCAGTCCAAGATCACCTTGGCTACTGATGGCTCCATCAGCGGTACTTATACCATTCCGGCGGGAATCACGCTGTTGATCCCATTCGATGAGGCAGGGACACTGTATACGGATGCTCCTGCGGCAATTCGCACAGCCCCAGCTTCGAAGCCGTTCCGAACGCTGACGATGAGCGATGGCGCTTCTATTACCGTCAATGGTGCCATCAGCTTGGGCGGCAGATATTATGCTGCTGGCGGCAGTGAGCAGGGACGTCCCGTTGGCGATTACGGCTATATCAAAATGGCGGATAACAGCTCCATCACGGTAAAGAACGGCGGCAAGCTCTATGCATGGGGCTTTATCTCCGGCAGCGGCTCTGTTTTGGCGGAATCTGGCGCTACGGTGTACGAATTCTATCAGATTGCAGACTTCCGCGGCGGCACCGCATCTTCCAACATGCACCATGGGGTGTTCCCATTTTCGCAGTACTTCGTACAAAACATCGAAGTTCCCTTGACGTTGAATGCCGGCGCCAACGAACAGGTTTATAGCGGCGTTTATGCAACGAAGAGCACATATACTACTGCTATTAATTTCATTGGCGACACCGGTATGTTCAAAGTGGAATCCGGTAGCTTTACTAAGGATTACGATGAAAAGACGGATCGTCTTGTATTCACAGTAAACGGCGAGGCGGCATTGAACACGTTGGCGCTGACGCTTGCGGGCATGGATGTCAACTCTGCAAGCTACGTATTGCCAATCACCAATAACATCACCATCAATATCCAGTCCGGAAATGTGACGATCAATCAGGATGCCGCTCTGCTGGCGGGCGTTGAGGTCAATATTGCCGAAGGCGCTGGCCTGACAGTTGCAAACGGAAAGAATATCTATTTCTATGACAGCGATGAGTGGAACTCCGACAACTTTGTCTGGGGCCCCTGCAAGTTTAAGTCCGTGGCCTATGCGCCGGGTAAGGCATACAACCGCTCCAATAACGACTTGGTTGATGCGAAGATGGATGTAAACGGCAGCGTAACGGCTATTGGCGCCATCTACACAACCGCAGGCGGCGCGGACATCTGCTCCAGCAACGGCACCGGCAAGTACATTCAGCAGGGCGCACTCGGCACGGCGACCGAAACCTATCAGTATAATGCAAATGGCAATAATGCGGTGACCATCCCCATCACCGCCGCCAAGCTGCACAACGCAGACGGCTCTTACACCGAGACGAAGGACGCCAAGGCTGGCGATGTTATCAACTATGTCAACGGCGTTTGGGGAGGCAAAGAGCCTGTCCAGCTGACGGTTACCTTCGAAGCCAACGGAAGTACGGAATACCCGGTCGAGGGTACGATGGAGCCTCAGACCGTGCTCGAAAAGACCGACACGGCGCTGAATGCGAACTCTTTCACCCGTGAAGGCTACAACTTCCTGAACTGGAATACGGCGGCTGACGGTACTGGCGACTCCTATGCGGATAAAGCAACCGTAAAACTGACCGAGAACACCACCCTCTACGCCCAGTGGGAGGACAATCATTCTCTCACCAAGGTGATCAACAAGAAGGATGCCACCTGCACCGAGGACGGCTACACCGGTGATACGGTCTGCGCCATCTGCGGCAAAGAAATCACCAAGGGTGAAACCATTCAGTCCAAGGGCCATACCGAGGTCATTGATGCTGCCGTTGAGCCGACCTGCACCAAATCCGGCAAGACCGAGGGCAAGCACTGCTCCGTCTGCAACGCAATCATCGTTGCGCAGACTGAGATCCCTGCGACCGGTCACACCGAGAAGACCGTTGTGGGCAAGCCCGCAACCTGTACCGAAACGGGTCTGACGGATGGCATCAGCTGCTCTGTCTGCGGAACGGTTATCAAAGCGCAGGAAGAGATTCCCGCCAAGGGCCACAGATGGAATGAGGGCGAGATCACGACCGCTCCCACCTGTGAGAACGCCGGTGTCAAGACCTACACCTGCACAGTTTGCAATGCAACCAAGACCGAAGCAATCGATGCAACCGGGCATACCCCTGTTGAAGTTGCGGAACAGCCCGCTACCTGCACCGAGGCTGGTCATAAAGCCGGTACGAAGTGCTCCATTTGTGAGGCGATCCTCTCCGGTATGGAAGAGATCCCTGCGACCGGCCACACAGAAGTAACCGATGCAGCAAAGGCTCCGACCTGCACGGAGACTGGTCTGACCGAGGGTAAGCACTGCTCCGTCTGCAATACTGTACTCGTTGCCCAGGAAGAAATCCCTGCCAAGGGCCATACCGAGGTCATTGATCCGGCTGTTGAGCCGACTTGCACCGAACCCGGCAAGACTGAGGGCAAGCACTGCTCCGTCTGCAATGAGATTATCGTTGCACAGACAGAGATTCCAGCCAAGGGGCACACCGAAGTCATTGACGTAGCAAAGGCTCCGACCTGCACCGAGCCTGGCCTGACGGAAGGCAAGCATTGCTCTGTTTGCAACGAAGTCATTGTTAAACAGGAAGTGATCCCGGCTACTGGTCACAAGCCGGAGATTCGCAATGCGGTCGAAGCGACGCTTACGACACCCGGTTACACCGGCGACACCTACTGCTCTGTCTGCAATGAACTGCTGAAACAAGGCGAGGAAATTCCTAAGACCGGCGCACATATCACTTGGATAATTGATGGTAAGGTCGTAGCTGAGGAAGATTATCTGAAGGGCACCATGCCTTCCTTCAAGGGCAGCACAGATAAGGCTCCTGACGAGAACTACCGCTACACCTTCACCGGCTGGAGTCCGGAGGTTGTGGTTGCTGAAGAGGATGCTACTTATACGGCACAGTACTCTGCAACTGCCCGTGTGTTCTACACCATCACCTTCAATGCCAACGGCGGCGAAGGCAGTATGGAGCCTCAGCGCTTTGAAGTCGGTGTGGACACTGCCTTGAATACCAACGCCTTTACCCGTGAGAACTACAAGTTCATCGGCTGGAACACTGCCGCAGATGGCAGCGGAGCCACCTATGCCGATGAGGGCGCAATTCTTGAACTGACCGGAGATATGACGCTGTATGCACAGTGGCAGTTCTGGAACGGCTGGTTTACGGATGTGAACGGCAAGCAGTACTACAAGGACGGCGAACTGCAGAAGACTGGTTGGACAGTCATTGACGGCAATACCTACTATCTGGACACCGAAACCGGATACGCGGCTACCGGAATCACGACACTGGTCCCCGATGGAGCAACGGAAGAAGCCCGCTGCGTCTTTGATGCGGAAGGCGTATTCCAGAGCGACGTTACCGGTGTTTACAGCGTCGGAGCGGACACCTATTGGCTCAACAGCGGCATCATCGAAGAAGAAGCCGGTTTGAAGCGCGTTGTCAAGGAGGACGGCGAGGTCAACTATTATTACTTCGCAGTCCAGAAGAATCTGGAGGAGCGTGAAGGCCTGACCCTCTCGGCAGCAGTGAAGAGCACTGTGCTGAACGGCAAGGATTGCTGGCTCCATAAGACCAATGGCCTTGCGCTTCCGGAGTGGGGCTACTACTTCGATGAGAACGGCGTCATTCTGCACGACGAGGACACCGGCAAGAACGGAATCCTGAAGGCTGGCGAAGACCTCTTCTACTATGTCGACGGCATCAAGGCTCCTGCAGGCATGATCAAGATCGGTGATGATTACTACTATGCCAACAGCAAGGGTCAGTTGATCGTGAACCAGACATACTACTGCTCCAGAATGAACGGCCTGATGGAGGAAGGAACCTATGCCTTTGACGCAGAGGGCAAGCTCATTCAGGGCGCAACGGACAAGAATGGCATCGTAAAGGACGATGACGGCGTGCTTCGTTACTATGTCAACGGAAAGGTAACCTATGTTGGCCTGATTGAAATTGACGGTGATTTCTACTATGTCCGCAGCAACGGTGAGGTCGTGACCGATTGCGTGTACTGGATCACCTGGACACATGGCCTGAAGGAAGCCGGTTACTACACGTTCGATGAAAATGGAAAGCTGACCGGCATTCCGAAGAATGGCATCGTCGAGGAAGATGGCGTTCTGCATTACTATGTCAATGGAAAACTGACCTATGCGGGCCTCATCAAAATTGGCGATGATTACTACTATGTGAATTCTAAGTGTGAAGTGGTGCGCGATTGCGATTACTACATTTCCTGGACACATGATCTGCTGCCGCAGGGCAAATATCACTTCGACGCAGATGGCAAGCTGACAGGCAGCGTTGCACCTCTGAAAAACGGAATCTACGAGGAAGATGGAAGCCTGTACTTCTATCGGAACGGCGAACGTGCTTATGCCGGTCTGATCAAGATCGACGGCAACTACTACTATGTGCGTTCCACCTGTGAGGTCGTCCATGACCGCAGCTACTATGTGTACTGGACGCACGGCCTGATGCCGGAGGGATATTACAACTTTGACAGTGCTGGCCGGATGATTCTGGACAGCGAAACCGAGTAAATACACTGGAACCGCCGGGGCGCACCTTGGCGCCTCGGCGGTTCTCTTTTATCACACAACATCGGAGATGAGAAGAGTGAAAGTGCTGTTTGTCAATTTGGTATATGGGACCGGAAGCACTGGGAAAATCATCGCTGATATTATGAACCTGCTGAAAAAGTATGGCAATGATGTAAAGGCTTTATATGGAACGGGAGCATGCACCGACAATGCGGACACAGTGAAGGTGTCTGGAAAGCTGGAGTATTACTTTCACAACGCAGTATCACGATTCACAGACCATGCGGGGTTATATTCCTGGGCAGCGACCAGAAAGATAATCCGGGAGATCAGAGCGTTTCAGCCTGATCTGATCCATCTGCACACGCTGCACGGTTTCTATGTGAATTATGAGATGCTGTTCCGTTTTTTGAAGGAAGCAAATATCCCCGTCATTTGGACTTTGCATGATTGCTGGACTTTTACCGGACATTGCACACATTTCTCGCAAGTCAAGTGTGTGCAATGGCAGACGGAGTGTCGGGACTGCAAATTGCTGTACCGGTATCCGCAATGCTATTGGAAGGGCGATGTAAGGCGCAACTTCCTTCGCAAAAAGAATGCCTTTACCGGTGTAAAAAATCTGACCATCACAACGCCCTCGCAGTGGCTTGCGGATCAGGTTTCACAGTCGTTCCTACAGAACTATCCGAGAACCGTTATTCCCAACGGAATCGACCGTACGATCTTCCGCCCACAGTCCAGCAGCTTGCGTGAAAAGTATCATCTGGAAGATAAGAAAATCGTCCTCGGGGTAGCAAATGCGTGGAATGCACGCAAGGGATTGCCAGACTTGCTGACGCTTGCTGGCCGACTCGGCTCTGACTATCAGGTGGTTTTGATTGGCCTGATCGAGAAGCAACTGCCGGATATTCCTTCCGATGTGCTGGGGCTTTTACGCACGGTAAATCAAACAGAGCTGGCACAGTGGTACTCTGCCGCAGATGTGTTTGTGAATCCCACTTATGAGGAAACCTTTGGCCTGACTACGGTAGAGGCCCAGGCATGCGGAACGCCAGTGGTGGTATATGAGACGGACGGTTGTCCTGAAACGGTAGCACCGGGAAATGGACGCTTGGTTTCGCAGGGCGATATGCAGGCATTGGAGAATGCCGTGAGAGACGTGGCAGACAGCAACTGGCGTGCGGAACCTAAAAAAATGGAGCGTTTTGACAAAGATACGGTGTATCAGGGCTATGTCGAGCTCTATGAAAATGTTTTGTCTACTTTGGGAAAAGGGCGTGTGATAGCTACATGAGAATTCTTTTTTGCAGTAACTACTTTACGCATCATCAGATCCCCCTATCCGATGCTCTCTATGAATTGACAAATCACAACTATTGCTTCGTGGCGCATAAAGAGATGGATGCGGAGAGAAAGAACCTCGGCTGGGGAAATGATTTGGTGCGTCCGTATACCTGTTCGATGGCAGACCAAGAAGTTCAGAAGCAATTAAATAATCTGGATGTTTTGATAGCTGGTTCCTTTCCAGAGCGTCAGACAAAGGAATACGGCAAAAAGGCCAAATTGTTTTTTCGATATTCCGAGCGAATCTTAAAAACAGGAAATTCACTTCTCAAATATCCAAAACGATTTTTCCACTGGCACGCTTGCAATCCACCGTGGCGAAAGGCATATATGCTCTGTGCCAGCGCCTATACTGCGGGGGATTATGCAAAATTCGGCCTTTTCCGCGGTCGGTGCTATAAATGGGGCTATTTCCCGGAGACGATACGGTATCCCAGCATTGATGACTTGATTGACCGCAAAGCAAAAGCAACCATTTTGTGGTGTGGACGCTTCTTGGACTGGAAGCATCCGGACGATGTGATTGAGGTTGCAAAGAGACTCCGTGATGCAGGATGCTGCTTCAAAATTGAGATGATCGGTACCGGTGAGATGGAGCAGCAGCTCAAGCGGCAGGCTTCAGATGCTGGGCTGCTGGAAACCAATATACGATTCCTTGGAGCCATGTCTCCGGAAGCCGTGCGCCGTCATATGGAAAGCGCAGGCATCTGCTTATTCACGAGTGACCGCCAAGAGGGCTGGGGCGCTGTGTTAAACGAGGCCATGAACAGCGGCTGTGCGGTGGTTGCCAGCGATGCAGCCGGGGCAACACCTTACCTTGTCAATGATGGCGTGAACGGAAGCGTCTATCACTCCGGCAATATTCAGGAGCTTTATGAAAAGGTACGACGGCTTCTTGAAAATACGACGATGCAGTATAGCTTCGGAAAAGCGGCGTACCAGACGATTACAGAATTGTGGAATGCGGAGGTTGCCGCAAAGCGTTTTTTGCAGCTATCGCAGGCCCTTTTGAACGGTACAGACGCTTCCGGCTTGTTTGCGAACGGCCCATGCAGCCCCGCAAAGTCGCTGCGGGAGGACTGGTATCAAAGATGAAGTTGAAGTCTATCAAAAAACGAATTGTAATTTACATGGTCAATCATGTTTTGACCGGAACACGTTTCTTCCCCGCAAAGAGGAATCTTCTTCGTTCCATTGGCTATGAGATCGGAGAAAATACCAAAATCGTCGGGCCGATTCACAATACAGGGACGCTTCGCATTGGCGCAAATTGTTGGATCGGATGCAATCTCACTGTTCATGGAAATGGGATAGTAACGATTGGAGATAACTGCGATATTGCTCCGGATGTCACTTTCCTGACAGGTGGACACCAGATGGGCGACCACAACAGACGGGCAGGCAAAGGCGAATCCTATCATATTACGGTAGGCAGTGGCGTATGGATCGGCGGCCGATCCACCCTCCTATTGAATACGAGCATCGGAGATGGAAGTATGATCGCAGCCTGTGCCTGTGTTTCCACGGATGTGCCGGCGGATACACTGGTGGCCGGTGTCCCAGCTAAAGTGGTGAAGGAGTTTGAAGATTTTGCTGCAGTCGCTCAGAAAGAATAAAGTTGTTAAAAATGCCGGATGGATCATCGGCGGCAAAGTGGCGAACAAGCTGCTGGCCTTTGTCGTTGGTATTTTTGCGGCGCGCTATCTTGGCCCAAGCAATTACGGACTGATCAATTACGCGGCGGCATATGCGACATTCTTTGCCTCGCTCTGTACGCTTGGCATCAACAGCGTGATCGTCAAGAACTTTGTGGATCATCCGGATCAGCAGGGTGAAACGATTGGAACGACACTGTTGCTGCGGGCTATGTCAAGTCTGCTGTCTGCATTGGCAATCATCGGTATTGTCAGTGTCGTGGATAGAGGAGAACGTCTTACCGTTGTGGTTGTGGCGCTCTACAGCATCGGCCTCATTTTTCAGGTGTTTGATACCCTAAACTACTGGTTTCAGGCCAGGCTTCAGTCCAAGTATTCCGCCATTGCCGAACTCGTTTCGTATGCGGCAATGTCTGTGTACAAAATCATTTTGCTCGCACTTGGGAAAAGCGTGGAATGGTTCGCCGTTGCAAGTGCATTGGATTACATCGTACTCGCAGCGTTTTTGCTGATTGCTTATTTCAAAAATGGCGGTACGAGATTTCATTACTCTCTGAAAAAAGCAAAGGAGCTTCTTCAAAGCAGCAACAGTTTTATCATAGCCGGGCTGATGGTTTCCATCTATGCCTGTACAGATAAGCTGATGCTCAAGCAGATGCTTGGCGCAGATGCCGTTGGACATTATTCCCTTGCTTCGACGGTCAGCGTTTCATGGGCCTTTATTCTCTCTGCAATCATTGACTCCCTTTATCCGGAGATTGTGCAGAGCTTTCAGAAAGATCGCCTGCGCTATGAACGGAAGAACCGGCAGCTCTACGCAATTGTTTTTTATGTATCCCTGTTTGTGTCCGCAATGATCTGCCTTGTTGCAAAGCCATTTATTTTGATTCTCTATGGAAAAACCTATTTACCGGCAGTCGGACCTTTGCGCATCGTGGTCTGGTACACGGCGTTTTCCTATCTCGGTGTTGCCAGAAACGCATGGATGGTATGTGAAAACAGACAGAAATATTTGAAATACCTGTATGTCAGTGCGGCTGCACTTAATGTTGTGCTGAACCTTGCGCTGATACCGTCGTGGGGAGCGTCCGGGGCTGCTGCGGCCTCGCTGATCACACAGGCTTCGACAACGATCCTGCTTCCAGCGCTGATTCGTCCCCTGCGTCCAAACACAAAGCTAATGCTGGATGCCGTACTTATGCGCGGCGTACTGCCTGAAAAACAAAGAAACCATACAAAGGAGTAAGACCAGATGATATCGTTCAAAGATAAAATACTGCTCATTACCGGTGGGACAGGCTCCTTTGGCAACGCTGTGCTGCGCCGCTTCCTGACCACCGATATTGCAGAGATCCGCATTCTTTCACGGGATGAGAAGAAGCAGGATGATATGCGGCACACCTATCAGGAGCTGTATCCGCAGCACGCGGAGAAAATCAAGTTCTACATAGGTGATGTGCGGGATTACAATTCCATTCTGAATGCGTTCCGCGGTGTGGACTATGTATTTCATGCCGCAGCTTTGAAGCAGGTGCCCTCCTGCGAGTTTTATCCCATGGAGGCGGTCAAAACCAATGTGGCTGGGTCGGACAATGTGATCTCCGCCTGTGTTGCAAACCATGTGAAGAAGGCCATCTTCCTGTCCACGGACAAGGCGGCCTATCCCATCAACGCTATGGGCATGACGAAGGCTGTCATGGAGAAGAATGTGATTGCCCGCTCCAGACAGATGCTGCCTGGGGATCCAGTTCTGTGTTTGACGCGGTATGGCAACGTTATGGCCTCCCGTGGCTCGGTCATTCCGCTGTTCTGCGACCGGATCGACGAGGGAAAACCTCTGACGATCACGAATCCCAATATGACCCGTTTTATGATGACCCTCAGCGATGCCGTAGACCTTGTGCTTTATGCCTTTGAGCATGGCGAACAGGGTGACCTGTTCGTGCAGAAGGCCCCTGCCGCAACCATCGAAACGCTGGCACAGGCTGTGCTGGAGCTGAAGCACTCCGACCTTGGTACGACGATTATCGGAACACGGCATGGCGAAAAGCTCTTTGAGGTTCTGGTCACTGCCGAGGAAATGATGCGGGCAGAAGACCTGCCCGGCTTCTTCCGTATTCCGGCAGATAATCGAGATCTGAACTATGATAACTATTTCAGCAAAGGAAATCCGGAGTTCGGCAAAATCGAGCAGTATACCTCGCACAATACGCACCGGCTGAATGTGGAGGAAATGAAACAGCTCCTGCTAAAGCTGAAGCTGTTCGGAGGAACCTGCTGATGAATGTACTGATCACCGGCGCAAACGGATTTGTCGGGAAAAATCTGACGCAGCGCCTTTCCACCATCAAGGATCACAGAGACAGGACCCGGCCCGCACTGCAAATCGAGGAAATTCTTTTGTGTACGCGGGATACTTCGGCAGAAACCCTGGCGGGCTACTGCCAGAAGGCGGATTTCGTGGTCCACTTGGCTGGCGTGAACCGGCCCCAGGATCCGGGAGAATTTGCAGCCGGAAATACAGACTTCACCCGTACCCTGCTGGAGATGCTTCGGAAAAGCGGTAACCGGTGCCCGGTATTGCTGTCTTCTTCCATTCAGGCCAGTCTGACCGGACGGTATGCCGGAAATCCCTATGGACAGTCCAAAAAAGCGGCGGAGGAACTGCTCCTCGCTTACGGCGAGGAAACCGGCGCAGCCGGGATGATCTACCGCCTGCCGAACCTGTTTGGCAAGTGGTGCCGCCCCAACTATAATTCCGCGGTGGCGACCTTCTGCCATCATATCGCACGGGAGGAGCTTATCACTGTTTCAGATCCGGCAGTCGAATTGGAGCTGGTCTACATTGATGACCTGATCGACGAGATTTTGGATGCCATGGAGGGTCAGCCCCACCGGACGGATGGAGCATATTGCAGTGTTCCAGTAAGCCACCGCGTGACGCTGGGTGAGATTGTTCGACTGCTCCAGACCTTCCACGACCAGCCGCAGACACTGTTGCTCCCGGAGATCCCAGAGGGCAGCTTTGAGAAGAAACTCTACAGCACCTATCTTGCCTATCTGCCACCGGAGAAGATTGCGTTCCCGCTGAAGATGAATGTGGACGAGCGCGGCAGCTTCACAGAGGTGCTGAAAACGAAGAACTGCGGTCAGGTCTCTGTGAATATTTCAAAACCCGGTATCGCCAAGGGGCAGCACTGGCACAACAGCAAGTGGGAGTTCTTCATGGTCGTGGCCGGACACGGGCTGATTCAGGAACGCCAAATCGGCTCCGACGAAAAGATCGAATTCGAGGTCAGCGGTGACCGAATCCAGGCTGTCCATATGTTGCCGGGTTATACCCACAACATTATCAATCTGAGTGAGACGGAAAATCTGGTGACAGTCATGTGGGCCAACGAGCAGTTTGATTCCAACCACCCGGATACCTACTTTGAGGAGGTGTAGCAATGGGAAAGCTGAAGCTGATGACAATCATCGGCACGCGGCCGGAGATCATCCGGCTGTCCGCGACAATAAAGTGCTGCGACCGGTACTTTGAGCAGATTCTGGTTCACACCGGTCAGAACTACGACTACACACTCAATCAGGTGTTTTTTGACGATCTCGGCCTTCGGGCGCCGGATTATTATCTGGATGCCGTAGGCGACGACCTCGGAGCCACGATTGGGAATATCATTGAGAAATCCTACAAGCTGATGGTACGGCTGAAGCCGGACGCGGTGCTGGTCCTGGGCGATACCAACTCCTGCCTTTCCGTGATCGGTGCCAAGCGGCTGCACATTCCGATTTTCCATATGGAGGCGGGCAACCGCTGCAAGGACGAATGCCTGCCAGAGGAGACGAATCGCCGTATAGTGGATATTATCAGCGATGTCAATCTCTGCTATTCGGAACACGCACGCCGGTATCTGATGGAGTGTGGACTGCCGAAGGAGCGCATCTTTGTGACCGGAAGCCCCATGGCGGAGGTGCTGCACACGAATCTGGATAAGATCGAAGCGAGTGATGTTCATAAGCGGCTGGGGCTGACGAAGGGACAGTACATTCTGCTCTCGGCCCATCGGGAGGAGAACATCGATACGGATCGCAATTTTGTCCAACTGTTCACAGCGGTCAATGCCATGGCGGAAAAGTACGACATGCCAATCCTTTACTCTTGCCATCCAAGGAGCCGGAAGCGGCTCGAAGCGACGGGCTTCCAGCTGGACAGCCGCGTGATTGCCCACGAGCCGCTGGGCTTTCATGATTACAACTGCCTGCAGATGAACGCCTTTGCGGTGGTTTCCGACAGCGGAACGCTGCCGGAGGAGAGCAGTTTCTTCCTGTCTGTCGGTAAGCCGTTCCCGGCAGTCAGCATCCGCACCTCCACTGAGCGCCCCGAGGCGCTGGACGCGGGCTGCTTTGTACTCGCCGGAATCGACGCAGAGCCCCTCCTTCAGGCGGTGGAGATGGCTGTCGGGATGCAGCGGGCGGAATGCTTTGGTACGCCGGTGGCGGATTATACCGCTGAAAATGTGTCCATGAAGGTCGCCAGAATCATTCAGAGCTACACGGGCATCGTGAATAAAATGGTATGGAGGAAGGACGGATAAATGGGGCTTGCAGATATTCACATACATCTTTTGTTTGGAGTGGATGACGGTGCAAAAGACGAAGATGAGATGCATGCCATTTTAGATGCGGCTTATCAAGCTGGCACACGGGTGCTTTGCTGTACACCTCATTTCCACCCAGGATACTTTGGAGACAATTATGATAAGGTAACTGCGGCATTTAAGCGCTTGTCGAGCTATGTGCAGAAAACATATCCAGACATGGCGCTGTATTTGGGAAATGAACTTCGGTATGAACCGGAATGTGTGACTTGGCTGAGGCAAGGTGTTTGCAGAACGGTCAACGGGACCAGATATGTGCTGGTGGACTTTTCGGAAACAGCACCCGAAAAAGCAATTGGAAATGGCCTTCATGCATTGCTCAACGCAGGCTATATCCCCATTCTTGCCCATGTCGAGCGCTATCGATCCCTGCACGGAAGAATTCCCGCGATTCAAGCGTTCTGGCATGATGGCGTGGTGCTCCAAGTGGATACACAGTCCCTGTTCCGCGGGTTTGGCCTACTTGTTCAGCGTCAATGCCGGAAGCTGTTGTCCCTTGGGCTGATCGATCTATTTTCCTCAGATGCACACAACTGTACGTCTCGCCCGCCCGAAATGTTGACGTGCTTTAACTACATCAGCAAAAAGTACGGTGCCGACTATGCGGCAACTTTATGCTGCAATAATGCGATTCGTTTATTGCATGGTGAGGCCGTAAGAAAGGACTTTTCTTAAGTATGAATCAGAAAGCAAATTTTAAAACAGTTACGCTGAAAGACCTGTGGGGTGTATTCGTCCAACGGCTATGGGCCATCATACTCGCGGCCTGCATTTGCTGTGGCGGCTTTTTGGTATTCAACCGTATGACGTTTGTCCCGCAATATGCCTCTACCGCGACCCTCTACATTCTGCGTCAGGCAGATGGCGCAACTGCCAGCGACGCAAGCTCCGATTTTTCATTGGCCTTAAAGGTTGTCAATGACTGCACCTACCTCTTAAAAAGCCATACCGTTTTGGATGAAGTTATCAGCAGCTTGAATCTGGACATGGAGTACGAGGATCTATATGACTGCGTATCTACTTCTAATCCGGAAGACACCCGTATTCTCGAGGTGACGGTGAAAGCGGATTCCCCTGAACTGGCAAAGCGTATCGTGGATCGAATCTGCACCATCGGCTCAAAGCGCATTGAAGACGCTATGGGGTTTCAGCAGGTGAACCTCTACGAACTGGGAACAACAGACCCGGATCCCTGCAACAGTACGAGGATGCTCACATTCGCTTTTGCTGGCGTTGTTGCTGCCGTTGTAACCTATGTGATCTTCCTGATTATCTTCCTCCTCGATGACCGCATTAAGACCGATGACGAAAATCTGGAGCGATACCTTGGCCTCAGCGTTCTGGGCAACATTCCGAATGCGGATGGCAAAAAGTCGGGAAAATACGGCTATTACAAGACATACGCAGCGTATAGGACCTCAGCTAAGCAGGAGGTAGAAGATAAATAAAATGGAGAAAACAATTTTGGAAACCGGATCGTCTGTGAAAACAACCTTAAAACTTCCAGGAAAGAAAGACTTCTTCACGCAGGAAGCATTTAAGACATTGAGAACTAATTTGCAGTTCTGCGGTCAGGATATCTGCACTGTCGTGATCACAAGCTGCAATGAGAATGAAGGCAAGACAACTATCACCCTGCAGCTTGCAAAGAGCCTTGCAGAATTGAACAAGCGTGTGCTGGTCATTGATGCGGATATGCGAAAATCGGTTATGGCAGGGCGTAACACCACAGCGGAAAACCCTGCGGGACTGAGCGAGGTGCTGACAGGGCTGACTTCTGTCAAAGAATGTCTTTATCAGACGCAGTACGATAATTTGTCGATCATGTTTGCAGGCAAGTATCCCCCCAACCCAGTAGAGCTGCTGAGCGGGCAATACTTTGAAGAGCTTTTGAAGGCTGCGAAAGAGTCTTACGACTATGTGCTGATCGATGTCCCCCCGCTTGGCAGCGTCATTGACGCTGCCGTCGTAGCAGCCAAATGCGATGGAACAATCCTTGTCATTTCGGACAATCAAGTCCGCTACCGGCAGGCCATCGAGGTCATAGAACAACTGAGGAAAAGTGGAAGCAAGATTCTCGGAGTAGTTCGCAACAACATTAAGAAGAAGGATGGCGGCTATTATAAGAAGTATTACAAGAACCGCTATCAATAATCGCAAGAGAACATTGGATTCGAGCGATACTTGTTTGAAAAGTTTCTGACTAAGGTGGTAGAAGCTTATGAAAAAGAGAAAAATCGTAGCACTGGTATGTGTAGCAACAGTTCTGCTTCTGGCCGTTTCGGCTTTTTGGTATGTCCAAACAAAGCTGGATAAGATCAACAAGGTACCAGACACAGTAGATGTTATCCCTCCCGACCAGGAAGACTTCGAGACCGATACAAGCAACGAGCCGAAAGGTATCATCGAACTCAAACCGGAAGAAGTCGATTGGAGTGAGATCGAACCATTCCTGGATGATGACCTGCTCAATATTCTTTTAGTCGGTCAGGATCGACGAGAGAGAGAGGGGCGGCAGCGTTCTGACTCCATGATCCTGTGCAGTATCAACCCAGATACAAAGCAAATATCGATGATCTCGTTTTTGCGGGACCTATATGTTCAGATCCCCGGCGGCTATTCTGATAACAGATTGAATGCCGCCTATGTTTTCGGTGGCTTCCCCCTGCTGATGGATACATTACATACTAATTTTGGAGTTTCTATTGACGGGTGCTTTGAGGTTGACTTCTCTGGTTTCCAGAGTGTGATTGACATACTTGGCGGCGTAGACATTGAGATGACGAGCAAGGAAGCCAGGACAATAAATATCGGCACGGAGGCTGGTGTTTACCACCTGGATGGAACAAAGGCGCTTGCTTATTCTCGTATCAGAAAGATTGACAATGACTTTTACAGGACCCAGCGTCAGCGCAATGTGCTGCAGGCAATCTATACCAAGTTCCGCCAGAGCAATGCGGCAGACCTGATGAAGCTGCTGGATGAGGTATTGCCATATCTGTCAACTGACATGACGAACTCTCAAATTATGCTGCTGGCGGCGAAGTGCATCCCAATCATGGGAAGTGCGGAGCTCTCCAGTTATCGTGTCCCAGCAGATGATGCATACCATTATGCTTCTATCCGAGGTATGTCGGTGGTCGTCCCTGATCTGGACAAAATCCATGAGGATCTATTGAACGAGTATCTTCCACTCAATGCGGAGAAAGAGAGCAGTGAATGACCGTTTTACTTACCGGCGGAGCAGGATATATCGGCAGCCATGTGGCAGTTGAACTACTTCAGTCGGGATATGATGTGATCATCGCAGATAACTTCTATAACAGTTCTCAGGAAGTTCCGAAAAGGATAAGGAAAATCACCGAAAAGAGTGTCAGGACCTATAATGTGGACATTCAGAATTCTGCGGCTTTGGAACAAATTTTCAAACAGCATGAGATTAATGCGGTCATGCACTTTGCAGGATATAAGGCTGTGGGGGAAGCTGTTCAGCAGCCGCTCAAGTATTATAGAGGAAACCTTGACAGTACCCTCACACTTTTGGAAACCATGGGCAAATATCAGGTTAAAAACTTGATTTTCAGCTCGTCTGCAACGGTTTATGGCAATCCATCCACGCTGCCGATTACAGAAGCTTGTCCCACTGGCAACATCGCAAGCCCATATGGATGGACGAAGTATATGATCGAGCAGATTATTACAGACTATGCTGCGGCGACTCTGGATTTTTCGGCGGTCATCTTTCGCTATTTCAATCCGGTGGGCGCACATCCCAGCGGCCTTATTGGAGAGGCCCCCAACGGTACGCCCAATAACTTAATGCCGTATATCACGCAGGTAGCTATGGGAAAGCGAAAACAACTATCCGTTTTTGGCGCTGATTATGATACGCCGGATGGTACATGTATCCGGGATTACATCCATATCATGGACATTGCCGCTGGACACACAGCCGCGCTTCCGTTTTGCACTTCGCATCATGGCGTGGAAGTAATCAATCTGGGAACAGGTATGGGACATAGCGTCCTTGAGTTGATCTCTGCATTTGAAAGCGCCACTGGGGTTCATATCCCTTTTCAAATCGTTGGCCGCCGGGCGGGAGATATCCCGGTCTGCTTCGCCTCGGCAGAAAAGGCAAAAGCGTTGCTTGGCTGGCAAGCCACAAGAACTTTGAGTGACATGTGCCGTGACGCATGGAACTGGCAGCAGAAAAATCCCGATGGGTTTATGTAAGCAAAATGAATTTATATTAGCGCAGGAAGTATCGAAAACGGGAGATGATGCATTACGAAAACCAAAGTACGCTATATACGGCAAGTAGACACTTGCGTATGTTGCGGCTGCCCAGTTCCAGAAGGCCGTATGGTCTGCTATAATTGCGAGAAAGATACAGCATCATTGCTGGAGAAGAACCACAAGAAGGCTAAATCCAGAAATCGTGTGCGAGGGATTTTCAGCCCCCTACGCAACAATTGATTTGCTATCTCATGGCCGTTTTTCCTGCTCTATATTATCTTCACAAGCAAGGAAGTCCTGATTATTTGGATTCCTTGCTTGTTTTTTTGAGAAACATCAGTGGGATTCCATCCATAAAATCTCAATAGCTTTCTCCGTGCCCCTATCTATGGCACCATAACGGGTACATATCATTTGATTACCATATACCATACCGATGATTTCTATGAAGGCAATCAAATGAGGTGTATACTAATAGCATAGTAGGTGGTACCAATGTTCAATGCACAACAGCGAATTCGACAGTTAATGGATGAGCGCGGATGGACAATTTACCGATTGGCGCAGGAATCCAAGCTGTCGCAGACAACGATCAGTAATATCTTCAAGCGGAACAACCAGCCGTCTATTCCAACGGTGAATGCGATTTGTGACGCTTGTGGAATCACGCTGGCTCAGTTCTTTGCGGAGGACGATCCAGCAAACACTCTGAATGCCCGGAGTGAGTTTGACAACAGTGTTGCGGCGCTCAAAGAGGACCAACGCGAAGCGCTTGCTGCATTCATCAAGACAATGGTATAGTACATAACCGCTCAGCCTTGCTGTGCGGTTCACAGCAGAGGCTGTCCGAGTTAGATTGGACAGTCTCTGCGCTTTTTTACAAATCAAAGGAGGCATATTCATGAGCAACGAAATCATGCAGGAAACCACCACGCTTGTTGAATGCAGCGCGTTTCATCGTGCGATGAGCGTGCTGGAGGCCAGCCTACGGAACACCGAGGATTCGGAAGCCATCATCAATGGCCTCCTGAAAGGTGTGGCTGAGTTTTATGGCGCATCGAGAGCATCTGTGCTGGAAGCTGACTGGGAGCTCGGAATCGGCGTCATTACCTATGAGTGGTGCAAGGATGGTGTCCAAGCGCAGAGAGATATGCTCCAGTGCTTGCCCATGGAGAAGTTTCCGAGATGGAGGAAAGCACTTCGGGCCAATAAACCGGTTATGATTTCTGACCTACAGAGATTGGAGAGAGTCTATCCGGATGAAGCGGCTTTCTTTCGGGAGTATGGGGTGACTACACTGCTGGCGGCACCATTCTCCAAGCGGATCAATCAGGGATTCATTGCCGTGGACGATCCGACCCGCTATACGGATGACCCGGTTTTCCTGTTCATCGCCTCCTATGCAGTAGTACTGGAACTCAACGAGATCAAACAGCAGCAGTCCCTTTTGGCTGCCACAAAAGCCTCCAAGTACAATCCGGAGGACATCCATATCAATTTCTTTGGCGGTATGGAGATCATCGGACCAAAAGGAACGCTGACCGGAGAAGATATCAAAGCGGACCAGTGCTACCTGCTCCTGGCATATCTTATCCTGAACCACAAAAAGAATTTCTCCATTGACACCTTGGCAGAGATCATCTGCCCATACGACGAGCTCGACTCGCCGTATAAGGTCGTCAACAATATCGTTTACCGCCTGCGGCGCACTCTTTCTGTCATCGGCCTCGACAAGCTCGTCGTCGGCAAGAACGGCACATTCCAAATCAATCCTGACTATAATATTCATACAGACTTTGACCGTTTTGAGGATGCCTGCATTCAGCTGAAGACAGAAGAAAACCCGGATATGCGGCATTCCCTCTACCACAGCGCAGTCGATATGTATAAGGGACAGTTGCTCCCAAGATGCGAACATGAGTTGTGGCTGATGCAGTTGTCTATGTACTATCAGTCGCTGTATCTGCAGATCACCAAGGGATATGTCCGCGTAAAAATGGAGTGCAAGGATTATATTCTGGCACAAAAGACGGCCATTGATGCCCTGCGCTTCGACCCGAAGGACAGCGAACTGAACATGTATGCGATCCTGACCATGGGATTCCAGGGAAACCTCTCTATGGCGCAAACATACTATACGGCGGCGAAGCCCTATCTGGCGTTAGAGCATGCCGAGGTCATCAAGAAGTATTTGAATATAAAATGAGAGCAACTTGAGGTTGTTCCGGAGGTTGCAGCTGAGGTTGTAGCGGAGTTTACGCAGTAGGTTGTTCCAGAGGTTGCGGAGGAGGTTATACAGGAGGCTGCACAGTAGGTTGCAGTAGAGGTCACAGAAAAGTCATACAGGAGGTTGTCCAGCAGGTCACGGCTGAGGTTGCCCGCCCGTTATCATTGGTTATCGGATGCGTCCGATAGATGATGCGGGCGGGTGATTTTTTTGCTGTGCAGGAGACAGTATTACGCCGTTGGTCACCACAAGGCCGGTTTGCGCCCCTTGTGTACGGATCTGTACGGCCCTCCTGTGCCGCAGACAGCCTATCATTCTAATATTGCGTCCTGCTCCCGGAGCCATTGCGCTCCGGGAGCCTTTTTGCATTTTGGGGCGTTTTTGCCACGCTGCCGTGGCCCTCCGTTTTCGAGGTTTGCTTCACCACAAAATCTCGAAAAAACGGAGGACAGAAAATGTCGTATCACAATGACCCCTATCGGGTCGATTATTTGAAGATATATCCCTGCTTAAAAGAACGACCGGATGTGTTGGAAGTCTTGAAGAAAAGCGACCGCAAGATGAAATACATGGAGGTGGATCTGAAAAGCGAACAGCGCAGGAAAAATGCCGAGAATGGGGCGGAGAGTTATATTCCCAGCAAAGAGGATTCGCTGGAGCGGCTCGTATATTCTGCGAAGTGCCAGTTTGCGGACGATGCCGAGGGCGTCGAGGAGGCAGTGATCAGGAAAGATGATTTATGCCGTTTACGGGCCGCACTGGATCAGTTGAGCGAAGAAGAAAAATCCCTGATCCGTGCGCTGTTTTTCGACGAACGCTCCGAGCGTGAGCTGGAAGAGATGATGGGTGTCCATCGAATGACGATCCATAATCGAAAGATCCGTATCTTGCAGAAATTAAAAAAGATGCTGAGATGACAAAAAAGTTTGGTGCAAACGGTGTTTTCAACGGCTAATAGAGTGAGAGGGCTTTGAACCTCACTCCGCTGCTGATAAATCAGCGGCTTTGCTCCTTGAAAAACACCCCCAGCGGTCATATCCGGTAGCTTGAATACATTAGCTGATGGAGCCAGCGTCAGGCCGAGTGCGCGAAGACCACCTGTGCGGAGAAACTCCGCATCAAAGGACGGCCAAGTAAGGTGCAGAGCGATACCCACTCAGGCCAAGACAGCTTTGGCAAGCTGTCCCGCCATGATCCCGTCAGCCCATAATGATACTCCTGTACGCAGCTTCGAGAGATCCTCGGAGGGGTGAGAGTCCCGTGATGTGCGCCAGCACAGTTCAAGTTGCCGCCCTGCCTGGGGAAGTAGTGTCGAATACAGGCAAACAAAACCGTAAAGTTCTGGCCGCTCCGGTGACGGGAGCATTTGCTTTCGTTGCCGGAGCGACCACACTCTTGCGGCAGAAGCATGGGAACTGTCCACCCCCTCCTATATTTTTGCGTTCGATTCCTTTCTCCTTTGTTCGCCGGTCCAACCATTACCTCCTATTGATTCCTTCCTCGGACGGTTCCCATGCTTGTGCCGCAGAGATGGTCAGATACAGGGAGGAGCGCAACTATGAACCCTAATATCAATTTCTATGGAATCGTGATACTGCTCAGGAAACTCCGGGAATGCGGCATTTTCACCGAAAAAGAACTGAGAAAAATTGCTGCACGGATCGCTGCAGATAATGGTGTTGAAGTCATGTTTTTTCTCTGATTTTCTTCATTTTTCGGTAGCTATTCGGACGCTGTTGTGGTAGTGTTTGTGTTGCAAAAAAGGAGGTGAGCGAACATGGATGAAAAGCGGCTGGTAGATGGAACAACAGCACTGGCAGAAAAGCAGCCCCGCGTTATAAAAATCGAGCCTGCGGAGCGGCCTCAAAATGTGCGGCTGCGGGTTGCTGCCTACACTCGTGTCAGCTCAGACTCCGAGGATCAACTCAATTCCTTTGCTGCCCAGAACCGCTACTACACTGAGTTAATCTCAAGTAAGGCCGAATGGCGCATGGTTGACATCTATGCGGACGAGGGAATCACCGGAACTTCGGTGGCTAAGCGGGATGACTTCCAGCGGATGATGGCGGATTGCCGTCGGGGCCTGATCGACCAGATCCTTGTCAAGTCTATCTCACGCTTTGCCCGCAACACCAAAGACTGCCTTCAGAACATCCGTGAACTGAAAGAGTTGGGTGTCAATGTCCGATTCGAACGTGAAGGTATCGATACGGTCAATGTGAGCAGTGAGCTCATCACCGCCATCTACGCTGCCTTCGCCCAAAAAGAGAGCGAGTCTATCTCGGGTAATATGCGATGGAGCTATCAGCGCAGGATGGAGAGCGGAACATTCCTCCCCTCCTCTATGGCATATGGATACAGGCTCGACGGCAAGAAAATAGTGATTGATCCCGAAGCCGCACTGGTAGTCAGCCGAATATTTCAGTGGTACTTGAGTGGGGTGAACAAGACCGAAATTGCAAAGAGGCTTAATGAGGAAGGCGTTCCCAGTGGCCAGCAAAAGCGATGGTACGCGGCAGCCGTTCGATACATTCTCACAAATGAGAAATACACAGGCGATTCATTGTGGCAGAAAACATATACCAGCCATACACTTCCCGCAACCAGGTATAAAAATACTGGGGAGTATGAACAGTTTTATGCGATGGGGACTCATCCTCCAATTATCTCAAAAGAAGCCTTTGAGCAGGCACAGCAATTGGCGCAGAAACGGAAATCCACTTACGGGAAGAAGCTCCGGCGTGAACCATATCCACTATCCCAGAAAATATCATGCGGTCACTGCGGCAGCTCTTATCGCAGAAAAGAACAAGTATCCTCGGCGTATTGGTGCTGTAGAAAACATGATACATCCGTGAATGACTGCCCGATTGCACCCGTCGCAGAGGAAAGCCTCTACGGAGCTTTCTGCCGCCTATACTACAAGCTGAAACATCAGAGCATCCCTATTCTGGAACAGATGCTTACAAGTCTCCAGCTGATTCGCAATCGCAAGATGCTTTGGAGTCCTGACATCGTTGCTCTGAATAAAAGAATATCAGATCTATCCAGTCAGAATCAGACATTGGCTTTCCTCAAACAGCAGGGCCTTGTTGATCCTGACATTTTTATAGCCAAAACCAATGAACTGACCAAGCAGCTCCGGCAGGTCAAGCTGGAAAAAGAAAAGCTGATGGATGCCGAGAGCGACATGACCGCCCTGCAAACGCGAAACTTAATAGACATTCTGGAAGGCGGGCCGGAATTCCTCGATAGCTTTGACGCAGAACTGTTTGGTGAACTCGTTGAGAAAATTATCATAGAGAGCAACGACTCCGTCCGCTTCTGCCTGAAAAATGGGCTGGAGCTGCGGGAGTCCATAGAGAGGACGGTGCGGTGATGGGAAACCGGAAGCAGCCCTTTGGCTACAAGATGGCTCTGGGTGAGATCGTCATACAGGAAGCAGAGGCGAGGCTTGTACAGGGGATCTTCCGCCGATATATCGCAGGAGAATCATTGAATGAGTTGACCGAGGCGCTTCGCCAGCAAGATATCCCATACGATGAGGGACGGCTCTGGAACAAAAATATGGTCGCCCGTATTCTGGCGGACATACGCTATACCGGAGAAAAAGGATATCCCAAGCTCATAGATGAGGAGCAGCTCATCGCGGCAAATGAAAAGCGCTCAAACAGGCCCCAGCTTCCGAAAAAGACGGAAGCCCAAAAGGTGCTGCGCAGGCTCTGCGGTACACCGCCATCTGAACAGGTGGAACAAAGTGTCACCTACCTGCTCAATGGTCTCGCAAATTACCCGAACCGCATACAGCATCGGCGCAGTCCTACGCCAGTCACATATTCCAAAACGCAGGAGGCGCTGGATAATACTCTGGAACAACAGCCAATTGACGAGGACAGCGCCAAAGTGCTGATCCTCCGGCTTGCGGCAGAGCAATACGCCGCACTGGGGAATGAAGAATATGAAACAAATCGTCTCCGGCGCCTCTTCTCCGCCTTCGAATGTGTGGCGGAACTGAACGCTGATCTTCTGAAAAGCACCGTATCCGAGGTGCTGGTGACCCGCCAAAATGTCAAACTGCGATTAAAAAATGGGCAAGTCATAGAAAGGAGCGACCTGCAATGAAAGAGGATGCCCCAAGAGTAATTAAGATCCCTGCCAAGCCGGAAGCCACCCGTCAGGCAGAAGCCCGCAGACAGCTCCGGGTGGCAGCTTACTGCCGAGTTTCCACCAAAGAGGAGGACCAGGCAAACAGCTATGAGGTGCAGAAAGAGTACTATACCGATAAAATCATGTCCAACACCGCATGGACGATGGCCGGAATCTTTGCAGACAAGGGCATCACCGGAACCTCGACCAAGAAGCGTGAGGACTTCATGCGGATGATTCGGCACTGCCGCCAGAAGAAAATCGATGTCATCCTGACCAAATCGGTCTCCCGCTTCTCCCGCAATACGGTGGACTGCCTCTACTATATCCGGGCGCTCAAACAACTTGGCATCGCAGTCATCTTCGAGAAGGAAAACATCAATTCTCTGGAGGAGGACAGTGAGCTGCGAATCACCCTCTCCGGTGCCTTCGCCCAGTCTGAAAGTGAATCTATCTCCGCGAATGTCACATGGGGGAAACGCCGCGCCATGGAAGCCGGAAAGGTCAGCATCCAATATAAAAAGCTGTACGGCTACCGCAAAGGTGAGGATGGTCAGCCGGAGATCATTCCGGAACAGGCCGAAATCGTCCGATGGCTCTATGAGCGCTATCTCACCGGAGCCAGCCTGCGGATGATCAAAGATGAACTGGAACAGCAAGGCGTCAAGTGCTTCGAGGATTCTCCGGAGTGGACCATTTCCCGCATCCGTAGCATCCTGCAGAATGAAAAATACTGCGGTGATGTGTTGATGCAGAAGACCTTCCGGCAGGACTTTATCAACCGCAAGGCCATCAAGAATACAGGCCAGCTTCCCATGTACCTCATTGAAAATCACCACGAGGGCATTGTCAGCCGTGAAAAGTATGATGCCGTACAGGCGGAGATGGCACGGCGGAATGCAGCAAAGAGTCCTTCTAAAAACGCAGTCACAGGGATGGCCTCCTACGCCAGCAAGTATGCGCTCTCGGAGCGGTTGGCCTGCGGTGAGTGCGGGACCCTGTATCGCCGCTGCACATGGACACGAAACGGTGAAAAGCGAGTCGTGTGGCGCTGTGTGAGCCGATTGGACTACGGTAAGAAATACTGCCACAATTCGCCCACACTGGATGAAGCACCACTCCAGCAAGCGATCCTCGCAGCCCTGAACACAGCTATGGCCGACAAGAATAGCTTGATTCGGCAGATCACAGATGCCATGGAAACGGAGATCATCCCATTCCCCGGCGGCACAATGAGCCTTGGAGATATTGAACGCAGGCTGAGAGAACTGGAGCAGCAGTTCCAAACAATGTTGGAAAAGGCTACGGATGATCCTGCCGCCTATGGCGGCCAGTTCAAGGAGATCCTGGATGAGCAGACTTTCCTGAAGGAAAAACGTTCCGGTATCCTCGCAGATAACAACGAGCAAGTAAAAGCCAATCAGCGCATCATGGATGCCGCACAGACCTTGGAAAACGCATCACCCCACATTACGGAATGGGACGAGAGTGCCGTCCGCCAACTGGTGGAGACAGTAAAAATCCTCTCCAAGGATGAGATCACAGTCACGCTGAAGGGTGGCATTGAGATTTGCCAGAAAATTATGTACTGAAAGAAGGTGGAAAGATGATTTTTGTAACCGGTGATTGCCACGGAAACTTTGAACGCTTCAAGCCGGAATATTTCCCGGAGCAGGCACAAATGACAAAGCGGGACATCGTGATCTGTGCCGGAGACTTTGGTGGTGTGTGGTTTGGAGACGGCCGTGACGATGCTGCATTGGACTGGCTGGAAAGTCTTCCGTTCACGCTGGCCTTCGTCTGCGGGAATCATGAGAACTACGACGCACTGGAACGATATCCGGTGAAAGACTGGCACGGCGGCAAGGTACACCGCATTCGCTCTCATGTCCTGCACCTGATGCGTGGACAGATTTTCGAGCTGGAAGGCTATCACTTCTTCATCATGGGCGGAGCAAAAAGCCATGATACGGAGGACGGCATTCTGGAACCGGGTGCTCCGGATTTTGAGCGAAAGCTCCTGATGCTGCAGAGAAAGCCCCGAGCGAGGTATCGCATCAATCACATTTCGTGGTGGGCGCAGGAGATGCCTTCTGAGGAGGAGTACGCTGAAGCACGGAAAAATCTGGCCAAGGTCGATTGGGCGGTGGACTATGTTATCACGCACTGCGCTCCCACCAGCATTGCTCTCATGGAAAACCGCCACAATGAGGCAGACCCGCTCACAGACTTTCTGCAGGAGGTCAAGGAGAGAGCGCACTATCATTACTGGCTGTTCGGCCATTACCACGACAACCGGGCCATTGATGAAAAGCACATCCTGCTCTGGGAGCAGATCATACAAGTTATCTGAGATAGGTCAAGGCAGAGAAAAACACGGCGATGTCACCGTGCTTTTCTCTGCTTTGAGCGGTTAAATCAGGCGCTGTGCGCCGGAAAGGAGAGGCTATGAATATCCGAAAAGCTGTGGATTACAGCACAATGTTTGCCGAACTGGAATCTGCCATAGAAGCGGATCTGCCGCAGATGGAGCTGTACTGCGAGATTGGCAAGGCCGTCTGCACCCGCTCGGAAAAGGGAGCGGCGGTGGCCGCTGCGGAGTTCTTGAAAGAACAGTACCCGGATATGACCGGCTTTTCTCCGCGCAATGTGCGCCGGATGCGGGACTTCTGGCAGTTGTACAGCGACATGCCGGAACTGCTGGGCGAAGCGCTTCGCTTGAATTGGACGCAGAATGTGGTCATCATGGAGACGGAGCTGACCGCAGAGAACCGCCGCTGGTACATCAAGCAGGCCGCTGCACAGAATCTATCCAAGTCGGAGCTTCTGCGAATGATCGAGGATTCTGCGCATTTGGAAAGTGTTCTCGACGAAAAGGTCGATGTGTGGTATAATGATGACAACGATGAGATTTCGGAGAGAACGCAGTATGAAGAAGATCCTGTTTATCTGTCACGGCAATATCTGCCGCAGCCCCATGGCCGAGTTCGTGATGAAGGACTTGGTAAAAAAGGCGGGACTGGCATCGCAATTTCATATCGAATCAGCGGCTACCAGTCGGGAGGAGATCGGCAACCCTGTCTATCCTCCGGCACGGCGCAAGCTGGCCGAGCATGGGATCTCCTGCGAAGACCATGCCGCACGGCAGTTGAAGAATCGGGATTACGACGAATACGATCTCCTGATCGGCATGGACCAGGCCAACCTCCGGGATATGTACCGCATCTGCGGCGGCGACTATGCCGAAAAGATGTCCCTCCTGATGGACCACACCGCTCGTCCCGGCAATGTGGCAGACCCGTGGTACACCGAGGACTTCGAGGCGACCTGGCAGGATGTGCTGGACGGCTGCCAAGGACTTATGAAAGAATTCATGACAGAACGAGGTGATTCAAATGGCACAAAACGATAATATCCAACTGTTCGAAAACAAGCGTATTCGAACCGCATGGGATGAGGAAAAGGAAGAATGGTACTTTTCCGTCGTTGATGTGGTAGCTGTGCTGACTGATCAGCCAGATTATCAGGCAGCTCGTAACTACTGGAAGGTAACGAAGAAACGCCTGAAGGATGAGGGAAATGAAACGGTTACAGCTTGTAACCAGTTGAAAATGACCGCTTCGGATGGCAAAAAACGATTGACTGATGTAGCCAATACCGAGCAGCTTCTCCGAATCATCCAGTCTATTCCTTCCCCGAAGGCAGAACCGTTCAAGTTGTGGCTGGCACAGGTCGGTCGAGAGCGTATCGAGGAGACCATCGACCCGGAGCTGACCATTGACCGCGCTCTGGAAACCTATCTCAAGAAGGGTTACAGCCGTGAGTGGATCAATCAGCGGCTGCAGGCCATCCAGGTCCGTAAAGAACTGACGGATGAATGGGATGCCCGCGGTGTGCAGAGAGGCGTAGAGTACGCCATCCTCACGGACGAGATTTCCCGAGCCTGGTCTGGCATGTCCACTCGGCAGTACAAAAATCTGAAGGGCTTGAAAAAGGAAAACCTTCGTGATAACATGACTACGCTGGAACTGGTACTGAATATGCTGGCGGAGGCCACTACCACTCAGTTTTCAAGAGATCGCAAACCAACGACCTTCCAAGAGAATTTGGCAGTTGCCAAGGCGGGCGGTCAGGTGGCTGGACGAACCAGAAAAGACATTGAGTCCCAGTCAGACACGCCGGTCATTACTGCTAAGAATGCCGCACAGCTTAATCAGGTAGTGACAGATCTGCTGGAAGGAGCAGTCTCTGACACAACTGAAGAATCAAAAGACAAGTGAGTTCTGTGCATCAAGTTTTTCTTGCTGTCATACGACGTTTTTTTAAAGCAAATTTCAAAAAATCTATAGTGTTGAGTTATGACAAATCCGGCTGAAATCTTTCAATTTCAGCCGGATTTTTCTATATATTCCGAACT